>Ga0193717_1002306_pt1 | contig 11055 bp, 7 predicted proteins | sample U2c2metaG_FD_145900 | JGI IMG/M metagenome (GOLD analysis project Ga0193717, IMG submission 145900) | Soil microbial communities from a riparian zone of the East river system, Colorado, United States - U2c2 | ecosystem: Environmental > Terrestrial > Soil > Riparian zone | place: USA: East River...
ATCTGGTGGACGCGCTCGGCGTTACCGCGCTGCGTTCTGGTCTCAATACCGCATCGACCGTCGGCGTGGGTCGCGTGAAAGGCTGGTCCACTTCGTTTTTTGGCGGCGTGGGTGGCTATGGCGTCGCGCACTTCCTGCCGCTCGACGGCACGGTTTTCCACGACAGCCGGTCGGTCGAGTCTGAACCCGCTATTGGCATGGGGTCGCTCGGATTCTGCCTGCGTCACGAGGGCCTGGTCGTCAGTCTTGCGGCTACCTTCTTCACGGATACGTTCAAGACACAGGAAGAATCGACCTCGTTCGGCACTCTGAGCGTTTCCTGGGGCTTTTGACGTGCGCATTTTTTCGGGGATGCTGGTCGCACTGATACTGAGCTCACCTGCGACTGCCGCAAGCGGTTCCGCGCCGATCTCGCAAACGTTCAAACGAGTCGGCGGCGCGGTGGTGGTCGTCCGCACGATCGAACATGCTCCCGGTGGAACGCGCTTTAAGGCGCGAGAATCGCGTGCTTCCGGACTGGGCTCCGGCGTGCTCATCAGCGCGGACGGCAAGGTGCTCACCGCCGCGCACGTCGTGCAGACCGCGGACGCGGTGGGAGTCGAGTTCGCGGGCGGCGAGATCGTCGAAGCGACGATACTCGCCTCTGATCCCGCCGCGGACCTCGCGTTGCTCCAGGTGAAGAGCGTGCCCGAAGGCGTGCGAGCGGCGACCTTGGGTGACTCGGACCAGACCCAGCCCGGCGATCAGATCTTCGTCGTGGGAGCGCCGTTCGGCATCAGCCGCACATTGACCGTTGGGTATGTCAGTGCACGGCGCCGTTCGAACGGCACGTTCGGCAGCATGGAGAGCGCCGAATTGTTTCAGACCGATGCAGCGATCAATTCGGGCAACTCCGGTGGACCCATGTTCAATCTCACCGGCGATGTCATCGGCGTAGTGAGTGGAATCGTTACGCGTTCAGGCGGCTCGGAAGGACTCGGGTTCGCCGTCACTTCAAATACGGCCCGGCACCTGATGATTGCGGAACCGACGGTCTGGAGTGGCATCGAGGGCTATTTACTGACCGGCGATCTGGCACGCGCTTTCAATGTACCGGATGCGCGTGCTGGGCTGCTGGTGCAGCGTGTCGCGCAGGGCTCGCCCGCGGAGCGTCTGGGCCTGCATGGTGGAACCCTGCCCGTAAACTTCGGTGGAGAGCAACTGCTCGCTGGCGGAGACATCGTGCTCGCCGTCGAAGGAGTTGCGCTCGGTGCACCGAACGCCTACGAGGACATCAGAGAGCGAATGATCGAGATTCGCGATCGCAACAGCTCGCTACGGGTGTCCGTGTTGCGCGCCGGCGTGATCGTGGACCTCACCGGTAACATCGATCACTGAGCACTCCACCTACCGCTTGTGGATTCGAACGGTCGGATGGACCATAAGGCATGAAAGACCGACGACGAAACGGGATTGTGCCCGGCCTCATGTTGGCTATGGCACTGCTCGTATCGCCCTCTACAAGCTTCGCGCTCGACCCGTCGTTAGAGGCTAGCCAGTACGCGCACACCTCGTGGACCGTCCGGGACGGATATTCGCCGGGCGCCGTCTTCGCGATGGCCCAGACACCCGACGGCTATCTATGGCTCGGCGCGGAATTCGGACTTTTTCGCTTCGATGGCCTTCGATTTACTCGTTGGCAACCACCGGCGGGTCAGACTCTTCCCGAAAATCCGTACAGCCTGCTCGTCTCGCGTGATGGGACGCTTTGGATTGGCACCTACGCGGGACTTGCAAGCTGGGATGGCGCCAAGCTGACCCTGTACCCGGAAATCGGCAAACTCTTCGTGACATCGTTGCTCGAAGACCGCGAAGGGGCGGTATGGGCCGGCACCTTCGAAGCCCCGGCCCGGCTGTGCAGGGTGCGAAGTGGACGGCCGCAGTGTTTTGAGGGGGACTTCGGCAAGTGGATCTTGAGCCTCACAGAAGACAGTTCAGGTGCCCTGTGGGCTGCCGCGGAAACCGGCCTATGGCGATGGAGACCGGGCTCTCCAAAACTATATGAAGCTCCGGGAATGCGGCTGGGCGACCTGACTACCACTGCGGACGGACAGCTACTGATCGGGATTCGTGGCGCAGGACTCAAGCGCCTCGCGGGTGAGGTGCTCGAGCCCTATCAGGTTCGAAGCGCAAGCACACCTGGCGGGCTGCTCACGGATCGCGACGTCAATTCCAACAAACTGCTTCGAGACCGCGATGGCGGTCTCTGGATCGGGACCGACGAGCGCGGCCTCATCCATTTGCATGATCGCAAGGCGGACTTTTTCACGAAGGCCGACGGCCTGTCTGGCAATGTTGCCTGCAGCCTTTTCGAGGATCGGGAAGGAAATATCTGGTTCGCGAGCTCAGCCGGGCTCGATCGATTTCGAGCCATGCCTGTTGCCACGATTTCCGTGAAACAGGGTCTACCCAGCGACGCCACGAAGTCCGTGGTTGCGTCCGCGGATGGCAGTGTTTGGGTGGCGACCCACCAAGGTTTGATCAGATGGACGAACACTGGACCTACCGCCTACGGAGTAAAGGCCGGGCTGCCGAACGATGAAGCGCAGTCTCTATTCCAGGACTTTCGGGGGCGAGTCTGGGTGACCACAAATCGCGGTCTCGCGTATGTCGACGACGACAGGCTGGTCACGGTCAGTGGTCTGACGAGCAAAGAAGTCTTTTCAATCACGGGGGACCAGGATGGCACCCTCTGGCTTTCGGGAAACGAAGGATTTTCACGCTGGCAAAACGGACGTTTTATCGAAAATCTTTCCTGGTCTTCGCTGGGGCGGCAGCAACAGGCCAAGGTTCTGGTTGCTGACGGAGGTGGAGTGTGGCTGGCGTTCTGGCGCGACGGAGGCGTGTTGTATTTCAAAGACGGCAAAGTTCGCGCGTCTTATAGCGCCACAGATGGCCTCGGCGCGGGCCATGTTGCAGGTCTGCGTCTCGATCGCGAAGGAGCGCTGTGGGCCTCAACCGAACAAGGAGGACTGAGCAGGATCAAGGACGGCCGCATCAGCACGCTCACGACTGACAATGGTTTGCCGTGCAATACCATTCATTGGTCGATCGAAGATGACGCCGGTGCATTGTGGATGTACGCAGCTTGCGGGCTCATCCGTATCACGCATGACGAAGTGGATGCGTGGATTGCCGAGCCGACCCGCAGGATTGAAGCGAAACTCCTGGACGCCACCGACGGTGTCAGGCTCAGTGGCGTTTCACCCGCATACTACAATCCGCCTGTCGCGAAGGCCGCTGATGGAAAGCTGTGGTTCCTTTCGGGGGAAGGCGTCCAGGTCGTCGATCCCAAAAATCTTCCGATCAACACGATCCCGCCTCCCGTTTACATCGATCATGTCATCGCCGACCGGAAGACTTATGCAGTCGCAAACGGGCTGCGCCTGCCGCCGCTGGTCCGTGACGTCGCGCTGGAATTCACCGCGCTGAGTCTGGTAGCACCAGAGAAGGTGCGCTTCCGTTACAGGTTGGAAGGACATGACAAAGAGTGGCAGGAGGTCGGCGACCGGCGGGAAGCGTTCTACACCAACCTTGCGCCGGGCTCCTACCGCTTCCGCGTCACGGCCGCTAACAACAGCGGCGTGTGGAACAAGGAAGGCGCCCTGCTCGACTTCTCCATCGCGCCAGCGTTCTATCAGACGAACTGGTTCCGTGTGGCCTGCGCCGCCGTGTTCCTGGCCCTGCTCTGGACCGGTTTTCGACTGCACACCGGACAAGTGCGGCGCGAAGAGAAGCGGCTTCGGGGTGTGATCGAGGGAATACCGACGATGGCATTCTCTGTTCATCCTGATGGGTCACTGGACCTGGTGAACCAACGTTGGCTGGATTACACCGGATTGTCGGCGACCGCGATGGCGGACGAACGCAGCTGGAAGGCCGGCATCCACCCTGCAGACCTCGAGACACACTTCAACAAATGGAGAACGGCTTTCGCCAGTGGCGAGCCGTTCGAGAACGAGGCTCGCCACCGCAGCTCGACGGGCGAGTTCCGCTGGTTCCTCGTGCGAGCAGTGCCGCTGCGCGACAAGCAGGGGAAGATCCTCAAGTGGTACGGCGTCCTGACGGACATCGAAGAACGCAAACGCGCCGAAGACGAGCGGGAGCGGTTACGTCGATTTGAAGCGGAACTTGCGCATACGAATCGACTGAGCATGCTCGGCGAGTTGACCGTCTCGCTCGCGCACGAGATCAACCAGCCCATCACCGCCGCAATCACCAGCGCGGGCGCTTGTTTGAGATGGCTGGATCGCGAACAGCCGGAGCTCCAGCGCGCGCGCGATGCAATAATGCTCACTATGGACGACGGGAAGCGCGCTGCCGCCATCATCGCCCGGCTGAAGGCGTTCTATAAGAAGGAAGGTTCCCCGCAGCGCGAGTTGCTCGATGTCAATGAAGTCGTCGGCGAGATGCTCGTACTGCTGCGTCGTGAGGCCGACCGACATTCAGTCGCGATGCGGACGAAGTTGGCAGCGGATTTACCTGCAGTGCGCGCGGACCGGGTACAGCTGCAGCAAGTGCTGATGAATTTAATGGTGAATGGTATCGAGGCGATGGGAGGAGCAGGCGGCGAGTTACTCATCGGGACGGGGATCGCCAAGGGTGAGCTGGTAGTGTCGGTGAGTGACTCCGGAGTGGGTCTTCCCGCCGAAAAGATGGAGGAGATTTTCAGCGCGTTCTTCACTACGAAGGAGGCAGGAACGGGAATGGGCCTGGCGATCAGCCGCACGATCGTGGAGTCGCACGAAGGAAAGCTCTGGGCCGAAGCAAATTCTGGTCGCGGAGCAACGTTTCACTTCACGCTTCCTGCGGCAAGTGAGAACGTTATCTAACTATTAGAATTTCCATATCTCTGGAAATACCTGACATGAAAACGTCAATTCGACCGCTTTGAGGACGAGATTTTACAACGGCCAACAATGTGCTGGTATTTACGTACTGAGTTTGTGCCGAACTCGCGCATTGTCAAAGCCAAAAAGATTTTCATGGGCTAGTCTTCGACCAGGGCCCGGCAGAACGTAGCGGTCACGTCGTCGTCCGGAAAGCAACACTCGATCCGCAGCCCCTCGAGCGTCACGTCGCGCGGGGTATCGAACGTGGTGATGGTCGAAAAGAAGCGCAGTTCCTGGTTGTCGCGCCGGAATATGGTTGTCAGCAACGGAGCCGGCGCCGCGTCGAGCGCGCGCGTGCGCCATCGCGTCGGCACGCCGGGATAACGCAGTAGCTCGTCGAGCAAATCGCGCGCGATCGCGTCGCGAGGAGCCGCCGCCACTTCGCCGTGAAGATAGTGAATCAGCTCGCCCGCCACTTCCTCCCAATTCGCGACAGCTGAGCGCAAGTCAGCAGGGTCGAAGAACTGCCGCAGGATGTTGGTGTGCGCGCTATCTACGCCGCGCATGACGAACTTGTTGACGCGCGCCGCGGCGTTGTTAGCCATCAGCACGTCCCAATGCCGGTTCATGACGAACGCTGGATAAGGTTCCTGCTGAGCGAGGATGAAATCGATCGCGCGGCGCACGCGCGCGAGTGCTGGAGTCGTCAGGCTTGTCTCGGAATACCGCGGCGCGAAACCCGCGGCCATGAGAAAAACATTGCGCTCCCGCAACGACATCTCGAGCACATCCGCGATGCGCGCAACCATGTCGCGGCTGGGTTGCGCCTTGCCGTTCTCGATACAACTCAGATGGCGCGCGGAGACACCTGCATCGAGCGCCAGGTCGAGCTGGCTCAGGCGTCGTGCCGCGCGCCATTCGCGCAATAGCGCGCCCACGGGAGCGTTTGTCATCGCGCGACACTAACGGGCGACCGATTCGAAAACAATGACCTGCGAGGTCATGACTCGTTGATCTCCGAGGGCATTGAGCGCGTGCTCACCGCCACGCACCATGCGCACCCGTCAAACAACCGGTCAGGTGCAATCATGCAACGCAGAGATTTCGTTTCGCTCGCCAGTAGCTCACTCATCGCCTCGGTCCTGCAGCCTAGTGCAACGGCGTCGAGCGGCGGTGCGTTCAACGCCGCGGCATTTCACAAGGCGCGCCGGTTCTCCGCGACGCGTTTCGGGCGCATCGCATATGTCGACCGTGGCAGCGGAGATGCGGTTCTGTTCCTGCATGGCTTCCCGTTGAACGGATTCCAGTGGCGCGATGCCATCGATCAGTTGTCAGGACAGCGGCGATGTATTGCGCCGGATTTCCTCGGGCTCGGGTACACACAAGTGGCTGCGGGCCAGGGCGTTGCGCCGCTCGACCAGGTCGCGATGCTCGTTGCGCTGTTGGACGAGCTCAAAGTACGCAGGGCTGATGTCATCGCCAGCGACAGTGGCGGCGCCGTCGCGCAACTTTTCGTCGCGCGCCATCCAGATCGCGTCCGCACACTGTTGCTCACCAACTGTGACGCCGAGTTCGATTACCCGCTCGCTGCGCTCGTGCCCATCATCGAGCTTTCAAGAGCCGGGACATTCGCCGATGACATGCTGGGAGCCTGGGCGGCGGACACGACGCTGGCGCGTTCGGCTCAAGGCATCGGCGGTATGTGTTACTCCGACGCCGCTCATCCCACGGATGAAGCGATCGATACCTACTTCTCGCCCATTCTCAGCACGAAGGAGACCAAGCGTCTTGTACACGCGTATGCGCTCGCGCTCGAGGCCAATCCGCTGGCGGGCATCGAAGCCTCGCTCAAGCTCTGCAAAATACCAACACGCATCGTCTGGGGAATGGCCGACACTATCTTCTCGGCCGAAAGCCCGGACTATCTCGCGCGGACTTTCGGAAATTCGCACGGAGTACGCAAACTCGCGGGCGCCAGGCTGTTCTGGCCCGAAGAGCGGCCGGACGTGATCGTCAAAGAGGCCAAGGCCCTCTGGAAGCAAGCTCGCGACTCCTAATAGGAGTTCGCGAAGCGCGGTTATCGAACCCGCCTTGTTTCATTTTGAGGTTTCGACAGCTTGCGAAACAGCGCGCAAGATCAATTCGCCGTCCCCCTGGCTTCTTGCCGGCTTCCGCTGTTTCGGAGCGCCACAATTTGGGAACACAGAGGAACCAAGGCAAGCAGCGCCGGCAGCATCCAGAATGCCAGCGAGAGTCCAACTATCTTTGCGACGAACCCAATCGCAGCAGGGCCGAGAAGAATTCCCGCATAGCCCATCGTCGTGATCGCGGCGATGGCGAGACCTGGTGGCATCACGGTCTGATTGCCCGCGCGTCGGAACAAAACTGGAACGATGTTGGCTGCGCCAAGGCCGATCAAGACAAGGCCCGCCATCGCGACGGCCGCAACGGGAGCTGTCAGCAGCAAGACAAATCCGGCAATCGCGACCAGGCCGCCCCAAAGCAAAGCCCGACGATCGCCGATGCGAGTGATCAGCGCATCGCCAGCGAAGCGTCCGAACGTCATCGCGATAGCGAAAAACATGAAGCCAATGCCACCTTGCTCCACGTCCACGAGACGTGCTCCGGTGATGAGCAGCGCGCTCCAATCGAGTAGCGCGCCTTCGGCAAGGAACGTGATCGCGGCAAGTACGGCAATGATGAGCACCACTCCGCGCGGCAAGGCGAAGTGCGGCTCCCCCTCCGCCGCCTTGGTCCGCAGCAGGCGTGGCCACGCCGCGAGCATCATCAGCACCATCAGTGCAGACCCGATCATCAAGCTTGTGATGGGAGCGATGCCGACAGATAGCAGCATCGTCACAAATAGGGCTCCGGCGAAACCACCGGTGCTGTAAAGCGCGTGAAATCCGGACATGAGGGGGCGCCCTGCGTCGCGCTCGACCTCGACGGCATGGCTATTCATGGCGACATCGAGCGCGCCGAGCGAAGCACCGAATAGCAGCAGACTCATACCAAGCGTGAGAGGCGTCGAAGCGATGGCCAGCAACGGAAGCGTCGCGGCGAGACCTAAGCCACTCGCCACGATCACGGGGCGACTACCGAACCGGCTGCTCAGCACACCGGAAAAAATCATTGCCAACAGCGAACCGATGCCAAGGCAAAGCAGCAGCAGACCCAGCATTCGCTCGTCGACCGCGAGACGTGTCTTCGCGTATGGAACCAGCGGTGCCCAGCAGGCCATACCAAAGCCAGCGACAAGAAAGGCGAGGCGCGTCGCAAGACGCGCTGATGGGCTATCGGCGGAGGACATAGAGACTCCAGCAAGAAATCGGCGAAGTCGTCAGTGCGCGACGATCAACGGTCGGCAGATGCGGTGACAATTATCGAAGCGGCTTTGGCAATCAGTTTGGGTGCGGCGATAGCTGCATCGTGGTCCACGACGAGTGTGTTGATTCGTTTAAGCGGAGCGACGCGATACCGCGCCCGGGTTTCCAGCTTGTCATTCGTTGCCAGCACCATGGTCTTGCGACTTACTTCAAGTAACGCGCGCTTGAAGGCTGCATCGTCGGCATCGAACGCGCCAACGCCTTCCGCGAGCGAGACCGCGCACGTGCCAAGAAAACAGCGGTCAACATTGAGCTGCTGGACCGCGCGCACAGCTGCTGCGTCGATGCAACCCCCAACATCCGGGTTAACGGCACCGCCCACCATCACGAGAGGAATCCGTTGGGCTAGTACCGCCGCGGCAATCGTCACGGAATTGGTCGCGACACTGATGCCCTTACACTGCGAAAGCATTCGAGCCAGGGCCAGATTCGTGCTGCCACTGTCGATGAACACGAGCTCATCCGGCTTGATCAAGGTGACCGCCACCGCAGCGAGTGCCCGCTTTCGATCTTGATTTTCCCTGCTGCGAACCTCGATCGAAGTCGACGCGGGAGACAACGGCAAGGCCCCTCCGTAGACACGGGTGCAGCGCCCTTCCGCCGCTAGCGCACGCAAGTCACGGCGAATGGCGTCCTCTGAGATGTCGAATTCTTTTGCGAGATCCGTGGCGACGACGGCGTGGCCGTCGTGCAAACGGCGGGCGATAACTTCTCGCCGCCCGAAAGGAAGATTGCTGTCCATGCTCGAAACCTATCACGCACGTTTAGTCGTGTAAATGCACGTTTATGCATGTTTCAACATGGGCGTGACTTGACGGCCCAACCGCCGAGCCCCACGCTCTCGCGCGGTGACTCTCGCCCTGATCAAAAACGCCAACGTCTACGCCCCCGAACCGCTTGGAACGCAGCATCTGCTCATCGGCGGGAATCGAATTCTCTGGATGGGCAACGAGTCGCTCGAACTGCCCGTTCCCCTGCGCGAAGTGTCCACGATTATCGATGCCGCAGGGCTCCGGACGATGCCTGGCCTCATCGACGGGCACGTGCACGTCACTGGCGGTGGCGGCGAGGCGGGATTTCGTACACGTGTCCCGCCGGTGCCGCTATCGCGCTTCACCACGGCGGGCATCACCACGGTAGTAGGGCTGCTTGGGACCGACGATGTCGCACGCGGTCCGACTGAACTGCTTGCGACACTCTATGCACTGCGAGAAGAAGGACTCAACGCTTACGGCTACGCAGGCGGATATCACGTTCCGCCCGCAACACTCACGGGCAGCGTGCGGAGCGACCTCGTCTTCGTCGAGGCGTTGATCGGCATCGGTGAGGTGGCGATCAGCGATCATCGCTCGAGCCAACCCACCTGTGACGAGTTGCTGAGGATCGCATCAGAATGCCACCTCGCCGGAGTCATGACGGGAAAGGCCGGAATCCTCCACCTGCACCTGGGCGACGGACCCCGCGGTCTCGAACTGGTGCGGGAAGCATTAGAGAAGAGTGAGTTGCCGGCTCGCGTCTTCAACCCGACTCATGTGAACAGGCGGCGCGTACTGTTCGACGAAGCGGTCGAGCTCGCGCGACGCGGCTCGACTGTAGACATCACGGCATTCCCCGTCGCCGCCGACGAAGATGCCTGGCCGGCATCTGAAGCGCTCGAGCGTTACCTCGCTTCTGGCGCGCCACCTGACCGGGTCACCGTCAGCTCCGACGCTGGCGGCTGCCTCCCCTGCTTTGATGCGGACGGCCGCGTTAGCCACATGGATGTGGGTTCCGCCGGCGCGTTGCTTGCGACTCTGCGCGAAGCGCTGGCGCGCGGCCTTGCCCTCGAAGCAGTTCTGCCCGCCGTTACGTCAAACCCCGCGAAGCTTCTTCGCCTCACGCGCAAGGGAACGGTCGCTGTCGGGCACGACGCCGATCTCCTCGTGCTCGATGCGAACGGCGCTGTCCACACCTTGCTCGTGCGCGGCGAAATCCACATACGTGACGGAGCACCGGTGTTGCGCGGCACGTTTGAATGACGCTTTTCGCGCTAGACTCACCGGATGCCAAGTAAAGTTCTTGAAGGCGGAACACGCGGCTGGATCGTTCCAATCGGCGGTGCCGAGAACAAGGAGAATGATCGTCGCGTCCTCGCGCGTTTCGTCGCGGTGTCGGGGGGCGCGGCGGCCGACATCGTGATCATCCCGACGGCGAGTCGTCTGCACGAAACCGGCGCGCGCTACGAAACACTGTTTCGCGAGCTCGGGGCGGCGCGCGTCTCCGTGATGGACTTCGATACCCGGCGCGATTGCCGGGAGCCGAATCGACTGAGCAGGCTCGAGGAAGCGAGCGGAATCTTCTTTACCGGCGGCAACCAGCTCAGGCTAACTACCCTGCTTGGTGGGACGCCGGTCGCCACGATGATCCGGAAGCGCAACGCCGCTGGCGTCACGGTTGGGGGAACGAGTGCCGGTGCCAGCATTCTGAGCGAGCACATGATCGCGTTCGGCGACGAGGGCTCGTCGGTGATCTCCGGAAGCGTGCGGCTGGCTCCGGGCTTAGGTCTTACGAACCGGTTCGTGATCGATCAGCATTTCCGGCAGCGGGACCGGCTGGGGCGCCTGATCACCGCGCTGGCTTACAACCCGTTCGCGGTCGGCATCGGGCTCGATGAAGATACCGCCGTTTTCATAGGCCCTGACGAGACCCTCGAAGTCGAAGGCAGCGGCGGCGTCACGATTGTGGACGCTTCGGATGTGACTTTTTCATCGATGGACAGCGTCTCCGAGGGGCAGCCCGTCTGCATGCTGGGCCTCAAG
>Ga0193717_1002308_pt1 | contig 11050 bp, 6 predicted proteins | sample U2c2metaG_FD_145900 | JGI IMG/M metagenome (GOLD analysis project Ga0193717, IMG submission 145900) | Soil microbial communities from a riparian zone of the East river system, Colorado, United States - U2c2 | ecosystem: Environmental > Terrestrial > Soil > Riparian zone | place: USA: East River...
TAAAACGGTTAAAAAGATTAAAAATATCGTTTTAGTAATGTGTTCATTGGAGTACTGGCTTTGTAAGGTTCACCTGCCGAGGCACAGGGCGGACCAATTTACTTTGAACTTAATTCAACTCCCATTTGATTGACTATTATCTATAGATATTGCTTCATTTATAACTCCCTATGCTGGCACAATTTAATTGCTGACCCGGTGAGTGAAAAAAAGGTGGCTGATCCTGCTTCAGTGCAATAGTTTGGACTGAAAAACCATATTCGTATAATGTTATAAGCTATGCCGGTCTATTGTCTGTTTGTAGAAAGCCTTGCTCTGAAAACAACAAAGCCTTCCTGTTAAACCGGGAAGGCTTTGTTGTTTTACAGATTTTATTTCTGGTGGGCTTTATACAGTAAGATCACTAACGGTAGCTACAGGAGCATTTTTCTTTACAGATTCTATTCCTCCATCCCTGCCCGATTTACTTTCGTACATTTCGCTACTTCCTATTATTTGTCCGTTAGCGGCTTTAAGATTAAAATGGTGTTTACTGTTTTTGGACTCAAGCCTGTCATATTTATCGTCGTCAGCAGCATTCTTTTTAACTGATTCAATGCCATTTTCACAACCGGCTTTGGAACTATATCCTTCGCTGGATAAAACAATTTCCCCATTGTTTGCTTTTAGGTTGAACTGGTATTCACCATTGGTCCTGGTTTTAATTTCAAACTTGCTCATATTTTTCTAAGGTTTTTAATAAAAATACATAAGTTCTGTTTTGCGGGCATTAACTTTTCGTTAAATAATCAGCACAAAACCTTTACAAAACAGCTACCACACTTCAAAGAAAACAAACGTTTGCGTTAAATTAACCTTCTGTTCTCCCCTCACAATAGCTGTACATAAATTGCCACTTTGAAAGCATTTTATTAATTTTAGGTAATGACAGGAAAACCCGCGACTATTAAAGAAATAGCTAAAATTCTTAATGTTTCTGTATCAACAGTTTCAAGGGCTTTGCATAAGCACCCTACTATTGGCCTTACCACACAGTTAAAAGTTCAGGCACTGGCAGAAAAACTGAGTTACGAACCAAATCAAACCGCTATATCTTTCCAAAAAGGTAAAACCTATACCATCGGCGTTATTCTTCCTGAACTGTCAGAGGCGTTTTTCTCCGCAGCGATAAGTGCCATAGAAGACACCGCTTATAAAAGAAACTATACGGTTTTGATAGCCCAGTCACATGATGATGAGGAAAAGGAGATACAACTGGTTGAAAAAATGAAAAACTCACGTGTTGATGGCTTGCTGATCTCCGTTGCAAAAACTACATCGGGCTTTGCACATTTTGACATGCTGAAACGGTACAATATCCCGGTTGTGTTTTTTGACCGCATCCCACCGCTTAAAAACATACATTATGTGGCCTGTAATATGGAAACCGGAAGTATAGAGGCGGTAAACTATTTATTGCAAAAAGGCCACCGAAGTATCGGCATGATCAACGGCCCTAATACTTTAGCTGCAAGTAGCGAGCGTAAGGAAGGTTATATTAAAGCGATGATAAAAAACCGGCTCAAGTTTGACCCATCGCTTATAGTAAGTTGCAACTTAACTGAACAGGGCACACAGGCAGCCCTTGACAGCCTGCTTGCATATAAACGCAAGCCTACTGCTATAGTCACCTTTAATGATTATGTGTCTTTATACGCCATAAAACATGCCCGTAACCTCAAAATTGATTTAGATAAGGACCTGCAGTTTGTAAGTTATGCCAATTTACCCATTATTAATTATATGGATTATGCTCCTGTAGCATCTGTTGAGCAATTTCCTTATTTACAGGGTCAAAAAGCAGCCGATATATTATTGGATCTGTTATCCCGTAAACCACAATCATCAGATGAGGTTCAGGCCTATTATAATGTTATGGTAGAGTCGCAATTGGTAGAAAATAAAAAAAGAAGCAATACCTAAACTGAAACTATAATACTGTCAAATCCGGTCTATGATATTAAAATTTTCTTAAAGGATTGTAAATTAAAAAAACAGGCAAACGTTTGCGTGAAAAGTTTACCATTATATTAATTAGGTTTGGTTTAAGCATACACCAAACTTATAAAAACTTAGTAAATGTTTAATGATATTCTAAAATGCTTTAACCTTATTGCCCAGGAATACCACATTGAAAAATTTGGAGAAGGATTAATAAACCGGACCTGGAAAATAACCGGTCTGGAAAATAATAACGAGTTTATACTGCAGCAGATCAATAAAAACGTTTTTAAAACGCCTACACATATTGCCCAAAACATTAATAAAATTGGTAGTTATTTATCAAAGCACTACCCCGATTATTTGTTCGTGTTACCCCTGCCGGCTGTAAATGGCGATTATATGGTTAAACACAGCGACGGAGAATATTACCGTTTATTACCTTATGTAAAGCAATCGATTACGTTAAATACCGTACAAACCCGTAATGAAGCTTTTGAAGCGGCACGCCAGTTTGCCAAATTCACTAATTTACTGGCCGGCTTTAGTGTAACCAAATTAAACTATACCCTTGCCGGTTTCCATGACCTGTCTGCCCGCTTTGAAGAATTTAAACGGGTGCTTAAAAAAGCAAGTGCCGAAAGGCTAAACAAGGCAAATGCAGCCATTGAAAACGCGTTTGCACACCAGGATATTGCCGAAATGCACCAATCCATCATGAACGACGGGCTGATCCCTTTGCGGGTGGTTCATCATGATACCAAGATCAGTAATATTTTATTTGATGAGGAACATAAAGGTCTGTGTGTAATTGACCTTGATACCGTAATGCCAGGCTATTACATCAGTGATGTAGGCGATATGATGCGCACTTATCTGTCGCCCGCCAATGAAGAAGAACATGATACTTCGAAAATAGAGATTCGTGAAGATTTTTTCAGCGCCATAGTAGAAGGATACCTGTCAGAAATGAGCACTAACCTGACCGAAGCAGAAAGGGAGCTATTCGTGTATTCGGGCAAATTAATGATCTATATGCAGGCCATACGCTTTCTTACAGACTATTTGAATAATGATGTATACTACGGCACCCATTATCCGGGACATAACCTGGTGAGGGCTCAAAACCAGTTTACCCTGCTTGAAAAATACATCGGGGCCGAAGACACATTTCAGCAAATAGTATTCAACACACAAAATCAGCCAAGGTAAGCTGCCTTGCTTAAATATCAAAGACACCTATTGGCCCATATGCTCCAAAGGTAGGAGCTACCTATTTGTAGATACCAGGTAGAATGAAATTTTGCGCCGTAGGTGCAACCCTAAATTAGTTAGTGAATAACCTTCATGCATATAGGTAGCCTCTCCGAGGCACAAGATGATTGACATTAAATACTACAAATGGGTGGCTCCGGAGCATATTACACAGTTCATTTTAAGTCCACGAAGGTTATACAAGCAAGGTACACAGATTAAAAACCAACTATTTAAGACCAAACTCAAATATGGTTTTACTGCTAAATACCTCGCCTGCTTTGAGCAAAGCACTTGGAAAATGCGGCTTATTTGGCGAATCGGGATAGTTTTGGGTTTCCAGGCAAAAACCTTCCCGGCGCTGGTAAGCATATGCATCCTTTCCTTTTACAGAACCATCCAAAAAATTACCTGTATAAATATGCAGGGCTGGCTCTGTGGTATATACGGTTAGCTTGCGCCCACTTTTATCCTCGGTAGCCTGCACGGCAAGCACAACCTCCTGCGAATGTTCTTTTTTAAGCACCCAGGAATGGTCATATCCCGATCCTAAATTTATCTGTTCGTGATCTGCATCAATATCCTGACCTATCGGCTTAGGCATACTGAAATCAAAGGGCGTTCCGGAAATATCTGCAAGGTTTCCGTTGGGTACCACCATATCATTTACCGGCAGGTATTGTTTTGCATTAACCTGTAGCTGATGATCGGTTATTGAACCTTTATTATGGCCGGCCAGGTTAAAGTACGCATGTTGCGTTAAGTTGATCACCGTACTTTTATCCGTTTCACAACTGTACTCCACAATCAACTGGTCATGATCATTTAAAGTATATTTAACGGTTACCTGCAAATTACCGGGAAACCCTTCATCACCATCGGGGCTAAACAAACTAAACGTTAAACCCAGCCCCTCACTTTTATCAAGAAGAACCGGCGTCCATATTTTTTTATTAAAGCCTTCTTTTCCTCCATGATGATGAAAGCCACCTTCTTTCGCGGTCAATTGCCAGGTTTTACCTTCAATTTCAACCATTGCCCCCGCAATACGATTGGCGTAGCGGCCAACGATGGTGCCCGTGTAAAAGGGATCATGCTGATAACCCGCAACGGTATCATAACCTAACACAACGTCGTCAAAAACCCCGTTCTTATCTTTAACAAAAACCGACTGGATAGCCGCGCCAATATTTGATAGCGACACCCTCATCCCGTTTTTATTGGTGAGCGAGTACAGGTAAACCTTTTGATTGGCAACTGTTCCCCACTCTTTAATAGCTAAAGCTTTCATATTGATCAGGGCAATTTACTAAAATCAATGTCAGGATTGGTTTTACCTGATTGTTGCCTTGTAAGATTGGTTTTAAGCGGAGCAAAATCATTAAAGAGCCCGCAGTTGCGCAGGTAAAAAAGATCGCCTTTAACGCCACCATCGTAGTCTTTCCGGTAATTGATATTAGCAGTAGCGTCGCCGGTAAAAAGAGCCTTGGTTAGCGGCGACCATTTGCCTGATGTATCTTTTATCCAGCCGTTACCAAAAAATACTTTACGCTGAATGTTTCCCATGTCAGGGTCAAAATTCTCTAAAAAAGAATAAAGCCCTTTCAAATAAAAGCCAGATGAAGGGCGTTTAAAACTGGCTATCAACTGCCATGAACTTTGGTCTGCAGGTTTAAAATAGGCAGTAAAAACAGTTGTTTTTGATGCGGCATCGGCCTGTGCATGTACTAAAAAAGCATAGGATTTTCCAGCCACCCAGGGATAGTTCATATAGCTTTGCCCGCCCGAACCCTCACTGCCAAATTCGCCCGCGTGTACGCCCGGTCCTTTTTTTACTAACTTTATTTTCAGGCTGTCCGGAATGCTGTTAGGATCATCGGTATTAAACGGGCTCCAGATAGAGAACAGGATATGCCGCTCTGTTGGCGAATTTACCTGCATCCCGAAATAGCCCCCGGTAAAGCCATCGGCCATAAAATAGGAGCCTAACACATCATTACCCACAGGCACAGCAACTTCGTTATAAAACCACTCCGCTGTATTGTTAGCCTCATTAGGCAAACTGTAATTTAAATGCACTGATGGCCCCCTGCGCCCCCAGTAAAAATAATTGCCATGATTATCTTTCACGTATGAGGTGCCATTTGAAATTGCAGGCCCGCTTAACAACAGGTCGCTTACCTGGGCATATACTTTACCGCTTCGTTTTTCCCCCTGCAACTTTACCTGTATATAACCTGGCGTTTTAACAGATACCTTCCCAAAATTGATAACTGCCACTTGATTACCGGATACAGTTTTTGTTAAAATAGTTTGACCAACGGTAATACTTATTTTACTTGAACCATCAGGTACCTGTAATTTTAAGGCGATGTTTAAACTACCCGCGGATTCCAGCCGTACATATACACTCACCACGTCTGTATCAGCACTCCAGTTACTTAAACCAGTACTGTCAATTTGAGCATGTGAGTCCTTACTTACCCAACCATTACCACCCAGCGGAACGGCTATTAAAGAATCTTTCGGCAGCAAGGCTGCCCGGCTATTTAATTGCAACAATGTAAAAGCTGCAAATAGCAAAAAGGCTTTTCCTATACTGTTCAAGTGATGTTTATTCATGCAAATAAAGTGGTTTTAGTTCGATCTATTTTATACGCCTAAGCTGTTCTAATATCCGTACGCCGGTATCATTGATATCGCTTTTTACAGGTTGTTTATTTTCAAATACTTGTTTACACCATTTCAAAATTCCATCATCGGGATATTGCTTGAGTTGCCCATTCAGCCAATTGCTTGCCGATATTTTTCCTTCCAGCTTTTCCATGGCCCACGCAGTTACCAGGTGGTTGGCCGGTAAAAAATTCTTTACGGTATTATCTGTTTTGGGGTTAAATGCTTTTATCTTTTGTAAATACTCCCGGGCTTGCATGTCCCTTCCTTGTTTTGCATAACACAGGTAACTCATCCAGTCCTCTGCTCTTTCGTCAATATTTTCCTGGTAAGGTTTGCCCACACCTAAATTCAGAGGCCACTGTTTGGCATCATTAATAAACGCTAAAGCCGCGGTATAATTGGCGCCTTTAAGTTTTTCAATAGCCAGCATCAGCTCGGCCTCATGGTAAAGGTCGCGGCCTATGGTAGCGCCTTCAAAAGGAAGTATATTGATGTGGGATAACAATTTGGCGCACTCATCATAGCGCTTATTGAGCAATAGTGTTTTGGCATACAGCATCCCAACGATATAATTTTCAGGGTGCCTGCGATAAAAAGGTTCAACCGTATTTAAAGCGTTCTGATACTGATCATGGCTTACATCATATTCGCCAAGCAGTTTATAATAACGCCATTCCCCGGCATCCAGCTTGATGGCCCGTTGCAGGTCGGCCAGATCAGATGTACCCATTAACATGGCGGCGCGGGCTGCATAAAACGGCGCGAAATCAGGTTCGTTGCCACATTTGGTAAACAGGCTCTTACTCTCCGCAATGCGGTTCCTGTCTTTATATAACAGAGCCAGGTAGTATTTGGGTTTCCAGCTGTTACTTTGCTGCATTGCCCAAATCAGTACCACCTCATCATCTGCCCTAAAAGGGAACACGAACTTTGGCGTAGCGCCGTTGGCCTGATCTAATAATTGCTGGAACGGTTGCCCTGCCTTATGTTGCAAAAAGGCCTGCCAATAGTTTACCAGCGCATGGGTTGGCGAAAGTTGTAATACCTTTTGGCACTCCTCCAAACATCCGTTTTTGTAATAAGCGTTGGCCAGTTCCAGGTAACTTTCAATAGGCTGTTCATTGGTGATCAATGCGGTGAAGCTGGTTTTGTTTTCTGCCGATGGATCTGACAGATACTTTTCAAACCGGGCAAAATCATTCAGCGGATCAAAAGCAAGAATCTGGTTTAATGCCTGTTCCGCGGCTTTAGGGTTATTCTGATAGCGATAAACGATACCCTGTACCTGCAATGCCGAAATATCATACCGGTTAAAGTCAATGGCTTTAGCTGCATATTCCAGCGCCTTATCGTAGTTTTTCTGTTTAAGGTATAAACTGCTTAAAGCGTTATACGCCGCGCCCCTGTACTCAACAGATAAAGCGGCTATATCAAATCCGTCCTTGGCATCGGCTACATGACCAAGCTGCATGTTGATGATGCCGTAATAATAATTGGCCCCGCCATCGTAAGCATCTAAACTTAAAGCATGTTTTGCAAGCTCCAATGCCTCGGTGTACCGCATGTTACGGTATAGCAGTTCGGCCATTTTTGTTAACGCGGGTAAAAAATTATGATCCTGCTTTAAAGCAGCCTGCAGCTTTTCTTCGGCCTGCGGATATGCTTTTTCATCCATCAGCTCCTTGCCCTGTATGTACAAACCATAGGCCGTATTCCAGTCAAAATCATTGGGCGATGTAATCGGCCTGCTCAAATTATCCGCATCCGGATTTGATCGGTATACCATTTTATCGCCGCCAAGCGCAACCGTTATATCTCCCGCGTTTTTATCCATTTTAATGGAATCAACAAAAGTTTTAAGTGGGGACAGTTCTACTTTTTTATGGTAGATAATAGTTGTACCCTGTTTAACCGTAAGACTATCATCAATCTTTTGCACCGGACTGAACGCGATTTTTAACCAGCCGTTTTCGACCCTTACATTTAACGCGCCGTAGTTATTGGCCTTTACAAATCCTTTTGTCTTTAATACCGGGAACCAGTATTCTGTCCATATATCGGCTGCGCCGGGTTCAAAACCTTTGTGCTTAAAGGGGGTAAAAGTGCTTTCGGGCGATGTTTGGTTGAACAGCCGGCCCGACTGGATCTCGGAGTATTGGCCATCTGTATCGGTCAGTAGTTTTTCCCAGATCATGCCCTGATCGGATAGGCCCCAGATCCAGATCTTTTTACCGGCCTTATCATCATGGTCCGAATATCTGGCCATCCCCATTTCATCGTCATGCCAGTACGCGCCAAAAAAATCGGTGTACTTGCCAAATACATGGTATGATTTGTACCCACCAAAATCGTTGTTATTGTAAAAAGATACATCCTTTCCGTTCTGTTTGTTAATAGGCCAGTCGCCATGCTCACCCTGGTGGCCCAGGTAATTGGTACCGGGGAAAATGTATTGCAAATTACCCTTGGTCTTTATCCCGGTATTCATCCAGTGATAATAAGGCTCATTTAAAGTATTGGAGTTGTACCAGGTAGATTTGGTGGTAAAATATGCCTTGTCTTTGGGCAGGTTGATCTCCATTGTCCAGGTGGTGCGGGTAAGCAGGTCAAGTACGCTGATGATGCAGCTTACGCTGCCATCATCGTTACTGCGTACTATATAATCAACTGGCGTAACTGAATTTGGAGTATGGCCTATGATGCCATAATTGGGCTCAATGCCGCCGCTTGTCCACGGGCCACGCATGGCAATGTCCCTGAATTTTACCACATGGTTCTCATAAATAAAGGGCTTACCGGTTGACCGTTCCACCGCCGACCATATCTTACCCCCTATTTGCGGTAGTATGGTTAGTTTAATATAAGCGTTTTGCAGCTCAACAACCTTCCATTCCTTTTGTACAGGCTTATCTGTAAAACCATCATACCTGAAATACGGGTATATATTGGTAAAAGCCGGGATAGGGTTAGGGTCAGAGAACGGATAAGTGGTAATTGTTTTATTATACTCCTTAAAACCCGCTTTTTCCTGTGCCTGAACCTGCCATACCGATAGGCAAATACCTAAAGTAACCAATCCTATTTTTTTCATCATTAACTTATTTAATGATCAGCAACCAGCCTTTGGCTTTTTCAACAGGTATTTTATCATTTAGTCCGAAGGTTTTTGCAGGCTGAAAGCTCCTGATCCCGGGCGCGGTAATAGTCGCCTTTGCCGGATCGATCCCTAATTTTTGCCAGTCTATCTTTAACTGGATCTCGGTATCACTGTCTTCCCAGCTGGCAATGGAAACCATAACCGCGCCATCCTTTTTGTAAACCGTGGCCAGCACTTTTTCATGGTCGGTTTTTACCGGGTTATCATCAACCCAGTAGCCAATCATTTTGGTGCCTTTCATTCCAAAATCATCCCAGGCCTTCCAGATCGGGCGAGGGTCGGCGCCATCGCTCCAGGGCATACGGTTGGTCATGCCGTAAACCATACCCCGCCATTTGTTACCTCCGCCCTGCAACATCTCGCCCATCAGGCCAAACGGGATACCGCTTACTTCGGTCAGGAAGAAATCCGGGTTGTTTTTTTCGTAATCAAAATACTCGCCAAACCATAGGCGATTGAGGTACGGAAAATGCTCCATATACAGGTTAGCGCTGTTATTGAAACCATCACTTTTATTGTACTGATTGGCCGAGTGCAAATCGATGATACCGGGGTGACCATCTTTGGTCAGTACCCGTTTTACACGTTTCATGGTAACACGGTCAAAGGCCACATCGTCCAGGTAAATGCCATCGATGCCTACGTTTTGGGTTAGCCAGTTCATGCCTTCCACGTAGTAGTTGTGCCAGCGGTTCATACCGCTGTTAATAATGGCCGCATCCTTAATTGCGGGAACAAACCAGGCGGCTATGTAGTCATCACCCACATGCTCCTGCAGCCAGCTAAAGCCCCCGCCTTTGCCCGATGAATAGATCTCATGCCCCAAACTCCTCAAAGCAAATGTTTCATAGGCATGGTTTGACAGCTCACGGATGGTATTGTAGATCTTTACCTTTAACCCGGCAGCATGGGCCGAATCATCATAGGCCTTCATCGACTTCCAGGCTATAAAAGGGTAGTTGATATTAGGGTTGATAGCCGTGGCATGGTGTATATTGATCACCGTAGCTCCTGCTTGTTTAATGGTATCAATAGGCTTATAGGCATGATAAAACCTGGTTGCCCACTGAAAATCGGTGTTAATGGTATGGAACGGAGTGATGAGTAAATTGAAATTGTAATACAGCACATCGCCTTTATGCAGTTTTCTTTCGCCGCTGTAATTGTTGGCAAGTACCGCTTTGCCATCGTCCTTTACTTTGATCCCGCCTTTGTCGCCATTGCCCCATGATGATGGTAATATCAACGGTTTTTGCAGGTAAAAATTGGTATTCAGCGGGCGCATATATTTATCGTCGCGCAGAGAATATTGCAGGCCGGCATTTACATTACCTATCCAGGCACCGTCCTGGTTTTTATGTGCCACATCCCACTTCCATTCAAAGTTTTCGGGGCGGTAACCACCTTTTTGGCCTAAGCCCATCATATATTTGGCAACATCCCTTTTAAAGGGGATATGCATGGTGATATCTTTCAGGTCAATATCATTAAGCGCCTCAACCTTTACAGTATAGGCCATAAACCCATCAAACTCTATTGAAGCACTTACTTCCATTTTCAGGCTGTCATTATTGCTTGTAGCTTTCCATTGCACCGTACCGGGTTCCTGTTTGGTAAATTGCAGGCCCTGGCTTTTCAGCTTGATGTTTTTACCACCGGCATTTAAAAAATGAAAGTGAATGGCCTCCGTCAACAGGTTGTTAGGCGTATTGGCATATTCAGTCATTTCAGGCGTAAAAAACGTTTGGATCTGTTTGGGGAAACCATCACTGTTCACCTCTACTTTTCTGCCCAGCAGGTCAACCGTGTTGTTTTTTACAGCCAATGGCGTGTATGGCGCTATCACCGTGTTATTTTGCGCCATGGTAGAGTTAAGCCATCCCAGGCGGGTCATTTTCCAGGGCTCATCTACCCCGCCATTTTTTGCCAGGGTTCTATTAACGGTAATGACTAACTGAATTTCTTTTGCAGGTTTCCCGTTAG
>Ga0193717_1002309_pt1 | contig 11048 bp, 12 predicted proteins | sample U2c2metaG_FD_145900 | JGI IMG/M metagenome (GOLD analysis project Ga0193717, IMG submission 145900) | Soil microbial communities from a riparian zone of the East river system, Colorado, United States - U2c2 | ecosystem: Environmental > Terrestrial > Soil > Riparian zone | place: USA: East River...
TTCCTCGCTGTACATGCCGCGCGATTTCGACATCTCGCCCTATTTCGAAGTCGTCAAACCCACCATCGTGCACGGCTTCGACTACACCGCCTTGCACTGGGCCGACAAACAGAAGCCGCTCCAGGAGGTAGCCGGCGAATTCGGTGTGTTTCCAGAAACGATATTCGCGCCGCCGCTCGTTCCTCAAGCGCCTGACCAAGAAACGCCGCTTCCGGCTGCAGAAGTAACGCGCGACTCGCTCGAGCGAACGCCGGTGCAGCGCCAGGGATCGGATCTCGCGGCGTAGGTTTGATATCCTTTCTAACGCAACAGCTCCGCCGTCATCCTGAGGTGCGCGCCCTTGCGCGCCTCGAAGGATCGCCGCAAAGCACCGCGCTGAACAAATCCTTCGAGGCTCGCCGAAGGCGGCTCGCACCTCAGGATGACGGCAGCTTACGTCTCGAGGTCTCCGGGGAAGTGTTCGATAAGTTTACGGCACGACTCCACGATCTCGCGACATGAAAGCGCATCCACGTCCACCGCACCCCATCCCAACGTTCGTGACGATCGCTATGCGCCCTCGTGAGGGGTAAGACGGCAATTGCCCACCCCTCAGGCCGCCACCGCCGACTTTCGGTCCGGCAGGCCTGCGCGCGCCAGCCCGCCATAGAGCTGCTCGCCCGGCATTTCCGCTTTCAGGATCGAGCGCACCGCAATCAGCCGGTCGATATCGATCCCGGTGGCAAATCCCTTGCTCTCGCACAGGAATACGAGATCCTCGAACACGACGTTGCCGGTGGCGCCCGGCGCGAACGGGCAGCCGCCGAGACCTCCGAGCGAGCCGTCAAGGATACGCGCGCCGGCGTCGAGCGCGGCCGACGCATTGGCGATGCCCATGCCTCTGGTATCGTGCAAATGTACGCAGACCGGCTTTGATCCCGCAATCCGGACCACCGCCTTGGTCAGGTCACCGACCTGCTTCGGCCCGGCATAGCCGACGGTATCGGCGACCACGACCATATCGACACCAGCCTCGTACAGTTTTTCCGCCAGCCGGATCACTTCGTTCGGATCGACGGCGCCGACGATCGAGCAGCCCAGCGCCATCGAGATCGCGGCATTGACGATCGGCTTGTGCGAACTGGCATCACGCAGTTCGCACAAATGCCTGACATTGGCGACGGCGGAATCACGCGAGCGGTTGGCGTTGGCCTGGCTGTGCTCTTCGGTCGCCGAGACCACGGTCGCCACTTCGGCAACGCCGGAGGCAAACGCTTCAATTGCACCGCGTTCATTGAGCGTCAGCGCAACCCCGTGCGCCCCCGGAAGCGACGCGACCGTCGCAACGACGTCGCGCACATCGACGAATTGCGGGAAGGTTTTCGCGGGTAAAAACGAGCCGACGTCGAAATGCCGCACGCCGGCGGCGTATTCGTCACGCACCCAGCGTTGCTTGGCCGACGTCGACGGAAATTTTTTCACCAACTGCAGGCCATCGCGCAAGCCGACCTCGCGCAGGACCACGCGATCACTGGGATAGATATCCCCGACTTTTGTCATGCGAGCCTCCCTGCGACCTTGTTGATTGGAGATGATTCTTTCGACCCCTGCTGGTCGAGTTCGGCGCGAACCGCAGCGGTATCGCCGCCGAGCACCGGCACTTTAAGACCTTCGCCGAGATTGCTGCCGTTCCACTCCACCGGGAGCGCGGGAACACGAAACGGCTTGCCGTCGGCATTGACGTTATGGACGAGGCCGCCGGGGCGCAGCACGTGGGGATCGTGCAGGAGATCTTCCGGGCGATTGATCGGCGAGAAGCAGATATTGAGCCGGTCGAGCTTGGCGGAAAGCTCCGCGACGTCCCAGCGTTTGATTTCCGCGGCGACGCGCGGAAGAATCCTGGCGCGCGCCATGATCCGCTCGGTGGTGTTGGTCAGCGTCGGATCTTCGGCAAATTCCTTGAGACCGAATTCCCGGCAGAAGCTTTGCCAATGGCCCTCGGTCACTACACCGATGAAGATCCGCTCGCCACCGGCGGTATCGAAAATATCGTAGATCGGCCACGCATGTTCGCGTTCCGGCATCGAGCGCGGCTTGTTGCCGGTCATTTCATATTCGACCATGTGCTGGGCGACCAGGAACAGGCAGTTTTCGAACAGGCCGATGCGGATGTCCGCGCCTCCGGTGGCGCCGCCACGCTTCTGGTAGAGCGCGGCGAGGATCGAGATCACGCCGAACATGCCGCCCATGATGTCGTTCGCCGACGAACCGACGCGCTGCGGTTTCGCCTGGGTTCCGGTCATGGCGGCAAGGCCCGACATCATCTGCACCACCTCGTCCAGCGCCGGACGATGCTCATAGGGACCGGACAGAAAGCCCTTGTGCCCCGCAACGATCAGGTGCGGATATTTTTCGCGTAGCTGCTCGGGGCCAAGCCCCTGCTTGTCCAATTGGCCGTCGCGAAAATTTTCCAGGAACACGTCAGCGCTGGCGAGCAGCCGGTGCATGGTGTCGCGGTCTTCGGCTTTCTCGAAATCGAGCATCACGCTGCGCTTGCCGCGGTTGAACAGCGGAAAGAACGACGTGCCCATGCCGCCGAGGCTGCGGGTCTTGTCGCCCGCGGGCGGCTCGACCTTGATGACCTCGGCGCCGAGTTGCGCCAGGATCATGCCGCAGGTCGGGCCCATCACCATGTGGGTCATCTCGATGACCCTTACCCCCGCCAATGGCAGTTCCTTGGGCAGTGCCGTCCCAGTCATTTCGTCTCCCGTGTTCGTCCGGTTTTCGATCTCGTCACAGACTAGACTTTCAGGTGCCTGCTGGAAAATAGTATCTGGGGAACGGTCCATTCACGTCTGCATAACGCAAATGCGTCGCGGCCGGCCGGCCAGACCCGAGGGTGGCCCTCCCCGTACTCTTGCCTAACTTGGCGGGCATCTCTACCTCTGCGGCTGTAGTTGTTACAGAGGCCTGACCATCATGCTGGACGCCGCCGTCAAGGCGCTATCGCAAATCCTGTCGCCGCCGATGCGCTCGATCCTGTGGCGATCGATCGGGCTCGCGCTGGTGCTGATCGCGGTGCTGGCGATCGGCCTGCAGCGGGCGTTGAGCTGGTTCGCGACTTATGGCGAAGCCTGGGCCGAGGCGATGCTGGGGCCCGGCTTCCATACGCCGATCAACCTGCTGGCGTGGGTCATTTCGATCGCCGCCGGTCTCGGCGTGGTGCTCGGCGCGGTGTTCCTGATGCCGGCGATCACCTCGCTGGTGGCAAGCGTGTTCGTCGATGATGTCGCCGACCATGTCGAGCGCGAACATTATCCGGCAGAGCGTCCGGGAATGGCGCTGCCGCTCGGTGTCGCCATTCCCGAAGGCATCAAGACCGCGTTGCTGACGATCCTGGTTTATTTGATCGCGTTGCCGTTCGTGTTCGTCGCCGGCGCCGGGTTCATCGCCTTCTTCATCGCGACCGCGTGGCTGCTCGGCCGCGAATATTTCGAGCTCGCCGCGATGCGGTTTCGCTCACCGGCCGAAGCGAAGGCGATGCGCAAGCACAATGCCGGGATCGTTTTTACCGCCGGCCTCGTGATCGCGGCGTTCGTGTCGATCCCGATCGTCAATCTGGCGACGCCGTTGTTCGGCATGGCGTTCATGGTGCATATGCACAAGCGGCTATCCGGCCCGCGGCCGGAATTGATCGAGCCGGCACGACGGACTGGCGTGCCGACGGCATGAGGTGCCTCATGGTGAGGAGCGCGTCTTCGCGCGTCTCGAACCATGAGGAATGCGTGGCACATCCTTCGAGACGCGCGCGAAGAGCGCGCTCCTCAGGATGAGGCAGCAGAGGACGCTGGACTCACCTCAGTGCTGCGCCACCAGCGGGCAGCCGGCTTCGGCCATCGGGCGGAACGCCTGGTCGCCGGGGATGGTGGCGAGGATGTTGTCGTAATCCCACGGACCCTTGGATTCCGCCGGGGTTTTGACCTGCTCGAAATACATGTCATGCACCAGCCGGCCGTCTTCGCGCAGATGGCCGTCATGGGCGTAAAAATCATTGACCGGCATCGCGCGCATCTTGGCCATCACCGCCTTGGCCTCATCGGTGCCCGCGGCGGCGATCGCGGCGAGGTAATGGCGAACCGCCGAATAGGCGCTGGCCTGCGCCATGGTCGGCATGCTGTGCTGTCGCTCAAAGAAACGTTTCGACCAGGCCCGGGTTTCGTCATTGCGATCCCAATAGAACGCTGTAACGAATTTCAGGCCCTGCGCGGCCTGAAGCTGCATGCTGTGCACGTCCGAGATGGTCACCAGCAACGCCGCCATGGTCTGACTCTTGGTCAACCCGAACTCATTGGCTTGCTTGATGGCAGTGACCATGTCGCCGCCGCCATTGGCGAACGCGACCACCTTGGCGCCTGACGCCTGGGCCTGCAGCAGATAGGAGCCGAAATCCGAGGTGCCGAGGGGATGTCGCACGCTGCCGAGCACCTTGCCGCCGGCGGCCTTGACCGCGGCGGTGGCGTCGGCTTCCAGTGACTGTCCGAAAGTGTAGTCGACGGTGATGAAGAACCAGGTGTCCTGGCCTTCGGCAACCATCGCCTTCGCGAGGCTCGTGGTTAGCGCGTAGCTGTCATAGATCCAGGAGGCTTCGGTTGGCGTGCAGTTTTTACCGGTGAACGCGGTACTTCCAACCGCGCCGGCAATCGCGATGCGGTCGCGATCGGCGGCGAGTTGCTCGACAGCGAGCGCCACCGCCGAATTATCGAAGCCGATCGCCATGTCGACCCCGCCGGTATCGAACCATTGCCGGGCAATCGCAGCGCCGACATCGGATTTGTTCTGGTGATCGGCGAACACGACCTCGACAGGCTTGCCAAGCACGCTGCCGCCGGCATCTTCCACCGCCATGCGTGCGGCCGTGACCGTGCCGGGGCCACCGGCATCGGCGTAAAGCCCGGACTGGTCGTTGAGTACACCGATCCGGACGACATTATCGGAGATTTGCGCGCGGGCGCTCGATGTGTGGACACAAACAGCCGTCAAGGCCGCAACAAGCCAAAGCTGGCGTCGCATTGCGCTTCTCCCATTTTAAGTGGTCCTTGATCCGGACCTTGGGTATCAAGCGTAAGCGCGGCAGAAGTCGCACACAAGCTCTGCGGTTGACCGAAGATGTCGCAGAACGATGAGGAAATTGCGCCGGAATCGGCGCGCGCGCGATCTAGACCGTCTTCTCCGGCCAACGGCATAGATCATTGATCAGGCACAGCTCGCAACGCGGCGAACGCGCCAGACAGGTGTAACGGCCGTGCAGGATCAACCAGTGATGCGCATGCAGCATGAACTCCGGCGGGATCACGCGCTCGAGCCCGAGCTCGACTTCGAGCGGCGTGTTACCCGGCGCCATGCCGGTGCGATTACCGACGCGAAACACATGGGTATCGACCGCCATGGTGTGCTCGCCGAACGCCATGTTGAGCACGACATTGGCCGTCTTGCGGCCGGCGCCCGGCAGCGATTCGATCTCGGCTCGGGTGCGCGGCACCTCGCTGTTGAATTCCGCGATCAGCTTTTCCGACAGCGCGATGACGTTCTTGGCCTTGTTGCGATAGAGCCCAATGGTCTTGATGTAATCGCGGACTTTCTCCTCGCCGAGCGCCAGCATCTTTTGTGGCGTGTCGGCCACCGCGAACAGTGCGCGCGTCGCCTTGTTGACGCCGGCGTCGGTCGCCTGCGCCGACAGCACCACGGCGACCAATAGCGTGTAGGGATTGAGATGTTCGAGCTCGCCCTTCGGCTCCGGATTGGCTTTGCGAAACCGGCTGAAGACCTCATAGACCTCGGCTTCGGTCCAGGGCTTTGGCGTCTTTGACGTGGGCAATTTTTTCGCCACGCCGGGCCGCGCCGGCTTCGATTTCAACGCCGTCGTTTTTGCCGGAGGCCTTTTTACCAAGGGCTTTTTTACTGACGCCTTTTTAGGCGAAGGCTTGTTGGGTGAAAGCTTGCGGGTGATTTTGGCCATGATCCCGGGTATACTGAGCCGCCATGACCGCAGGCAATGACTTTGATCCGGCGCCGGCTGAGCCCGAATTGTTTTCCGCGCTGCTGACGCCACATCGTTCGCTCAACCGCACCGGTTTCCTGGTGCTGATGGCGTTTCTCAGCGTGGTCAGCTTCGCCGCCGGCTTTGCGTTCTGGCTGATGGGGGCCTGGCCGGTGTTCGGCTTTTTCGGCCTCGACGTTCTCCTGATCTACTGGGCGTTCCGGGTCAATTTCCAGCGTGCCAAGGCCACCGAGGAAATTTTGGTGACGCCTTCGGAGCTGCGGGTGCGGCGGGTCAGCCACCGCGGCCATGTCGTCGAATGGGTGCTCAATCCGCTGTGGGTTCAGCTTGACCAGAAGACCCACGCCGAATTCGGCATTGAGAAGCTTTATCTGGTCTCCCGGGGACGCCGGGTTTCGATCGCGAGCTTTTTGGGGCCCGACGAAAAAGCAAGCTTTGCCAAAGCCTTATTGGCAGCCCTGCAAGCCGCCAAGCGCGGCCCGACCTATAATCCGGTGGGTTAAGCTCTAGATTCTTATTTTGACGCGTTTTCTTTACGCGAACCGGTATCCACGGAGCCTGTCATCGGGCGCGCATTCGCGCGACCCGTTGGCTCGAAAACGCTCTGTCGGAAATCGGGTGGTTTGAACCCCGCGCAGGTCCTACATCAGGCAGCATGATGAACCTTGCAATCAACGACCACCGCCTCACCAAGCCCGGCCCGCAGGACGCCGCGCTGCGCGACTATGATTCGGTGCGGCGCGCCATCGCGTTCATTTCGGAACATTGGCGCGCGCAGCCGACCATCGAAGCGATGGCGGATGCGGCCGCCGTGACGCCTGACGAGTTGCATCTTCTGTTCCGCCGCTGGGCCGGGCTGACGCCGAAAGCCTTCATGCAGGCATTGACGCTCGATCACGCCAAGGGCCTGTTGCGCGATTCCGCCAGCGTGCTCGATGCCGCGCTGGATTCCGGGCTTTCGGGCCCCGGACGGCTGCACGATCTGTTCGTCACCCATGAGGCGATGTCGCCGGGCGAATGGAAGAACGGCGGCGCCGGCATGACCTTGCGCTATGGCTTCCACCCCTCGCCGTTCGGCACCGCGATCGTGATCGCCAGTGGCCGCGGACTGGCCGGGCTTGCCTTCGCCGATCCCGGCGGCGAGCCGGCGTCGTTCGCCGACATGAAGCGGCGCTGGCCCAACGCAACTTACGTCGAGGACCATGAGGGCACGGCGCCGTTGGCGCAGCGGATCTTCGACACGAAATTGTGGCGTCCGGACCAGCCGTTGCGCGTGGTCCTGATCGGCACCGACTTCGAGGTCCGGGTCTGGGAGACGCTGCTGAAGATCCCGATGGGCCGCGCGGTCTGCTATTCCGATATCGCAAGCTCGATCAGCAATCCGAAGGCCTCCCGCGCGGTCGGTGCTGCGGTCGGGCGCAATCCGGTATCATTCGTGGTGCCCTGCCATCGCGCGCTCGGCAAAGGCGGCGCATTGACCGGCTATCATTGGGGTATCACCCGCAAGCAGGCGATGCTCGGCTGGGAAGCGGGACAGGTGGGATTGCAGTAGCGGGAACGTCCTGTGCGTGCGCGCAAGGCGCGCGTTATCGAAGACGTCATACTCCGCCACCGGGTCTCGCCTTCGGCGAGCCCGATGACAGGCTCCAGCGGAGTACGCAGTAATCATCGCCGTCAATGAAATACACCGCTCTGGAATACTGGATCATCCGGCCAAGCCGGATGATGACGGCGGAAGCGCTTACGCTGCCAGATCCAGCTTCGACGCCACGGTGGCGTCGGCGTTGAGGCGGTAGATCACGGGAACGCCGGTCGCGAGTTCACGCTTGAGGATTTGTTCCGGCGTCAGTTTCTCCAGCACCATGATCAGCGCGCGCAACGAATTGCCGTGCGCCGCGACCAGCGTGCGCTCACCGCGCAACACGCCGGGCAGGATCTCCTGCACGTAATAAGGCAGCGTCCGCGCCAGCGTGTCCTTCAGGCTTTCGCCGCCGGGCGGCGGCACGTCGTAGGACCGGCGCCAGATCAGCACCTGGTCCTCGCCCCATTTCTTGCGGGCGTCATCCTTGTTGAGGCCGGAGAGGTCGCCATAGTCACGCTCGTTGAGCGCGAGGTTGCGGGTGATCGGCAATCCGGTCTGGCCGATTTCGGTGAGCATCAGATCGAGCGTGTGCTGCGCGCGCGTCAGCACGGAAGTATAGGCGATATCGAACGACAGCCCCTGCGCCTTCAACGTGCGCCCGGCTTGCCTGGCCTCGGCGACGCCTTGCTCGGTGAGATCAGGGTCTTTCCAGCCGGTGAAGAGGTTCTTCAGATTCCATTCGCTCTGGCCGTGGCGCACGAGCACGAGAAGGCGATCGCTCATTGCTTTCAGTTCCGTTTTTTTGTTGGTTGGGCATGATCTTTTTCGGAAAACCGGTTCCTACTTTTCCGGATCATGCTCTAGGATTCGGTATCGCCGAGGCCGAGCACATCGGCCATCGAATACATGCCGGGCGGCTTGCCATGCGCCCACAACGCCGCCTTCAGCGCGCCATGGGCGAAAATCATCCGATCCTCGGCGTGGTGCGCCAGCGTGATCCGCTCCGACGGCCCGGCAAAGATCACGCTGTGATCGCCGGCCGCGGTGCCGCCGCGCAGCGAAGCAAACCCGATATCGCCTGTCCGACGCGCCCCGGTTAAGCCGTCGCGGCCGCGCGCCGAGCGTTGCTCGAGCGCGATCTTGCGACCCGCCGCCGCGGCCTCGCCCAGCATCAGCGCGGTGCCCGACGGCGCGTCGATCTTGGACTTGTGGTGCATTTCCAGAATCTCGATGTCGAAACTCTCGTCGAGCGACTGCGCCACCCGCTTCACCAGCGCCGCCAGCAGATTGACGCCGAGGCTCATATTGCCGGACTTCACCACGATGGCGCGCGAGGTGACGCTCTTGATCACGGCGTCATCCGATGACGACAGGCCGGTGGTGCCGATGACGTGCACCAGTCCGCGCTGGGCCGCGATCGCGACATTGGCGATGGTCGCCGCCGGTACGGTGAAGTCGAGAATGCCGTCGGCATTGGCCGACAGCGTCCACAGATCGCCGGACAGTTCGACACCGTTCGCGGGCAGGCCCGCCAGTATGCCGGCGTCCTTGCCCAGCAGTTCAGAGCCCGGCGCCTCCAGCGCGCCCGTGAGCACCGCCCCCGGGGTTTCCGCAATGACGCGCGTCAGCGTCCGGCCCATCCGGCCGCCAGCCCCTGCAACGATCAACCGCATGTCGGCCATGGTTTTACCTCTTCACGCCCTATAGCCGGGACCGGCAGTTCCGGCAACCAATCCGCCCCTTTCGGGTCAGGGTTGCTGGCCATCATAGCCCTCGATGACGATCAATTCGGCGGTCGAATGCGGCTGCCGCACCTTGATGTTGGCCTGATATTCCGGCGAATTGTAGCAGGCCATCGCCGTCTGATAGTCGGGAAACTCGATCACCACGTTGCGCGAGCGGCTTTGACCTTCGACGCCGGTGAACTCGCCGCCGCGCACCACAAACCTGCCGCCGAATTTCTTGAAGATCGCCGCATTGGCTGCGGCATAGGGCTTGTAGCCTTCCTCGTTGTGAACATCGACGCGCCCGATCCAGTACCCTTTAGCCATCTGTCTTCTCCCTGTTGCTAAGTTAAGCCAGCGCCGCGTCAGGCAAGTGCTTTGGCGATCTCGGCCTGGATGGCATCCGCGGCGGCCTTGGGATCGGCGGCTTCGAGCACCGGCCTGCCGACCACGAGATAATCGGCGCCGGCGGCAATGGCGCGGGCCGGCGTCATGATGCGCTTCTGGTCGCCGGTCGCCGAACCCGCGGGCCGGATGCCGGGTGTCACCAGATGCATCTGGTGGCCGACGATCTTGTGCAGCGCGGCTGCCTCTTCCGGCGAACACACCAGGCCGTCGACGCCGAGCACCTGCGCCTGCTGGGCGCGGGCTTCGACCAGATCGGAGACGCCGAGGCGATAACCCGCCGCATGCAGATCGCCGTCGTCGTACGAGGTCAGCACGGTAACGGCGAGGATCTTCAAATTCGATCCTGCGCGCGCCTCGACCGCCGCCTTCATGGTCTGCGGATAGGCATGCACGGTGAGAAATGTCGCGCCGAGTTTTGCGATGCTCTCGACGCCGCGCGACACGGTGTTGCCGATGTCATGCAGCTTGAGATCGATGAAGACTTTCTTGCCCGCACCGGCGAGGCGGCTGACCATCGCGAGACCACCGGCGTAACCGAGCTGATAGCCGATCTTGTAGAAGGTGACACTGTCGCCGAGCCTGCCGACCATCGCTTCCGCGGCCGCGACGTCAGGCAAATCCAACGCGACAATCAACCGGTCCCGGGGAGCGATATTGGTCTGCTGCATTTCACCTCACATCATGCGTTGGGAAAATTCGATCAGTTGCCGTACCAGCGCTTTCATGGCTTCGGCATCGGGTGGCTGTTTCAACCGATCCATATCATCATAGGCTTCGGCTGCGAACGACAGCGCAAGCTGGTTCGGAATGACCGTCGCCTGGCAGGCCGACAGGATCAGCCGCAGCGCCGCCAGCGCGCGCGTCCCGCCAAGCCGGCCGTGCGAGGCCGCCGCGATCGCAAACGCGCGATCCCCGAAAACCTGGCCCCGCGTCTCCCCGGAATCCTGCACGCGCGACACCCAGTCGATCGCATTCTTGAGCAGTGCGGGCACCGATGAATTATATTCCGGCGTCACGATCAGCACGCCATGATGCGCCGACATCATGCGCTTGAGATTGATCGCATGCTTCGGCACGCCCGATTTGGCTTGCAGGTCGCCGTCATAGATCGGCAGCGGAAAGTCGGCGAGCGATATCCGCGTGACCTCGGCGCCGGCCTGCGCGAGTTCGACGGCGATGGTCGCCGCCAGCCTCGCATTGAGCGAGCCGGTGCGCAGCGAACCGGGGATCACAAGGATTTTCAGCGCGGCCATGATTTTGATCGTTCAGGGCGAACCTGCGGCGCTAGAGCCTCGGT
>Ga0193717_1002310_pt1 | contig 11048 bp, 9 predicted proteins | sample U2c2metaG_FD_145900 | JGI IMG/M metagenome (GOLD analysis project Ga0193717, IMG submission 145900) | Soil microbial communities from a riparian zone of the East river system, Colorado, United States - U2c2 | ecosystem: Environmental > Terrestrial > Soil > Riparian zone | place: USA: East River...
GAATGCGAGGTTCAATGCCGCAGTGGGGGTGGACACCGGGAAGCTGCCGCCCTGGTTGGGGCCAATACTATTGTCCGAAAAGGTTGTTACGATCGTCTGGCCCGCCAGGGGCAGGCCAAATCGGGTAACCTTGATCCGAGGGGTCCAGTTCTCGCCGGGATTGATCCGGTAAACGAACATGTCGGCGCGTGCGTAGATGCCGTCCGTCGCTTCCGCCGCCAGCACGTTCCAGCCGCCGGCGCCATCCGGCTGCACGGCGGCGAGCGGCTGCGTTTTCAGCGCCTGCAGTTGCGCCGCGGTCAGACTGCCGTTGAACGGAAACGCCTGGATTCCTGCCGTATGCAGATAATAGTCGGGCCCGTCGTAGCCGACCAGCGATCCCAGATCCACGATATCGGCCGCCGCAAGGTGCGTGGCGCCATTTTCGATGGCGGCGCCGTTCTTGACCGCGACCAGATGAATGTCGCCCGAATTAGGCACGTCGCCGCTTCTATTGTTCGTCAGCGCGTTGCCGAAGTCGGCCAGAATGTGCGTCTCGTTTGGGTCCATGCAACAGTCCAGGTTGCCCAGCGTCTTGCTGGTTGACGCCAAATGGCGGCCGGCGACGAAATGTGCCGGTTCGCCGGGCAGCGCCGGGCCGATGGTGCCGACGATGCGCCCATAGCCGCGCATGGCGCCACCCATATTGTAGCTGTCGAGCATGAATCGGATCGACAACTGCCCCTGCAGCGTTGCCGCTTGCAACGCCTTCAAGGCGGGCGACTTCGACAGGTCGCCCCAGACGACACCGGTCAGCGTCGAATGGTAAAACGTGCTCGCGCCGGTGTCGCCCTCGCCGCCACGGCCCCAAATGTCCATGAACGGCACCGGCGTAAGCTCGCCGGTCATCAGCACCGCGCCACTGACCGGATCGGCAATACGCACCTCCAACCCGAAGATCATCGACACCATCTGCTGATCGGGATCGAGGTCGACGAGCTTGGCGTCGACGCGGTCGCTGCTGTTCTTCAGCGGCAGCCCGACCACGGGATCTCCGGCGCTGGTGGTCGCAAAGTTGCCGTCCCAGGCCGCCGCGGTGATCGCGCAGCCGCAAAGCCGCCATGCGCCGGTGCCCGAAGGCTGCCACCAGCCGTTGTCATTCCCATAGTTTTGATCGCTCGGCGTGAACGTCCCTGAATCGAAATGCTGGTCGTCATTGTTGACGGTCGATACGTCGGCGCGGAACTGGCCTGCAAAATGCACTCTGGTCGGGTGGAGATAGGACATTCGGGGCTCCCTGAATTTTGCACGAACAGTAACGCGTTCCTAAAATGCGAGGGGGAAGTCGCGCGGTTGCATCCGCGAAATCTGCGACACCTTTTATGGCTGCGGACCGAGATCAAGCAGTTTTCCGAACACCCCGATTCCTGCCAGGCCCAAGGCCGATAATCGGAACTTGCGACGCCGATGTGATTTTCTGGTTGCCGGGTTGGGCTGCCACGGAAAGGTCCTGGTACTTCTTCTGAAATGTCTTGTTCTTGAAGGAGCGGGCATCATTGTGGGCGAGACGTCTGCCTGAAATTCTTCGGTGATCGAACGTTCCGCCGCGCGCCGACGGTGAGAGCAACGTAGCTAGTATTCTATCTTGGTGCAACTTGAACTAGCGCTCGCGTTTGCCCAAATTTTCGGAACAGCAAGGTGGCCGATGAAATTCGGCAACCGATACGCATGGATTTCACGCACCGAGCAGCACCGTCCTGACGGCGTCCGCATATTTCTGCAGCTCGGTGATGCGGTCCGCCCGGTTGAGCTTTTCTGTAGCGCCCGAAATCTCGTCATGCGCCTTCGGCTGTTTCGGGTTGGTCGCGTCGACAGGATACGCGCTGCTTGGAGCGTCGACCGGAGGTTCGACCGTGAAAACCGACATGCCGCGCGGCGGGGCGTAGCTGCCGAGCGACACGCCTTTCGGCGTCCCGCCGGCCCATGTCGCGTTGCCGATCGCACCTGTCGATGCGACGTTTCCCGCGATCGAGGGATGCGCCTTGCGCGCCGTTTCATTTTCTGTTGTCAGCCTGGTTTCATTCTCCCTGCTCATGCCGCGCTTTTCGCGGCCCTTGATCGACGTCGTGCCGGCATCGATCTGGGTTGCCGCCTTCAGGGAGAGGTCGCGGTCGGTCTGGTCGACCTGTTTCGACATTTCCTGCAGCCGTTGTTCGTATAGCGCTTTCCGCACGGCCGACCGGCGCGCTTCCGCGGCACCCTCGTTGTCCTGCTGACGCGAGGATTCGATGTGGCCGTATGCGCGCTCGCTGGCCCAGTCCCAGGCTGCCTGAATCTCGTCGGGACGCAGTTTCCGGCGGTCGTAGAAAACGCCGGCTTCACCGGCCGCCTGGGTTCCGTGGATGCTGATGATGCGTTCCGGGTGGAAACGTTCCATCAGCTCGATCAGCATCTGGTTCTCCGGGAGGATCGCCCGCCCGCGCGCGTCGACCGCCGTACCTTTGCCGGCCGCGGTCGCCGCCGCCAGATCCTGCGAAGGTTTTGGGAAGTTGCGGTTGGTGGGGGTGGCGCCTTCGCGCGCGGTTTGCCCGGTCAGGGTCGCATTGTCGGGAAACAACGACGGCACGACGATCGTGGTGAGAGCCGGCGGCCGCGTCTTGAGGTCACGAACCAGATTCTCGGCGACCTCGATCCCCTGCTTTTCCGAGCCATGGACGCCTGCGATCACCAGCGCACGCCGATTGGTCGAACCCTGGAAGAAGAACGCCTTGATCGGCCGCCGTACCGGCTTGCCGGCCACCTTCACACCACGGGCGCCCGTCGTTTGCCCCAACTGGCCCTCCCGGATTCGTTGCGCCACCCACAGCTCGTCGGGGCGCGTGGCCAGGATGCGGGCGATCTCGGCATCGACGTCCTTGTCCGCCGGTGCCGATTGCACGTCGGATTGGCTCAAGCGCGCCAGCAGAGCTTCGATTGTGGGATTCCTGGTCCATGCGTCCTTGACCTGGTCCGACAGCGGACTGCGCTGCACCAGCGGTTGCCCGGCCCCCTGCTGCACCACATGCGCCAGTTCGTGGGCGAGGAGTTGCCTTGCCGGTCTCGCGTCTGGCGAATATTCCCCCGCGCCGAACACGATGTCGCGCACACAGGTGCAGGCGCGCGCGCCAAGTGAATGCGCCGATTCGGCCGCATCCTTGCCGCGATGCACGCGCACCCCGCCAAAATCCGCACCCAGCCGTCGCTCGAAAAATCCCCGCTCCGGCGCCGGGAGCGGGTGGCCGCGTCCCCTGAAGGAATCCGGAGCGAGCGCCACTTTGGGCAACGCGGCGCCCGTTGCGCCGGCACGAAGTTTTGGCTGGTTGCGGCTGGCGCCGATTTGCGCGGCGCTGATCGAGGCATCCGGCTCAGGCATGCGCATCACCTCGCCGGCGACGCGGTCGGCCTCATGCTCCAGCGGGTCATTCACGGCGCCAAGCTTGAGCCTGGCCTGCACTGGCAGGCGCGGCGCCTGAAACGGCTCCGCAGCGCCGGGCGCAAGGATCGGGATTTTGCTGAAATCCCATGAGGTTCCCGGCACGGCCTGCTCTCGCCGGGCCTCGCGATGCGCTGGGAAAACCGGTGCGGCTCCGGGATGGCCCGGCCGCGCAACCGCCGATCGCCGGGGTGCGCCAGCTCTTAGCTTTGCGATGGGCGGAGCGAACATGGCGGCACCCTGCGGAAATGCGAGGTTTGCCGCAGCCCGAGGCCCCGCTGCGGCAATTGTCGGGGGCGTGCAATGAAATGCCGGCTCCGGCGGCTGTCAACCGCTTCTTCCAGTTGCCATTTCTGGCTTTGGGCAACGAAGTTTGTTGCTTTGCAGCGCCAAAATGCCTAAAAGCCCCCTGTTTCTCACAGGAAAGACCGAGCGATGGCGCACAATTACGCGATCAATGACGATGTCCACCACCAGCTGCAGGGCCCGCAGGGCCGCGCCGTCGTCAAGCAGCGCAGCGTCTATACCATCGTCAGCCGCCTGCCGATCGAGGCCGACGGCCGCCCGCGCTACCGCATCAAGAGCAAGACCGAGAATGTCGAGCGCGTGGTGACCGAGGAACAGATCAGCCGGCTGGGCTGATCGCTCCGCCGTTTGCATCGCCCTGGTTTGGCAGTAGCGCCCTGCGGCGCGCCATCGTTGTTTTCTTATTGCTTGCAATCGCGGGCGGATCGGCGTAAACGCCGGCCATTCGAATAGACGTTCTGCCTTGTTGACCGCGCCGTACCGGCTTCCTTCCCCAAGACATCGCTGAAATCGGATCAAGCCCGCGCGAGACGCGTGCGGGCGCATCGCGCATTCGCGCATTTTTGGAGAAGATAAAATGACAACCGGAACAGTTAAGTGGTTCAACGCGACCAAGGGCTTTGGCTTCATCGCGCCCGATGACGGCGGCAACGACGTGTTCGTGCACATCAGCGCCGTCGAGCGCGCCGGCATGGGCTCGCTCAACGAAGGCCAGAAGCTTTCCTTCGAATCCAAGGTCGACAGCATGCGCGGCAAGACCAGCGCGGAAAATCTTCGCGCGGTCTGACGCAACGCCGATTTGAGATTGCCACGGATGTACTGGAATCTCTAGAATCGGCAGCGCCGCATCGTATTGATCGTGGCGAAACAGGAATCGAAGCCCGCTGGCAGCAACCAGCGGGCTTTTTTCGTAATGTTGGTATTTGCGGCATTCGACGGGGCTGCAGGCGAGGAAGTGCTTGGTATAAATCGGATAATATGATATCCATTATGTTCGCATAAAGATGTAACGGCTATGGAATTATCCCTTAAATTATCCTCCCCGAAGGAGGTCGCCGAGCGACTTGCCCAGCGGCTCAAGCGCCGCCGGCTCGAAGCGAACCTGACCCAGGAAGGCTTGGCGCGCCGCGCCCAGGTCAGTCTCGGCACCCTCAAGCTTTTCGAGCGTAGCGGAAAGGCGTCAGTCGAATTCCTGATTATGGTCGCCTTCGCGTTGAATGCGGAACAGGAGTTCGAACAGTTGTTCCCGCCGCAGGCGCGACGATCGATCAGCGATGTGATCGCGAAACCCGTCCGCCTGCGCGGACGACGCAAATGAACGCCAGGCGCGTGCCCGCGGCTTTTTCTCATATCGAAAAGCTCGCCGTCCAACTCGACTTCCATGGAAGCTCGCTGGACGTCGGAACATTGGCGTGGAGCAAGGACGAGCGCCGCGCTTATTTCGAATATCATCGCGACTTTCTCGACGCTCCGTTGCCGCTCGCGCCGTTCAAACTTGCGCCCGCGAGCGGGGTGATCGCCGCGCCTTACGCGCCGTTCGACGGTCTGCATGGTCTGTTCAACGACAGCGTGCCGGATGGATGGGGACGTCTCCTGCTCGATCGTCGTCTGCAGGAGCACAACACCGATCATCGTCTGCTGACCCCGCTGGACCGCCTTGCATTCGTCGGCCGCCGCGGAATGGGCGCGCTGCGTTACGTTCCGGACAGGCGGTTCGGCAAGCATTCAGATGGCGAGATCGATCTGGATTGGGCCGCCGCGCAAGCCGACCAGATCCAGGCCGAAATAGACGAAGCCGATGTCGATCGCCTGCAAGACATCCAGGGCGGGTCGGCCGGTGCGCGACCGAAGATCATGGTGGGCCTGAATACAGATACCGGTCGCGTCATTGCGGATGCAGGCCAGGATCAGCCGGACGGATTCGAGCACTGGATGGTGAAATTCAGGTCCAACGCCGACCCTCGGGAGATTGGAGCCGAAGAGTACGCGTATTCGATCATGGCCCGGGAGGCGGGCCTTGATATGCCTGCCACGCGGCTGATGAAAGGGGCCAAGGGCAGCTACTTTGCCGTTCGGAGATTCGACCGTACGCCGGACGGCAGCCCGCACATCCAGACCGTCAGCGGGCTGCTTGAAGCCGAGCACAGGGCCCCTCAGATCGACTACGAGATTTTGCTCAAGGCAACGCGGCTGCTGACCAGGGACGAGCGCCACGTCCGTCAGATATTCCGTCGCATGGCGTTCAACGTCCTCGCCCGCAACAGGGATGATCATTCCAAAAATCACACGTTCCTGCTTGCCAAGGACGGCAACTGGCATCCGACACCGGCCTACGACTTGACGCTGTCCGAAGGACCCGGTGGCGAACACAGTCTTGCGGTGAATGGCGAAGGGCGGCATCCCACGCACAAGGACATGCTGGCCGTAGGAAAGGGCGCCTCGATACCGGACGGCGAAATTCAGGAAATTCTCGACCAGGTTCACGCCGCCATCGATCGATGGCCGGACTTTGCGGCATCGGCCGGGCTTTCCCAAAAGCGCGCCGACGGGATCGACCACCTGTTGAACGGCCGCGGAAGGGCTGCGAAGGAGGAGTGACTTTACCGCGGCGAGCTGACTTACACCATCATCGTGGTGCGCTAGAACAACGCCTCTCGCGCCAAGCGGCAGTGTCGGGGTCGTGGCGAAATCCGGCGCAAATGCATCGCCGGATGTCCGCCGCCATAGCCTCTCGTCAATTATTTTAAAACGCAAAGTTTGCGAGACTTCGATGGCAGTCGAAGCATCTTCGCAAATGATGCTGTAGGATGGCGCAGCCACGCATCTGAAAGCGATGCGGCGGACAATTGGAGATAACAAAATGAAACGAGAAGTCATCCGCGTCGAACCGTTGTCTACTTACACCGAAAGATGGAAAGCGCCGACCTCGGCCGTCACCCGGCATGGCGACACCATCTATGTTTCGGGATTTCCGCCGTTCGATCCGCAGACCGGAGAGATCGTCGATGCCCCGATCGAGCGCCAGACCGAACTCGTGCTGGAGCAGCTGAAACTCTGTGTCGAGACGGCCGGATCGTCGCTGGAGAACGTGCTCAAGTGCAACGTCTACTGCACCTCGGTCGACAAGTTCGCAGCGGTCAACGCGGTCTATGCGCGCTATTTTCCCAAAAATCCGCCGGCGCGGATCTTCATCAATGTGCCGGCGTGGCCGGGGCATTTCGACATCGAGATCGACTGCATCGCAGCGGTGTTGTAGGGAGTGATTCATGTTCTCCGTTATCTTCGAAGTCCATCCGAAACCCGAGCAGTGGGACGCCTATCTCGGTCTCGGCAAGATGCTCAAGCCCGAGCTTGAGAAGATCGAGGGCTTTGTCGACAACATCCGCTATCGCAGCCTCCGGCACGCAGGATGGCTGCTGTCGCTTTCCATCTGGCGCGACGAGAAGGCGCTGGTGCGCTGGCGCACCCAGGCGAGGCATCACGTGGTGCAGGAAAAAGGCCGCTCCGAAATCTTTCTCGACTATCATCTGCGGATCGGCCAGCTGACGCAGGACACAAGGCCGGCCGCGGGCCATGCGTTGAGCGAACAGCGGCTTGACGAGACCGAAACCGGCGACGCCACCACCATCACCCTGATCGACGCCAGGCGGCCGCCGGAATGGGTCAACGAGACCAGTGCGGATGATGTCGCGAAGTGGCTGGGGTTTCCGGCTAACGCGCCGGGCCTGGTTGCGTGGGATGTGTTCGACGCCGTCCTTAACCCGGGCGACATCATCCTGCTGGTATCGTGGCGCGACCGAACCGCCGCCGAAGCGATCGAGAGTGCAGTTTCATTGCAGGACGGCGCGCGGCTCCGCCGCGTTCGCGTGGTGCGCGACTACGGCATGTTCGACCGCCGCGAGGCGCCGCAGTTCTATCCCGATGCCAAGGGCAGGGAGACGAGGCATTCGTGACGGCGGCGATGCCGTACGCGACGCAAATAAAAACCCATGGGCGCGACGTCAAGGCGATGTCGCGGTGCCGACCGGGGTCAGGGCCTTCCAGTAGGAATCCTGCAGATGATCGCGGATCTCGGGGGGAAGAAATTTGAACAGCGAACCCAGCGCGCCCGGTCCTTGCGGCGACAGGATGTTTCCGACCTGGATGTTCTGGAAAGCCCTTACGAGCACATTCTTGAGTTCGGCTGAAGACGGCGGGTCGTCTGAATCCGTCCCTGCAAGCAGCCGGGCCTTGTCGAATTTTGCGCCGGCGGTGCATTGCAGCAGGTGGCCGACGTGATGAAATCCGCGCGGCGATCCCGGCGGCACCCGTGCGACGAGGTCGATGCCGTGGACCAATCGATACGTCACTTTGCTTAGGTCAGCGTAGCTTGCCCCAAACTGCGGCCCTCCGACGCGCGGCATGCCGAATGTATAGACCGCTCGGGGCGGCACTCCCGCGTTAGCCGCTCTGACGGCCGCAAGCGCCGCGAGCGCAGCGCCGAGGCTGTGGCCGGTGATGAACAACGGATTCTCCGACTCGCGGCACAGCTGGATCGCGTGATCGATCTGCAGGTGTGCGGCTTCCGCGGCCACCCGAAAGCCGTCATGGATGTCGGAGCCGGCCCGCGGTATCGGCGTGAAATCCGAGACCAGATTTTGCCAGATGCCGGGGTCCGTTCCGGCGAAGGCCAGGATCACCGCTTTGTCCCGCTCGCCGATCAGTCCGCAGGTTTCGAAGCTGCCGGTCAGGCTGGTCTTTTGCTGGATGAAGGGGGTGACAGAGGTAAACGTCCATTTCTTTCGGATCGCCTCGATGGTCAGCGGCCGATGCGTCTCGTAGGCGAGCTGCGAGAACCACATCAGCGCCCGCGCGTTGTCGAGTTCGAAACCGTCCGCCGCTGACGTGAAGCCGTCGAATGCATGCTTGTCGTATTCATCCGGAGAGATTTCGACGAAGCTGGTCATGCTGTGCTCACTCCTCGCGAACCCGCCAGCGCGAATGCCGAAATTCTGCGGACGTCAGACCGCTCTTGATCGGGCAAACATACGTTTAATTGCAGTATTCCTGCAATGCATGATTGCCAATGCATGATTGCCCGGTCCAATTCGCGCTCGGCTGAACATAAACCCGGACCTGACGGGATTTGTATTCTCGCGGTGCGGCGAATGATCCAGTGTGCTGCAACACACAACAGGACGGCAATGACCCGCTCCCGGCTTGACCCTGCTTGCGGAGATGCCGATAACATCATCGCAACAACAGCAAGAGGAAACGCGATGCAGTCAAAGTGGCGTGGTTATGCGGGCGCGGTGGCCGTCATGGGTTTCTTGGCCTCCGGGCTTGCGGCGCAGGCGCAGCAAAAGAGCGAGATCGCGGTCTCGCGCCAGCCCGGCATTCTCTATATGCCGACCCACATCATCGAAAAGCAGAAGCTGATCGAAAAGCATGCCGCGCGGCTCGGCCTGCCCAATGTCACCACGCGGTGGGTGACGCTGAGCGGCGGCGGCGCGCAGACCGACGCGCTGCTCGCCGGCGGCGTCGATATCTTGTGCACCGGCACCGGCAATCTGCTGTTGCTGTGGGATCGCACCAAGGGCGGCGTCAAGGGCATCGTCGCCACCTCGGCGCAGCCGATGAGCCTGATCAGCCGCGACGCCCATATCAAGACGCTCAAGGATTTCGGCCCCAACGATAAGATCGCGGTGCCGACGGTGAAGGTATCCACGCAAGCGATCGTGCTGCAGATCGCCGCCGCCAAGCTTTATGGCGACGATCAATGGTCGAGGTTCGACAGCAACACGGTGCAGCTCGGCCATCCCGACGCGGTCGGCGCGATGTCGAACCCGACCCACGAGATCCACAACCATTTCACCATTCCGCCCTACACATTCATCGAATTGAAGAACGTGCCCGGCGCGCATGTGGTGCTGACCTCGACCGAGGTGATGGGCGGGCCCTTGAGCCAGGCGCAGTTCTTCACCACCACGAAGTTTGCCGAGGCCAACCCAAAAATCATCGAGGCCGTGCGCGCGGCGTCGAAGGAAGCGCAGGATCTGATCCGCTCCGACACCAAAGCCGCGGTGGACATCTACAAGGAAGTCACCGGCGACAAGACCAGCGCGGAAGACCTGCTGGCCTGGCTCAAGGAGCCCGGCATGATGGAGTGGAATCTTCAGCCGCAGGGCACCATGAAGTTCGCCGATCATCTCTACAAGGTCGGCACGTTGAAGACCAAACCGAAGGCGTGGACCGATTATTACCTGCCGAGCTCGGCCGATCTCGACGGAAGCTGAACGTAGGATGGGTTGAGCGCAGCGAAACCCGTCACAACATTAAAAAAGAATGGTGGGTTTCGCTTCGCTCAACCCACCCTACGAAGTGGTACGAAATGGATAAACGAAAAGACCCTGGCTCGCTCCGCAGTGCGCGCTGGTTCGCACCCGACGATCTGCGCGCCTTCGGACATCGCTCGCGCGCGATGCAGATGGGCTACGCGCCGGAGGAATGGGCGGGCCGCCCGGTGATCGCGATCCTCAACACCTGGTCGGACGCGCAGCCCTGCCACATGCATTTCAAGACCCGCGTCGATGACGTCAAGCGCGGCATCCTGCTGGCCGGCGGCTTTCCGATGGAATTGCCGGCGCTGTCGCTGTCGGAATCGTTTCTGAAACCGACCACCATGCTCTACCGCAACCTGCTGGCAATGGACGCCGAGGAATTGCTGCGCGGGCATCCGGTGGACGGCGTCGTGCTGATGGGCGGCTGCGACAAGACCACGCCGGCGCTGCTGCTCGGCGCAACGAGCATGGGAATCCCCGCGATCTATCTGCCCGCCGGGCCGATGCTGCGCGGCAACTGGAAGGGCAAGACGCTCGGTTCGGGCTCCGACGCCTGGAAATACTGGGACGAGCGCCGCGCCGGAAAAATCTCGGACAAGGACTGGGTCGATGTCGAGGCCGGCATCGCGCGCAGTTACGGCACCTGCATGACCATGGGCACCGCCTCGACCATGACCGCGATCGCCGAATCGATCGGCATGACCCTGCCTGGCGCGTCGTCGATCCCGGCGGCGGATGCGGGCCACATCCGCATGGCATCCGAATCCGGCCGCCGCATTGTCGAGATGGTGTGGGAGGATTTGACGCCCGAGAGGATTCAGACCCGCAAGGCATTCGAGAACGCCATCACCGTGGCGATGGCGATGGGCTGCTCCACCAATGCGATCATCCATCTGATCGCACAGGCGCGCCGCGCCGGCCAGGACATCGGGCTCGACGATTTCGAGATCGCCAGCCGCAAGGTGCCGGTG
>Ga0193717_1002311_pt1 | contig 11047 bp, 8 predicted proteins | sample U2c2metaG_FD_145900 | JGI IMG/M metagenome (GOLD analysis project Ga0193717, IMG submission 145900) | Soil microbial communities from a riparian zone of the East river system, Colorado, United States - U2c2 | ecosystem: Environmental > Terrestrial > Soil > Riparian zone | place: USA: East River...
ACGAAGATGGTTCGACGGAGACCGTTTCTTCGGGAAAGGACTGGAAGACCTCACTGAGTCCTATAATTTTCAACAGCATCTATACGGGAGAGCATGTCGATCACCGGCGGGAGCAGGCGGGCTGGAATACTACGGCTTTTAATGACAGCGCGTGGAAGGCAGTTGAATATCGGCCGGCGCCATCGGAGCAGGTAGTGGCGCAGGTTTTACCTCCTATAAGAAATGTAGAAGCAATACATGCGGTTTCGGTGAAGCACATCGATGATACGACCTGGGTCTATGATCTGGGACGGAATATTGCCGGGGTCAGCGCGTTGAGGGTCAGCGGTCCGGCGGGAACGAGACTGCAGCTGCGGCATGGGGAAAGACTCTATCCGAATGGTCATGTCGATCAGTCGAATATATCGGTGCATTACCGGCCTACGGATGACAGCGATCCTTTTCAAACGGATATTTATTTTTTGGATGGGAAGGGGATAGAGGAATTTATGCCGAAGTTCAACTATAAGGGGTTTCAATATGTTGAGGTCATCTCTTCATCATCGGCTGTGCATCTTGGTAAAGATGACCTTGTGGGTTGGTTTATGCATAGCGATGTGGCTGTTGCGGGCTCGTTGCATAGTTCGGATACTTTGGTGAATGAACTCTGGGCGGCGACCAACAACTCTTATTTGTCGAATTTGTTTGGCTATCCTACGGATTGTCCGCAGCGGGAGAAGAACGGCTGGACGGGGGATGCGCATACTGCGGTGGAGACGGGGCTTTATAATTTTGACGGGATAGGCGTTTATGAAAAATGGCTGGCGGATCACCGGGATGAACAGCAGCCGAATGGGGTATTGCCTTCGATCATTCCGACTGATGGATGGGGATATGAGTGGGGGAATGGTCCGGACTGGACGAGCACGATCGCGATAATACCCTGGAAGATCTACCTATTTTATGGCGACAAGAAACTGCTGGCGGACTGTTATGATAATATCCGGAGGTATGTCGATCATATCGATCAGCTTAGTCCATCGGGACTGACGGAGTGGGGGCTTGGGGATTGGATCCCAGTCACGAAAAAACCGCCGGTGGAGTTTACGTCGTCCGTTTTTTACTATACGGATGCCTCTATATTGGCAAAGGCGGCTCGGTTGTTGGGGAAGGCGGATGATGTGCGGAAATATTCGGCGCTGACGGAGAAGATCAGAACGGCGTTTAATAGGAAGTATCTGGATCTGGCAACCGGCATTTATGGGACTGGTCTGCAGACGGAAATGAGTATGCCGTTGTATTGGGGGTTAGTGCCTGCTGCTATGAAGGGTCGCGTTGCTACAAACCTGGCTCGGCGGGTATTGGCGGATAGCAGTCATTTGAATGTGGGGTTGTTGGGGACGAAAGCAATTTTGAATGCGTTGAGCGAGAATGGGTATGCTGATCTGGCGTATACGGTTGCGACGCAGAAGACTTATCCCTCGTGGGGTTGGTGGATGGTGAACGGTGCTACTACGCTTTATGAGAATTGGCCGATCGATGCGAAGAGCGATATTTCGATGAATCATATCATGTTTGGGGAGATCGGGGCCTGGTTGTTCAAGGGCATTGGGGGGATCTTTCCTGATGAGGGGGCTCCGGGGTTTAAGCATATTTTGTTGCGGCCGCATTTTGTACCGGGGCTGGCGGAGTTTGCGGCTAGTCATGATTGTCCTTATGGGAAGATCAGCTCTTCGTGGAAGACGGAGGGGGGAAGGGTTGTTTATACGGCGGTGGTGCCGCCGGGGGCGACGGCGACTTTGGAGTTGGAGGTGAAGGGGCGGCCTGTCGAGGTGAGGCAGTTAGGGGCCGGGACACATGTGGTGCGATTATAAAAAAATGGGGGGCATCGCCCCCCATTTTTTATAAGATGGATGATTTCACCGTAAATTTGACTTTTCACATTCATTCTCAATATGAAAAAGCTGACCATTCTAATCTTTATACTGGGTATTTTCCAGGTTACTCATGCTCAATTTGAAGGCACACTGGTTTATGATTGTACCATCAAAACCAAGGTGTTAATGACTATTTATGAGACGAAATCAAAGGTTCGGATAGAGTCTAAGATCTATCCGATGAAGGAGGGGGCGGCTGATATTGCAAAGGGGAAGGAACAGGATGACCTGCTTTTGGATTTTGAGACCAAGAAGGAATTGCGTTTTGTTCCCAAGCATCATGCTTTTGTGGAGACAGGGTTCAGCCAGCTGAGCGCCGAAAAGACCATGAAGCTGACGGAAGGGGATATTTCGGTTGAGTCGGTTGGTACGGAACAGATTGGGAAGCTTGATTGTCAGCATTTTGTGGTGAAAATAAAGGGGGAGAAGAAAGATCTGTGGATCACGAAGGCGCTGGGAAACTCGAATGTGTGTTTAGGAGGTATAATGTTATATTATCCCAAGGGGTCGATGGTCATGGAGAAGATCAGGGGTGCGGGTGGAGATGGGGTTGTTGTGAAGGTGCAGGATGGGGACCAGGTCACGATGCTTACGAATTATCAGACGAGGCCCCCTGCGGCGTATAATTTTGAGATTCCTGCGGATTTTAAGAAAATGTAATGGTGTTGCGGCTGCGGTGACTGCGACGGGTTCCGCGGGTCGCGATCAACTGAGAATTCCCGAGATAAAGTCCGAGTGTAAGCTGATCTTCAGGAAGGCTGTTATTCCGAAGATGATGCCGAGCCCGCTCATGCCGCTTGCGAACCAGAGGAGCCATTTGCGTTGGGTCAGGGAGGCAATACCAAGCATCGCGATGGAGATGGTCAGCAGGGCTTCTGTCATGTCGAACTGGTCGTCGAAGAGATTGAGGTCGTCGTATTGTTTTTGATATCCTTCCGCCTGTTTTTTTATATCTGCTTTTTCTTTGTCGTAGCGGCTGATCTGGGCTTCGTATTTTTTTATTAGGTCATCGGTGCCGGTAGTCTTTTGGAGCCGGGCCAGTTCGAGGACACTTTCCACTTTAGCTTGTTTGGTGCTTTTTGCCTGGAAGTAGGACCATGCGTCGATGCTGTGTGCCTGGGCCTGATCCATGGCCTGGACGATATTGCCGTCCTTGACGTTGCAGATCGCCATGAAGGTCGCGGTAATGGCGACGAAGAGGGCTACGAGGGCATTGATCTTAGATTTTTTGGCGTCTTCGAGTGGGGTTGAGATAGTTTCTGCGATGTCGGTCATGATTTATGGATGTGTGGTTGGAAAACGAAATTTATTGTGGTTTTATTGAGTGTTTTTTTGAGTGGCGGCGCCGGCTGCTGACATTTGGGCATTGGTGTTGGAGTTGGCGCGCTGGGTTTTTGGTGGTGGGTGTTTAGGCGATATTTGGAGGATTTAGAGCACCAGGGTGGCGTGCATGCGTTGGAGCGCTGCTGCGGGGTCGCCGCAAAATCCCGGGTGTACTTTTGAGGATTGGAGGATCGTGCTTCGGGTTGCTGTGAGCCAACGGAAGCGGTTGGCGAGGTCCAGCTGTGCGATGGGGCCGCCGTCTTTGCTGCCTTTTGTAATGGCTTCGAAAGCTTGCAGGTGTTGTGCCAGCTCAGCGATGTCCAGCTTTGGGTAGAATGCCAGGAGCCGGTCGGGATCCAGGGTATAGATGAGCTCAAGGTATTTCAACCGGGAGCAATAGACAATGACCCCGACGTTGAGAAACTCTTCCCGTTCTACCCTTGGTACCACGCGGATAACGGCATATTCAAATAAGTGTTTGTCTTGCATGCTGGGCTTCGTTTACAAAGATAGAGGATACTTCGATCCTGGTGTTGAGGAACTGCGTATAGACGTCGCGGATATCATCAGGGGATTGGTCTGAGGACCAGCCGGTCAGCCATTCGTCGGGGATCAGCGCCACGATGTTGCTGATATGCTCCGGGGTGAGGATGGCCCGGAAGGATTGGTCGACCTCGTCAAGTTTGGATGCCCAGGGCAATAATACATGGTCTTTTGCCTGTATGAAAGGTCGTCGCGCCTGTTCCTGCAAAGACGAAGGCGTTTCGGCGGCGGGCCAGTTATGGTGAAAATAAAGGGCGGCGCCGTGGTCGATGAGCCAAAGTTCCTTGTTCCAGAACAGCATATTGGTATTTCGGGCGGTACGGTCTACGTTGGTGAGCAGGCAGTCCAGCCAGACTATCTTCGAAGCGGAGAGCGGATCGACCGGGGCCACTGCGGGGTCGTAGGTGATGGAGCCTGACAGGTAATGGAGGCCGAGATTGAGTCCAATGCTGGCTTTTAGCAGGTCCTGGATCTCTTCGTCGGGTTCGGTGCGGCCAAAAGCGGGGTCGAGTTCTGCGAAGACGATCTCGGGACATTTCAGGCGCAATAAGCGCGCTATCTCTCCCCCGATGAGCTCTGCGATGAGCGATTTTATCCCTTGCCCTGCGCCGCGAAATTTGAGCACATACAGGAACTCGTCATTTGCTTCGGCGATGGCGGGCAGGGAGCCGCCTTCCCGGAGGGGGGTGATATAACGGGTTACCTGGACGGTTCTTAGTGAAGGTGGATGGTACTGCATAAAATTAGAAACCCAGGCAAATTATGAAGATTTGGGTTTAGTTTTGGTTATTATGATGTTGTTGCAGGTAATTGGGCTTAACGGGCGGATCAGCTTTACGCAGGAAAAAGGGCGGAAACTGGCCATAGCAGGGGAAACGGGCTCGGGGAAGAGTACGCTGTTAAAAATGATAGCGGGGTTGGTTGAGGTCGGCTCGGGAGAGGTGCTCTTTGAGGGAAGCCGTGTTTTGGGGCCGCTGGAAAGGCTGGTCCCTGGTCAGCCGGGCATTGCTTATCTGTCGCAGCATTTCGAATTATGGCATAATTACCGGGTGGAGGAGGTGCTCTCTTATTCCAATGACCTGTCGGTTGAGGAATCTGCGGAGCTATATGGGATCTGTCATATCGATCATTTGCTGGCCCGACGTACGGATCAGCTATCGGGTGGGGAGAGGCAGCGGATTGCGTTGGCAAGGCTGCTGGTAAAACCGCCGCGATTGTTGTTGCTTGATGAACCTTTTTCGAATCTGGATATGATGCATAAGGACGTGCTGAAGAGGGTGATAAGGAATATCGGGGACAAGCTGGGTATTACCTGTATCCTGGTCTCTCATGATCCGTTGGATCTTATGGCCTGGGCGGATGAGATAATTGTGTTGAGGGATGCGGGTATTGTGCAGCGGGGGGCGCCGGAGGCGGTGTATCGGGGACCTGTAGACGCATATGTGGCGGGTCTGTTTGGGAAGTATAATTTGATCGGAAAGACGTTTGTAAGGCCGGAGGATATCAATATTGTTAATGAGGGGTTAAAAGGCAAGGTGGAGAATGTGATCTTCCAGGGGAGCTATTATGATATAGAGGTACAATTAAAGAACTCCCGTCTGATCGTGAGGACGACCAGGAGCGGGATCTCTGTTGGGGACATAATCTATATAGCCTTAAATTATTGAAAATCTACATATAGTCTCCATGCTCCGGTCTTGCTGTTCTTTGCTAAAAAGATCGTGCCATTGTCGATGATGTTTAGCCGGGCTTTTTCATCGGAGGCGATCTGTAGCTTGAACTGGAAATCTTCACCAAAGTCGACGCCAGACTGGTAAAAGGTGGCATAACCGCCCAGTTTATGGCCGTAATTGTTTTCTACCATATCATAATAATCTTCTATTTCTCCGGCATCTTCCAGTTTCATGATCTCGTCTTCGAGGTCGGCAGGGATATCTCCTCCGTCCCAGACGGGGTAGTCTTCGCGGATGAAGGTTGTTTTTAAGGGGAAGGGCCGGATATAGGAATCAGGGTTGCCGAGGTCTTTATGGACGAGCTGGTCATCCTTAGTGTACTCACGTAGCAGCCAGTCGTCGCCGTTGTCTGCGAGGCCGGTGGGCAGGTCTTCGCTGATGAAAACGGTCAGCATTTTTGTGTTTTCCAGCCCTTCGGGGACAAAAGGCAGCCCTTCCAGACTCAATTGCAGCAAGGGAAGCATGAGCAGTCCTACTGAATCTTCGGGGATCGATTCTTCTTCCTTATAAAAGGCCACGCGTCCGATCCAGCTTTCTTTGTCGGATCCGGTGGGTTTGAAGGCTCCAACGGCGAGAGCTGTTGCCTTTTTTACTAATCTATTTTTAATTTCATGGATATCCATAGAATGAAAATAGGAAAATCTACCTTCGTAACCATAATAAAAAATCAGTGTTAGATATGAGAAAATCATTTAAGTTATTGGCGTTGGGGGGACTGTTATTAGGGCAGTCTGCTTCTTACGCTCAGACCCCTATTCCTCCGTCGACTCCTTCAGCGTCTGTTTATGATGTGCATGAGGCTTTTGCGCCTTTGTTTTATCCTGCCTATGGAGACGATGTTCGTGCTGCTGATGGCAGGCCCGGTCCGAAGTACTGGCAGAACAGTGCTGACTATACTATCTCTTCGCGGCTTGACGAAGTTAATCATTCGCTTTCGGGGACAGTGACAATTACCTATAAGAATAATAGCCCGCATGAGCTTCCTTTTGTATGGCTGCAGATGGATCAGAACATCTATAATCTTCAGTCCCGTGGTGTGGCTGGTACTGAGCTGTCCGGCGGTCGTTGGGCAAACAGGGATGCCTTTGACGGCGGGTACGAGCTGAAATCGGTAGAGCTGATCAATGCGGCCACCGGTAAGGCAAGCGCTGCCGACTATCTGATCTCCGACACGCGGATGCAGGTTAAGCTGCCGGCCAGTCTGAAAGGGAATGGCGGACTGCTGAAGATCCGGATCAACTACTCTTTTAAGATACCTCAATATGGTACGGATCGTACGGGCCGGCTGGAGACGAAAAATGGCTGGATCTATGAAGTGGCGCAGTGGTATCCCCGAATGTGCGTTTATGACAACGTGGTAGGCTGGAATACGCTGCCCTACCTGGGGCAGGGGGAATTTTACCTTGAATATGGAAATATCGACTATAGCGTCAATGTACCCGGTGACATGATCGTGGGCGGCAGCGGTGAGCTGATGAATCCGGCAGAGGTACTGACTCCTGCGCAGCTTCGCCGTCTGCAAGAGGCGAAGGGCAGTGACAAGACGGTGGTGATCCGTGGTGAGAATGAAGTTACGGACGCGGCCAGCAGGCCTGCCAAGGATCGTCTGACCTGGAAATTCAAATGTATCAATACCCGGGATGTGGCCTGGGGTGCGTCGAAGGCTTTTATCTGGGATGCTGCGAAGATAAACCTGCCGAGCGGCAAGAAAGCGCTGGCCGAATCCATCTATCCGGTGGAAAGCGCGGGTGATTCCGCCTGGGGCCGCAGTACAGAATATGTAAAAGGCTGTATCGAATACTATTCCAAATATCTCTTTGAATTCTCTTATCCTGCTGCTACGAATGTGGCGGGTGTAGTGGGAGGGATGGAATATCCGGGGATCGTGTTTTGCAGCTCGCGTTCGCGCAAGGGCAGTCTTTGGGGTGTGACCCGGCATGAATTCGGTCACAACTGGTTCCCGATGATCGTGGGCAGTAATGAAAGGAAATATCCCTGGATGGATGAAGGCTTTAATACCTTTATCAATACGGTGGCGGACTCAGCCTTTAACAATGGGGAATATCTGCGTGCGGAGAGAAGCCGCAGCCGTCTCGCTAATGCGTTCTTTAATGCTACCAATCCTATCCTGACCATTCCGGATGCGATGCCGAGCAGGGAATGGGGAACGCTTTCGTATAACAAACCGGGGACGGGGCTGGAATTACTTCGGGAAGAAATACTGGGCAAGGAACGTTTTGACTATGCTTTCCGATATTATGTCCATCAATGGGCCTTCAAGCATCCTACTCCCTATGACTTCTTCCATGCCATCGAGAATGCTTCCGGTGAAACCCTGGATTGGTTTTGGCGGGGGTGGTTCTTTAACAACTGGAAGATCGACCAGGCTGTCACGAATGTGGAATATGTGAATGGCAACCAGGCGCAGGGGGCGGTGATAACTATCGAGAACAGGCAAAAGCTTCCGATGCCTGTTACCGTAGAGATTAAAGAGGAGAATGGAAAGACTGGTCGGGTGAAACTTCCGGTGGAGATATGGATGCACGGAACTGTCTGGAAGTTCCAGTATGCTTCGGTTAGTAAAATTGTCCAGGTTGCCGTTGATCCAGACCAGCGATACCCTGATATCGACATCAGTAATAATACCTGGAAGCCGTAACTTCAATGTTAACATAAAAAGCCGTTCGAGTCGAGCGGCTTTTTTGTAAATTTGAATATGAGCAGAAAAATATTCCCATCAGCGATAACCATTTTTGGTGCAAAAGGCGATCTTACGAAACGCAAACTGATCCCGGCCCTCTTCAATTTGTATGCGGACAATCACCTGCCGCCAATTTTTTCTATTTTTTGTGTCGATTTTGTGGCTGCCGATGAAAATGATTACAGGAATGACCTTTTAGCGGGTGTCAATGAGTTTAGCCGCAACGGGAAGGCTGACCCTGAGAAGTGGGCCGCTTTTGCCGCCCGGATCAATTATGTGCAGGGTGACTTTGTGAAGAAGGAGACCTATGAGTCGCTGAAAGAGAAGATAAAGGAATTCGAAGAGCGGGAGCAGCAAAGAGGTGTGCGGATGTTCTATCTTGCTGTTGCGCCGAGGTTTATCGAAGCTATTGCGGATTCGTTGTGTATACAGAGACTTTGTAACAGGGACGCGATGGATCGTATCGTCGTGGAGAAACCTTTTGGGACCGATCTCGATTCTGCGCGTAAGCTAAACCGGTATTTAAGCAAGCGGTTTACGGAAAAGCAGATCTATCATATCGATCATTATCTCGGGAAGGAGATGGTGCAGAATATCATGGCTTTTCGTTTTGCGAATCATGTTTTTGAGCCGTTGTGGAATAATAAATACATCGATCATGTTCAGATCAGTGTGGCGGAGGAAGTCAGTGTGGGTAAGAGGGGTGGATATTATGACAGCAGCGGGGCTCTTCGGGATATGATCCAGAATCACCTGCTTCAGCTGTTGTGTATCATTGCGATGGATTGTCCTCATGCATATGAGGCCGAGGCTATCCGGGATGCGAAGGTGAAGGTGCTGAAGAAGGTGAGGCCATTTACTTCGGAGGACGTTTTTAAGAATGTGGTTCGTGGTCAGTATACGGCAGGGATAGTAAATGGTCAGGCGCGGCCCGGGTACCGGGAAGAGGAGCAGGTTGCAAAGGATTCGACAACGGAAACTTTTGTCGCGGCGAAGTTCCTGATCGACAGTGATCGCTGGAAGGGGGTTCCTTTCTTTTTGCGTACCGGCAAGTCGATGCCTAAGCAGTCGTCGGTGATCATGATCCAATTCAAGCATTCTCCGCATAAGATCTTCAAGGATGATATTGCTCCGAACAGGCTTATCATCAGTATTCAGCCTGAACTGGAGATTGGGCTTGTCTTTGAGAGTAAGGTTCCTGGACTTCATATGAAGCTGTTGCCGGTCGAAATGGACTTTATGTATAAGGATGCGTATGCGCAGTCGTTGCCTGAGGCCTATGAGGCGTTGCTGCTGGATGTGTTGGAGGGAGATGCTACGCAGTTTATGCGGGATGATCAGATCGAGGCGGCGTGGAAGGTGGTGATGCCTATGTTGGATGCGTGGAAGAAGTCGCCGGGGAAGCAATTGAATTTTTATGAGGCAGGGACCTGGGGGCCTGTGGCTGCGAATAAGATGCTGAAGCCGTTTGCGAAGGATTGGTTTGTGTTGCAGCATCTTTTGGATGGGAAGATGAGTGGGCCGGAGGCCAAGGCGCAGTTGGTGGCGGCGACTTAGTTTTTTTTACTTTAATACTTCCTGTATTACTTCGCCGATGTTGCCGTTGGGGGCCTGGATGTGCAATAGGGCCGAGACAGTGGGGGCGATGTCGGTCATGTGGACGGTGCGGTAGGACTGCCCGTGTTTGATGCCCCAGCCCATGAAGACGAGGGGGATATGGGTGTCCTGCGGGTTCCAGGTGCCGTGGGTGGTGCCTTTGTCGAAGCCGTCGAACCAACCGGGTTCAGGAAGGAGCAGGATCTGTCCACTGCGTTTGCGGTTGAAGCCATTGATCACCATTTCCCGGATGGGACGAGGGAGCAGGGCTGCGTCGGGATTGGCCATGTCGATGACGTACTGGAGGCCGGTTTGTCGTTGGAGGTAGGTGAGTGACACTCCTTTTAGGGAATCCAGGGACAGGCCTGTCTGTCGGATCTTTGCCAGGTTGAAGTTGATGTAATAGTTGGTGCCGGATAAGACAAGGTCGTTGATCTTGTAGATGGAACTAAGGGTATCGTTGAGTCCCTTTATGATATTGCGGATGCCTGAGATGCCGGCCGGGATCTGGTGCGCTTTGAGGAAGTTGACTGCGTGGGAAGCGCCGTGGTCTGCGGTGAGGAAGACGGTGTAGTTGCCTTTTCCGACTTTGCCGTCGAGATAACTGAAGAAGTCGGCCAGGTCTTTGTCAAGCCGTAAGTAAACATCTTCCACTTCTATTGAGTTGGGGCCGAATCTGTGACCGACATAATCTGTCGATGCGCAGTTGATGGTCAGGAAGTCCGTGACATCGCGCTGGCCGAGTGAATAACCTTCGACGGCTGCCTTTGCGAAGTCGAGGGTCAGGGTATTGCCGAAGGGACTGCTGCGGATGTTGTCGTGGTCTTCCTTGTAATATTTTGCTATGTCGTGTGGGAAGACGGGCGCTGATTCTCCTTTGAAAGCACCTTCCCAGGGTGTGGAATCGGCTGTGCTTTGGTGATAGGTGCCGATAGGATACATGGTATTCCAGCCCCCGGCCACTAATTTCTCCGGTTCGTTGCGGTCATTGAAGCGGGTGACCCAGGCGGGTAATTCCTTCATGTACCATGTGCTGGTGCTGAAGACTCCTTTTACGTCATCAAACCAGAAGGCGCCAGTAGGGGTATGTCCGGCCGGAAGGATGGATGCCCTGTCTTTGAGCGAGACGCCGACTACGCGAGACCGGAAGTTTGTAGCCAGCATCAGCTCGTCGGTGATGGTGGAGGACAGAAGATTTTTTGGGGACATGTTGCCGGCGGGGCTGGTTCCACCAA
>Ga0193717_1002312_pt1 | contig 11044 bp, 13 predicted proteins | sample U2c2metaG_FD_145900 | JGI IMG/M metagenome (GOLD analysis project Ga0193717, IMG submission 145900) | Soil microbial communities from a riparian zone of the East river system, Colorado, United States - U2c2 | ecosystem: Environmental > Terrestrial > Soil > Riparian zone | place: USA: East River...
CGATGGCGCTGTTGAGCTGATCGCGGGCCAGGTGCCGGCGCAGGTCGATCAGCTCAACAGCGCCATCGGGCACATCAAGGCGGGCAAGCTGCGCGCCATCGCCGTGACGTCACTGAAGCGCGTGCCGCAATTGCCCGACGTGCCCACGATGGCGGAGACGGGCGTGCCGGGCCTGGAGAATTTCGAGGCCATCACTTTCACCGGCCTGTTCGCCCCCGCCAAGATCCCCGCGGAGGTTCTCGCCAAGCTCAACGCCGCCGTGGCCCAGGTGGTCAAGGATCCGGAGGTCGTCGCGCGCTTCGACGAGCTGACCGTGACGCCGGTCGCCAACACACCGCAGGAATATTCGGCCATGCTCGACCAGGAAGAACAGAGGGTGGTGCCCCTGATCAAGGAGCTCGGCATCAAGATGGAGTAGCGGAACGATGAGCTGGATGCCGCCCGCCCTCACGCCCATCGCCCTGCTGCTGGTCTCCAACGTCTTCATGACGTTCGCCTGGTATGGCCACCTCAAGTTCACCGATCGGCCGCTGTGGCTGGTGATCGTCGCCAGCTGGGGCATCGCCTTCGTCGAATATTGCTTCGCCGTGCCGGCCAACCGCTTCGGCCACACCGTATATTCGGCGGCCGAGCTCAAGACGATGCAGGAGGTGATCACGCTGATCGTGTTCTCCGTCTTCTCCGTCTGCTATCTCGGCGAACGCTTCACCATCAACCACGCCATCGGCTTCGTGCTGATCTGCGCCGGCGCGTTCTTCGTCTTCAAGAGCCCGATATCGGTCTAATCCGCTGCCTGCGTCGGCGATGCCGAAGCCGCCCGCAGGATGGCCTGCTTTGCCGCTTCGCCGGCGCGGCGGTTGCGGCGCTTGATCCACCACATCAGGAAGCCCGTCACGGCAAAGATCGGGATGACCACGCCGGAGACGAAGACGAGGAACTTGTAGATCCTGCCCAGGCCGACGCCGTAGTGCAGGCCGCGCTGCCAGGCGATGATCGCCTCGCCGGTCGAGTAGCTTTGCGGATCGAAGACATCGACCACGGTGTGCCGCCAGGGATCGATCACCACCGTGGCGACCGGCGCGCCTTCCTCGTGGCCCGGGCGAATCATGCCGATGCGCAGCGCCTGGGTCGGCCCGACCGGCAGGAAGGCGTTGAGGAAGCGCGCCTCGGGCAGGCGCGTCTGCGCCAAAGCAAGGGCCTCGTCCAAAGTGATCGGCGTGGCGCCGCGCAACGGCTCGACGCGGGCCTGGAACATTGCCGCGCGCATGTCGCGGCCGGGCCAGATCGCGTTGACCGCACCGGAGATCTGCTGCGGGAAAGCGAGATAGACGCCGGTGAAATTCACCACCATGAAGATCGCCAGGCTCCAGATGCCGATGGCGCCGTGCAGCTCGCGATTGAGGCGCAGACCGCGCGCCTTGCGGCGGACGGTGAAGGCGGCTTTCCATTGCGCGGGCTTCGGCCACCACAGCACCAGGCCGGAGCAGCCCAGCACCAGCATGGCGACGCCCAGCCATCCCACCAGCTCGCGGCCGAGGCCGCCGCCGATGAACAGAGTGCCATGCAGATCGTGGAAGAAGCGCACCCAGCCGCTCATCGCCTGCTGCGTCTCGAGGATCTGCAGGGACACCGGATCGACCAGGATCTGCAGGCTGCCGGCAAAGGGACTCTGGGTCGGCACGGCGCCGCGCGCCGCGCCCTCCCGTGAGGCGCCGCCCGTCGTCGGTGCGTTCTGCGGACCGCCGCGCTGGGCAGGGCGCTCGCCGGCCATGCCGGGACGCGACAGCCGCACCGCCGCCGGCTCGCCGACCTCCATTGGCCAGCGCACGGCGATCGGGATGCGGCCCGGCTCCGCGTTGGCCGCCTTCGCCGCCTCGATGATCTCGCTGGGGCTGCGCCACTCGCCCGCCGTGGTCGCCGGTGGCTCGCCCTGGCCGAACAGATGCTCGAGGTCGTGGGCATAGACCAGCACCGCGCCGGTGATGCCCATCATGACCAGCGGCAGCATTAGGATCAGCCCGGTCCATAGGTGCAGTTGCAGCAGCCAGTAGCGGACGGTGCGGCGTTGGGGTTTCGCAGCGTTGGTCATCGGAGCCTCATGTCATCACCGGTGGAAAGAGCACTGGCGGCGGCGGGCTCTCGAACGGATGGCTGTCCTTGCCTGTTTGTCGGAAGTTGCGCGTCAGCTTGCTCCCAGCGCGCAGGCGATCTGGTAGGTGGCGAGGGCCGCGGCATAGGCCAGGGCCAGCATGTAGAAGAAGGTGACGGCCATCCACTTCCAGCTCCCCGTCTCGCGACGGATCACGGCCAGGGTCGAGGCGCATTGCGGCGCAAAGACGTACCAGGCGAGCAGCGCCAGCGCCGTGGCAAGGCTCCATTGCCCCGCCAGCACCTGGCCGATCTTGTCGCTCGCGCCCTCGCCGCCGTCGATGGCGTAGATCGTGCCCAGCGCCCCCACCGCCACTTCGCGCGCCGCCATGCCGGGGATCAGCGCCACGTTGATCTGCCAGTTGAAACCCAGCGGCAAGGTAAGCGGCTCCATCGCCTTACCGATGATGGCGGCGAGGCTGTAATTGATCGCCGGACCCGTGGCGCCTTCCGGGGGGCGGGGGAAGGAGGCCAACACCCAGATCAGGATCATCATCGACAGGATGGTGGTCCCCGCGCGCTCCAGGAAGATCGTGGCGCGGGTCCACAGGCCGACGGCGATGCTGCGTAATTGCGGAATCTTGTAGTTCGGCAGCTCGAGCATGAAGGGGGCGCCGGGCGAATCGCGCATGATGCGCTTGATGATGAAGGACACGCCCAACGCGCCGCCGATGCCCACGGCATAGAGGCCGAACATCACCAGGCCCTGCAAGCCCAGGAAGCCCGCAACCTCGCGGTCGGGGATGAAGGCGGAGATGATCAGCGTGTAGACCGGGATGCGCGCCGAGCAGGTCATCAGCGGCGCCACCAGGATCGTGGTCAGCCGGTCGCGTTTGTCGTCGATCACCCGCGTGGCCATGATGCCCGGGATGGCGCAGGCGAAGCTCGACAGCAGCGGGATGAAAGCCCGGCCGTGCAGCCCCGCCCCGCCCATGATGCGATCCATCAGGAAGGCCGCGCGCGCCATGTAGCCCAGATCCTCGAGCACGAGGATGAAGAAGAAGAGAATGAGAATCTGCGGCAGGAACACCAGAACGCTGCCGACACCGGCGATCAGCCCGTCCTTGAGGAAGCTTCTCAAAAGATCCGGCAGGCTCCCGTCGTCGACCAGGCCGCCCAGCAGCGCGAACCCGGCGGCGATCGCATCCATCGCCGGCCGCGCCCAGGCGAACACCGCCTGGAACATCACGAACAGGATGGCGAGCAGGATGATCAGCCCGCCCACAGGGTGCAACAGCACCGCGTCGGCGCGCGCCGTGCCGCCGTCGGGCCGGCCCAGCCCGCGCACGCAGGTGCGGAGCAACCGATCGGCCTTGCTTTGGCTGCCGCGCAATTCACTGGCGCTGGGCGCATGCCAGTTTGCCGTCGCGACCACCGGCATGCGCACAAGCGCACGATCGATCTCGGCCAACAGCGCATCGGTGCCGCCACGCCGCACCGCCACCGAGGTCACAACCGGCACGCCGAGCTCCCGGGACAGGCGCTCGGCGTCGATCTCGATGCCGCGCTTGCGCGAAATGTCGATCATGTTGAGCGCCAGCACGATCGGCCGGCCAACCTGCTTCAGTTCCAGCGCCAATCGCAGCGACAGCCGCAGATTGGACGAATCGGCCACGCAGACGACCAGGTCGGGGGCGGTTTCGCCCGCAAGCTTGCCCAGCACCGAGTCGCGCGTGATCTCCTCGTCGGGGCTGCGCGCGCGCAGGGAATAGGTGCCCGGCAGGTCGAGCAGCTGGATCGCATGGCCGCCCGGCGTGGTGAGCCGGCCGGTCTTCTTCTCGACCGTGACGCCAGGGTAGTTGGCGACCTTCTGGCGGCTGCCGGTCAGGGCATTGAACAGCGCCGTCTTGCCGCAATTGGGATTGCCGACCAGGGCGACCAGGGGAGCCAGTTCGACGGACGCATTCATGCAGGAACCTCGGTCTCGGCCCCCGCCTCGACCATGATCGCCATCGCCTCGCGGCGGCGCAGCGCAATGGTGCCCTCGGCCACTCGGACCGCGATCGGATCGCGTCCGAACAGACCTTGATGCAACAATTCCACTGTGGCGCCCTCGACAAAACCCAGTTCGATCAGCCGGCGTTCGAGTTCCGCCGGCTCCAGCCCCGGACCGGCGCGGCTGGCATCGAGCGCGGCAATGCGCCCGCGAAACCCGATACGCGCCTCGCCCAGAGAAAATGTCCGTTGATTGACCATTTGAGAGTGCTTCTCAATACCATCCCTCGATGGCCTCCGCCAAGGTCTCCCTGATAGAGTGGCGACCGAAACATTGGGGAGGGGAGCTGCAAAAATGGCGACAATAGTAGTGGCACACGGCGCATGGTCTTCCGCCTGGGCCTGGAAGAAGATGCGGCCCCTGCTGCGTGCCGCCGGGCATGAGCTTTGGACCCCGAGCTATACCGGCCTGGGCGAGCGCGCCCACCTCGCCCGGCCTGAAATCGACCTCTCGACCCATATCCAGGACGTCGTCGCTGTGCTCGAGGCCGAGGACCTGTCTGACGTCACCCTGATCGGCCATAGCTATGGCGGCATGGTCGCCACCGGCATCATCGACCAGGCTGCAGGCCGCATCGCCCGGACGATCTATCTCGACGCCTTCGCCCCCAAGGATAGCGAGAGCCTGTTCGACCTGACCGGTCAGAAGGCCGAGCGCAATATGCGCAGCGGCGCCGAGCGCGACGGCGAGGGCTGGCGCATTCCCTCCGGCCCGATGCCGCCCGACACCAGCCCCGAGGACGTCGCCTGGGCGACGCCCCGCCGGCGCATGCAGCCGCTCAAGACCTTCGAGCAGAAACTGGCGCTTACTCACGAGGTAACGACGCCGCGCCACTATATCTACGCCACGCGCTTCGGGCCGGGCGACGTGTTCCGCCAGTTCGGCGCCCGCGCCCAGGCCGAGCCCGGCTGGAAATATTACGAACTCGACTCCAGCCACAATCCGCACATCACCTGCCCCGAGGCTCTGCGCGACCTGCTGCTGCGCATCATGGCCGGCCCGTGAGCAAGGAACTCACCCACAAGATCCTGGGCGATCTTGGCCGCAGCCCGCGCGCCGACGACCGCCTTGCCTTCAGTAGCGGCGACGATCCGGTGTTCCCGACACCGTGGCGCGTCGGCCGCGCCGGATCGGCGGCACTGGGGGCGATCGGGCTTGCCGCCTCCGACCTATGGCGGCAGCGCACCGGCCGTGCCCAGGAAATAGCCATCGATCTGCGCGCCGCTGCCGCCTCGCTGCGCTCCAACACCTATGTCCTGAGGGACGGCAAGCGGCCGGGTTCGTGGGATCCCCTCTCAGGCCACTATCCGACGCGCGACGGCCGGCACATGTTCCTTCACACCAATCATGCTCACCATCGCGCCGGCGCGCTGCGCATCGCCGGCGCGGCAAGCGACGATCGCGAAGCGCTGGCCGCCGCCGTCGCCAAATGGGACGGCCTTGCCATCGAAGAGGCAATTGCCGCCGGCGACTGCGTCGGCGGCCTCACCCGCAGCCGCGCCGAATGGACCGCCCATCCGCATGGCCAGGCGGTCGCCCAGCTGCCGCTGATGGACATCGTCAAGATCGGCGAAGCGCCGCCCCGCCCGCTCCCGCCGGGAAACCGGCCCCTGTCGGGCGCGCGCGTGGTCGACCTCACCCGCGTGCTGGCAGGCCCGACCTGCGGCCGCGTGCTGGCCGAGCACGGCGCGGATGTGCTGCACGTCACGGCGCCGCACTTGCCCTATCAAGCCGAACTCCTGATGGATACCGGCCACGGCAAGCGCTGCACCTTCATCGACCTGCGCGGGCAGGCCGGCATCGACACGCTGAAGGCGCTGGCGAGCGAGGCCGACGTCTTCACCCAGGGCTACCGCCCCGGCACCATCGCAGCGCGCGGCTTTGCCCCTGAGGCCATGGCGGCGCTGCGGCCCGGCATCGTCTGCGTCAGCCTCTGCGCCTATGGCCATGAGGGTCCGTGGGCCACGCGACGCGGCTTCGACTCGATCGTGCAGAATGTCACGGGCCTTGCCGCCGCCAATTCCTCGCTGGAGAAGCCGCGCAACATGCCGGTCCAGGCGCTCGATTATGTCGCGGGCTATCTCGCCGCGCTGGGCGCCATGGTGGCGCTGGCGCGTCGCGTCGAGCAGGGTGGCTCCTGGCTGGTGCGCGTGTCGCTGGTCCAGGTCGCGCACTGGATCGCCTCGCTGGGCACGGTCGACGCTGCCGGCACGCCGTCCGACCTGGCGGCCGAAGAACTGGTGCGGCTCACCATGGAAAGCGACGGTCCCTTCGGCCATCTGCGCCACCTGAAACCGGTGGTGCAGATGAGCGAGACGCCGGCGTTCTATGCCAAGTCGGCCGAGCCGCTCGGGACATCGCCGGCACGCTGGGCTTGAATTAGCTAACTTCTTTAGCTAATTTATAGCCATGGCTATTTATACGATCCACGCGGCCAAAACGAACCTGTCGAAGCTCGTCGCCCGTGCGGAGGCCGGTGAGGAAGTCGTGCTCGCGCGTGGCAAAGAAGCGGTAGTCAAGATCGTGCCCGTCACACCGAAGCCCAAGCGCAAGTTCGGCCGACTAAAAGGCAAAGGCTCGGTCGGGCGGGAGTTCTTCGAGCCGTTGCCCGAAGAAGAGCTCAAGCTCTGGGAGTGACTCGTGCGGCTGCTGCTCGACACGCATGCGTTTCTCTGGTGGGCGTTTGCCGATCCGAAGCTTTCTCGTCGGGCGCGCGTTGCGATCGACGATGATTTTGCAAACGAGGTCTTTGTCAGCGCTGTGTCGGCTTGGGAAATCGCCACCAAATACCGCATTGGCAAACTTCCCGATGCCGGTGCGATAGCTGACGATGTCCCTCAGGCAGTAGTAGCGGAGGGTTTCAACGAACTCCCGCTGTCGATCCGTCACGCGCAGCGCGCCGGTAGCCTGGGCGGCCAACACCGCGACCCGTTCGATCGCATGCTCATCGCTCAAGCCATGATCGATGATCTGACGCTGGTGTCGAATGAACGTTCGTTCGATGCGTACGCGGTGAAGCGGCTTTGGTGACACGGTAATCGAGCATGGTCGGCGAATCCGGAACGGGAACCGATTGGTCCGACAAAGAGCTCGACCTTATCGTCGCCGACTACTTCGCCATGCTCCGAGAAGAGCAACAAGCGCGCGCATATGTGAAAGCCGCTCATCGCGCCAAGCTGACGAAGAGCATCGGGCGAAGCGAAGGATCGATCGAGTTCAAGCATCAGAACATCTCTGCGGTTCTCGGCGAACTTGGTATGCCACGGATCGAGGGTTACAAACCCGCGCGGAACTACCAAGGCGCCATCTTCGGCGCAATCGACAGATATCTTTCCCTCAACGATGAGCCGATCCCGTTCGAGCTACGCGCATCGTCGGGCATGAGCGAAGAACAGGAATTGTTCATGGGCCCTCCTCCTATAGCGCGTGGCTCGTTGCCACCACGACCCGAGGCATTGGAACGCCTCGTTCGCAAATTCGACCCGGCGGCACGCGACGAACGCAATCGCGTGCTTGGCCGGGCTGGCGAGGAACGCATTGTAAAATTTGAGCGTCAAAAACTGATCAACATGGATAGGTCGGACCTCGCAAAGAAGATTCGTTGGGTGTCACAGGAAGATGGTGACGGCGCCGGATACGATATTCTCTCATTCGACAGATCGGGAGTGGAACGACTTATCGAAGTGAAGACAACGTGTGGAAACGACGTCACGCCTTTCCATCTAACTCGCAACGAGCGCGACCTGGCGCAAGAACGGCCGACCGAATTTCGACTCTACCGGCTCTATCAGTTCTCAAAACGACCCGGCCTCTATAAGTTAACGCCGCCGCTCGAACCAACCTTGCGCCTTGAACCGATAATCTTCAGAGCTTCCCTCACGTAGCGAGCCTCAACATGTCCATCGTCACCTCCGTCGCCGAGCTCGAAGCGCTCTACGGTCAGCCCAACGAAGCCTCGACGGCCAAGGAAATCGACCATATCACGCCGCATTATCGAGCCTACATCGAGGCCTCGCCGTTCGCGTCGCTGGCGACCAGCGGCCCCGAGGGGCTCGATTGCTCGCCGCGCGGCGACAAGCCGGGCTTCGTGCGCATCCATGACGCGCGCACGCTGATGGTGCCCGACCGGCGCGGTAACAACCGCATCGATTCGCTGCGCAACATCGTGCGCGATCCGCGCGTGGCCCTGCTGTTTCTCATTCCCGGCATGGGCAATACGCTACGCATCAATGGCCGCGCCCATATCAGCGTCGATCCGGCGCTGCTCGAGTCGTTTGCCGTCGAGGAAAAGGCGCCGCGCTCGGTCATGGTGATGCAGGTCGAGACGATCTACTTCCAGTGCGCCCGCGCCCTGGTGCGCTCCGATCTGTGGAATCCGGCCCACCACATCGATCCCAGGAGCCTGCCCTCCGCCGGCCAGATCCTGGCCGCCCTGACCCAGGAGCGCGTGGGCGGCGCGACCTACGACCGCGAATGGCCGGAGCGCGCCGCCAAGACGATGTGGTGAGGCCTAGCGCAGCTCGCCCATCGGCTGCCAGAACGGCCGGCCCGATTCGTAGGCCGCCGCGGCGGGTGAAATGCCCATCTCCGTCAGGCTGCGCGCGTCCATCGCCGCCAGATTGCGCCGTGCCTCGACGCGCCGCCGCCACACCTGCCAGGTGATTGCGATACGGGCGAGCCGCGACGGCCTGGGCGGCAACGTCGGCAAGGGCGTCGCCGGGGTGCAGAGCCGATCCGGCGGGCTGGCAAGACGGTCGCGATACTGAAAACTCATCTGTCCCTCCACGGGTTGATGGGCCGAGCTTCTTCCATTGCCGCATTGCCGTCGATTACATGCGAGGTAATGATGGCATCGTCCCTCCAACACAAAGGCTGCCTAAAGATGCTCCCTTCCCAGCGCGCCTTATTCGATGTTCCGCGCGAGGTTTGTTACTTCAACGCCGCCAGCTGGAGCCCCATGCCGATCGCCGTGCAGGAGGCAGGGCGCGCCGCCGTCGGGCGCAAGGGCAAGCCATGGCAACTCGACGGCAGGTTTGCGGGCACGCAGAACGAGCGCGCGCGCACCGCCGCAGCGGCGCTGATCGGCGCGGCCCCCGAGGACGTGGCCCTGATCTCTTCGGTCGGCTATGGCGTGGCTACCGCCGGCAAGATCCTGCACATCCCGGCCGGCACGCGCGTGCTGGTGCTGCAGGATGACCACTCCTCGCCTGTGCTGGAATGGATGACGCGCGCCGCGGCCGGAAACTTCGTCGTCGAAACGGTGGGCAAGCCCGCCGACGGCGACTGGACCGCCGCCGTGCTGGCGGCGATCGATCGCTCCGGAATGCCGCCGCTGGCGCTCGCCTCGATCTCGTCCGTGCATTGGTCGGACGGCGGCGCGCTCGATCTGGCGCGCATCGCCCCGGCGGTGCGCAGCCATGGTGCGGCGCTGCTGGTTGACGCCACGCACGATGTCGGTGTGCGGGCCATCGACGTCACGGTGCTCGATCCCGACTTCCTGATCTTCCCGACCTACAAATGGGTGCTCGGTCCCTATGGACGCGCCTTCCTCTATGTCGCCAAGCGCCATCAGACGGGCGTGCCGCTGGAGCAGACGGCGGCTGGCCGTCGCAGCGTCTCGGCCGAAGACACGATCTATCTGCGCGACACCGCCTATGCCGACGGCGCGCGGCGCTACGACATGGGCGAGCGCGATCACTTCATCTCCATGGAGATGGCGGCCGTCGGTATGGAGATGATGGCCAAGTGGGGCAACGCCGCCGTCGTCGAGCGGCTCTCGATGCTGACGGGCCGGCTGGCGGACGGTCTCGCCAATCTCGACCTGCGCCTGCCCGACACGAAGCTGCGCGCGCCGCACGTCCTCAGCGTCGAGTTCCCCAAAGGCATGCCGGCAGATCTGCCGGCAAAGCTCGCAGCGGCGAACGTCTATGCCGCGCCGCGTCTCGGACGCCTGCGGATCAGCCCGCATGTCTACAACGACGAGCAGGACGTCGAGCGCTTCGTCGAGGTATTCCGCCAGATCGGAATCTGAGCAAACGGCCATTCACATATCGCCCCTATCCCGCCTCAATTCCGGCCCTCCATCCCGCCCTCCGTTTGGCAAAGCGAAGATTGATCACCCAAGGAAGGGGGTTCCATGTCGGAGCGCCGAACTGTCGTGAAACTGCTGGCCGCCATCGCGGTGGCTGGAGTCGTGGGACCCCTCGAGGCGCTGGCGCAGGGCGCACCGCCGGCCGGCGAGAAGCTTGGGCTCAAGGGTTACGATCCCGTGGCCTACTTCGCCGACGGCAAGGCGCGGCCCGGTGCGCCTGAGTTCGAGTATGCCTGGGATGGCGTGCGCTATCGCTTCGCCACTGCCGCCCACCGCGATCTGTTCAAGGCAAATCCCGACAAATACGCCCCGCAGTTCGGCGGCTCCTGCGCCATGAACATGTCCAACGGCGTACGGCGCGAGGCCGATCCGAACAACTGGACGATTTCCGACGGCAAACTCTATGTCTTCGCCACCGCGCGCGGCTTCGATCTGTTCCGCGCCAACCCGGCGCAGGCCGCCACCAAGGCCACCACCAACTGGCCGAACCTGAAGAACGTGCCGTCACAGTAACGGTCAGTTCACGCCGGCCTTGCGCAGGCTCGCCTGGACCTGACGCTGCAGCGCACGGTCCTGGAAGCGCGAACCAAAATTCGCCAGCTCGAAATTCGGATTCTTGGCGTTGCCCTGCGCGACGGCGTGATGCGCCTCCTCGGCATAGCCAAGCTCGGCATAGGCGCCCGCGAGCGGATAGTCGAGCAGCGGATAGGCTGGATAGCGAAGGCGCGCCACCTCCAGCAGTTTGACCGCGTCGGTGTAACGGCGTTTCACCAGATAGGCGATGCCAAGATTGAGCGCGGCCTCCGGTC
>Ga0193717_1002313_pt1 | contig 11041 bp, 8 predicted proteins | sample U2c2metaG_FD_145900 | JGI IMG/M metagenome (GOLD analysis project Ga0193717, IMG submission 145900) | Soil microbial communities from a riparian zone of the East river system, Colorado, United States - U2c2 | ecosystem: Environmental > Terrestrial > Soil > Riparian zone | place: USA: East River...
GCCGAACTCGGCCGCGACCCCGCCTAATGCAATGAAGCCGATCACGGTCGCCACCGACACGGCATGACCGAGGCCCCAGATCAGCCAGAGGCCGCCCACGAGTGCTAGCGGCACGCTGGCCATGATCAAGGCCGCTTCGCTCGCCCGCCGGAATACCGCGTAGATCAGCAAGAAAATGATCACCAGCGCCGCCGGCACCACCAGGATCAATCGATCCGTCGCCCGCGCCAGGTATTCGAACTGCCCGGACCAGGCCAGGGTGACGCCCGGTGGCAGCGTCACCTTCTGCGCCACCGCCCTCTGGAGGTCGGCCACCACGTTCCCCAGGTCGCGTCCGGCCGTGTCGACATACACGTAGGTCGCCAACTGTCCGTCCTCGCTTTTCAACGAGGGAGGTCCGGTCACCACGTGGATATCGGCGATCTGCCCGAGCGTCAGTTGATTGCCGTTGGCGCCCACAATCGGCAGTTGTCCCAGCGACGCCAACGTATCGCGTTCCGCGCCCGGGTAACGGACCACGATGGGATAGCGCTCCAGCCCTTCGACGGTTTCGCCGACGGGGTTGCCTCCGACGACCGTGGCAATGAGGCTCTGCACTTGCTGTTGGGTCAGGCCATAGCGCGCTGCGTCTTCGCGGCGGATGTGCACATCGACATACCGGCCACTGGCGGCCCGCTCGGAAAGTGCCGAGCTGACACCCGGCACCTGACGCGCCACGCTTTCGATGTGATCGGCCACGGTTTGCAACGTGGTCGTGTCGGACCCCAACACCTTGATGCCGATGGGGCTCTTGATGCCGGTTGCCAGCATGTCGATGCGGTTGCGGATCGGCGGCACGAACAGGTTGGTCAGTCCCGGCACCTGCACCGCCTTGTTCAACTCCTCCTTGATCCGGGCCATGGTCATGCCCGGTCGCCATTGGTCCTTCGGTTTGAAAGTGATCGTGGTTTCGAACATCTCCAGCGGTGCGGGGTCGGTCGCGGTTTCTGCGCGTCCGGCCTTGCCGAACACGTGGTCCACCTCGGGGACTGTCTTGATCATGCGATCGGTCAGTTGCAGCAACTGTGAGGCCTTGCCCGCGCTGAGGCCGGGAAGGGCGGAAGGCATGTAGAGCAATGTGCCCTCGTCCATCGGCGGCATGAACTCGCTGCCGATCTGGGAGAGCGGCCAGAGGGCACTCAGTAGAAGGGTGCCGGCCAACACCAAGGTCGTGCCGGGGAATCGCAACACGGCTTCCAGGATCGGGCGATAGAGGGCAATCAGTGCTCGATTGAGCGGGTTGTCGCGCTCGGCGCGGATCTTGCCGCGTAGCAGGTAGCCCATCAAGACCGGCACCAGGGTCACCGCCAAACCCGCGGCAGCCGCCATCGCATAGGTCTTGGTGAACGCCAGGGGTTTGAATAGGCGGCCTTCTTGTGCCTCCAGTGCGAACACCGGCACAAACGAAAGCGCGATGATGAGCAGACTGACGAACAACGCGGGGCCGACTTCTGCCGCAGCCTCCGCCATCACGGTCCACCGGGTCTCGCCAGCAGGTTCTTCCCCGTCATGGGCCTCGCGCCAGTGTTCCAGGTGCTTGTGCGCGTTCTCGATCATGACCACGGCGGCATCGACCATGGCGCCGATGGCGATGGCAATGCCGCCGAGTGACATCAGGTTGGCGGAGACGCCTTGCACGTGCATCACGATGAAGGCCGTCAGCACGCCGAGCGGCAGGGTGATCACGGCGACCAGCGCCGAACGCAGGTGGCCCAGGAACAACACGCAGACCAGGGCAACCACCAGGAACTCTTCCAGCAACTTGCCCCAGAGGTTCTCCACGGCGGCGTCGATCAACTGCGAGCGATCGTAGGTCGGCACTATCTCGACCCCTGCGGGCAGGCTGCGTTTGAGGCCGTCGAGTTTCGCTTTCACCGCCTCGATGGCAGCCTTGGCATTCTTGCCGGAGCGCAGCACGATGATGCCGCCGGCGACTTCGCCCTGGCCATCCAACTCCGCGATGCCGCGGCGGAACGTGGGACCGCGTCGCACGGTGGCCACTTCGCTGAGCAACACCGGCGTCCCCGTATTGCCGGTGACGATGGGCACGTGGTTGAAATCCTCGCGCGTGCGCAAATAGCCTTCGCTGCGCACCACGAACTCCGCTTCCCCTTGCTCAATAACTGAGCCTCCGTTCGCGCCGTTGGCGCCCTGGATGGCCTCGACCAGTTGTTCGACAGTGATCCCGCGCGCCGCCAGGGCTTGCGGATCGGGCACGACCTGCCAGGCGCGCTCCATGCCGCCGAGGCTGGCGACCTCGGCCACATCGGGCACCGTCTTGAGCTGGTAGCGCAGGAACCAGTCCTGCAAGGCGCGCAGTTGCCCGAGGTCGTGCGTTCCGGTGCGATCCACCAGGGCGTATTCGTAAATCCAGCCCAGGCCTGTCGCGTCCGGCCCCAGCGCCGGACTGACGCTCTGGGGCAGGCGATCTTTCACCTGGCTTAGGTATTCCAGGACACGGGACCGCGCCCAATACAGATCCGTGCTGTCGTCGAACAGCACGTAGACGTAGGAATCCCCGAAGAAGGAATAGGCACGGACCGTCTTCGCGCCCGGCACTGAAAGCATCGTAGTTGCCAGGGGATAGGTGACTTGGTCTTCCACCGTCTGCGGCGACTGGCCCGGCCAACTCGTGCGGATGATGACCTGTGTATCGGACAGGTCGGGCAGGGCATCGATGGGCGTATGCAAGGCGGAGTACAGACCCACGACAGCCAGCACGAGCGCGGCGAGCAAGACGAACACGCGGTGTGCGATCGCGGCGCGGATCACAGTCCCGATCATGGCTGGTCTCCCATCGACATGCCCGGCATCGGTGCGGTGGTGGTCGGTGCGGGCTGGGCTGCGCCGTCATCCAGGCGTTCCAGCGCGCCGGACAGGCTCGCCTCGGAATCAATCAGGAACTGGCCCGATACGACGACCCTCTCCGTGCCGTCGAGCCCACTCAACACCTGCGTGTAGCCCCCGGCCGAGCGACCGGTGCGCACTGCCGTCGGACGGAAGTGGCCCTCGCCTTCGGCGACGATCACGCGCATGCGGTCGCCGACGGCGATCAGCGCGTCGTCGGGCACCGCAACCACCGGCTCCTCCTGGGCGGGGGCCAAGTCAACGTGGGCAAACATGCCCGGACTCAGCTTTCCGTCGGGATTGGCCAACACAATCCGGGCCCGTTGCGTGCGCGTGGCCGCATCGATATCGGGCAGCAACGTTTCCACCTTGCCCTGGAAAAAGCGGCCGGGCAGGGCGTCGACGTGAATGGTGGCGGGGGTGCCGGCTTGCACGCTGCCAGCGACGGCTTGCGGCAAAGCAGCTTCGATCCAGACGGTGTCGAGCCCGTTGATTGTCATCAGTGTCTGGCCGGCGGCGACGCGTTGACCCTCGCGGACTTCAATCGACGTCACCATGCCCGCTTGCGGGGCGTGCACGGTGATCGTGGATGGACCATTTCCCCGCCCCATCGCCCGAAGATCGTCCGGCGTCAGACCTAGCACGCGCAGGCGTTCTTGCGCTGCGTTGCGCAGGGCTTTGGCATCGGCTGATTGGGTGTGTTGCAGCGCTTCGTATTCGGCCACCGCGCTGCTCCATTGCGGAGCGAGCAGCTCGACCAGGGGCGCGCCGGTTGCAACGGGCGTATACGGTGCACGCACGTTGAGTTTGGCGATCACTGCATCCACCCGTGCGCTCACGGTGGTGGCTTGGCGAAGATCCCAGGTGATGGTGCCGGGTACATGCACATCGCCGTCCAGCCGACGACGCTCGACCAAGGCCGTGCGAACGCCGAGGTTTTGCACGGTGGACGGATCGATGTGCACGCCATTTTTCGCAGCCTGCGTGGCCGCCAACTTGGGCACCATCTGCATCCCCATGGGCGAAAGGCCCGGTTTGTCGAAATGCTGGTCCGGCACCATGGGGTCGTACCAGTAGAGCACCGGCGCCGGGGGCGCCTCCGGGCGTGGGGCGGACGCGGCGGCATGATCGGGTTGACGCCGCGTACCGGCCCAATACGCGAGCGTGCCGGCCAGCAGCAGGGCGGCGATCGTCAGAACCAGCGAATGGATGCGCTTCATGGGGTGTCCCCTTGGGGCATCAGGTAGGCCAACGCCGCCCACGCCTGGCCATACTCGGTGAGCATGCGGGCGTAGTCGGTGTGGTGGGTAATCTCGTCGCGACGTGCTTGCAACAGCGGCTGGATGTCGCCGCCGGCACGGTAGGCCGCCAAGGCGAGTGCCGATCGGTCGTGGGCCAGCGGCAACAGTGCCTCGCGATGCCGGCGAACTTGTTGACCCAGGGACGTCCAGCGCGCCCAGGCGCCTTCCACGGCTTCGATCTGCTGCTGGCGCGCATCGGCATGCTCATCGCGCACGGCATCAAGGTCCGCCGCGCGGGCGGAAATCCCCCGATCCTGACGGTTGCGGGTGAACAGCGGCAGGCTCACACCCACTTGTAGGGTGACCATGTCGGACAACCCGCGCACGCGAGCGCCGTAAGCGACACCAACGTTCCAATCCGGGCGTTTATCGGCGCGTGCAGCCCCAAGCGCCGCCTCCGCGGCATGTTCGCGTGCCGGCCACGCCAGCATCGCACCGTGGCGATCGAGACTGCTCAACAAGGTCGGCTCATCATGCGGCAGCGTTGAGAAATCCGGTGCATCGGCCAGCACCTGGTCCACCGGTTTGCCCAGCCAACGCGCCAGACGCGCTCGCGCCTGGGCCTCCTGGGCGCGGGTATCATCGATACGGTTTTCCAGATCAAGCGCTTCCATGCGCGCCGCGAACACATCCGCGGCGGTGCCCGTGCCGCCCTTCAGGTGCGCCTGGGCAAGTGCGATGTCCTGCGCCCATTCCTGGCGCATCACCTGGAGCATTTCCCCTTTGCGCCGAGCCCCCCAAGCGGTGATCCAGGCATCGGCCACCTGTTGTCGGATCGACAAGGCGGTGGTGACCTCGAAAGACGCGGCCAGGCTCGCATCGGCTTGGCCAAGGTCACGCTGGGCTTGTCGTTTGCTGCGTGAAGGAAAGGCCTGGCTGATGCCGACGGTGCGCATCGTCATGCTGTCGCCGCCAGCGGTATACGCACCGGGACCCTGGACGGCCAGGTTGTCGATGCCCACCGTGAGTTGCGGGTCCGGCAACGCCCCGGCGCGCGCCAACTCTTGCCGGGCCGATTCCGATTGGGAGCGCCGCGCTTCCAGTAGCGGGGCGCGCTCGACGGCTTGCTGGGTCGCCGCATCAAGGGTCAGGCCAGGCGGGCTCTCGGCTCTTACGGGTGACGCGAAAAAGGCGACGGCGCATACCAGCCATGCCGCATGCCGCGCCATGGAGGCGCGTGCAAAACCACAATGAAACCACATGATTGAACTCCGAACACAAGCCAGGAGGACCGCGGGCGTATACACGCACGCACGGTCGGTGAGCGGCTGAGGTTCGGGGCTAAATCAGGAGCGAGCAGAACCGCAACATGGGCGGTGGCTCAGGTCGGCATTGGGCCGGATCAGGCAGGGTGACCTGGTGCCGTTGGGACGTGATTGTGTCCAGCAAAAACGGCGACGCGGACGACAACAGGAGTGGCGGCACCATGGGCACGCGCGCATCCGGACTGGCAGTGGTGTGATCGGAACAATGCTCGGTGCAACGAGGGTCCGAACTCTGATGAGCTATCGCCTTCGTAGACATCCCCATGCCCGCGCAGTCGCCCGTCATGACCGTCGCGGTGGGCGAGGTCGGCAACGTGCAGACGTAGGCCGCCATGGCAATGTGTTGAAAGAGTAGACAAAACAGCACGATCCCCGTCCAAAGGACGCGGCGGCGACGGCTGAGGTGAAAGCGTTTGCGCATGGGTTTTCTATATTACGCCAGGTTGCATGCGTAATTTCTTGCCGAATTTGCGCTTGACGGACAGGGTCAGCGGGCGGATTGTCTCGTTGGACGACGCGGGGGAGTCCGGTGGGCTTGGGACATCCTTTCAGGATGCCCCAAGTTTCGCCATAGCCAACGCCAGAACCGTAAGCGGACCATTCGAGGGGGAAGAATGGAGACCATTGCTGTTCCGACCAAAGACGACACGGTCGACGCCATCATCAACCTGGCATTGGTTCCGGTAGTGTTTGAGTTGGCCACGCGCGCCCGGCAAACGATTGAGCTCAGCGCCAAGTCACTTCCACCCCACGCGACTGATGAAAAGCGCTACTGGATCGGCGAGGGAATAGCGGGCGGCGTGCTCGCCAAGGGCGAGGCCCGCGTCATCCTGCGGGGTGCTGCCTACCGGTACATTTTTTCCCTGGAGGCCATTTTTGCAAGGCTTGCGCTCAGTGGATTTTCCGGTGCGACCATCCGAGGGAAAATTGACTGGACGGAGGGGCGGGCAGTGGTGGATGTCTTTGGGCAGTCCAACCGCCACGACACGTGGGAGTGGTCACGGGAATTTCGGCCTGATGCTCATGCGCATCTGCACAGCCACGGGGTGCATCCAGGCAACCCTACCCCGTAGGAAGTACACGCGGTGTCCTTACAACTTCCGGCTATATGTGAAGTCCGATGGATCTATGGTGAAGTCGCAAGATCTTGATGGCGCGACCTAGCTAACCGGAGCTTCCCGCATGGCCAAGAAAACCAAGAAGGCGACCTCGTCAAAGCCCCGGAAGACTGCTGCAAAGGCGCCAAAGCGCCCGGCAGCACCCATGACGCCTGCGGGCGAGGGCGGGCCGGTTACGCTTGCCCAAGCACAAGCCCTCGCGGGTGCCGGCGTGTCGGCCAAGGCCGCGCGCCGAGTGGGCGCTGGCGGTGCGGCGACCCCGGCGGCGGGGCCTTCGCCGGATGCGGTGGCCGAGGAACGGGAGAAGCTGAAGCAGCAGCAGGATGCCGAGCGTGAGCGGCGACTGCGCGAATATACCGACACGATGACGATCATGAAGCAGCGCGGTGCGCGTGCTCCAGATGGCAAAGCAGCAAAAAAGGCGCGCAAGGGTAGCGCCGCCATCGCCGCCGCCCGTGGTTCGTTTAAACCGTTACAGGTGTTTGCCGAGGGTGACTCGTGGTTCGACTACCCTCCTTTTCTATTCCACGGCGGCATCATTCCGCGTCTGCAGGATCGTTTGGGTGTTCCCATCCTGAACATGGCCTCGGCAGGTGACGAGGTTCGCTTGATGCTGGGTGTCGAAGAGCGCAAGCGACTGATCAAGACTTTCGTCGATGGGTGCCCGGCGGGAGGCCCGTGGGACGTCCTGCTGTTCTCCGGTGGCGGCAACGACATCGTCGATAATCCGATGGCTCTTTGGGTGCGCGATTGGGATCCCACCATAGAGGCCAAGCACCACCTGGACTCCACTCGCTTTGCCGCGGCCTTGGCGATTGTGCGCGCCGGCTACGAGGATCTGATCGCGCTGCGAAACAAACTGAGTCCGAACACTCACATCGTTCTGCACGGCTATGACTTCGCCATCCCCGATGGGCGAGGCGCATGCGGTTTGGGCCCTTGGATGAAGCCCACGTTCGACCTGCACAACTTCCCGACCAGGGCTGCAGCGCAGGAAGTCGTCACCGAAATGCTCAAGCAATTCGCTGCCATGGTGAAGTCGATGACCATTGCGAAGGCGGTGACTTATATCGAGACGCAGGGCACCTTGGCGCCAAAAACAAGCTCGTGGCATAACGAACTTCATCCGTCGTCGGACGGCTTTGACACATTTGCCGATCTGTTCCAGGCGCACTTGAAGGGGCAGTTTCCCGATCGGGTGGCGTGACATGCTAGGGCTTGAAGTGATGCACGTAGCCCACGCTAAAGCCCCCAGGCAACCAGCCCACGATCAAGGGTGAATCGCGACGCGCAGCCCAGATGCCTATGCCGGTACCGATCATGGCGCCCACCAGCACATCGCTTTGCCAGTGCGCGTGCACTTTCATGCGTGCCACGGCATCGTACGCCGGCAGCAGGGCCAGGGCGTAGACGGCCGGATGGTCGTTGCCGTAGTTGACGATGAACGGTGTCACCGCCGCGGACATCGCCGCGACTTCGCCACTGGGAAAGCCCTTGCCGCGGCTGGAGAAGAAACGGTTGGGACTGTCTGTTTGCGAGGGGCGCTCGCGCCGGAAGGTATATTTCAGCGCCTGGGTACTCACGCCGGTGATCACCATGGCGTCGAGCGAGCGCCAGAATGTGTCGCCAAGTTCATCATGGTCACCCAAGGCCAGCGCTCCACCGCCGACGGTGAGAATCGTGCCGTAAAGCAGGGCCTGCTGATTGCTGCGTTTCCAGATGCCACGGTTGTCGTAGTGAAGACGATGATCAATACCCAACGGCCCCCCGCTGGCACATGCCGTACCGGCGATGGCCAGCGCGAACAGGCCGGATAAGAATGAGCGCATGACGGACCTCCAGCGGCGGCGCGCTGCCACCGATAGGCCGACGCTAGCGCTTGGCCCTTTTGGTTCCCTTAAGTCTTTTGATTCCCTTAGTGGGTCGCGGCTGGCGTATGCTTGAACGGGTCACCCCGTCCGGAGATCCCCGCATGAAAGCTAAAGCTAAAAACAAAGGCCTGAAAGCCAAGGACAAGGCCGAGGCCATCAAGCTCCGCAAGGCGCCCCTCAATACCCCGACCGACCTCCGCGCCGAGGCAACCCGGGATATCTCCGGGGCCCTCAATGCACTGCTTGCCGACGTATTCGCCCTGTACCTGAAAACCAAGAATTTCCACTGGCACATGTCAGGCCCGCATTTCCGGGAATGGCACGAACTGCTCGATGGCCATTCAGGTGAGCTGCTGGCCATGACCGACGACATTGCCGAACGGGTGCGCAAGATAGGGGGCACCACCGTGCGCTCGATCGGCCAGGTTTCCCGCCTGCAGCGCATCAAGGACAACGATGCGGACTTCGTCACGCCGGAGGGCATGCTTGCGGAGTTGCGCCAGGACAACGTCCAGCTGATTGCCGAAATGCGCGCCACGCATGAAGTGTGCGCGGAAGAGAACGACGTGGCCACCACCAGCATGCTTGAGAACTGGATCGACCAGTCCGAGAAGCGCGCGTGGTTTTTGTTCGAGACGCTACGCGCCTGAACTGAGAGAGGGGCGTAACTGGGTCACGGAGCCTCCGGCCCCGTGACCGGACTTTTGCAGCGCGTTCACGCCCTGCCAGCCTAACTTGACGTGTCCATCCCCACCGGAGACCGTCATGTCCCACATCGGCAAGAACACTGGCTTATTCACCAGGATCGCCAAGTCGGTGTCGTCAGCGGCAGGTCACCCGGCCACTTTCATCGCCGCGGTTGCCATCGTGGTGATCTGGGCGGCTTCAGGACCGGTCTTCAAGTTCGGCGATACCTGGCAGCTGGTGATCAACACCGGCACCACGATCATTACGTTCCTGATGGTTTTCCTGATTCAAAACAGCCAGAACCGGGATACCGAGTCGATGCAGATCAAGCTCGACGAGCTTATTTGTGTAGTCAAGGAGGCCAATGATGCCTTGCTTGATCTGGAAGAACTCGACCAAAAGGAAATCGACCGGATTCGCCAATGCTTCATTGCCAAGGCAAAGCGTTCACATGAGGCCCGCGACCGTGATGCCAATGACGGCGGGGCGGACGAGGGCCGGGATACGCAGTCACCTGGTGGGGGTTCGACCTGTTGACAATCTGCCGTATGAGCGTACTATTGATTATCAACAGTACGACCATACGGCAGAATCATGGGCTATTCGCAGGCAGACAAGGCACAGAGCAGGGAACGCATTCTCTCGGCAGCGTGCACCCAGATGGCGCGCGAAGGCATGGACAGCCTTGGCGTGTCCGATGTGATGAAAGACGCCGGCCTCACTGCCGGCACGTTCTATAGCCATTTTTCATCGCGCGACGACCTCGTCGCCGCTGGCGCCACCCGGATGATGCAGGCGGGCCATGCACTAGTCGAAGCATTGCTCGAAAAAGTGAAGAAACCTTCACTGAAGGCCATCGTCGATATCTATTTCAACGAAGAACACATCCGCAGCACGGAGATAGGTTGCGGTATTTGTTTTCTTGTCGGCGAAGCGCGCTTCGGCGGTCCTTCGGTGCGAAAAGCCATCTCGGACCAATTTGAACGCAGCGTGGAGCAGCTCATGCCTTTCATCGGCACCGGCGCGCCTGCAAGGCGCCGGGCGAGGGCGGCGCTGGCGTCGGTCGTGGGCGCGGTGAATCTTGCGCGGGCCATGGAAGACCCAGCCGTCGCCAAAGACATCCTGACAGCAACGCGCGAGCAGATTCTCGCCGGAAGCTAGTTTTTCATTTTCCCCTTTCCTCCCATCGGCCAGTAACCCTGGCAAGGTCGTCATATGAATACTTCTACGTCTTCCACCAAAGGCAAGGCTCTTGTCACGGGCGCATCCACCGGCATCGGTGCGGTGTATGCGGATCGTCTCGCCCGGCAGGGTTATGACCTTATCCTGGTTGCCCGCAGCGCCGACAAGCTGGCGCAGGTGGCTTCGCGCATCTCGGCCGAGACCGGCCGAAACGTTGAAACCATCACCGCGGATCTGGCTGACGCAACGTCGAGCAAGGTAGTTGAGGCACGCCTGCGTGACGATTCATCGATCACCATGCTGGTCAACAACGCGGGGCTTGGCGCGGCGTCGAAGCTTCTTCAATCTGACATCGACGATATGGAGAAGTTGATTTCCATCAACGTCGTTGCACTCACCCGCCTGACCTATGCGGCGGTGCCTCCCATGGTCAAGCGTGGTGCGGGAACCATCATCAATATCAGTTCGATCGCTGCCATATCGCCGGAGGTTCTCAACGGCGTCTACGCTGGCACGAAGGCATATGTGGTTGCGTTGACGCAGTCGCTCCAGCATGAATTGGGCGGGTCGGGCCTGCGGTTCCAGGCTGTCTTGCCGGGCGCGACGGCGACGCCGTTCTGGGATACCGCCGGCGTGCCGATCGCGCACCTTCCCAGCGAGATTGTCATGTCGGCCGAAGACATGGTGGATGCGTCGCTGCGCGGCCTGGAGCTCGGCGAACTGTTGACCAT
>Ga0193717_1002315_pt1 | contig 11034 bp, 13 predicted proteins | sample U2c2metaG_FD_145900 | JGI IMG/M metagenome (GOLD analysis project Ga0193717, IMG submission 145900) | Soil microbial communities from a riparian zone of the East river system, Colorado, United States - U2c2 | ecosystem: Environmental > Terrestrial > Soil > Riparian zone | place: USA: East River...
CCCATTGCGTCATACCCTCCCCAAGCAGGGGCAGGCCACCGGCTGGGTCCAGTGGAAGGGCGGCCTGAACGCCGCTGGCAAGGGCGCGGGCACTGCCCCTGCGGGTACCCCGCCCAAGGCCTACGACCCAGCCAAGAAGAACTTCGGTCTCGGCCCCAAGAACAAGGGTGTCGATCCGGAGACCGGCAAGCCGATGCTCGACCCCAACCCTGCACCTCAGCACCAGCGCGACGTCGCTAGCGACGACTGGTTCCAGGACCCTCGCGTGGCACCTCCGGGCAAGGCCTTCGACGGTGACTGGGAGCACACTCCTGGCGATGGCGGCCAGCCTGGCGCCTGGACTCCTCCGGACCGTGCGACGACGACCTTTACTACCGAGCCGAAGAAGGGTGAACCACAGTCGTTCACCCATGAGAACTACGACCCCCGGATGGCTCCGAACTGGCAACGCCGTGACAAGTACCACCAGTTCATGGGTTCGCGTTACGATCGCGAGCTGCTGGCCTTCGTGGATGGGGTATTGGCTGGCATCGACCTCGGTCCGGAGTTCCAGAAGTCAGTCATGAAGGACGTGGACGAGACCGGCGGCTTCAGTCGTCGTGGACCCCAGAAGGCCCCTGACAAGGGCTTCATGGTGGCTCAGCCTGGCACTGAGAAGATCGAACCGTCTCCAGGCTTCAGCGGTCAGTCAATTTCTGATTACGGCCAGCAGCACACCCCCGCCATGGAGGCCGACCCCGACTTGTATCAGGGTGGTTGGAACGATGAGGAATCAGGTGACTTCTACCACGACCTCTCCAAGCACCACAACGACATCTGGGACGCCGCCAAAGCAGGCTATGGTGAGAACGAGGACGACGCTCAGCATGGCGTCTATGATCTCGGTACGGGTACCACCTTTAGCCCGCTTGAGCTTCACAATAAGTGGGGTCCGGGATACATGATGGCAAGGAGGGAGGACTAGTGGACGAGCAGACCAAGGTGTTGCGTCGTGAGATCGCGGCTGAGCTGGGCTACTGGCCTGCCACGCTAGACCCTGCTGACCTGGAGCGACACCGTCGGCTCAACAAGGCCCTAGACAAGGCCCCCTCGCTGGACCAGGTCGCGGCCAAGAATCGTCATCACGACATCGCCCGTGACCGGGTAGCTGCCGAGGCGACGCAGCGCGAGGCCCTGAAGGACATCTACGAGGAGAAGACAACGTGACTAGCCCTAACACCGAGCACTCGGACGCCACCTACGGCGGCCCACCTCAGTACCCGACATCGTCGATGGTCCCGCCGGAGTTCTGGCGCAAGCAGCCCGCCGGTGACCCCGACAACAAGCAGGTCGTCACCGTCGACTACGGCGACCACCAGGTGCAGCATGAGGTGGAGCCTGGCTGGGACACCCCGGTCTTCATCGGTAACAGCGACGATGATCCGGAGGACGCATAATGCCTGAGATCGATCACGTCAGGGGCATCGAGGGCCACCCCGAGCTGTCCGGCCCGCCGCATGACCCGCCGTCGTCTACCGTGCCGATCCCGCCATGGGATGAATTCAACGAGGGCGTTGTGGTGGCCGGTGACCCTGCTGCCAAGCCCAAGCAGTTCCTGGAGGTCAGTAGTACGGCCCTGGAGGACATCGTCGCCCGTGACGATGATTACGAAGAGGATGATGACGATTGAGCTGGCAGTTTTGTTTGGCGTCATCGTTTTGGCGGTACTCGTTGTCCTAGTGTTCGTCCCCAGTCCGGGTTCTCCGGGCCTGCAATTGTGGGGAGATCGGACACAAATCAGTGAGGACAGAGGAGGCGTCATGAGCCGAATTGCCCGTTGGGTAGTGCTCGGTCTAGGGCGTACTACCTTCGCCGCCCTTCATCTATTCGAAAAATTAGGAGTCAACATGGCACGCGAAGACGAAGTCATCGCCAGCTGGACCGCGTGGTCCGAGAACATCAAGACCGCACTCGCGGCAGCATTGGCTGACGCGCAGACCCTGCGCGACACTGACGCCGCCGAGGACGCGGCCCAGGCCAACGCGCTGAGCGAGGCCCTGGCCACCAAGCTGCAGGCGGCATTCGACGCCGTCTCGGCACCGCCGGTCGTAGAGCCTCCGGTCGACCCGCCGGTAGATCCCGGCCAGTAGTAGTAAGACCAGCTAGACTGGTCTTGACGCCTTCGGGCGCACAATTTTCCCAGTGGGTGGGAAATGGTGGAGGTGAGGGATTCGCATCCCGAACTACCCCCGGACGGGCCTGCAGTCACTCGACGACTGTAGGCCCGTCCTTCCATCTGACAGGGACATCACAGCATGTTTGCTTGCGTTTCCATGCGGGAAGACCCACAATGAAGCTATAGAGGACTCAACAGAGACCTCAAGCAGAAGTGGAGACCAGCATGGACACCTACTTGGTGACCCTGGCCGACCGCGAGAGCGGCGCGGACCAGCGTGTCCTCGTCCAGGACAAGAACCCTGATCTTGATTGGCAGGACTGGGTCGACTCGGCGACTTTCGAACCGCCGCTGACGATCAGCAACCCCCGGGTCATGCATGTGCACAAGCTGCGCATCAAGCGCCCGCACAAGACCGTGCTTCCTGTCGCGGTGTAACGTAGATCACATTCCTCAACGGAATGGATCTTCCTGAGGTGTGGTTGTAAGAAGTGTTCGACACACACAACCACACACAGGAGCAGTCATGAACCCCAAGGCCCAGATGATGTCCGCCCCCGGCTATATCAAGACCTCCCGCAAGAACGTCCGGTCCGCTGAGAAGCGTGGACGCAACGGCTGGATCAGGGACGCCGAGGTGGGCCGCTACATCAGCCGCTAAATCTGGCAACCCTGCCGAACCCGGTCTTCCCAAGGAGGCCGGGTTTGGGTCTATTCTGGGGTCCGTGAAGAAAGGCAATGAGTGGCACAAACTCGGCGATGTTGATCTTGAAAAGCGCACCGGCACGTGCTCGGTTTGTGGACCTACTACCGTAAAGGTGAGTTTCAGAACAGGACGTGCGCCTGATCGCATGTGCATGACCGTCGTTCGCCAGAAGCGTCGAAAATACAATCAGAGTCGTCGCCAATCTCGCCAGCCTGGTGATTATCTGAAGAGCAAGAGATGGGTTGACGGACGCACTCGCGTCGAGCGTCAGGCTGTCGTCGAAAAACAGGGCGGACGATGTGCCATCTGCCGCAAGGAAGATCGCCTTGTTGGTGATCATTGTCATGCGACAGGTGTGCCGCGAGGCATGCTTTGTTATCGATGCAACATCATGCTTGGCATGGCCGGTGATGACCTGGACATCTTGGCAGCTGCCGCAGAATATGTGAGTCAGTACCTGTAGGACGTGGCGGGACCTCCTCTAATAGATAGAAGGAGGCCGGGTTTCGTCATGTCAGAACAGATCGTCGAGATCGAGCTGGACCCGCTGGGGTACGCCCCGCGTCCAGACCTGTTCGTGCGCAATCTCTCTCCCAACACCATCACCTTCAACATGGGCAATCTGCGGTGGTCTCTGCCGCCCTGGCCCTCAGATGATTATGAGCAGCCGCTGCCGTGGACGGTAGCCAAGTCGTCGGGCTTCGAGCGTCTGTGGGAACGCGAACAGGTCCTCGTATCGATCGATAACGATTTTGAAGAGATCATCCATGAATTGCCCGAGGGCGGCGTGCTCTTCCGGCCCTATGTGCATCTTCAGGAGACCCCTCAGGCCGTCACCGACATCACTCATAACTTGATGCGTAGTGGTCCAGTGATCATGTCGGTATTCAGCCTGGATGGTCAGACCGAGTACTGGAATTTCTTCACTGAGATGCGTGACAACAACACCGTACGCATCTCCTTCGACGACCCCGTCGCATTCATGGCCACGGTGTTCTAAAGGAGAAATTGACACATGACTGCCAGAAAGTCTGCCAACGACCTGGACCTCAACTCCAGGAAGCTCCTCCATGTCGGAACGCCTTCGGCTTCTGACGACGGCGCACGCAAGGGTGACGTCGATGCAGCACAGGCTGCTGCGGTCTCCCGTGCCAACCACACTGGCACCCAGCTGGCTGTGACGATCTCCAACTTCGATACTCAGGTGCGTACCAGTCGTCTGGACCAGATGGCTGTGGCGACCAATCCGGTATCGATGGGGTCCCAGCGCATTACTTCAGTGGCTGATCCATCCTCTGCGCAAGATGCTGCCACTCGCGCCTACGTCGATAATGCCGTGTCGGGCCTGGCGTCGGGATTGCAGTTCAAGGGCGTGCTCAAGGCGGCAGTCGGTACCGCTGTCACTATCGCCAACCCAGGCACGTCGACACTGGATGGTGTCGCGCTCACCAACGGTGACCTGGTCCTACTGTACGCACAGAGCACGGGTAGCCAGAACGGCCCCTACGTCTTCAACGGCTCGGGTGTAGGTATGACCCGCGCACTCAACTGGGACGCTGCTGGTGAGGCACAGGTAGGTAGCTTCTGGGTGATCCTGCAGGGCACCAGGGCCGACAGCTTTGCCATCTCCACCAATGACACCTTCACTCTCGGCACTGACACCCTGGCCGTGCAGTTCGTCAGTGTGGCACCCGCAGCAACCCTCCCGTTCGAGGCTGATCTGGGTGACGGTAGTGCGACCTCGTTCAACTGTGACCATAACTTCGGCACTAAGGCCGTACTGGTCTCGGTCTTCCGTGTCGCTTCCCCCTACGACGAGATCGACGTCTACGTGGCTCGCCCGACCACCAACCGCGTCACCGTCGAGCCGGATGAGGTGTGGTCCTCGGGTCAGTACCACGTGTGCATCTCGAAGGCGTGAGCGCATGACAGCGCGCAATAGTGCCTCCCGACTGTCAGTCCCCACCCCCACCGTCAATGCCAACGCCACCACCAAGCTGTATGTCGATGATGAGATAGTCGACAATCTGGAGCAACTCTCCGGCGCAATTAAGTCGGGAATCAAGGGTGGCACCACTGCCGTCTGGCGCCGCCGTGACATGCCTCATCAGCCAGACGGTCTGTCGCCTTATGTCGTCACCGAGACCGTCACCGTGAACAGCACGTCCACGACCATCTCTTCGGGCGCCTCCTACGGTGTCCCGTCCGGACGCCTTACTTACCTGGGCGGCGTGACGCTGCACGCGGACTCCAGTGCGGGCAGCGCCTACAAGTTCGACTGGAAGTACCCAGACGGCGGTGGCTCACCCAACGGCTACCCCAACCCCAAGGGCTGGGGCGTGCAGTTCGACATCATGGCGGCGAGTGAGATCGAGTTCCTGGTCTACGCGCGCACGGGCGCGGCATGGCTACTGCTGATCGACGGCAAGCGTGTCTGGGACATTCCGCGCACCACGGCCCTGACGTACAACGCGCACAACTTGATCAAGTTCACCCTGCCTGACACCGGTATGCACCGTATCCAGTTCCTGATGAGCAACCTGTCGCTGCGCACCGTGTTCGCCACGACGGGCGCTACGCCGTTCCCACGTCCACCACGTGGCCCGCGTGCGTTCTTCCTGGGCGATTCCCTCACCCAGGGCGGTGGCTACGCCACGGGTGGCGACCTGGCGTCGTGGATCTACAGGTTTAGTGAGATGTGCGGATGGGAGGACGTCTGGAATGGTGGTATCGGGTCGACTGGCCCGATTGCCACGAATACGGGTGCGTCGGCGAGCTACTTGACGCGCGCAACGACCGACATCCTTCCCGCCGCTCCTGACGTCGTGGTGATCACCAGCTACTACAACGACAAGGATGCACAGACGGCGGCGGCCATCGCGACGGCGATCGGGTCGACCATTGACATCATCCAGGCTGCGCTGCCGAACACCATGGTCCTCGTCGTCGGGTCGTGGGACCCAGCTGGCACCAACGGTTCGCCGTACACCACGATTGACGCAGCGGTGCAACCTGCATGCCAGACGCGCGGCGTCCCATTCATCGAGCCCCGTACCGGCAACGTGTTCGACGGCTTGGGGAACCAGTTGCTGACCAACGGAACCGCTGTCTGGGTCACCACGACCAACAGCGCGGTGATCAATCCCGGTATGCCAGGCAACATCCACTTCGGCGACAACGGCTCTAAGTTCATCGCTTACCGCGTCTACAACGCGCTACGGATGCTGCTACCCGCATGATGATCAGGGAGTCCTCAGATGGCTAACTTGCGGGTGGAGAACCGACCCGGTTACCCGGTAGTGGCAGGTCCGACCGGGGCCGTGGTGGGCACCACCGACACTCAAACGTTGTTGAGTAAGCGCATCACCAAGCGCGTCCTCGTCGTCACTCAGGCTGCCATCCCGACATTCAATACCGATCTCGCCGAGGTCATCTCGATCACCGGTCTTGCGCAGGACATCACGTCGATGACAACCAACCAGACCGGCGCACCCGTCGCGGGCGACACCCTGACAGTCGAGATCACTGACAACGGCACATCCAGGGCAATTACATGGGGTTCCTCGTTTGAAGTCGGTGCGGTTCCCCTCCCAGCGGTCACGTCAGCCGGAGTCAAGCTACGTGCCCGCTTTGTGTGGAACTCCGTTACGTCCAAGTGGATGGGCTCGGAAATCCCCGTACCTCCACGGTTGAACGGCAGCGGCAGCACCGCAACTCCGGCGATAAACACGGACTACTGCGACATTTACATCGTCTCAGCGCTGGCGGTAAACATCAGTGGTTTCGTCGTGACCGGCACGCCGTTCGCTGGACAGCGCCTACTAATCGGCATCACAGGTACCGCGTCACGCACCATCGTCTGGGGATCGGCTTTCGAGGCATCATCGCTTCCCCTGCCGACCACGACGAGCGGCACCGACACCCTGTTCACCGAATTCATCTATAGCCCATTCACGGGCAAGTGGCGAGTTGCCAACGACAACCTCGCATCGATCAAGTCGTACTACGACTCGGTGAGCACCACGCAGACCAACAAGACGATCGCGTTGGGATCGAATACGGTATCTGGCACTACGGCGCAGTTCAATACCGCCAACTCCGATGCAGACTTCTATACCACCGGCGGTGCCGATGTGGCAGTCACGGACGGCGGTACGGGGCGCTCGACGTCTACCACCGCCTACGGGTTGATCGCAGCGGGCACCACAGCCACGGGCGTGCAGCAGACGCTGGCAGCAGGTGCGACTACCGAGGTGCTCGTCGGCGGTGGCGCAGCGGCGCTGCCCGTCTGGACGACGGCCACCGGCTCGGGCGCACCCGTTCGTGCGACCAGCCCAGCCCTGACAACCCCCACGGGCATCGTCAAGAATGACGTGGGCCTGGGAAACGTCGACAACACTTCGGATGCGACGAAGCGCACGCCTCGGGTTACGACGGTCACCAGTTCTGCGACGCCCACGTTCAACACCGACAACATCGACGCACTCGACATCACCACGCTGACGGTACCGATCACGTCCATGACGTCCGGGCGCACAGGAACCCTGGTCAACTTCCAACGTCTGCTGGTGCGGATCAGTAGCGCGGCGGCTCAGCCCATCGCGTGGGGGACCGACTACGTCTCTGGGTCGGTCGCCCTGCCGACCACGACGGTGGCGGGCAAGATCCTGATGGTCGGCTTCATCGTCGACACGGCAGGCAAGCTGGCGTGTGAAGCGTCGGGTAGCCGAGCGTGAAGGCCTTCTGGATCGGCGGAGGTCAGACCCCGAACGCCGACTATCAGTATCTCGGGGGTGCAGGGTCGCCGTTCTGGAGCGCGACAGAGGCAGAGCGCAGCAACGTCCTGTCCGAAGACGTCATCATCACCAAACTCACTGTGTGGACGACTAACGCGGTCGGTGTCAACGGGTCGTGGGTCTACACCATTCGTGCCAACGCTGTCGATACGGCTGTGACAGTGGCCATCACGGGTACGGGTGCTGCCAACCAGACCGGATCCTGGTCGGGGTCGGTGGCGATCAGCGCGTCGTCGTTGGTGAACATGGTCGCGAGAGTGGTTGGGACTCCGACGGTCCCTAGCATCACGTACTGGATCATCGAATACACCACGGTCGGCAACTTCTATCTCATGCTAGGGGGCAACCCCGGTACGACGAGTAACAGCGCTGTAACCTATTTGCACCCATGCGGGGCCGCCAACTACACCCCTTCCACCACAGCTGGCTTCCATGAGGGTCAGGCTCCGTCGCCGTTCACGGTGACGAAGATCGCCGCCAATGTGAGCGTCGCTCCCGGAGTGGGGAAGTCGCACACGTTCACGCCCCTCTTTAATCGGGTGACCGACGCGACGTTCTCGGCCGTGATCTCTGGCGCCACCACTGTCGCGGTATCGTCCCCTGGCACTCTTGCGTTCACAACGGAAGCGCTCGCGATCAAGCACTCGCCTGCAGGTACGCCTGCGGCGTCGACGGTGGCGACCTGCCTCACTATCGTCCCGGGTGTCCCTGGTGAGCTGGTGTGGTTCCTGTCCTTCAATACTGCGCTTTCCACCACGGCCACGGACTACGCCTCATTCGGACCCGGCGGCTTCGCGGGTGGGGAGAACGCTAATACGGGACGCTGGCCAGCCTGCACGATGAAGAAACTCATCGCAACCATCGGCGTCGCTCCCGGAGTGGGGAAGTCGCACACGTTCACGATGCGTTCCGATTTTGTCGACACGGCGGTGGTCGTACCACTAGTGGATACGACGATGCGTGGCGTTGACAGCGTGCACACCGCGACCCATGTGGGCGGGAATTTCCTGGGCATCAAGCACGTCCCAGTCGGTACACCTGCGGCAAACTCCGCAACCGGATGCTTCTTCGTCACGCTATTCGACCAAGGCGACTCCACCAAGTTCTTCGCGTTCTTCTGACGCTGCTCGCTGCTCGCCCGTCGGACGTGATCAACCTGTAATCCCTAACTCTAGCGACATCAATGTGTGAGGGGCTTGCAAGCCCTGACCCTAGTGAAGGAGACCGAGGTGACCACACCTACTGCGCAGCGGAAGTCCCTGCGCGAACTGCGTGAATCGACCGGCACGTTGTTCGCCAAGAACAACACCAACAAGAAGATCACGTGCAACACCGACACCACTAGCTTCGAGTTGGACGCCAAGGGCGGCGATAACTCGATCACCATCGTGCCCAAGGAATGCCTGAACGTCCCGGGCTTCCAGCGCCTGTGGATGCGCGGCTCCATCTCGATCAGCGATGACGAGGCCATGGAGAATGAGATCACTCTACTCATGGGTGGCCAGGTCCAGGTCACGCCCAAGGTGTACTCGGAGACCTGGTCGATGGACAAGGGCACCGCTTCGGTCGAGGTCGAGGCCCAGATCATGGCCCCGGCGGAGAGCAATGACATCGTCTTCAAGGACAACACCGCCGCCCACACTCCCGACGGTCATCGCTACCCCGACGTGGCCGCTCAGGCCCGTGGCTACGCCATCCAGGGCGGCAACGCCTGCCTGGTCCCCAACTGCCGCAACGGCGTCATGATCGCCCAGAAGTTCCTCGATGAGGGCGAGCCGCCACTGTGCCAGGACCACGAACACCTCAAGACCCAGGTCGCAGCAACGCCGCAGCCTGACGGGAGTTGGACTCACCAGCTCGCCACGATTCAACCGGTCACGAAGAGCAATCTTCCTGCCGGGGGATAACAAGGAGAAGAGAACACCATGGCAAATGACCTGCCGCTCTCGCCGTTCTCGGACTCGGTGTATGCCCGTCCTGGGATGACACACCAGGTCCGTCAGTTCGACCGCAACCCGGGCAAGGGTGAGACCATCCTGACCGCTGTCGCTACTCCTTCGGATCTTGCCTTGCAGGCCGAGGAGGACTCGCTGGACCGCGCGCGCGCTACCGGTGTCGACGAGCCACGCAACCCGCGCCCAGACGTCTATGCGGCTCGGGACTACTACAAGGAGCAGCAAGAAGCTACCTCGATTGACCGCAACTACGAGGGGTAGTCGCTCTTACTTCATACGGACTCCCCAGCGAGAGCAGATTGGGTTTCGCTTGCAGTAGGGCCGGGGAGCCCGTGAGTTGACCATACCTCCAGAGAAGGACAAAGGGTGCCGACTTCCTACCCCGGCGGGTTCGACGCCTACGGTGTGCCATCACTGCCGGAGGAGACGCCCCTCTCCTCGGCGGGCGACTCGACCCGCGCGCACACCCCCCTACTGCGAGACCTAGGTGATGGTCTGGAGGCCGTGCAGCACAACGCGGCACTGAAGGGGCACGATCACTCCGGGGACGCCGACGACATCGGCAAGGGCGACAAGTTGTCTCAGGACAACACTCACGAAGATGTCGACACAGATAGCCCCGGAGGCATCCACCACAGCCTCGGCGAAGCACATGAGCAAGCCGCCTACGGCGACCATATCCACGACTACAACAACGCCGCGCGCCTACTCAATAGGCCCTACGTCCTTTGTACGTCGACCACCCGGCCAGCCATGCCAGACCGGGGCATGCAGATCTACGAGACCGACACCGACCGCGTCCGGGTATGGGCCAGCTTCGGTTCCACCGAAGCAGCGGTAGGCTTGCGAGACTCGATCGACAACTACGACTCTGGCGTCAGTAGCTCCCTGCCGCCTGCAGTCTGGGACGTCACCTACGACACGGCGGACCTGTCGCACGGCACCATGGGAACCCCCAACGGCCAGCAGCTGTCCTGGACCGACGCCAGCCCCGACAGCAACCGCGCCATCGCGCGCAGGATCAAGACCGAGGACAAGGAGACCGTTACCGACGACCAGGTCCTTACCTGGAAGAACGGCCCTCAGCAGTTGGAAGGTGTCGTCTTCCTCACCGTCCCGGCGGCCAACGACAAGTACTTCCGGATGTCCGCCGACGGCCAGAGCTACATCCGTCTGGCCATGTCCTACGACTTCATCACCATCGCTTACACCACCACCGGACGGACCAACGAGAAGATCCTGATCAGCACCGGCCTCACCGTCAACTGGGCCAACGCCAGCTACCGGGCCGAACTGAAGGACCGCACCCTCTCGATCTACTACATGGGCGAGTTGCTGTTCACCTTCGTCGACCGCAACGAGGTCACCGACAAGGGACCCAGCTTCCGTGGCTGGGGCACCGGCATGACGGCGGGCGCGCGC
>Ga0193717_1002316_pt1 | contig 11027 bp, 9 predicted proteins | sample U2c2metaG_FD_145900 | JGI IMG/M metagenome (GOLD analysis project Ga0193717, IMG submission 145900) | Soil microbial communities from a riparian zone of the East river system, Colorado, United States - U2c2 | ecosystem: Environmental > Terrestrial > Soil > Riparian zone | place: USA: East River...
CGGAAAATCGAACAGCGTCGCCAGCATCTGCGTGGTCAGTTCGATCGAGACGCGGTCGACAAAATCAAACGTCTCATTACGCGGCAGCGCGTCGAGCACCTTGCCGGCGCGCTCTCGGATCAGCACTGCCAACTGGTCCAGATGCGTCGGTGTGAACATCGGCGACACGGTCTTGCGCTGTGCGGAGTGCCGCGGCTGGTCCATCGCGATGAAGCTCGGCCAGTCATAGCCCGGCGGCACGTCGCGGATCGAGATGCCGCCGAGCCCGACGTCGGAGGAGAACAGGCCGTGGCTGGTGTCGACATGCATGATGTCGTTGTATTTGGTCACCGACCAATACGGTTCGATCGGCGAGTTGGTGCAGTAATGCACCGGCTCTTCCTTGCGCAGCCGTTCGAACCAGGGCCACAGCGTGTCGTTCTGGAACAGCCGCGGCGCACCGGGATGAAAATCCTTCAGCGGCGTGGCATAGGCTTCCTCGCGTGCGACGCGCTGAATCTCGGCCTTGTCGGTTTTCACCGTCGTCTGGACGTTCATGCTCGATGGATCCAAGAGTTCGCTGATCGGGTGTTGGGTTTTTTGTCGGCGAAGCGGCGTGCCGCCAACAATTTGGTCAGCCGGCGATTCGCACCGGGAGGGTCTCGTAACCCTTGACGAAGCTCGAATACACCCGCCTGGGCTCGCCGACCACCTCAATATTGTCGAACCGCTTGAGGATTTCCTCCCAGATGATCTTGAGCTGCAGTTCGGCCAGCCGGATCCCGACGCAACGATGGATGCCGAAGCCGAACGAGATATGGGTGCGCGGCCGGGCGCGGTCGATGATGAACTCGTAAGGACGATCGATCACCTCTTCGTCGCGGTTGCCCGAGACGTACCACATCACCACCTTGTCGCCTTTTTTGATCTGCTTGCCGCGGAACTCGAAATCGGACAACGCGGTGCGGCGCATATGCGCCAGCGGCGTCTGCCAGCGGATCACTTCCGGCACGAAACTGTCGATCAGTTCCGGATTGGCGCGCAGCTTGGCGTACTGATCAGGATGCTGGCTCAGCGCATAGATGCTGCCCGACAGCGTGTTGCGGGTGGTGTCGTTGCCGCCGACGATCAGCAGGATCAGATTGCCGAGGAAATTCTTCGGGTCCATGTCGCGGGTGGCGTCGCTATGCGCCATCATCGACAACAAATCGCTCTTCGGCGGCGCGTTGAGACGCTCTTTCCAGAGCTTGCCGAAATACGCCGCGCAGTCCAGCAGTTCCGCCTGCCGGTCTTCCTCGGTGGCGACGACTCCGTCGGGACCCGGCAGCGTGGTCGCGACATCCGACCAGCGCGTCAGCTTGCGGCGGTCTTCCCAGGGGAAGTCGAACAGCACGGCCAGCATCTGCGTGGTCAGCTCGATCGAGACCTGATCGACCCAGTCGAAGATTTCGCCTCGCGGCAGATTGTCGAGACATTCGGCCGAGCGCTGGCGGATATTGATCGCGAGCTGGTCGAGATGCGTCGGCGTGAACATCGGCGCCACGGTCTTGCGCTGCGCCGAGTGCCGCGGCTGGTCCATCGCAATGAAACTTTCGCGGCGCAAATCGGGTGCGGCGTCGCGCACCGTGATGCCGCCGAGCGACGCCGCCGACGAGAACACCGAATGGTTGGTCTCGATGTCCATGATGTCATTATATTTGGTCACCGACCAATACGGCCCGAAAATGCTGTCCTTGCAGTAATGCACCGGTTCTTCCCGGCGCAGCCGGTCGAAATACGGCCAGAAGGAATCAGTCTTGAACAATTCGGGATTGGCGACGTCGAATTCCGCCAGCGGCAGCGAAGCCGCGCGCTCGCGGGCCGCCCGTTGATGGGAATCGCCGGCGAGATCCATCGTTCCGTGCATCGGGCGTCTCCTGGTGGTGTTGCCCGCCGTGGTTGGTTCCGGAGGGTGATTTGGTGCGAATTACATCCTCTTGCGTCAGCCAGAGCAAGGCCCGACATGGCGTGGAATACTGGATACTCTGTCGCAGCCGGCCATCGGGGCGCGCCGGCGGCGGCGTGATGGCCGAATTCAGCCCGGGGGCGCATTTCGCGTTGCATCCTGGGCCCTTCTCAGGCCGGTCGGCCCGTGACAAGCTTATTTGCAACGCATATGGCTGTGCGCAACAAATTTAATCGCCGGAGGCCGGCCGCCATGATTCCCAACACGCATCGGATCTTCAATTTCGATCTCGGCGAAACCGCCGACGCAATCCGCGAAACCGTGCAGAATTTCTCACAGAACGAGATCGCGCCGCGCGCTGCCGAAATCGACAAGAGCAATCAGTTTCCCCGCGATCTCTGGCCCAAAATCGGCGCGCTCGGCCTGCACGGGATCACCGTCGAGGAGGAATATGGCGGCTCGGCGCTGGGCTATCTCGAACACTGCATCGCGCTGGAGGAAATATCGCGCGCCTCGGCGGCGGTCGGGCTGTCCTACGGGGCGCATTCCAATCTTTGCGTCAATCAGATCAGGCGCAACGGCAACGAAGCGCAGAAGCGCAAATATCTGCCGAAGCTGATTTCCGGCGAGCATGTCGGATCGCTGGCGATGTCGGAACCCAATGCCGGCTCCGACGTGGTGTCGATGGCGACCCGCGCCGAGAAGAAGGGCGACCGTTACGTCATCAACGGCAGCAAGATGTGGATCACCAACGGCCCGGTCGCCGATACGCTGGTGGTGTATGCCAAGACAGATCCGTCCGGCGGCCCGCGCGGCATCACCGCCTTCATCATCGAAAAGGGCATGAAGGGATTTTCCACCGCGCAGAAGCTCGACAAACTCGGCATGCGCGGCTCCGACACCTGCGAGCTGGTGTTCGACAATTGCGAGGTGCCGGAGGAGAACGTGCTCAGCGAGGTCGGCCGCGGCGTCAACGTGCTGATGTCGGGCCTCGACTATGAGCGCGCGGTGCTGGCCGCGGGGCCGCTCGGCATCATGCAGGCCTGCATGGACGTGGTGATGCCCTATGTGCACGAGCGCAAGCAGTTCGGCCAGCCGATCGGAACCTTTCAATTGGTGCAGGGCAAGATCGCCGACATGTACACCACGATGAATGCGTCGCGTGCCTATGTCTACGCCGTGGCGAAGGCCTGCGATCGCGGCGAGACCACGCGCGAGGACGCCGCCGGCGCCATTCTCTATGCCTCCGAGAAGGCGACGCAGTGCGCGCTCGACGCCATCCAGCTGCTCGGCGGTAACGGCTATATTAACGATTATCCGACCGGGCGGTTGCTGCGCGACGCCAAGCTGTATGAAATCGGCGCCGGCACCAGCGAAATCCGGCGCATGCTGATCGGACGGGAGCTGTTCGAGAAGTCAGTGTGAAGAGGTGAGCGTGAACTAGATCACGCTCCGAGCGACAAAGGTATGTTTTAGGTTTTTCAGCCGATTTTTTGATGGAATCGATTCATGAACCAGATGACCTTTGTCGTGCCGCCGCAGCCGGCATCGCCGCCCCCGCTGCCTCTGTCGTTCGCCGGTGACCGCGGCGAGTTTCGCCGGCTGGTGACCCGCGGCGCCGCGCTGGAACTCGGCACCGTCGGTTTCTACCGGTTCTGGCTCGCCACCGACATCCGCCGCCATCTCTGGTCCAACACTTTGATCGATGGCGACGCCGCCGAATATACCGGCCGCGCCCGCGAATTGCTGATCGGATTCCTGATCGCGATGGCGATCATCGTGCCGGTCTATCTGGCTTATTTCATCGCCGGCCTCGAGGCCGAACGCATCAAGGCGTTTGCAAGCTTTCCGCTGCTGCTATTCTTCTATGTGTTCGGGCAGTTCGCGATCTACCGCGCCCGGCGCTACCGGCTGACCCGCACGGTGTGGCGCGGGGTGCGGTTCTGGATGAGCGGCTCGGGCTGGGCTTACGCCGGCTGGTCGCTGCTGTGGGGCATCGGCACCGCGCTGACGCTGGGCCTGTTGCTGCCCTGGCGGGAAGCCGCGCTCGAACGCTACAAGATGCGCCATTCCTATTACGGCGATCTTCAAGGCAGCTTCGAAGGCCGCGGCTGGGAGTTCTTCAAGCGCGGCTGGTGGCTGTGGCTGCTGGCGCCGTTCTCGTTCTACCTGTTCCCGGCGGCGCCGTTTGTCTATGCAGCGTACAAGGCGGTGGAGTGGCGCTGGTGGCTGTCCGGTATCCGGTTCGGTGGCGTGCGGCTGGAATCGACCATGCGCCGCAGCGCCCTGATCGGCCTGTACTGGAAAGTCATCGGCTGGTTCCTGCTGTTCGCCGCGGCGATGGGCGCCTATCTCGCCGGCTGCGCGGCGCTGGTCGCCAGCATGCACGGCGTGGCGTTCACCCAGTTCCTCAAGACGTCCGCTCTGGTGCAAAGCGTTCCGCTGCTGGTGATGGCCGGCGTCGGCTATCTGGCGACGGTTTTGGGGCTCAACATCGTGATGCGGGTGTACCTGCTGCGTGACCTCTGGGCCCGCGTGCTGGCCTCGACCACCGTGCACGGCATCGAAGCCGCGGCGAATGTGTCGGCCAAGGGTGAACTCGCCAACGCGCTTGGCGAAGGTTTTGCCGACGGCCTCGACGTCGCCGGGTTCTAGGCCATGAGCATCGGCGGCGACGAACACGGGCTGGAAGCGGCACCGGCGCCGGCGGGCCCCAATGGTTCGGTGGTTTATTTCGACGGCACCACCAGCCGCCGCCGTCTGGTGGCGCTGGTGTTCGCGGATCGGCTCGAACTCCACGAACCGCTGCAAGCCGTGATCACCTGGCCTTATGACGACATCCGCCGGGCCGACAGTCCGATCGGAACGCTTCGCCTGACCTGCCTGAGTGCATCAGCGCTGGCGCGGCTTGAAATCCGCGATGCCGCGCTCGCCGCCGAGCTGATCGCGCGCTGTCCCCGGCTCGATGAAAACCGTCCCAGCCGGGGCGGCGCCGCCATTATCGTCGGATGGTCGCTGGCGGCGGCGGCTTCGATCATCGCGGTCGTTCTGTTCGGCGTTCCGCTGGCGGCCGATCGCCTGACGCCGCTGGTGCCGCAGGCGGTCGAGCGCCGCATGGGCGATGTGGCGGACGGCCAGGTCAAGGCGCTGTTCGGCAACAAGGTCTGCGACAACGCGGCCGGACAGGCCGCCTTTGTCAAGCTGGTGAATACGCTGCGCGAGGCCGGGGGCCTCGATCCGTCGATCCAGACCGCTGTTCTGGCGACCCCCATTCCCAACGCCTTCGCGCTGCCTGGCGGCCGGGTCTATCTGTTCAATGGCCTATTGGCGAAAGCGGAAAACCCCGACGAGATCGCCGGCGTGCTCGCCCATGAACTCGGCCATCTCCGGCATCGCGATGGCACGCGCAATTTGATCTACAATGGCGGCACCTCGTTTCTCATCGGCCTGCTGTTCGGCGACGTCACCGGCTCGGGCGCGGTGATCTTTGCCTCGCGTTCGCTGGTGACCGCATCCTATTCGCGCGAGGCGGAGCAAAACGCCGATAATTTTTCCATCGATGTGATGCACAAACTGGGTCGGCCGACCAAGGCGATGGGCGAGTTGCTGTTCCGGGTCACCGGCAAACAGGGCGATTCAAGCCTGTCGATTCTCGCAAGTCATCCGATGACCGAAGACCGCCTGAAGCGCATGAGCGAAGTCGACCGTCCCGCCAGCGGACCGCCGCTGTTGACCGCAGCGGAATGGAATGCGCTCAAGGCGATCTGCGCGCCGCCGCATAAGTGAGCCCCCGCGATCAACGTTGTAACAAGGCAGGCCCGCTGCTAGCTTCCTCCAAAATATATGGGGGAGAGAAACGATGCGGGTTTGTGGTGGCGTACTTCTGTTGGCGCTGACGGCGCTTCCTGCCGTGGCGGGACCACAGCATATTCTCATCGGCATGGATGAAACCTCCAGCTTCGGCAATGCCGGGCAGACCTACCGCGCGCCGGGCAACGACACGCTGGTGGTGCTCGACGCCTCGGACCCTGCGCATCCCAAGCTTGGCGCACCGATTGCCATGAGCAATTCGGTGTACGGCCCGCCGGTCAATCTGCAGATCACGCCGGACGGCGCGCTGGGCCTGGTGGCAAGCTCGGTACTCCCGGTCGAAAAGGACGGCAAATGGATCGCCGGTGCCGACAACAAACTGCATGTCGTCGATCTCGCGACCATGCAGAAACTTCCGGACGTCACGGTCGGCAGCCAGCCCCATGGCCTCGCGATCCGGCGCGACGGCAAGCTCGCGCTGCTCGCCAACCGGGCCAGCAAGGATGTCAGCATTCTGTCGATCGAGGGCAAGACCATCAAAGTGACCGGCACCGTGCCGCTCGGGGACGCCGGGGTTGCATCGGCGATCACGCCGGATGGCAAGCGCGCCTTCGTGGTCAAGAACACCACCGGCCGTGTCGCGGTGCTGGCGATCGACGGCGACAAGGTGACCTACGACTCGGCGCTCGATATTCCGACCGGCGCCAATCCCTACAACCTCGCGCTGACCCCCGATGGTGCGCTTGGCTTTGTGGTCAACAATGGCGTGCGCGGCAACAATGCGAGCATCACCGTGTTCGACGCGCGCGGGCCGCATCCGCGGGTGGTCGATACGCTGGCGATCGGCGACGGACCGGAAGGGTTTGCGATGGCGCCCGACGGCAAGAGCGCCGTGGTGTTGTTGCTGCACGGCTCGACCTCGGGACCGGACGAATGGCCGTATCATGCCAATGGCGGCGCGGTGATGATCGCCATCGAGAACGGCAAGGCGCGGGTGATTCCTGGCGAAGTGAAGCTCGGCAGCGTGCCGGAAGGCGTGGCCTACAGCGCCAACAGCAAATATATTTACGCCGGCGATTTCACCGACAAATTGCTGCATATCATTAATGTCTCGCCCAAAGGTCTCAAGCAGACCGGCACGCTGGCGCTATCAGGCCATCCCGCCTCGATCCGCGGCCCCGCGTTTTAGGGACTCATAGTCGGGATTGATGATATCTCCGCAGCTAGACCGGTAGATTTCGAGGCGATGTACTAAGGGGAACTTTACGAAATTACCCTCAATCTGGCGCCCTGTTTTGGAAGATCACCTAATTGATTGGGTCCAACGATGGATGGCCATCATGAGTTTTGAGGGACGACGGACAAAGGTCCAGCGTGAGCCGCGCCGCCAAATGGACAAACGGCCGGCCTGGATCGCGGTCGACGACCAGATGACCCCGATTGAGTGCTTCGTGATGGACGTCTCGCCCGGCGGTGCCAGGATCATGACAGATGCCGCGATCGATGTCCGCGACCAGCTCGTATTGGCGTTGGTGCCGCAACATCCGAAGCGCCAGCCATGCGAAGTCGTTTGGCGTGACGGCAAGACATTCGGAATCAAATTTCTGCTCTGAAACGCGGTGCCACGGCCCTGGCTTCGCGTTCGCTCGCAATGATGATCTCTGGCGACCGTATTTTAGCCCGCTCACTGCGACAGGTTGTTGACCTTGGCCACCCACGCCCGCACATCGGCCAGCACGTCGGGCAACACGGCCTTGACCTCCTGCACCGTCATGCCGGCCTTGATGCGGGGGTCGTAGAGCAGATTGAGGATGTACTGATCGTAGACGTCGAAGAATCCCATCGACACATCGTCGTTGAACATGGTCCAGGGCACCGAACTGGTGTCGTTGATCGGGCCCAGCGATTGCAGCAGTTCTTCATAGGCGCAGTCGAGGAAGACGAAGTCACCGCTGTCGACGGTGAGGATGACGTCGGAGTGCTCGATCTCGAACCGCTCGTTCTTGCGAAAGCCGGACAGGCATTGCGGATCGAGCGAGGCGCGGATCTCCTTGGCGCGTTCGCTGCCGTAGAAATTGGTGATGGTGCGCGACAGGTCGCGGTCACGTACCAGATTGACGACGACATTGGCCTCGTCGCTGCTGGCGGTCATCGCGATGTCCATGTGCTGAATGCGCTGGCCGATGTCGGCCACGACTTTGGCGAGCTGCGCCCTGCGATCGGCGCGGTTGGCGCCATCGGCGAACACGCGTATCGGCATATCGTATTTCCGGATGCGGTCGACCCGGCCGGCCAGATGATATTCGGCGCCGAACGCGGTCTTGAAAAATCCCTCGAGGATCTCGCTGTCGGTGAAATCTTTCTTCTCGGTATGCTGACGCGAGGCGATGGCCGGAATTTCCGCGGCCGCGGTCCGGACCATGCCGCCGCCGGCGACGCTGGCCAGCACGACCGCGAGCGTCTGTAGGATATGCAAGGACCGGCGACGTGCACTCATCGCATCAACGCTGCCGCAATTGATGCGCGCCCGCAAGGCTCGATCCGGCAGGGCTGCCGCCGGCGCCGTGCAAGTTCCGTGGCGATCGAGCAGGAATCAGTTCTTCACGACCACGGTGGCGCCGACGGAGACGCGACTATAGAGATCGGTGACGTCGTCATTGGTCATCCGGAAGCATCCGGACGAGACCGCCTGACCGATCGTTTCCGGCTCGTTGGAGCCGTGAATCCGGTAGAGCGTCGAGCCGAGATATATCGCGCGGGCGCCCAGCGGATTGTCGATGCCGCCGGCCATGTGGCGCGGCAGATCGGGGCGCCGGGCCCGCATCTGCGACGGCGGGGTCCAGCCCGGCCATTCCTTCTTGGCGGAGATGCGGTGAACGCCACCCCAGCGGAAGCCGTCGCGGCCGACGCCGATGCCGTAGCGCAGCGCCTGGCCGTTGGGCAGCACCAGATAAAGCCGCCGTTCGGCGGTGTTCACGATGATGGTGCCGGGGGCGTAATTGCTGTCGAAATTCACGGTGGTGCGCGGGATCGGGCTCGAGCCCTGGGAGAAGAAATTCGGGCCGCCGCCCATGATATCGCGGGAATCTTGCGCCCGGGCCTGGCCGGCCACCACCACCACCAGCAAGGTCATCGCGGCGAGCAAAGAAGCAAATACGCGGGTCATTATTCTTCCCCTCGGAAAATCGCTTTAGCGAGACAGGCCATAATTGCCGTTATTTCGCAAGCCAAGGGCGTGTGAAAGGCCTGTGAGGACGCCGATTTCCGAATACTGCGTTAAAAAAGCTACCGCTGCCGCGTGCTGTCATAGGCTGATTGTAAACCTTGCCGCGATCCGACCGGGCCGGTCGTCTTGCCGATGGCAGCAATGTGCTGCGACCCCTTTGACGAAACGCGTCAGGAATGATTGATCTTCGGCAGCCTGAAAAGATATCGCGAACGGGAGTAGAACGATGAACGGTGCGGAAAGTCTGGTGCGGACCCTGGTGGCGGGTGGCGTTGATGTCTGCTTTGCCAATCCGGGGACCTCGGAGATGCATTTCGTCGCCGCGCTGGATCGGGTGGAGGGCATGCGCTGCGTGCTCGGCCTGTTCGAGGGTGTGGTAACCGGTGCCGCCGACGGCTATTTCCGCATGAAGGGCACTCCGGCCTCGACACTGCTGCATCTGGGCCCTGGCCTCGCCAATGGTCTTGCCAATCTGCACAACGCCAAGAAGGCGCATTCCGGCATCGTCAATATTGTCGGCCAGCACGCCGTCTATCACATCAACTACAACGCGCCGCTGACCTCTGACATCGAGGGCCTGGCGCGGCCGATGTCGGCCTGGGTGCGCACCTCGCCGGACGCCAAATCGGTCGCCGGCGATGGTGCCGCGGCGATTGCCGCGGCCAAGAGTGCGCCGCCGCAGATCGCCACCCTGATCCTGCCCGCCGACACCGCCTGGAATGAAGCCGATGGCATCGCCGAGGTCCCGGTGGACAGCCAGCGCGTCAGCTATTCGCCGCAAGCCGTCGATGGCGCGGCCAGGATCCTGCGTAACGATCCCGCCCACACCTTGGTGCTGATGACCGGCAGCGCGTTGACCGCGGAGGCGTTGGCGCTGGCCGAGCAAATCGCCGGCAAGACCGGCTGCAAGGTGATGGGCCAGACCTATCATCCGCGGATGGCGCGCGGGCAGGGCCGGTTCTCGATCGATCGCATTCCCTATGTGATCGAACAGGCGCTGCCGATCCTGCAGAACTTCAAGCATATCGTTCTGGTCGAGGCCAACGACCCCGTCGCGTTCTTCGCCTATCCGAACAAGCCGAGCATGCTCAAGCCCGCGGGCTGCGAAGTCCATCGCATGACATCGTGGGGTGAAAACTCGGTTGCGGCGCTGGAAGCGCTGGCGAGCGCCGTTGGCGCCAAGCGGTCCGACGTCAAGCCGCAAAAGCTGATGGAGTTGTCCAAGCCGACGGGCGCGCTGACCCATGCCTCGATCGCGCAGGCGATCGCGATGGCGATCCCGGACAACGCCATCATCGTCGACGAATCCATCACCACCGGTCGCGGCTTCTTTCCGCCGACCGCGGCGGCCAAGCCGCATGACTGGCTGCAGAACATGGGCGGCTCGATCGGCTTCTCGACGCCGGTTGCGACCGGTGCCGCGGTGGCCTGCCCGGATCGCAAGGTGATCTGCATGGTCGGCGACGGCAGCGCGATGTACACGATCCAGTCGCTGTGGACCCAGGCCCGCGAAAACCTCAACGTGCTGACCGTCGTGTTCGCCAATCGAATCTATCAGATTTTGCGCGGCGAATTCGACGGCGTCGGCGCCGGCGAACCCGGACAGCGCGCGATGGACATGCTGAAAATCGATGGTCCGGCCATCGACTTCGTGGCGCTGGCCAAGGGCATGGGCGTGCCGGCGCGTTCGGTCGACAATGTCGATGATTTCGTCAAGGCGCTGGAAGAAGGCGTCGCCGAGAAGGGGCCGCGGCTGATCGAAGTGCTGATGTAACGGCGGCCAGAGCATGATCCGGAAAAGTGGGAACCGGTTTTCCCTGTGACAAACGCGAAGCGTTTGCGCGGAGATCATGCGCAAGCAAAACGATAGAGCGGGATGACGATTCGAAGATAAGTCATCCGCTCTAGCGTCGAAAGCGCGAAGCGGGGATATGCTGGCGGAGAGCGCATGCAGGCCGAACTGGACAAAGTGGTCGGCGCTATCAGCGAGTTCTATGCGCGCGAGACCCATCTGCTCGAAAAGGATCTCGGTGAGCGTACGCTGACGCACCGGCTGGCGGTGTGCTT
>Ga0193717_1002317_pt1 | contig 11027 bp, 12 predicted proteins | sample U2c2metaG_FD_145900 | JGI IMG/M metagenome (GOLD analysis project Ga0193717, IMG submission 145900) | Soil microbial communities from a riparian zone of the East river system, Colorado, United States - U2c2 | ecosystem: Environmental > Terrestrial > Soil > Riparian zone | place: USA: East River...
CTCGCATATCCACGCCATTCGCGCCGGCCTCACCTATACGAGCGAGGTGCACTGGATCGGCGCCCGGTCGCTGGCCGAGGCGCTCGATCGCATCCGCGCGGCGGCGCAGACCGCCCCGAAGGGAAGCTGGCTGGTCGTCGCCGGCGGGTGGACCGAGTTGCAGTTCGCCGAAGCGCGGCGCCCGACGCAGGCCGAGATCGCCGCCGCTGCCCCCGACCATCACGTCTATGTGCAGGTTCTCTACAGCGCCGTGTTGCTGACCCCCGGTGGGGCCGAGGCACTCGGGATTGCGGGCGATGCCGAGCTTGCCTCGCGTCTTACGATCGAAGCCGGGCCCGACGGCAAGCCGACGGGCTGGATCGCCTCCGATGCCCGCACCATCAGCGGCCTGTTCGACAAGCTGCCGCGGCCGACCATTGAGCAGCAGGTCGCCGGCACGCGCGCGTTTTTCCGCACGCTCAATAGTCTTGGCATCACCGGCGTCCTCGATCCCGGCGGCTACAACCTTCCCCTCGACGCCTATCGCGCGCTCTTCCAGGTGTGGCGCGACCGCGCACTCACCATTCGCGTGGTGTACAGCCTGTGCGCGCCGCGCCGCGACCATGAGTTGGAAGATTTCCAGGCGCTGACCGCGATGCTGCCGATGGGGTTCGGCGATGACTGGCTGCGATTCAACGGGATCGGCGAGAACGTCACCTGGGGCATGTACAACAACGACGCGCCCACCGAGGCGCAGAAGGAACAGCTCTATCAGACGCTCGCGTGGGCGGCGCAGCGCGGCCTGACGGCGACATTTCACTGGAACAACAATCGCTCGGCGCATCATCTGCTCGATGTGCTGGAGCGCGTGAACCGCGCTACGCCGATCGTGTCGCTGCGCTGGTCCATCGCCCATCTCAACGATGCGTCGCTGGAAAATCTCGCCCGGATCAAAGCGCTGGGCGTCGGCTGGCTGATGCAGAACGCATTCTATTTTCGCGGCGAGGCTTTCATTGGCCAGCGCGGAGCCGAGGCGATACGGCTTAGCCCCCCGATCGGGACTGCGCTCAGGATGGGCATTCCCATCGGCGGCGGCACCGACGCGCACCGGGTGATGTCGTACAACCCGTTCGTGTCGCTGCAATGGATGCTCGACGGCAAGACCGTCGCCGGCTTGCCGACCCGCGCGACCGAGGAGACACCCACGCGCATCGACGCGCTGCGTCTCTACACGGAGGGCAGCGCATGGTTCTCGTTTGAAGACGCGCGCCGTGGCTCGCTTGCGGTCGGCAAGCTTGCGGATCTCGCGGTGCTCACCAGGGACTATCTCACGGTCCCGGTCGACCAGATCGGAGACATCCGCTCGCTGCTCACGATGGTCGGCGGCCGCATCGTCTACGCGTCGGAACCCTATGCGCCGTCCGAGTGAGTGGCGTGCAGTAGCTTCTCGCGGCTCTCCCATTACGTCTCTCTCGCGCTCATCCCGATTCCATTGTCAGACAGCCTTCCCCGTTCTCGCGGCGCGTTTTCGCCCGAGTTTTGCGGTAGCTGCGCCGCCGAAAAAGTGAGGGCGGCGCGGGACGCCGGGGTCCTGACGGACCCGCGGGCCTGATCGCCTCGCGGCGCTCAGGCGCAGTCGGTAACTCCGCAAGTCCGCCATTTCTCCGGCGTCCCGCGCGCGATGTTTGAAGCCTGCTCCGTACGACCCCCGGTGGACTTACCTTTCAGGCCCAAGTGGGGGCCTATCCACCGCTGTAGGGCCTTCGGCTGCACGCCGGCGATGGGTATCGCCTTCGGGCACAGCCACCCAGTGCCCCGTGACGCGCGGCTGGCGCGCCGGGACCGTACGGCTTCGGCTGTCTCGGCGGGGTGTGCGTGTTGCACCCTTCCGAAACCACCGCCCCCGATCCGCACTCCAAGACGCCTCTAGAAGCGCCCCTCGTGGATCGAGGCGGGTGCATTATCCGCCAGCTTTTTCGCGCGGGGATAACTTTTTTTTCGGGAAGTTATCCCCGGGGGCGCGGGAGCGCACGGCACTTCGCTTCGGGGCTGAATAAGCGGTATCGTTGTCGCCCCTATCAGGAGATCATCATGATCGAGCCGAGCAAGCGCGGCGGGCGCCCATGCGTGCGCCACATGCGGATTGCGGTGAGCGACGTGCTCGGCTGGCTCGCGGCTGGGATGACGCATGCGGACATTCTCGCCGAGTATCCGGAGCTGATCGAGGACGACATTCGCGCCTGCCTCGCCTACGCGGCGGATCGCGAGCGGCGCGTCACACTTCGTAGGATGGGTTGAGCGAAGCGAAACCCACCGGCGGATTGTGATGGATTTCGATTCGGCCCCGGAGGGCTCCAAGCGCTTCAGCCGGTCCGTTAAGGTCGACGCAGAACGCAGACAACCTTCCCGCTTTTCAATTGACCCGTAAACGGCGCGCCCACCAAGGTCTGGCAAGGTTGACCGAGACTGGGTCGGCTAAACCCCCAAATGTATCCGTTCACCAGCTTTCCAATGGGAAAGGTGCGGTATTGGCACATGAAGTCGCAGAGCGGCCTTTGTGCCTGCGCAGCCGATGAAGCCAGCATTCCCCCGACGAGCGTCAGCGTCAGCAACAAGAATTTGCGCATCATCGCCTCCTGTGGAAACTGCACGCGATGAGTGTCAGAAATACAACCATAATTGTCAATAAGCCGCCGGAATGCATTTGCGCCTGAAGGCCGCATTTTCGCACCGACGTGCCGGGCGGTTGCTAGCAACTGTGGGAGCGTCGAGCGTAGGGCGGCGAAGCGTATTTCGCCGCTCGTAGACTGTGGTGCAATACGCTTCGCTGTGTGCCCCGGATCTCGCTTCGCTTCATCCGGGCTACGAACTGAATGGGCGGCGCTCGATCACCGCCGTGCGCCTTGGCCCTATTGGCTCAGCGCCGCTTGCTCATCTTCTGCTCGCCCATCAAAGCCAAGACTGCTCCTAGACACATCTGGAAACCATCATGCAACCTTGCCTGAAGTTGCTGTGCCATTGGCATTTCCAAAAACCCTCCAATTACAGTCAGTGCGAGCGACGACAAGAGGCACATCACACCGAATAGGAAGACGCAACGAAAAATCCGGGAAGCGCTTTTAGTCGAACACTCCCTGCAGCCGGGCACAGCGCCAAGCTCTCGCCGACGGGTGGCCGCGTCCCGACTGCGACCGACAGTGAAGGTGCGGCCGTAGGTCATCTAAGGATCGACAGAATGCGGTGGAGATTCAGCACAACATATATATCTACTTCGTCATTTTTCGACGGGTGAGAATCTAGCCAGAAGGTCCACGCACCATCCTCCTTCACATAGAGAGATGATTGCGCAACTTCGCCCTCGCGCGCCTTCTCCAAAACGACCCAATGGCGAATCCGGTGGCTTTCGTCGGTGGAAAGCTGCTGAGGCTCGCCGCGCGGATATTCATCAAGCCCCATACTCGATGCAAGTTCTGCCTTTTTCTCAGGCGTGAGGTGCTGATCCCTGTTGATCGTGAGCAGAATATTGCGCGCCCAAAATTTGTGCCCCTCATCGTGGCTTCTGAAGCCGTAATCAATAGGAACGCGATAGATGGTGCGGAGATGGTTGGCCACACCGGCCAAGGTGCTAGACTGGACATTCAGCGTGTCCAGACGCGCGACAATGCAAGCTATTGCAGCTTCGGAAAGAGTGTAGGTCCGGGCTCCTCTGCCGGCGCGCGCTTCATTAGAAATGAACACACCCTCATTCGCGAGTTGCTTCATCCGACGGGAACGTCCGCCAGATAAATTGATGATCTGAGTGAGGGTTAAAGCTATAGCCATGCGTGGAAATCCAATCAGAATATGTCCTTATCAGACATAAATTGTCTAGTAAAGACATATTTTGATTAGAGAGACTCCCGGCCGCGCCCCTCGCCCCGCGAAGCGGGGAGAGGGTGCCCGAACGAAGTGAGGGCGGGAGAGGGACCCTCTCCCGGCTCGCGGCTTTGCCGCTCGCCACCCTCCCCCGCAAGCGGGGGAGGGGAAAGCGGAGCGTGCCGCCCCCTCCCTAGCCCTCCCCCACAAGGGGGGAGGGAACACACCTGTGCGCGGGGAGGGGGAATACCCGAGCGCGACCAAAGCATTACGCCAAATCTCCACCCCCTTTGAACCTTCCGCCGCCCCGTAGCGACTAATTGTTAACCATACCGTCTTGGCCAGAAGGGGACCCTGCCATGACACTCACCCGCGCCATCGCTTTCGCCGCCTTCGCAGCCCTGGTCATCGCCGGCGTCACCGGCCCGGCCGGCTCCTCGGCCACGGCATCCTGCGGCGCGATCGTCCAGATCCAGGACCCCGGCCTGCGCGCGAGCTTCGCCAAGTTCGAGGCGCAGCAGTCCGCCACCGCCTCCAAGATCTGCGCCTCCTATCGCAACGCCGGCCTCTGATCCTTCCCCCGGTTTGTGCTATCGTCGGCCCATGCGCCGGGCCTGCCTCACCCTTGTCGTCCTGATCGCCGCGAGCGATGTGTCGTTCGCGGATTGCACCTGCCGCTCGCAGGGCCGCGACTACGAGCTCGGCAAGAGCGTGTGCCTGCAAACCCCGAAGGGCGCGCGCATCGCCACCTGCGGCATGGTGCTCAACAACACCTCGTGGCAGTTCTCCGACACGCCCTGCGTGGTCTCGGAAGTGCCGGCAGATGCGGCGCCGCAGGCCAAACACGACCACGCCAGCCACGATCACGCGCGCCACGGCGGGTAAAAGCGCCACACTGCGCGGCGTTGTTTCCTTAAGCCTCTTGACCCTTCGCGCCGTGCGCGGCACCGTTCCGTGGTTCGGGAGACTCTCAATGACCGGCCGTTTCCTCGGCATCGCGCTTGCGGGATTGATCGCCGCCGCCTCGGCCACGCCGGCTGCCGCCGCAAGCTGGTTCGAGCTCAACTTCGGCCTGTTCGGCCCGCGCTACGATGCGCTGGTGCCGCTGTGCGACGACGGCGTGCTGATCCAGATCCACTCCAAGTTCAGCCACAAGGAAGGCGAGTTCTGGAACTCGAACCTGGAAATCCTTGGGATCGACCGCATCCGCGAGGTGGCGTTCCGGCCATGGGCGGGCGCGCCGCAGGCGGTGCCGCGCCGGTTCTGCAACGGCGTCGCCCGCGTCTCCGACGGCACCAAGCACGCGATCCACTATTCGATCCTGGAAAACTCCGGCTGGCTCGGCGTCGGCTGGGGGGTGGAGTGGTGCGTGGCCGGGTTGGACCGCAACTGGGCCTATAACCCGGCCTGCCGCATGGCAAAGCCGTAGTTGCTTTGAGCATGGTCCTGGTCCGAAAACCGGTTCCCACTTTTCGGGGACCATGCTCCGGAGCCGGTTACCCACAGGCTGGGCGGCGCCTGTGGATGTCCATGGTTTGTCCGTAATTGTTCTTGATATGTTCCAATCTTCCGGTTACACTTTGATCGAGTGCAACGCGGAGTGAGGGAGGCGACCATGCGCCGTTTGGGAATTTCGCTCGCATGTTCACTGTTTGGTCTGTGGATGATCTTGGGCGGTGCGGCCGCGCAAGACCCGCGCCAGAACGAGCCCGGCAAGTTCGATTTCTACGTTTTGGCGCTGTCGTGGTCGCCCTCCTATTGCGAGCAGGCGGGCGAGCGCGCGCCCCAGCAGCAGTGCGGCGCGCGGCCGTTCTCGTTCGTGGTGCATGGGCTGTGGCCGCAATACGAGAAGGGCTTCCCGGAGTTCTGCCAGAACCCGGCGCCGCGGCTCGACCGCAACATCGTCTCGTCCATGCTCGACCTGATGCCGGCGACGCGGCTCATCTCCACGAGTGGGGACAAGCACGGCGTCTGCTCGGGTCTGCCGGCGCGCGGCTATTTCGAGACCATCCGCAAAGCGCGCGCCGGGGTGAAGATCCCGGCCGACTATCTCGAGCCGAAGGCCGCCATGACGGTGACGCCCGACGAGGTGGAGGACGCCTTCGTCAAGGCCAATCCCGGCCTGAGCCGCGCCGGCATCGCGGTCACCTGCGGCGGGCCGCGCTTGAGCGAAGTGCGCATTTGTCTGTCGCGCGAGTTGCAGTTCCGCGAATGCCCCGAGATCGACAAGCGCGCCTGCAAGCGCGACAAGGTGACGATGCCGCCGGTGCGCGGGGGATGAGAAACCCCTCATGGTGAGGAGGCCGCGCAGCGGCCGTCTCGAACCATGGCCCGGAGCGCGGCGCCATCCTTCGAGACGCCGCCTTTGGCGGCTCCTCAGGATGAGGTCGCTATAATGTGGCGATGAACTATCGCCACGCCTTCCACGCCGGAAACTTCGCCGACGTCGTCAAGCACGCCACGCTCGCGCGCATCATCGCGCACCTGAAGGAGAAACCGGCGGCGTTCCGGGTGATCGACACCCATGCGGGCGCGGGCCTGTATGATCTTGCGGGCCCGGAAGCGAGCCGCACCGGCGAATGGCGCGAGGGCATCGGCAAGCTTGTTGCCGGGAAGCTCGGCGGCGAGGCGCGCGCGCTGCTTGCGCCCTATCTCGACGCGGTCGCGGCGCTCAATGGCGATGCGCTCGCCGTCTATCCGGGTTCGCCCGCGCTGGTGCAGCGCTGGTTGCGCCCGCAGGACCGGCTGATCGCCTGCGAACGCGAACCCGACGCCGCACAGACGCTCGCCGGCACCCTGCGCGGCGACAATCGCGCCAGGGCGGTGGCGATCGACGGCTACACGGCGCTCAACGCCTATGTGCCGCCGAAGGAACGGCGCGGCCTCGTGCTGATCGACCCGCCATTCGAGCAGCCGGACGAGCACGCCCGCCTTGCCCAGGCGCTCGCCGGCGCGCACCGCAAGTGGCCGACCGGCATCTATGCGCTCTGGTACCCGATCAAGGACACGCGCGAGACGGAAGGTTTCGCGCGCCGCATCGCGCGGCTCGGTATCCCGCGCATCCTGCGCGCCGAGCTCACGCTGCCCGCCAAGGGCGACGAGCGCCTGCGCGGCAGCGGCCTCATCCTGGTCAACCCGCCGTGGCGGCTGGAAGGCGAGCTTGGCGTCGTCCTGCCGGCGCTTGCCGAAGCGCTGTCGGACCCGGCGAAAGGCGGGACGCGGATCGGCTGGCTGACGGCTGAAAAATGAAAAGGTGCGGCGGCGCGCCTCTTTCCAGCCGGTTCAGGTTGTTGTCTACTCTAACGTGCTGGCTTTGACGTTCCGCCTCCCTCGGGGGGCCGGCGGAAATGACTCGGGGTGCCGACGCTTTTCCTGGAATGTCCGGCCGCGCTGCTGTGCCGTGGGGGCCGGCGGCGGGCAGTTGGGAAAAGGAGTCTTCCCGATGGCGCAGGGTGGCGTGGTGAAGTTCTTCAACAGCGAGCGTGGCTACGGGTTCATCAAGCCCGACGACGGCGGGCGCGACGTGTTCGTCCACATCACGGCGGTGGAGCGCGCCGGCATGAAATCGCTCAACGAAGGCCAGCGCATCAACTTCGATGTCGAGCCTGACAAGAAGGGCAAGGGCCCGAAGGCCGTGAACCTCGTGATCACCGGCTGATCGTCGGCGCTCTCCACAATCGTCACCGCGCGCATGGCGCGCCGTCTTCCGGGATTCTCCACACATGATGATTTTGCGTTCGTCGCCGCCGTCGCCGTTCGGCCGCAAGGTGAAGCTCGCGCTCGGCATTCTCGGCCTCGAGAACGACGTCACCATCGAGAAGGCCGATCCGACCGATCCCGCCGACCCGATCCGCCAGCAGAACCCGATCGGAAAAATCCCCGCGCTGATCCGCGAGGACGGCACCGTCCTCTACGACTCGCCGGTGATCCTGGAGTATCTCGATCATCGCGCCGGCGGCGGGAAGATCCTCCCGCACGAGCCAAACGCGCGCTTCGCCGCGCTGACCTTGCAGGCGCTGTGCGACGGCATTTTGGATGCCTGCATCCTGCTGGTTTACGAGGGCCGCTGGCGCCCGGCCGAGATGCACGTGCAGAAATGGGTCGACCATCAGGCCGGCAAGGTGACGCGCGCACTCGCCGTGCTCGAAGCCGCACCGCCCGCGCTCGACGCGATGCCGAACGTCGGGCAGATCACTCTCGCCTGCGCGCTCGGCTATGGCGATCTGCGCTTCGAGGGGAAGTGGCGCAAGGACCACCCGCGGCTGGTCGCGTGGCTGGACGAATTTGCGGCGCGCGTGCCGGCGTTCGAGAAAACGCGCGTCACGGCCTAGTTAGAACCGATAGTTCACGCCCAGCCGGAACACGTTCGACGAGAACCCATTGTTGACGCCGGTCAACACATAGCTGCGGTCGTCGAGCCGGACGTAAAGATATTCCGCCTTGGCGGTCCAGTTCGGCGTCAGCCCCACTTCCACGCCGCCGCCGAGCGTCCAGCCGAGATGCGTCTGTGTCTCGCTGATGCCGGCGAGCTCGATGCGGCCGCCGCCATAGGCAAGACCGCCGGTCAGGTAGATCAGCACGTTGTTCATGGCGTAACCGGCGCGGCCGCGCACGGTGCCGAACCACGGGTTGGCGAACTTGCGGGGCGCGAAGGTGTCCTCGGCGGCCGAGCCCTGAAGATCGGCTTCGAGGCCGAGCACGAACTGATTGAACTGCCAGTTGTAGCCGGCCTGCCCGCCGCCCATCACGCCATCGGGACTGCCGCCGGCCCAGTTGGTCACCTTGCCCCACTGGTAGCCGAGGTTCACGCCCACATAGACGCCGTTCCAGTTATAGGCGTTGAACGGCGCCGCGGCATAGGCCGGTGCCTTGCCGTAGAAATCGGCGGCCGCGGCTGGCGTGGCGATCAGCGCGGCGGCGAAAGCGGCAGCGCGGAGTGAAGCCTTCATTGTTCTCCCAGCTCCTGTGAAAGGGCCGACGGGCGGCGATCCGGTCATCGACCGGACTGCCGCCCGCCCCTTGGAGGTCATCTCCGCCCCGTGACGACGCTTCCGTGCCCGTGTCGCGTCCACTTTCGCGGCCTTTGCGTTAAACTTTATTAAGACGCGGGCGATGCATCGCGATCGTTCGTAGTAACGTTAAGCGAGCGTGTATCGGGGGAGCGCTGCGCGACATGACGGAACAGAAAGCCGCACTCGTGACCGGCGCCGCGCGCCGCATCGGCCGCGCAATCGCGCTGGCGCTGCACCGGGCGGATTACGCGGTCGCCATCCAGGCGAACCGCTCGGTCGCGGAGGCAAAGGCGCTGCGCGACGAGATCGTGCGCGGCGGCGGACGCGCCGCCGTGGTGCGCGCTGATCTTTCCGATCATGCCGAGACGGCCGGGCTCGTGACGGCGGCGGCCGGCGCGATCGGGCCGCTGACCTTGCTGGTGAACAACGCCGCGATGTTCGAGCCGGACGCGATCGGCGCGCTCGAGGCCGAGCGCTTCGACCGGCAGTTCGCCGTCAACCTGCGCGCGCCGCTGTTTCTTGCGGAGGCCTTCGCCGCGCAGGCGAAGGGCGGCGCGAACGCCTCGATCGTCAACATCCTGGATCAGCGCGTGTTCAAGCTGACGCCGCACTTCGTGTCCTACACGCTGGCGAAAAGCGCGCTGCATTCGGCAACGCGCATGCTGGCGCAGGCGCTCGCGCCGAATGTCCGCGTCAACGCGGTCGCGCCGGGGCCGACGATTGCGAGCGCGCGCCAGCACGCCGATGACTTCGCGAAGCAGGCCGCGGCGGTTCCGCTCGGCCACGGACCGAGCGCCGAGGAGATCGCGGACGCCGTCGTCTATCTTGCGAACGCGCGCAGCGTGACCGGCGCGACTTTGGTGGTCGACGGAGGGCAGCATCTGGCTTGGCAGACGCCGGACACCGACGGTACCGAATGAATTCGGTCCAGCCGTCCGAGGACGTGGATTTCGACAGCGAAGTTCCGGTGCTGATCACCGGCGCGGGCGCCGCGGGCCTCTGCGCGGCGCTTGCGGCAAGCGAAGCGGGAATCGAGCCGGTGGTGATCGAGCGCGGCGCCGTGCCGGCGGGGGCGACGGCGCTCTCGGCGGGTCTCATCCCGGCGGCGGACACGCGCTTCCAGCGCGCGCTGGGTATTGCGGATTCCGCCGAATTGTTCGCCGAGGATATTGCGCGCAAGGCGCATGGCGAGGCCGATGCAAAGCTGGTGCGCGCGGCGGCGAGCGGCGCGGGACCGACGGTCGAATGGCTCGCCGATAACTACGCGATGCCGTTCGAGGTCATCACCGACTTCAACTATCCGGGTCACTCGGCACACCGCATGCACGGTCTGCCGAGCCGCACCGGCGCCGAGCTGATCGACCGATTGCGTGCCGCCGTCGAGGCGCGCGACATTCCGATTTTGACTGGCCGCGTTTGCGAAACGCTGTTCGCCGATGAAGACGGTTTCGTGGAAGGCGTGGAGATCGCCGGTGGTGAGACCATCGGCTGCGGCGCGCTCATTCTTTGTTGCGATGGCTACGGCGGCAACGCCGAACTGGTGCGGCGCCACATTCCCGAGATGGGGGAAGCCCTCTACTTCGGGCATCCCGGCAATCGGGGCGATGCGGTGCTGTGGGGCGAAGCGCTCGGCGCGCGTCTTGCCGCGCTGAGCGGGTATCAGGGCCACGGCTCGGTCGCGACGCCGCACAACATCCTGATCAGCTGGGCGGCGATCACGGAGGGCGGCTTTCAGGTCAACGGCGCCGGCCGCCGGTTTCACAACGAGGCGCTCGGCTATTCGGAGGCCGCGGCGCAAGTGCTGCGCCAGCCGGGCGGCATGGCGTTCGACATTTTCGATGCGCGGATCGCGGGCGTGGCGCGGCAGTTCGAGGATTTCAGGAACGCCGAGAAGGTGGGCGCGCTGATCACCGCCGGCTCGATCGACGAACTGGCGGCACGCATTGCCGTTCCGGCGGAGGCGTTGCGGGCGGAACTCAGCGAGATCGATGCCGGGCGCGGCAAGCCAGACCGCTTCTGCCGCGTCTTCGCGGCGGACAAGACGCTGGCCGCGCCCTATTGCGCCATCAAGGTGACCGGCGCGCTGTTTCACACGCAGGGCGGGCTTGCGATCGACGGCCAAGCGCGGGTGCTGGACGCGAAGGGCAGGGCGTTCCCGAACCTGTTTGCGGCGGGCGGCGC
>Ga0193717_1002319_pt1 | contig 11025 bp, 18 predicted proteins | sample U2c2metaG_FD_145900 | JGI IMG/M metagenome (GOLD analysis project Ga0193717, IMG submission 145900) | Soil microbial communities from a riparian zone of the East river system, Colorado, United States - U2c2 | ecosystem: Environmental > Terrestrial > Soil > Riparian zone | place: USA: East River...
TGTTGTCTGTTCTTTCTCTGTACCTGCTGCTGCTGTCTGTCTGCCTTCAGGTCCCTGTGTTGCTCTCTGGATCTACCCTGGTTCTGGATCCCTGGCTCCCCTGGTTGGTTAGAGTTGTGGAACAGTATGTTGTAGGTGACAAGTTAGGGCTGTTATTGGGTGACAGGGAGGAGGGGGCATTGCAGTACTTGTATATTGTAGCATCTGCAAAATATAATTTGTTTTTAATCATTGAATTAATTGCCTGGATGAGCCCGAAGCAAGTCCTGCCTACAAACTATATAATATCTATTTATATTGTGATTTATGATGTGTCTCGATGTGCCAACATTTGGCTTGATTTCCAATCGAGGGAAACGACACTTTTTAAAGCGAGATTGAGGCGCATAGAGGGCCATGATTTGGCTCGATTTGGCTCGATCCGCCTCGTGTCGATTCTCCCTGGGCGTCAGTACTTCAGTCGTCAGTCGTCGATTTCAGTGGCTGGAAAATTCGCGTAATCGATGCCAGCGAGCAAGGTCCCCCGAAAACTATTTCAAGTACGACTGACGACTATTGATATTTGCTTCGTCCTACTAACGACTGGGGCCATCCCACTATCGAAAATAATTAGGCGCTCAAAGGCGCAATCCCATTCCCACTTTTGAAACTCGTATAGACTCTGAAACATCTTTCAAGTTTGGGCCATCAGCAAAACCGCCGACTTTTCGTAAAGTTTTCCAACGGATTTGTAACTCTCATAAAATCCGTAATGCTCAAAAACTTTACAGGGTGAACTATAATGCAAGATATAGAAAGGATTTTACACAAACGACGGAAGGCATAGCATCCTTATCCAGAATCGGAAGCCATCCAAATTTTGGGTGATCAGTAATGTATCGAAGATCGCCGCAGTATGCCAAAGGCTGAAATACAATATATAGGAAGGACCCTTTGCAAATTGGTGTAACAATTGTGGTCAAGCGGATCACAAAGAAGAATTGCGAGTGTCGTATAAGAGTATCCAAGTCCGCCAAAAAATACACAGAATCAGAAGGTGCGCACATTTCGAAAAAGCAGCACAATTTGTATTTAGATTCGGGAACCCAACAAGAATGGCAAGGATGCCAAAAATGAACAATCAATTCGGAACACATCGCAAATATTGAATAGATTGGGAAACCCAACAAGAATGGCAAGGATGCAAAAAACGAATAATCAATTCGGAACGCCTCGTAAATATTGTACAAACTGGACAAGCTCGTTCTCAGAATCCCCCACTGGCCTCGGCCTCACGGGCCCTCCGCTGTGCGGCCACAGTGGAAACGGACGAGCTAGTACGGCGCTGCTGGGTGGGCTGTGGAGCTCCACTGGTACGACCAAAAACCTTCCTGAATGAATGTTTAGCAGCGACACCCTAACAGATTCGTACGACGAACCGATTCCACCATGCAAGCAGGTTGTTTACATGTGCTTGAGCAACAGGACCCGGAGTGACCTCGAAGTAATCGACGATGGCCGTATAGAACTCCTCGTGGTTGAAATCAATGTCAACCACACGCCAGGCATTGACACTGGACAGTGCGAAGCGCAGCTTAATGGGTGCATGAGAAATCAGGGGATCGGAGTGTAGAACACACATTGCAAAAAAACTTACCTGTACAGCAACATATGCGATAGAGCGGGGAGTTACTTTACGCAAGCCGATCAATGATGCTACGTGAGAACGTGTTGCTCCGAGATTCTTCTTCAAGCGCTTAGGGGCTGGAGGTATGCCATCGTTGTCCGCTTCTACCATCTCCATTGACAAACCGTTTGCAGAAGTCGGAGATGTGAAGATGTACATGTAGGCCTAGAAAACCTTGAGAAAGAAATATAAGAAGAGGATACAACGATGCAACTCGCCTTCAACAGAAAGGCACTTTTGAAAAGTCCCTCTTCCATGTCTTCCTTATTGCATTTGTTGGCTGCATAGAGAAAGACAGGCCAAGACTGCGCTGTCACCAAATAGTCTGCGTGGCCCTGCCGAATAAGGATGCGAGTCCTGAGGGTCATTGGTCAGGATCAATGTTAAAATCAAAACACATTACTGACTCTGCATCATCCCAATCGTATTCGCCAGGGCAAAGGAGACGGCCCGTGTTGTCATTCTCGAGCCCGCGTTCGTCCTTGGAGTTTGGCTTGAGGGGAGGCTCCGATGAACCGAAGATTTCGTCTACCCAGACAACAACAGCAAGCTTGAGGTTACCGGCATCATCACCACGCGCCATGTCTGAGCCTTTTCGCAGCTGAGTATCAAAGGTTAGTCTCCGCAGCAATGATATAAATGAGAAAAAACTCACATTCCGGTACAAGGAATCCAACAATTCGGGATCGGTTTGTTGGTCAAGAAGCTTTTTTAAAACAGGCATCTGTTTCCCTAGCTCTTCGTAAGCCCTGAGGAGGCCATCATCCCTGTCAAGGGTAAGTTAGAAGTAAGGTCACAATATATACAGCAGAGCTACATACTCGTCAGTGTAAGCCACGTCTTCACCGCTGGCTTCATTCTCAGCACGACGGTCACTTTCGCCTACAAGGTCTCTGACCGTGTGAAACATGGCGACCATGCGTCGAAGTCCACGGCCTAGAGACCTCTGAGTAGCCCCGAGGCTGTGGCCACCAAAGTAAGCTTTGCGATAAGTTTTTCAACACAACTGAACTAACTCACCTCTTGCCTTTTGACTGTGCGAGAGTGGTCGAGGCTTCCAGAGCTTGATACTTTCGTTTCCAGACATCTGTGGCCTGCGGAGGAGAGCTACAAATTGAAGACATTCAAATTATGACAATAGAGTTTGCAGAACGTGAGTCTGACATATTGTGGCCTGCGAGGCGATACAAATACCAAAGACATTGTGTGGGGATTGAAAACTGAGATACCTTTTGGCGATACTTATTCGTGCTACTTTCAGATTTGGCAGATTTTTACGCACGTTCCTGTTGCCAACAATAATAGCTGCCGCTGCCTTCCAAACACCGTTGTGTCAGTGCCTCAGTTGCTCTGATGCATAATATATATAGCCTTGGACTTCGACATCTCAATCGACAAGTTCAACATCTCGATCTCAACTACATCGCCAGACAACCCATGATTTGAATAGTCCCTGCAATAATATTAGGACATTACGGGCCAGATTACTTACATGCAATGTTTGTGAGGTCAAATTTGGGCCATCTTTGCATTTTATTGCTCTTCAGCTCAACATCTGAGGGTAAGGATGAGCCGGAGCAGACTTTTCTGCAAGTCTCCAACTATACGGCCAGAATTTCTAATTGCTCATTATTTCAGCTGCTTCTCAATGCAGACGAAACACGGTGAGACTTCTCCACCGGCTGTAGTTTAGCAGTACATTTTAATTGCTCAATATTTCAGCTGCTTCTCAACGCAGATGCACTCTAAAATGTCTACTCATGGATACGAAACACGGTGAGACACCTCCACCGACCGTAGTTTAGCAGTAATGCTAATACTCCGATTTCCGCCATGATACTACCATGTAAACCATACGGCGAAACCCAACAAACGATTTTGCGTGTGATAAATAGGTATATAAAATGAGCAGATCTTCCTGCAGGCCACAAACTATGGAAACCTCTGCCATGGAGATGCTTGTCTTCCAAGACTATGAACACGAACATCAATCCAACAGCCATGCAGCTGATGAAGCTGTTATGGCGATGCTGCAGCAATTTACTGCCAACAATCCCTTTACGACAACCGATGACTTTGACCCATTGGATAACGGGCAAGCTGCCATTGCTGTTGAGGGCCCTTCGATGGTAAATTTTTAACAATTATGTCCTATGAAGTTCTAAACTGACAGATATGGTATGTTCCATAGTTCCCAGACAACTTTGACTTCACAAAAGTTTACGATTATAATATTGACCCACTTCCCAATGCCTTTCTCGGTGTAAGAATCACTTCCCAGTGGTGCGATTCTGCATAGACTGACTTTGGCGATGACTAGTTGCCAGCCTCTGCATTCAATATGAGCCCTTTTGACAACGTGTTTACCACCGTTGATCCTGCCACATTCACTGGTTCCACTGCATTCATTGATTCCGACACTTTTTCAATGGGTTTCGGGAACAACAACTCTTTTGGTTTTACAGTCGACTCTATGACTATGGCACCTGTGACAGAATCGGTTGCCGATTTTCATACTCAGATGTCCAACATTGCCTCTGAGATCATCGAATCATTTGCACCTGTCCTCTTGGATAAGGGCCAGCTTGTCTATGGTGTTCAGCTGCCGATAGTTGAGAATAGTACCATAATTTTGACCAAAGCTGATCTTGCAGTGAGTTCCTTGTGTCATTCCTACTCTCGAACTATGTTGATGTGACTGCCTTAAGAAACTCGTCAAACGTACTGCCCTGGCCTTGGTTGGTGCGAAAGAACAGTCCACCAAAGTTCTCACCCGGAATGGATTTTATCGCATTCGAAAATTTGCCCTGTTGCCTGACCCTTTGACTGGTGATAATCCTTCGCGGCTACCACTTGGCCTTCATAACCCAAACTGGCATCGCACATCCAGTCATGGCTCTAATGGTGACTTCATCTCTGCCGTTGTCGCAGCTGTTAGTTGCATTCCTGTACGTTCACTATCTTTCCATGCTATTATCAATCTTATGCATCACTGTAGGTTGTTGTTACTGCCAAGATACCCCACGCGATGGTTGTAGCCGCAACTGAGCAGTATTTCAACACTATGAGACAAAATTACCAAATCCAGACCGACGAAGGAAAACGTGTGGGCAAGGAGAACAAGAGGCAGTCTGACGCTATGCGGATGTCCATAAAGCGTCAGCAGGTCAATTTCTTTTACTTTCCCGTCCATCATGCACTGATGGTCTGCATTCCAGAAGGCTCAGCGGCGACTGGCTCTCTCATCCGTCAATTAGTCTTGTGACTCTGGTCTTAGCCGTAGTGATGGTTCAAATTTATCGTCATCCATTCTATGTTATAGTCGCCTCGTGTACTCATTTTTTATTTCCGTTATTATGGCTCTTCCATCCATCAATTCGTTTTGTGGTTCTGATCTTAGCTTTAGTGATGGTTCAAATTTCTCGACATCCATTCTACATTGTAGTTGCCTTGCGTACTCATTTTAATTTCTGCTATGATGGCTTTGGCATAAGAATTTATAGATTATCGCATTGCATTTTCATCAGAATATCAATGACAACTACATTTATTTATGGCGAGGACGATTACTCAAAGGCGAGCTTTCCATAATTGCAAGTCTCTGCGACACTACCCTCGACTTTCTTGTACGTAGTTTCATTGAAAAAGGCACCAACGAAGGAGTGCGCTTTGGTGTTACCGGAATAAACACCTTGGATTCCGCCGGTGTGCCAATCTGTAGCCATGACTAATGTAAGCAGATATATGGTCAGCATTGACAACATGCGACTTACAGCATTGGCGACCGCCCATTCCAGCATCACTGTAGAAAGGTAAGGCTGTATAAACATCATCAACTATCGCACATGAAGACTTCTAATCAATTGTACTCACAATTGACGCATTCTCGGTCCAGTGTGCAATAGTAGCAAAAACCTCCGCCATCGCACCACGAGGTTGTCTGAACATAAGAGGCCTTCCAACGGTCATACGAGAGACCCAGGTAGGAGCTTCCTTGTCATAGAACATACCCTCGTATCGACCAAGGGTAGCCAGGGGGCTGCTTAGGTATGATGGATTGATGCCAGAATCTTCTGGAACCTCGACGTAGAGAATCAGGTTATATGCGACAAAATTAGTCAACAGAGGATCCGATGGATGCGTCTACGCCAACAGAAGTCAAATTTTAACCCAAAATCAGTAACGAAAATATGTACCTTTACTTCGCTGATCTGCACAGTACAGAGCACTTGATCACTTGGTGTGTCGGAAAGAAGCAAGTAGCCCGGCACAAGTATATTGGTATAAGCATCGTCTTCGTTCTGACGAATCCAACTATCAACTGGATTGGGAAGTGGCAAAACTGTGTAAGGGCGACTGATGCGAGGTTGGGGCAGAGCAAGATACTTCTGGTTAAGATAGGTGGGCTGCATGATATTTCGGGCCAGGTGGTAGTCAATATTGATGTTCAGTATGTCGAAATACGAGCCCTTTGTACTGTGCTGGGGATTTCATGATGTAAGATCTTTGAGGGCTACTTGCTGGAGATACAAGACCAAGATACTCGTTGAGTCGTTGAAATAAAGATATCAAAATCACGTGCCAGTGGGCTGCAAGCAAAATTCAAACTGTGCGATACAACTTTGCGCGACTCTTCTGTGATACTTACTTGCTCAAGATGCTGACAAAATTTGTTTCACAGGGATACCGGATACTGGACAGAGTGCGACTATTGCACAGTAGTCGCATTCCACATGTCGTTTCCCGTTGTTTTCTACTATGCGCTACCGTTGCAGAAGCAATAATTGTTTGGAGTCTTATGATACGCAGCGTGGACTCGCAAACCACCAGCAGGCTTGCAAAGCCTACCAGCGTCATGAAGCCATTACATTGGCAAAGCGCCGAGACAGAATCAGCAGAAATGCAAAGGTGGGTTACTGCTGAGTCAACTTCTCTTGAGCGAAACTGAAGGTTTCGATGATAAGATTCGTCCCTCGGCTGCTCATGAAGGTCATCAGAATGTGCAGGCTATGCAGACTGATGTTGATATGCATGATGCACCCTCAGAACAACCCCGCCACGACGAAATGCCTCTCCCCTTACCAGTCGAAGCTGTTCCTGAGCTCACACAGACAGGACGGCCTGCACGCCGGTACCGCTTGCCACGACGTTACGAAGACATCCAGCCTGAGGGACCGGCACCTATTCCTGATGTACCCCCTGTTGTCGCACCGATCATTCCGCGAGTGATACTTCATGTTCGAGACCTGATGCGCACTGGCCTGAACCGTTTTGGACTCTTGCGAGAATATCTCCACCGTCCTTCCTATGACCCAGATTCATCAGTACCTCCCGAGGAACTGGCAAATTATGCACATCCGGAGCCCGTACTTCCAAAACATGATAACCAGCCACTCCCACCTCCCTGGCCCTTCAAGAACATGTCAACCTATCTCATATTAGAGTGGATGGGCACGGGAAGCACCCAGAAGTCAGTCGGTGAAGTGGATCGGTTGGTGAAGGATGTGATACGTCACCAGGATTTTAACATTCAAGACCTTGCCGATTTCAGTGTTCGTCGAGGGAACAAGACACTAGATATGTCTGATCATGGTGGAACAAGCACCCCCTTCTCTGGTGACGCATGGATTGAATCAAAGGTGGATATATCCATCCCTAGTGGTATGAAGGATGTCGGACCAAAGACCTATTCCATCACTGGTTTACATCATCGGTCTCTTGTTCCAGTGATGAAGGCAGCCATCACTGACTCGACAGCTCGGCGATTCCATTTCTCACCATTCAAACGCATCTGGTTCTCTCCAACTGGTGCGGAAATACGGTGCTTCGATGAGGCTTACACATCCGATGCATTCCTCGAAACGCACGACAAGCTACAGAAGCAACGGAACGAGCCAGGGTGCACATGTGAAAAAGTTGTCTTAGGATTGATGTTTTGGTCGGACTCGACCCATCTTGCTAATTTTGGCACGGCCAAAGTGTGGCCGGTGTATCTTTATTTTGCCAACTTGTCAAAATACATCCGATGCAAACCCAATTCGGCAGCGTCGCATCACATTGCGTATATACCTTCGGTGAGCATTAAGTTTACCTGCCACCTGAATCGATGTTCATATTTCTTGTCAGCTGCCAGACAGTATACAAGATGACATATCAACTGGGAGTCAGCAATCAACCATCCTCACTCATTGCCGACGCGAACTTATGCACAAGGTTTGGAGCCAACTGCTTGACGACGACTTTGTAACGGCGTACACACACGGCTTTGTCATTGAATGTTTGGATGGTAAATCTCGCCGATTCTACCCACGCATCTTTACCTACTCAGCTGATTACCCGGAGAAGTATGTCCCACTGATTGCACCTTATTTGGAAATGTTGACCGATTACTTTGTATCTGCAGAGTTTTGCTTGCTACAGTGCGGGACAAGGGTCTTTGCCCTTGCCCGAGATGCTTTGTTCGTAAGGTTGATATCGACAAAATGGGTCAAAAGCTTGATTCCCGTTTCCGTATAACACGGGCTCGCACTTATGTCGGAGACATAATTCGGACCGCTCGACACTTCATTTATGACCTCGGGTTTAATATTGACAGTGCGGCAGTTGAACGACTCCTTAAGCCGAATTCATTGGTTCCGACTCTGGTTTGTGCTCAGTAAACTTAATGTGACCAAACAATGACTGAATATTTCTGTGCAGAACGCATTTTCTGAGGCCCTTGGGCCACTCGGGTTTGATCACCATGCAATGTTTGTTGTAGACCTAATGCATGAATTTGAGTTAGGAGTATGGAAGGCGGTTTTTACTCATCTTATACGAATCCTATATGCCGCCAGTCCTGGAGGACGCTTAGTTGCAGAATTAGATCGCAGGTGACATGACCATACCCAAAAGATATGTCAGACAATCACTAACAACCCTGTAAATATGGCTAGGTTTCGCCTTGTCCCTACCTTTGGTCGGAGTACGATCCGCCGTTTCTGCAACAATACATCAGAAATGAAGAAGCTAGCAGCCAGAAACTTTGAAGACATACTGCAGGTACCGTCTTCCTGAGTATCAAACACATATATGGCCCCACTGACCTGTTTTCCAGTGTGCGATTCCTGTGTTCGAAGGCCTTCTGGCAGAACCACACAATGATATATTGATGACATTACTCTTCCGACTTGCTGAATGGCATGGCCTAGCCAAGCTTCGCATGCATACCGAGCCCACCCTCTCTCGTATGGAAAAAGTTACCACACTTGTAGGCAACGAGCTGAGGTGTTTCCTCGCAATCACCTGCGCCGCATTTGAGACGACCGAATTGGAAAAAGAAGCTGCCGCCCGAGGAAGGAAACAGAAACGTCGTCAGGTCAAGCGCACGGCCAACTCATCGCAACCGATAACGGCTGACCCAGTCGAGCCTGAGGTCTTGGCATCGAAGGCGCCTGCAAAGCAGAAGAAAAGGAAGGTGCTAAACTTGTCTATCTACAAAGTGCATGCACTTGGGGACTACGCCCGCACTATACGTATATTCGGTCCCACGGACTCCTATTCTACTCAAATTGTAAGTGATTTGCAGGTGTAATTTTCTTCGAAGAATATCATAAGTGACAAAGATATTATCATCTAGGGCGAGTTGGAGCATCGTCGTGTCAAACGGCTATACAGTCGTACCAACAAGAACGGCGCCATTATGCAAATGACAAGACATGAGCGCCGTGAGACCTGTCTTCTCCGCGCTAGGCGTGCAGCTCAGAAGCCCTCGTCGCACCCACACTTGGTAGATTTTTCCGAGAATGATCCGCTGCCTTACACCAATGTTGAGATGCATCATCACATATCCGAGTCCAGGAGACATTATCAGGATGCTTTTGTGATGTGTCGCAAATTTCCGAATGACCCTGCGACAAAGGTTGGCTTTACATAATTATTTTTTACCATGACGGTAAACTGACCTTGTGGCCAGGATTTTGTTCCGAAACTCAAAGACCACCTGCTGGGGCGGCTGCTCAACAGAGAATATGACGGTGACGATGACCAGTTCACTGACGCAGATCGCAATACTGTGCGTATCGTTGACAATAGAATATACTCTGCAAAAGTCTTGCGAGTCAACCATACGACATACGATGTTCGTCGAGGCCAAGATTCAATAAACCCACGCACACAGCACTGCGATATCATGGTCCATTCTCGCGAGGACAATTTACAAGCCCACCCATACTGGTATGCACGCGTACTTGGCGTATTTCATGCACGTATTCTTCACACCGGCCCCGCTGCAATAAACAGATCTGTGCAGAATTTGGAGTTTTTATGGGTGCGGTGGTTTGGAAGGGCACCTGAGCATCGTTCTGGGCCGGTAGTTGCTAGGCTGCCCAAGATCGGGTTTGTGGAAGACGCCGACGAATTGGCGTTCGGCTTTTTAGACCCGTCGTTGGTTATTCGCGGGTGTCACCTAGTCCCTGCGTTCTCCGATGGGAAGACAAACAACCTGTTGAGGACAATCCATACGGTAGCACGGCCTCCCAACGAAATGGACGATTGGGTCAATTTCTATGTCAATATGTAAGTATCTACCAATATCTCTTGCAAATGATCTTACTGACCATCTCGCTGATTCTTGCAGTTTTGTTGACAGGGATATGTTAATGAGACACATCGGAGGCGGTGTAGGGCATCATGATGCCAGGACCGAAGAGGAATATGAAGATGAAGATGACGAGCAAATGGGCGCCGCAGGTGAAGATGGACTCCTCCCGAATGCGTGTGGAGATGAGGATGCCGCTGCTGAAGAAAGTGACAGTGATGATGCCGGTAGCGGAGAAGGTGAGGATGAGCTAGGCAGTGATGGCAGCGATGATTTGGGACCTGAGGATGGCGAGGATGGGGAACAGGACCCGTATGATGATTTATAGATATGTAATATCGCGCCTTCGATCCACTGTAAGCTACGGCGACAACGACAATTTATAGCGCATGATTCTTGCACATCAGCAGAATTCCGCGTGCAGATGACAACAAATTACACCTGAATACCAGCCTTTCACGAACTCGGACACTGCCTATTTTTTACCTAGCTCTCCCAGAATATACCATAATTTCTATATGTTTCCCAATTTCCCGGTAAATTTTGTGCCGTAGTTACATTTAAGGTCCAAAAGTTCTTGAGCAATATACACGTTTTAGCATACTTACATGGTGTCCGAACAGCCGCAAATCTTACGAGGTCATTACATACCATCCGCAATTATTCCTTGGTTTTCTGAAGACCTTGGATGGTTCTCCAGCGTCGACAATATTTATATAACATTCCCAAACAGTCGCTGAGCCTGGAATGATCGGGCGGTTTTGCTGATGGCTGAACATTA
>Ga0193717_1002321_pt1 | contig 11023 bp, 5 predicted proteins | sample U2c2metaG_FD_145900 | JGI IMG/M metagenome (GOLD analysis project Ga0193717, IMG submission 145900) | Soil microbial communities from a riparian zone of the East river system, Colorado, United States - U2c2 | ecosystem: Environmental > Terrestrial > Soil > Riparian zone | place: USA: East River...
ATTTTAGATTTTGGATTTTAGATTTTTGATTTGCGCCGGGCACAAACGTGACGCGTTTCGTTGCCCTGTAGTTAATCATCAACTAGCGCCGCTTAAAACCAAAACACAAATCAAAAATCTAAAATCTAAAATCTAGACATGCCCGGATTCAACCAATACGTCCCCCAATGCGTGCCGGATCGGCGTCCACTGATAGTGTGGTTGTTGGTTGTGGTTGGATCCCTTTCGTTCGTTGGGTTGCTCATAGCCGCGCCCCTCGCACAAGCTAACGGGGTGCTTTGGCTCTCGTTCGTTGTTTACGAAACGTTCAGCCATGTCTGCCATCAAATTCCTGAGCGCTCGTTCTTTATTGCCGGTCACCCGTTGGCAGTTTGTGCTCGTTGCACGGGGCTTTACGTTGGCTTTGCTGCTGTCGTGGCCTCCTATCCCCTGATCACTTCGTTGAAACGGACTCACACGCCCGAACGAAAGTGGCTCTTCTTAGCTGCTGCGCCGCTCGGAATCGACTTTGCTTTGGGTTTCTTTGGAGTCTGGGAAAACAGTCACCTTTCGCGCTTTCTGACGGGTGGGCTACTGGGTGCTGTTTCCGTCTTTTTCATATTGCCCGGCCTGGTGCAGTTAAGTCTCTACCAGCGAATGTTCGGCCCCAGATCGCCAACGGACAGCCAACTCAAGGCTGATTACTCACCCGCACCCCCGGAACAAGTCACCGCCGCGCCCAGCGATTACGGCGCGCCTCTTCGACGTATCTAGTCCGCTACAGAACCGCGAGCGGCAGCGACCGGATCCTGAACTCAATTTTGGCTTAATTGCAGTTTTATTGGCGTTGAGTGCATGGATCCGGTCGCTACCGCTCGCGGTTCTGTAGCAATCTGGTTGTTAAAAATCTTGTCCGTTTCCCGGTTTCTAATAAGAGGGCCCAATAGGTTAGAATCTTTTCCCGGATCGGCGTCATCAGGAAGTACCAGCAGGGCCAGTGTTCGAGCCAAGCAATTCATGTTTTCTTTTTTTCAGTCTACAACCCCACCCACCCTTACCGGCGATCTCTGCAACGACTTTCCTGGTTATTGTGACGCAATCACGAAGACAGCCGCGAATATCAGCCCTCTCTATCGCCTCGATTCTTTTGATTGGATCGTCCTGATTCTCTACTTCACGATCCTGGCGGTGTTGGCCGTCTACGGTGGCTATCGCGTCAAGCAGGTCATCGACTTCTGGCGCTACCGTAAGTTTATTCCCAAGCCCAAGGGCAAATTCGCCGAAGCGGATCTGCCGATCATTACCGTGCAGCTTCCGCTCTTCAATGAGATGTACGTTGTCGAGCGACTCGTAAAGGCAGTCACGGAGATCGACTACCCGAGGGAGAAATTTGAGATCCAAGTCCTCGATGATTCAACGGATGAGACCGTGAAGCTGGCGGAGGCGACGGTTGCAAAGTACGCTGAGCAGGGTTTCGACATTCATTACCTGCATCGCGCCGATCGGACTGGATTTAAAGCCGGCGCCCTCGAACAAGGACTCAAGGTAGCCAAGGGTGAGTTGTTGGCGATTTTCGATGCTGACTTCGTACCAAAGCCAGACTGCTTGCGAAAGCTCGTCGACTTCTTTACGGATCCACTGGTCGGATGCGCCCAGATGCGCTGGTCTCACATTAACGGCGACTACAATCTGCTGACCCGCCTGCAGACCATCATGCTTGATGGTCATTTCGTCGTGGAACAGACCACTCGCAATCGCACCGGCGGCTTCTTCAATTTCAACGGCACCGCGGGCATCTGGCGGCGTCGCGCGATTGCGTTAAGTGGTGGCTGGCAGCACGACACCTTGACCGAAGATACGGACCTCAGCTTTCGCGCGCAGTTGATGGGATGGAAATTTGTTTATCTGCTCGATGAAGAGGCGCCGGCCGAGATTCCGGTTGAGATCAATGCCTTCAAGGCGCAGCAGCGGCGTTGGGCAAAGGGCGTCATGCAGGTTGGGATCAAGCTTTATCCGCGGATCTGGCGCGCGCCGCTACCGTTGCGGGTGAAACTCGAGATGTTCTTTCGCTTGACGGGGAACATCAGCTACCCGCTGATGATCGTTGCCAGTTTTCTGCAGTTTCCGCTGTTGCTCGTTCGTTACAATCAGCCTTTCTACCACCTGATGATTCTCGATCTACCCCTGCTCTTTTTCTCATCGATTTCGGTCTTTCTGTTTTATGGGACCGCAGTCTGGTATCTCGATGAGAGACGCACACCCCGAATGCTGCATCTTCCGCTGGTAATGGGACTGGGTATTGGTCTGGCGTTCTCGAACGCGCGGGCGGTCATGGAGGCCTTGCTGGGAATCAAGTCCGACTTCGTTCGCACTCCGAAGTACAGTGTGGAACAGACGAGTGACGAAACCTGGAAGGTCAAAAAGTACAAACGCAAGCGGGGATTGTTGCCGCTGCTGGAGTTAGGATTCTCTGTATATTTCCTGCTGGCAATTATTTATGCGGCGCATTTGCACATGTGGGGAACCATCCCTTTCCTTTCGCTGTTCTTCTTTGGCTTTGGCTATATGGGTATGATGAGCATTCTTCAAACCACCAGCGGCAGACGCCTGCTATCCCTCTGGCGTCCGGCGGAAGCTAATCGACGGCCGTAAGTTTGCTCAAGTACGGAACCGAGCGGTAGCGACCGGATCCTAAACTCAATTCCGTTTGATTGCGGTTTTACTGATAGCTGAGTTTAGGATCCGGTCGCTACCGCTCGCGGCTCTGTAAGCTTCTTGATTTCATTTCCTCGCTAGACTAATATCGCCGAGTTCCGAGAAAATTTTCACAATAGGCTCACTTAAGCCTGAGTTCCTCTTTTCCGGCGATGCCGGAGCGTTTCAATAATAATCTGAACTAATCATCCCGAGGAAACACATGTCTACAGCATTCCGTTGGCTCGGCAAGAGGTGCACTGTTGTTTTCAGCGTTGTTGTGTTGGCGACCGGAGTGCTGGCGCAATCTCAGGCGACCACCGGAAACATCGAAGGCCGGGTACTGGATCCTAAAGAAGCTGCGGTGGCGGGAGCGACGCTGACCGCAACTAACCAGCAAACCGGGCTGGAGAAAACCGCAACCACCAACGATGAAGGTGTCTTCATCATCAGTTTCTTGCCGCCCGGACCTTATACCGTGCGTGCTAACGCCAACGGCTTTTCGCAAGCTGAAGTTAAAGACGTGACTGTGACTGTGGGTGGCAAAGCCCCGCTCGATGTCACGCTTTCTGTAGGTGGTACGAGCGGAGTGGTTACAGTCTCAAGCGAAGCTCCGGTGATCGAAACCAATCTCAGTTCGGTTTCGACCACGGTAAATTCCCGGGCGATCGAGAATCTTCCCGTAAATGGACGTAACTACCTGGATTTCGCGACCCTGACGCCCGGCGTGATACGGGATCAGAACCGTGAAGGCGATCTTGCCGTGGGTGGCCAGAAGGGCACTCTCAACAATCTACAAGTGGACGGTGTCGACAATAACAACACCTTCTTTGGCCAGGCATTTGGCCGCACCGGTGTGCGCCCGCCCTACCAGTTCTCGGAAGAGTCCGTACAGGAGTTTCAGGTTAATCAGAACGGATTCTCAGCCGAGTATGGCCGAGCCGGGGGAGCGGTTATCAACGTTGTAACCAAGTCGGGTACTAACGAGTTTCATGGCGGCGCCTTTGAATTCTTTCGTGATGAATCGCTAAATGCCAACACACCCCAACTGAAAGCCTCGCAATTTCAGCGGGGGTTGCCTAACAAGCGACCACCGCTGCAGATTAATCAGTTTGGAGCGCGGTTAGGCGGCCCCATTAAACAAAACAAAGCGTTTTTCTTTTTTACCTATGACGGACAGCGTCAGAAGTTGCCGAATTTTTTGGATCCTCCCAGTTTCTTTACCCAACCAGCGAATATTCAAGCGTTGCTGCAGCCGAAACTCAACACCTACCAGGTTAATCGAGATCAGGATGTTTTCATGTTGAAGGGCGACATCGCTCTCTCGAGTAACCACCAGTTGTCCCTACGGCTAAACAATCAAAGCTTTACCGGTAAGAATAATGAATTCACCGGTTCGCTGGGGACGGAAGAACATTCCGGCGACAGCATCGCCAAGACGACTACCTTTTCCGGCTCACTGGTTTCAACTTTTAGCAGTACTACGGTGAATGAACTTCGCTTTCAGGTGGCCAAGGACCGCGAGCCGGGCGAAGCAAACAGTGCCGACCCGGAAGCTCAGATCAATACGGGGAGTGGATTCCTGCTTATCGTCCGGAATAACTTTAGCCCGCGCGAGACGACGATCAAACGAGCGCAGTTCATCGATAATATTTCGTTCCCCATTGGTCGACACAACTTCAAAGCCGGGCTGGATATAAACATCGATCGAATATTCAACTTTTTCCCTGGTTTCTTCAGTGGGCAGTATACATTTCCAACCTACGCAGCCTTTGCGGCTAACGCGCCCTCGGCTTTCTCGCAGAATTTTGCCGGCGCGGGCACGACCGGCGCCACTACAAATCCTAACAGCAAGGACTTTGCGCTGTTCTTCCAGGATGACGTTCACGTTACTCCCAAACTAACGCTGAATGTCGGCCTACGTTATGACAAGCAATTCATGGCGGCTCCCGAGGTTAGGAATCCCGATCCACTACTCCTGGCCGCCGGTCTCGATACCGGCCGGCAACCAAAGGACTCCGATAACTTCGGACCTCGGGCGGGCTTCAGTTTTGCGTTTAGTGATAAGACCGTGTTGCGTGGTGGCTATGGCATTTTCTATGGCCGCACAACGGCTATCATGTTGGGAACGGCTCACTCAAACAACGGCATCAATATCTTGGGTGTCACGCTGACGTGTGGTGGAACTCCGCCCTGTCCGACGTACCCCAACATTCTGACCGCGCCCCCAGGTGCAGGGTCCCAGCGGCCCAATCTTTTCCTCTTTGCTGACGATTATCAGCAGCCATATGTACAGCAAGGACGCTTTGGCATTGAACGAGAGCTAGTGAAGAATGTCAGTTTGTCAGTTACCTATCTCTACTTCCGCGGTGTTCACCTTTCCCGCACGCGCGATATCAACCTCTTCGCACCCGAAGCTACTACCGCGATAGATCAAACGACCGGGCAGTCTTTCACCGTGCAACGGTTCCCCGGCGCTTCGTTTACTGCAGCAGCTCCTATCCGGCCGTTCGCAAACTACAATCGGATCAGTCTTTTTGAGGATTCAGGTAACTCACGATATCAGGGACTTGCGGTGCAGGCGACAAGACGGTTTTCTCCCTCGAAGTGGGTGCCTTTCTTCGAGGGCGGCGGCAATCAGTTTCTCCTTTCCTACACGTTCTCGAAAGCTGAAGACGATAAACCCGATCAAACGGCAGTTGTGCCAGGTGGTGGTGACGACTCGAAGGTCACGCAGAATTCTTTTGATCTGAGAGATGAATGGGGTTACTCAGATGCCGACCAGCGACATCGGTTTGTATTTAGCTCGGTTTTCGAGGTTGGCAAGGTCAAATCCACAAACAAACTGCTGCGATTCTTGTTTAATGATTTTACTATCTCTGGAATCAACCAGTACCAATCCGGCTTTGCTTATTCGGCGCAAGTGGGAGCCGATCTCAACCGCGACGGAAACTCGCGTAACGATCGCGTGCCCGGACTGGTTCGTAATAGTTTCCGTACGGACGCCGTTTTTCAAACCGACACCCGAATAACGCGTACCATTCGCACCAGCGAAACAACCAAGCTTCGTTTGATCCTCGAGGGCTTTAACATATGGAACCGTGCCAATACAGGATTGGCCCCCGGAGGAGGTTACTTTTCGTTCGTAAACATCAACCAGTATCGGGGCTTCACCGCCAACGCGGTGCCCGGAAACATAACCTTGCTTCCAGCCCTCCCGGCCACGGCATTTGGCCTGCCCCGCTCTATCAATACCCCCAGACAACTGCAACTGGCAGTCAAGTTTGATTTTTGACCGGAGATCCTCATTAAAACCCTGCTCGAGGCCTGCCTCTGAGGCCCGTATATGTACGGTATCGAACATACGTGGTATAGTCGCACCTCGAGTCGATCATCTGGTGTGACATCTGGACTAAGTTTCGCCCCTCGTCCTGTTGCCATCTGTTGTTCGTTCCAATCCCTCTAAACAGACAAGCTGCAAAGGAAACTTGGGAAGTGAAAATTCTACTCTATAACCCTGACAATGGCGTGACGCGTAACTTCATGCCGCATCTCTGGATGTTTTTGCTCCAATCGATCACTCCTCCCGAACACCAGGTCTTACTAATTGATGGTAACGCCAAGCCGATGACTGAGGAGGAGTTGGTGCAGTTTGTCCGGGACGAAGGTATTGGATTAGTAGGAATTGGTGCGATGACCCGGATGGTGGCCAGGGCCTACCGGATGGCTGATGCCATTCGCGCGGTCGGGGTACCGGTCGTGATGGGTGGTCCCCACGTTACTGAAGCAGCCGATGAAGCGCTCGGCCGAGACGGCGGTCCGCGACATGCCGATGCGGTGGCCTTGGGTGAGGCTGATGAAACGTGGCCAAAGATTGTTGCTGATGCTGCCAGAGGGCAGCTCAAAGAAGTCTATGAGCCGGTCGATGAGACTGGCAAAGAACGCAAGCCGAGTTTGGCTCCTTATCCATCTATCCCCTGGGAGACACTCGATCTAGATCAGTTCAACCTGGTTCCAAAAATAGCGCGTTCGTTTCTCGAGCGACACGGTGCCGGTTGGGGAACGTTCCACATGGTGCCCATCGAATCGGGACGCGGTTGTCCGTACGGCTGTGAGTTTTGCACCGTTACCGGATTCTTTGGTGATTCGATTCGCTTTCGCACAAATGAAAGCGTCGTTGACGAACTGCTGCGGCTCAAGATGCGCGCGCGCAAGAATCTTGGTCAGATAGCCGTTTTTTTCATAGACGATAATTTCGCCATCAATATCAAGCGCACGAAATCACTCCTTAAAGACATTATTGCCGCCGATGCCCAGCTTCCCTGGACCGCCCAGATTAGTGCCAACCTCTTGCGTGATGAAGAGCTCGTGGATCTGATCCATGCTTCGGGTGGAAGGTGGATATTTATTGGGATGGAATCAATCGATCCGGCCAATCTTGCAGACGTGAACAAGAACTTCAACAAGCCCGGCGAATATGCGGCCGTGCTCGACCGGCTCGCAAAACGTAACATCTACGCGATCACTTCCTTTATTTTTGGGATGGATAACGACACGACTGGGGTGGCGGAGCGCACGCTGGAGCAGATCGCGACCTGGCCTCCGGTGCTGCCGGTCTTCGGACAACTTACCGCGTTTCCAGGTACACCGTTGTATGCGAGGTTGGGAGCCGCGGGTCGAATGACTCGCCCTCGTCACTGGATGGATTTCGCACCGTTTAAGATGGCCCACACTCCTCTGAAGATGACCATTGAAGAGGCCCAGATGGAAGTGGACAAGGCATGGAGAACTTCTTATAGCGCGGAGAGCAACCAAAACGCGCTTCAGTCAATCGCTGACCGGCGGATTGACGACAGGCTAATGCACCTGATTGCGCGGTTGTTTTTCCGAGGCATCTACTTTCCCCAGTTGACCAAGCGCGATTGGACCAAACTGGTGGCTCAAAATCGACGTCCGGTTTGGAAGCTCGCCAAAGAAGCCTTCAGCCTTTATCGGGCCTCGCGGAAGAATACTCCCCGAGCCGAAGCGCTCACCCGGCCCCTGCAGTCGTAACTGCACCGCCACTCAAGTCTCAGCTTTAGGACACTCAATCCTTCGGAGTGCGGTGGCCAGCGTAGCGCAACACCGGCTTTGGGCATCGTTCGATCTGGCGGATCCAAAGCGCTGTCGCCGGTGCGCGCTGCCGGCGTACTCCCAAAAGTTCGGTACCTCACAGTCCGAAGTCCTTGATTAGCACGACATCGCTGTTTAATACGCCTCGTGAAAGAGCCAACTGTTTGCCGTCCCGTGACCAGGCAAAACCAAAGATGCGCTGGTCCTTGAAGTCGGTTAATTGCTCAGGCGCGCCCCCCGTTAGACTCTGCAACCAGATATTTGAGACGCCTCCCTTTATATCGACGTAGGTCAGGTCACGGCCGTCAGCGGTCCAATGAATCGTCCGGCCGAAATTTCCCGCGATATCAAACATCTTAACTGGTGGCCCACCGGCAATGGGTACGATAGCTATCTTATAACCGGCGCCGGCCTCAGCCTGATAATTGCAAGCGAACCATTTTCCGTCTGGCGAAATGCTCGGTAGGGCCGATTCCTTATCAGTCATTCGTACTGGAGATCCGCCATCAGTAGATATCTTCCAGACTGACCAAAAGCCCGACGCCGGATCATAGGCCGTATACAGAATCCATTTACCATCCGGTGAATAATCTGGAAAGTACTCCCCTACGCCGTGGGTGAGTTGTTTCGAGTTTGCGCCGTCGAGGTCCATCTGCCAAAGGTTGGTGTTGCCCGCGCGTTGGTAGGCCCAAACGATGTAACGTCCGTCCGGGGATACAACCGGATCGAAGTTTTGGCTCGCGTTGACTGACAATTGTCTCTGTCCGCTGCCGTCGGCAGCCATGATCCAAACGTTTGGTTTTCCTCCAGCGACTGAGCGATAGATGATCTTGCCATCAGGAGTCCATGAGAGACCACGCATCCCGTCGTCTCTTTCGGTCCCGGACGTGATCTGTCTGGCACTGGTGAGGCTCCCCGCATTTGCCAGCCAGATATTCACCAGTCGATCCGAGCGCACAGAGACCAGCGTTTTTGAATCGGCCGTCAAGCCGGCATCGACATATCCATTCAGGTCGTTAGTTATTCTTTCCGCCGCTCCGCCTCCGTAAGGAAGGTGCCAGAGTTGTTGCAGGCTGCCCGCCTCTTCCGTCGCTAACAGGATCAAGCCCTTTCCCTCACGCAACCACGAGATCTGCCCAGCTTGCCACCACCGATGGGCGGCAATCGGCGCTTCAACTCCGTCTGCGACACGGACGCCAACCACAGTCTCGTAATACCCCCCAGACGTATTTTGGTAGACGCAGGCGATCAGGCTGCCGTCAGGTGACCAGGCCGGCGCCATCGTGGAGAAAAAATCCGGTGAGGAGTGTTTGGCAAGGACCCGTTGCTGACTACCGTCGATGTTGGCCACGACCAGGACGTTTTCTTCAGGTGAAGAGTAGCGCACAAAGGCGAGTTGCTTTCCATCAGGAGCAAGGGTGACGGGACTCTGAATATCGGCAAGGATTTTTCTCGCGATGCCGCCCAGGACGGGAAGTTGATACAAGGCGCCGTTTGGATTGGCTTGGTCAACCGCGACAAAGTATAGAAACTCTCCATCATGTGTGAAGCTGAGCCCACGGTACTGGACAGCGGCCGGCGCAATGATCCTTACCTGACTAAACGCAGCAACCTGTCCAATCCAAACACTTTGTTGCCCGGCTTCATCTTCAACATATGCTACATACCTGCCGTCAGGTGAAATTGCGGCGTGCACTGCTTTGCCATTCGCAGTAAATCGCGTGACATTCATCGGTTGAGAAGCCACCGGCGCCCTATTGCGCGAAAGCAATTTGTATAGCCCGTAACCTCCCGCAATCACCGCGATAGCCAGAACCGCGAGTCCGATAAGCGCATAGCTCTTGTGACGCCTGATATTACTAACGATGTATTCGGCACTTGAGGTCGAGTATGCCGCTGGCATCGCATTAGTTAGCTGCCCACTCCTATCGTCAGTTCTGGTTGTATGCGAGCCGCTGGCACGACTAACCGGGGTTGCTCCGCTCGCTTTGGACGAGAAGGATTCGAGTTGCATCTCAAACTCGAGCTGCTTCTTCAAGCGTCTCAGATCAACTAGCAGATCTTTGACGCCCTGGTATCGCTCGTCACGATTTTTCATCAGGGATTTCGCGACGATTCGTTCAAGCTCCGGCGGAACGTCAGCCAAGACACTGGAAAAGGGAGGCGGATCTGATCTAAGGATGGCGGCGATGACATCGCTGGGCGTTTCCTGCTCAAAGGGAAGGACGCCGGCCACCATCTCATACAACAAAACTCCGGTACTCCAAATATCCGTTCGTTCATCTACGTCCTTCCCGCGAGTCTGTTCGGGAGACATGTAAACCACCGTGCCCAGTATGGTGCCGGGCAACGTTTCAACCATTGTGGCAGCCTCTGAATTCACCTCTGGTTGCCAGGCGCCCGTCAATTTCGCCAGACCAAAGTCCAACACTTTCAGGATGCCGTCCCGGCGCAGCATGATGTTCTCTGGCTTGATGTCACGGTGAACAACTCCAGCTTGATGCGCGGCTGCCAGCGCCGAAGCGATTTGAATGGCTATATCCAACGCTTCGAGAATCGTCAGGCTTGTCTCTTGTAGCCGCTGGCGCAGAGTCTCGCCTTCGATGAATTCAGTAGCAATAAACAAAACCGACTCGGCCTGGCCGATTTCATAGATGGTAATGATATTGGGATGGTTGAGGGCGGAAGCCGTTTTCGCTTCCTGAATGAAGCGTCCCATGCGCTGCTCAGTGGCTGCCACATGAGCAGGGAGGATCTTTAGGGCAACAGTTCGTTCGAGTGTCGTGTCCTGGGCAAGGTAGACTTCACCCATCCCACCCGCTCCGATGCGGGAAAGGACGCGATAATGAGAAATTAAATCGCCCTCAAGGCCGTCCGATTGATTCACGACCGTGCTCTCAAGCTGAAGGATCTCTTGCCCGGCATACCGAGACACGCCGGGTAATTCATCAGATCAATCTTCTGCGACAATCACAATTAGCTTGGGCAGCATTCTATCAGACCGCTGATGAGGGAACATCGACGTGGTGCTTTCGGGGCTCACCATCTGCCAGGGATCGTGTAGAGAGACTCCCCTAATTTGGCAGTGTGCATGGAAGGAGATGGAGCGAACCGCCACTGAGAAGCTCGAAATATGTGGGTGACTTCACCCAAATGTTTGCCGAGATGGGAAGCGAAAAATTGCCGCGAGGACTGCAAAATACTCGATTTTTGCTTACCTCAAAATTGGATCGCAAGC
>Ga0193717_1002322_pt1 | contig 11020 bp, 7 predicted proteins | sample U2c2metaG_FD_145900 | JGI IMG/M metagenome (GOLD analysis project Ga0193717, IMG submission 145900) | Soil microbial communities from a riparian zone of the East river system, Colorado, United States - U2c2 | ecosystem: Environmental > Terrestrial > Soil > Riparian zone | place: USA: East River...
TGTTCAACGTCAACATGCGCGGCACGTTCCTCGTCACCCAACGCGTGGTGCCCGCCATGATCGCGGCCGGGGTCGGCCGGATCGTCAGCGTTTCCTCCATCTCGGCGCAGCGTGGTGGCGGGACGTATTCGAAGGTGCCCTACAGCGCGTCCAAGGCGGCCGTCATCGGGTTCTCGCGGGCGCTGGCCCGGGAGCTGGGCCCGCACAACATCACGGTGAATTCCGTGGCGCCCGGGCCGATCGACACCGAGATCATGGGCGGCACGCTGACCGACGAGCGCAAGGCGCAGATGAGCGCCGACATCCCCCTCGGCAGGGTCGGCACCGTCCAGGACGTTGCCGCCCTGCTGACCTTCCTGATGAGCGAGGACGCCGGTTACATCACCGCGGCGACCTACGACGTCAACGGTGGACTGCAGATCTCGTGACCTGCTTTACCCGACCCGAGGAGTTCGCATGATCGCGAAAAGCACCGACACCCACAGCCCGTCGGCCGAGGAAGTCCTCGCCGACGCCCCGCCCTTGCGGCACGAACCCGGTGCGCGAGAACGTGTCCGGGCCGTCAACGCGGCCGCTGGCCGCCGCATCGCCGTGCTCGACGACGACCCAACCGGCTCTCAGACCGTGCACGGCGTCGGCGTCGTCACCGTTTTCGAAGCCGACGAGTATGCCGCCGGTCTGGCGGCACCAGGGTCCACCTGCTTCATCCTGACCAATACCCGCAGCCTGTCTGAGGACACCGCCGTCGAACTGAACTCCAGCGTGGCCACCAGTCTGTTCACCCTTGGCCAGAGTTTCGGCGGCCCGATGGAAGTGATCAGCCGCGGTGACTCCACGTTGCGCGGCCACATCATCGCCGAGATCCGGGCCATCGACGCCGCCCGCCGCCGCGTGACCGGCGCCGGATTCGACGGGGTGCTGCTGATCCCCTCCTACTTCGAGGCCGGCCGGTTTACCGCCGGTGACATCCACTGGGCCAACGTGTCCGGGAAACTCACCCCAGCCGGGGACACCGAATTCGCCCAGGACGCGACGTTCGGTTACACGTCCTCCAACTTGCGGGACTTCATCGCTGAGAAGAGTGGCGGCACCATCACCGCCGACGAGGTGCACAGCATCACCCTGGACGACATCCGGGTCGGCGGCCCCAGCAGGGTCGCCGAAATCCTGGACGGGGTCACCGGCGGCGCGTTCGTCGTGGTCAACGCGACCGACTACGCCGATCTGGAAATCGTCGTCCTCGGGCTGCTGAAGGTGGAGGAACACGGACGCAGCTTCGGCTACCGCTCCGGACCGTCGTTCGTCCGGGCGTTGGCGGGCCTGGAACCACAGGAACCGCTTGCTGCGCAACAGATCTGGCCCGGCGGCAACCCCGGTGGCCATGGCCTGGTCGTCGTCGGCTCGCATGTTGGCCTGACCAGCAGGCAGGTCGTGAAGGCGCAGGAACGCGGCGGCATGACCGAAACCGAACTGCACGTGCCCACCCTGATCGACCCGCTCCGGCGGGACGCCCACGTCGCCGAGGTCGGGCGGCAGGTCATCGAGGCGCTCGCCACCTCCGATGTGCTGCTGTTCACCAGCCGCACCCTGCTTCGCGGGGGCGACGCCGACGACAGCCTGGCCATCTCCCGCACCGTTTCCACAGCGGTCATCGAGGTCGTCCGGGCCGCACTCGCCGCGCACCCGGCATGGGTCGTCGCCAAGGGCGGAATCACCTCCCACGACGTCGCGGTCCGCGGCCTCGGGATCCGCCGCGCAGAGGTCATCGGCCAGCTGTTCCCCGGCATGGTGTCGGTCTTCCGTCCTATCGAGGCGGCACCCGAAGCCGTCGGCACCCCCTATGTGGTTTTCGCCGGCAACGTCGGCGACGACGACACCCTCGCCGACGTCGTCGACCTGTTCGCCGGACGCCGTTGACGCCCGTCGGAAATCGCTCAATCCACCACTAGCAGAAGGAAACAGCAGATATGACCAAAGTCGGATGGATTGGACTGGGAGCAATGGGTGCTCCCATGGCATCTTTCGTCGCCAAGGCCGGCCACGCGGTGACGGCCTACGATATCGACTCGCAGAAGGCTGCGGCCCTGGCCGGCGACGGCGTCAAAGCCGCGGCCACCATAAGTGATGCGGCGGTCGACGCCGACGTGCTGGTGTTGATGGTCGCCACCGCCGAGCAGGCCGAATCGGTGCTCTACGGCGACGGCAAGGCCGCTGCGGCACTCAAATCGGGCAGCGTTGTGCTGCTGATGGCCACCGTCGGACCGGCTGCTGTCGAGGACTGGGCTCGGCGCTTGGCCGTGACCGGCGTGCAGATCGTTGACGCCCCCGTGTCCGGCGGTGCCGCCAGGGCCGGGCAGGGGGATCTGCTGATCATGGTCAGCGGCTCGGAGACCGCGCTCGCCACGGCGCAACCCTTGCTGGACGTGATGGCCCGCAACGCCCCCGTCGTCGGTACGGAACCCGGGGAAGGGCAGAAGGTCAAACTCGTCAACCAGTTGCTGTGTGGGGTGCATGTCGCGGTCGCCGCGGAAGCCCTCGCCTACGCCGAGGCGCTCGGCCTTGACGCCGGTGAGACCTGGGAGGTGCTCCGACACGGTGCGGCCGCGTCGTTCATGCTCGACGACCGCGGCGCCCGGATGATCGACAATCCGAACAACGACATCCGTTCCGCCACAGACATTTTCGTCAAGGACATGGGTCTGGTCACCGCAGCGGCCCGCGCGAAGTCTTACCCCACCCCGCTGGCCTCCGCAGCTGAGCAGCTCTACCTCGCGGGCCGCCGCGCCGGTCTCGGACGCGCCGACGACTCCTCCCTCATCCAGATTCTGCGGGGCACCGCAACTGCGTCGACCTGACGGGAGTCAGAAGGAATATGTCCGATTGGACCGATTACACGTCCTTGTTCCGGCTCGACGGCCGCAAGGTTGTCGTAGTCGGCGGCGGCAGCGGGCTGGGCCGGGCCGCCAGCATCGCAGTGGCACAGTACGGCGCCAACGTTGTGGTCGCCGATGTCAACGTGGACGGTCTGAAGCACACCGTCGCGGAGATCGAATTGCAGGGCTACAGCGCCGAATCCGCCGAAGTCGACGTCACCGACAGCGAATCCCTCGTTGCACTGGCGGCCGCACACCCCGATACCGAGGTTCTGGTGGCCACACCGGGCATCAACGTGCGCAAGCAGGTACTCAACACCACTGACGACGAGTTCGACCGGGTCATCGACGTCAGTCTCAAAGGTACGTACCGGCTCGCGAAGGCGTTCGGACCGGGGCTTGTCGCCCGCGGCAAGGGCAGCATCATCAACTTCTCCAGCTTCCGGGCGCTGGTCGTCGAGCCGGGTCAGGGACTGTACGCCGCCGCGAAAGGCGGTGTGCTGCAATTGACTAAGGTCTTGGCGGCCGAACTCGGTCCGTCGGGTGTGCGGGTGAACGCCGTGGCACCCGGCCCGTTCGAGACACCTTTGACGGAGCAGATCAAGTCCGATCCCGACTGGTACGGCGCCTACGCGGACAAGACCGCGTTGAAGCGCTGGGCCAAGCCGGACGAGATCGTCGGCGCGATCCTGTTCCTGGCGTCGGACGCATCCACATTCGTGACCGGCACCCTGCAGTTAGTCGACGGCGGATGGACCGCTGTCGACGGCCGCTTCGCCCCGAAGGTCTGACGCATGACGCAGCAGCAGGCCAGCGGGCACACCGTACTCGCTCTGGCCGACGGGAACCACCCTCCGGCCGGCCCGACCCGATCCAACAGAACACGGTCAGCCACCAGGGCAGGGCCGACCGCCTGGTTCCGATGAACTGGCGGTGTAAAGCCTCCAGGCCGAGGATAGTGACTGTCGATGGCCGACGTCGATCCGCTTTCGACACAGCGGGACCTTGTCCCGGACATTCCCGCGGAACTGCGTCACGCGGGATTTGACGATGTCGAGGAGATCGGACACGGCGGATTCGGGGTCGTCTACCGCTGCGCCGAGCCCATGCTGGATCGCGCCGTTGCCGTCAAGGTATTGATCACCGACCTTGACCCGGACAATCTCGACCGCTTCGTGCGCGAGCAGCGCGCCATGGGCCGCCTTTCCGGACACCCACACATCATGAACATTTTGCAGGTGGGTGTGTTGGCGAGTGGCCGGCCCTTCATCGTGATGCCGTATCACGCGAAGGATTCGCTGGAGGTACTGATCCGCCGGCATGGGCCCCTCGACTGGTGCGAGACGCTCAGTATTGGCGTGAAGCTCGCGGGTGCGCTCGAAGCCGCGCATCAGGCGGGCACACTGCATCGTGACGTGAAGCCCGGGAACATCCTGCTGACGGATTTCGGTGAACCGCAGTTGACCGACTTCGGAATCGCCAGAATCGCCGGGGGCTTCGAGACGGCGACCGGGGTGATTACCGGTTCGCCGGCTTTCACCGCTCCTGAAGTGCTCGAGGGCGCATCCCCGACGCCGGCATCGGACGTGTATTCGCTGGGCGCGACGTTGTTCTGTGCGGTGACCGGCCATGCCGCATTCGAGCGCCGCACCGGCGAACAGGTAGTCGCTCAGTTTCTGCGGATCACTTCCCAGCCCATCCCGGACCTACGGGCACAGGGTCTGCCTACCGACATGGCCGCGATCATCGAACGGGCCATGGCCCGGGATCCGGCGGATCGGCCGCCGACTGCGGCCGCATTCGGCGAAGAGCTTCGTGCAGTTCAGCGCTCCAACGGCGTCACCGTCGACGAGATGCCCCGTCCCGTCGCGCTGGGCGTAGAGCGCCGAAAGTCGCCCGTGGCGCACCCGGTTCATCGGGATTCCGGAGGCACGCCGACGCCCCCGACACCCGCGACGAAGTACCGGCCGCCGGTGACCACCAGGTCACTGGTCGCCCGCAGTCGACTCACCGACGTCCTTCGCGCCGGGGGAGGACGGCGGCTGATCCTCATCCATGCGCCATCGGGGTTCGGCAAGAGCACCCTGGCGGCGCAGTGGCGTGACGAACTCACGAGCGAGGGCGTCGCGGTCGCCTGGCTGACGGTCGACGACGATGACAACAACGAGGTGTGGTTCCTGGCGCATCTGCTCGAGGCGGTCCGGCGCGTCCGTCCTGCACTCGCTGAGTCGTTGGGGCAGGTACTGGAAGACCACGGCGACGACGCCAGCCGCTACGTGTTGACGTCGCTCATCGAAGAAATCCACGACAAGGACGACCGGATCGCAGTGGTGATCGACGACTGGCATCGCGTGTCCGACAGCCAAGCCAGCGCCTCGCTCGGTTTCCTGCTGGACAACGGATGTCACCACCTGCAGGTCATCGTGACGAGCTGGTCTCGCGCCGGATTACCACTGAGCAGGTTGCGGATTCGTGACGAATTGGTCGAGATCGATTCCGGTGCTTTGCGTTTCGATACCGAAGAGGCGGCCTCGTTACTCAACGATGTTGGTGGACTACAGCTGTCGCGCGGCGACGTGGAGGCATTGACCACGTCGACCGACGGGTGGGCCGCAGCCCTGCAGCTGGCCGCATTGTCGCTGCGCGGCGGCAGCGATGCGAGCAGCCTCCTGCGCCGACTTTCCGGTGCCAGCGACGTGATCCGCGAGTTCCTGGCCGAGAACGTACTCGACACCCTCGAACCCGAGCTGCGCGAGTTCCTATTGGTGACATCGATCACCGAGCGGACCTGCGGCGGGCTGGCATCCGTGCTGGCGGGGGTGACTAACGGGCAGGCGATGTTGGAACAGGTCGAGCAGCGCGGCCTGTTCCTGCAGCGGATCGACGACGACCCGAATTGGTTCCGCTTCCACCAGATGTTCGCCGAATTTCTGCGCCGGCGCCTCGAACGTGACGGACCCGATCGGGTCGCACAAATCCACCGCACCGCATCGGCGTGGTTCGCCGAAAAGGGCTACCTCAACGAGGCCGTCGACCATGCGCTGGCTGCGGGCGATTTCGCCCGCGCGGTTGATCTTGTCGAGCAGGATGAGACGAACCTGCTCGAGCAATCGAAGATGACGACGCTGCTTGGAATCGTGAAGAAGTTGCCGCCGGCACTGGTGGTTTCGCGTGCCCGGCTCCAACTCGTCATCGCCTGGGCGAATATCTTGCTGCAACGTTCGGTGCCCGCCGCCGGCGCGCTGAATCGCTTCGAGGCGGCCCTGGGCCGCGCGGACCTCTCCGATGCGACGCAGTCGGATCTGCGAGCTGAGGCGGACGTGGTGCGAGCAGTCGCCGAAATCTTCGACGATCGGGTCGAGCGCGTGGACGATCTGGTCGCCGAGGCGATGTCGAGAGCGGACACACTGCATCCGCGAGTGCCTGGGGTCGCGGGAAACGTAGCGGCGTTCGCCGCGATCCACCGCTTCGACTTCGATGCCGCGCACCGGCTGCTTGACTGGGCCGCGCCCTACCAGGAATTGATGGGACCGTTCGCCACCGTTTATGGGCGCTGCTGGGGTGGCATGGCCGCCAGGTATCAGCTCGACATTCCCGCGGCCCTGAAGAACTTCCGAGAGGCATTCGAGATCGCCACGGGAGTCGGACCCCACTCGCACGCGGCCCGGCTCGCGGGTTCGTTTCTCGGCGAATTGCTCTACGAGACTGGCGACTTGGCTGAGGCCACACGTCTACTGGACGAGAGTTATCTGCTCGGATCCGACGGTGGCGGAGTGGATTGCTTGGCCGCCAGGTACGTAATCGGTGCGCGCATCAAGGCAGTGCAGGGGGACCACGACTCCGCGGTCGATCGTCTTACCGCTGGCGCGAAGGCCGCGGACCACCTGGGGCTGCCGCGACTTGCCGCCCGCATCAACAATGAGCGCATCCGGCTGGGCATCGAGCTACCGCAGGCGGTTGCCGCCGGATTGCGAGCGCCCCGCTCCATCCCTCGAGACAATGGAATCGCCACGCTGACAGCTGAACTCGACGAGGACTCCGCGGTTCGCCTGTTATCCGCGAGTGATTCTGCGGATGAGCGCGAGCAGGCGTGCCGACGCGCCGCCGAACTGGCCGTGAGCATCAACGGAGAGCGCAGACCCCTCGCTGCGCTGCAGGCACAACTGCTCCTCGTCGCAACGCTCACGGCCGCCGGCCGGGCAACTGACGCTCAAAACGAACTGGCGCCGGTAACCGCGAAATGTGCGGATCTCGGGCTGTCACGGCTACTCGTCGATGCGGGACTCGCGTAGCGCGGGCACTTACGTGACTATCGCTCCAATGCAACGGAGCTCGAGATCCTCAGTTCTACACGAGTTCGGCGGCGCGGCGCTCTGCGTTGATGATCGGCCGGATCGGCTCGGGCTTCCGTCGCCAGTCGCCGACGGTGTGGGCTCCGGTGATTGCCAGTGGGACGAGCACCGGGGAGAGCACCAAGATGGTGATCGCGATAAGGGTGAGATAGGACGACATGGTTTCGCTCGCATTTCCCCGCGTAATAGCGGTTGGTTGGAATCTGGTATGGAATTGTTCGTCGAGACGCTCGGCCGTCGGATTCGGATGAGGGGATCCCGTAGAAACAGGATCGTCGACAGTGCCGTCGCCGGTCTTGACGGATTCCGACATACTTTTATCATTTCCCGACATGAACGGGTTCGCCGCGATCGACGGCTTCAGGAGCGTTGCGCAGTCGGATTTCGCTGCCGCGCGTTTGGACGAGATCGACCCGGTGCCGGCAGGTATCGCTTGCGCACACGCCCCCCGGGTCGGCGCGAGAAGTAGTTTGGCTGTTCACCCATACGCCTTCTCGGAGTCTCCGCAGGTCGGCGCGATTCCTGCCATCGGTCGCCTTCAGGCCGAGTGCCAGCAATCGCCTGAGATTGGATGCCGGACGGCGGATATCGGTTTGGATGCCGAAGAGTCCCGATACAGCTACCAATTCGGGATGCGTCGGCGGCCCGATTGTGCGATTGGCGGCGATATGGATAGATTCTGGGGGCCGCGGTGAAGAAGTCGCCGTGGCCCAGGGACGGAGTGCGTCATTGCGTGGCTCTTCCGCAGGCCCGTTCCGTTACCCCGCATCACCCGACCGCAGAGTTGGGATGTGATGCGACGTTGCGATCAACGAAGTGACTGAATACGCCCACCTCAGCGACGCAGACGTCGAATCGATCGCGTTGGCGCTGGAGGAGATCCGCAGCGACATCGAGGCGTCGCTCAGTGCCAAAGATCGGGCATACATCAAGCGCGCCATACGATTTCAACGTGGTCTTGAAGTTGCCGCGCGGCTGACGATCTTTGGCAGCAGGAGCAAGACCGGATGGACTGTCGGCACCGTGGCTCTGGTCGCCTCGAAGTGCATCGAGAACATGGAGCTCGGCCACAACATCATCCATGGGCAGTGGGATTGGATGAACGACCCGGAGATCCACTCCAACACGTGGGAGTGGGACATGGTGGGTCCGTCCTCACAGTGGCGCTTCGCCCACAACTATCGCCACCACGTCTTCACCAACGTGATCGGGATGGACGAGGATCTCGGCTACGGCGTGCTGCGCGTCAGCCGCGACCAGGAGTGGAAGTCGGGCTACTTGTGGGCTCCGCTACGGGCGCTGCTGCTGTCGGCCGCCTTCGAGTGGGGCATCGCGCTGCACGACCTGGCCACGGAGCAACAGCATCAGCAGACCGAAGAGGCCAAGGCCGAACTCAAGCGGACGATGATCCGCAAGATGGCTCGCCAGGCCGCCAAGGACTACCTCTTCTTTCCGATGCTCAGCGGCCGTCGGTGGCTCCGCACATTCTTGGCGAATTTCGTCGCCAACGGCTTCCGCAGCGGGTGGGCGTACGTCGTGATCGCGTGTGGGCACTTCGTCGATGGCGCCGAGAAGTTCACGCCCGAAGCCGTGGCGAACGAGACGAAGCCGGAATGGTATCTGCGGCAGATGCTGGGAAGCGCGAACTTCACCGCCGGACCCGTCATGAGGTTCATGAGTGGAAGCCTCTGCTACCAAATCGAGCACCACCTGTTTCCCGACCTGCCGAGCAACAGGCTTCCCGAGATTTCGGTGCGGGTTCGGGAAGTCCTGGCTGAATACGACCTGCCCTACACAACGGGTCCGCTGATCCGCCAGTTCTGGCACACCGTGCGCACGATCTGCAAGCTCTCCCTGCCGGATCACTTCCTGACGGCGACCTCCCATGACGCGCCAGAGACGGCCTCCGAGGAAAAATTCAGGCACGTGGCGGCGCATCCGCGTGTCTTCGGCGCTCATGAGGCCGGCACGCAAAGGAGCGGATTGGATACCGCGACCAGAGACCGCGCTGGGCTGCGGGTGAAACGAGGTTGGCGACCTGTGGCGCAGCGTGCCGCTGCCATGGCTGCGCTTCGCTTCTCCTGATCAACGCTGCGGGTATTCCATCGGCCGGGTGTTACGCGAGTTCGATTGTGACGTCACCGCCTGCCGGGTTGGCGTCGGATACGAGCGTCCATGGCGCGCGATAGACGCGGCCGGGTGCGGCGGGCCAGAGGGTTCGCTTTACGCCGATGAGGTGTCCGTCTTGGGTGGCGCGCAGGGTGGGCACCCGGTGATACTCGTCGACCCAGAGCAGGAGGTCACCGCGGGCTGAGACGGCCCCGTCTGGGGTGATGAGTTGGGGCGCCACCCAGCGGAACGGTCGGGCGGCCCGCACGCGAACACCTTGCGGCGCTTCGGCTTTGGTTCGGAGCCAATCGGCGATCTTGGGTGCGACGTGGCGGCCATCCAGGGCTGCGCCGTCGGCGGTGTCGACGGGGTGGAGCAGATTGCCGACGGCGAAGACGCCGGGTGTGGTCGTTTGCAGATTGGCATTGACGAGCGGGCCGCGGGTGGCTGGGTCGAGCTCGATGCCGCCGGTACGGGCGAGTTCGTGATCGGGGATCCAGTCGCCGCTGGTGATGACGGTGTCGCAGTCGATGGTCGAGCGCGCTCCGGTGTCGAGGTTTTCGACCGTCACGGACTGGACGCGGTGCCTGCCGTTGATGCTGACGACCCGGGTGCGGGTGAGCACCGGCCTCTTGAGCAGGAAGCGGCCCGGTATCCGGAACGCCGCGTATGCCTCGGAGCGGGGATAGCTGCTGGTCATCGCGACGGTCGCGCAGCCGGCCTCGCGGAGTGTCATGACTGCCGACCAGCTGACCAGTTCGGCACCGATGACAACGGCTCGGGTGCCCACCTTGGCGTGGTGCAGGTGGACGAGATTTTGGAGATGACCCGTCGTGTAGACCCCATCGGGACGGTCGCCGGGGATCAGTCGCGCCGGGCGCGGCCGTTCGCGGGCACCGGTGGCCAGGACCACGGCGTCGGCCTCCACGACCCGTCGGCCGCGGGGCGAGGTGACCTGCAGTCGCCGATCGCCTGCCCAGCCGGTCACCATGGCTTCGGTTTCCAGATGGGCTCCGGCGTCGCGCGCGGTGTCGGTGAGCCGGCGTGCGTATGCGGGTCCGCTGATGAAGCGTTTGAGGTCGCGTATTCCGTAGCCGGGGTGGTCGCTGTGGCGGGGGATCCCGCCGGTCTTGGCTTCGCGTTCGATGACCAGAACCTTGCCGTCGATCAGTGGGGCCAGTGTCGCGGCCGTAGTCAAGCCGGCCGGTCCGCCGCCGATGATCGCGACCCCGACCTTCTCGGTGGGGCCGTTGCTCTGAGAAGGGTTGGGCTGGTGGATCATTGGACTGCCTTCACGTCCCCGGTGTGCTCCACGCCGCGGGACGCCAGCAGCGCGTCGGCATGGGCTCCGCAATAGAAGCCTTGGCAGCGTCCGTTCATCACCCGGGTGCGCCGCCGCAGCCCATCCAGGTCGGCAGGCGGGATGGGTGAGGCGAAGGCGTCGCGGAGCTCACCTGCGGTGACCCGTTCGCAGAAGCAGACGATCCGCCCGTAGGCCGCGTCGGCGGCGATGCGCTCAGGCTCCTGATAGGGCCGGGTGAAGGCTTCGCCGATATTGGGCATCTTCGGCGGTGGGGGCAGGTCGGCGCGTGGGGTGAGGTCCAGCTCGGTGTCGGCGAGCAGACCCATCACGTGTTCGGCGATCGCCATGCCAGAGGTCAGGCCCGTTGACCGAATACCGCCGAC
>Ga0193717_1002323_pt1 | contig 11018 bp, 8 predicted proteins | sample U2c2metaG_FD_145900 | JGI IMG/M metagenome (GOLD analysis project Ga0193717, IMG submission 145900) | Soil microbial communities from a riparian zone of the East river system, Colorado, United States - U2c2 | ecosystem: Environmental > Terrestrial > Soil > Riparian zone | place: USA: East River...
CGCAGGACGGCCGCGTGCAGATGGACGCTCTGCTGATGAAGGGAGAGAATCTTCGTACGGGCGGTGTGGCCTGTGTTGAACGGCTGCGCAATCCCATCCATGCTGCGCGGCTCGTCCTCGACCACAGCCCCCATGTCTACTTCGTCGGCACGGGTGCAGAGAGATTCGCCCGCCAGCACGGCATGGCGCTCTGCGACAACAGGGATCTCGTGATCCCGCGCGAGCAGGAGCGGCTCTACAAGGCCCAGGCCGCTGAACTGGCTGGGCATAGTGATACGACCTTCTCCGGTCCATTGAGTTTAGCCTCGCACGATACTGTGGGAACGGTGGCTCTGGACATCCACGGCAATATCGCTGCTGGCACCAGTACGGGCGGAACGTTGAACAAGGCTCCGGGCCGTGTGGGCGACTCTTCGCTGATCGGCTGTGGCTGCTACGCGGATAATCTCTCTGCTGCCGTCTCGCTTACCGGTTGGGGAGAGCCCATCATGAAGCTTGTGCTCGGCAAATGGGCTGTCGATCGTGTCGCCGCTGGAGCCAGTCCGCAGGAGTCCGCGCAGGCCGCCATCGACTACCTGTTCGCGCGCCTGGGTGGACACGGTGGCATCATCCTGTTGGCTCCGGATGGCCGCGTTGGACTGGCGCACAACACGCCACGCATGGCCTGGGGGCTTCAGACACCGGCGTCGTCAAAGCTAGGCGTTACCCGTAACGAGGTGGGATAGCAGTCAAAGATCAAGCCAGCATAGGTCTTTGTGAAATCAAATAAAATTTACACAATGCAGGCCGCCCCACTTTTTCCAGATGTCCGGCTCGAGGAGCTTCACCAGCGTCTGCTTATGCACTACGGCAGGCCGCCGGAGCGAGAGGTGTGGGATCCGCTCACGCAGTTCATCTACTCCCTGCTCTCCTCGCGTACCAAGACGGAGACGACACATCAGGTTCTGCGACATCTACAGTCACGGTTCGAGAGGTGGGAGGCGCTTCGCGATGCGCCCGTTGCGGAGATTGAAGACGCTCTCCGGGCTCTTACCTTTGCCGAGCGCAAGGCCGTCCAGCTTAAGACTGCGCTGCAACAGATTACGGAGCGCTACGGAGCCCTCTCGCTTGATTTCCTGAGAGGCTACCGGACTGAGAAGATACGCGCATGGCTCGAGCGCTTCGACGGCGTCGGTCCCAAGACCAGCGCTGCCGTCGTCAACTTCAGCAACCTGCGTCGTCGTGCCATCTGTGTCGATAGTCACCACCTGCGCGTGACACAGCGCCTGGGCTTCGTCGCCAAGAGCGCAACCGTCCGCGAGACGGAGGCGCGTTTGATGGGGATGGCCCCGCCTGCATGGTCGGCCCCGATGTTGGATGAGCATCACATGCTCATCAAGCTCCACGGCCAGCGCCTGTGCACCTTCGCCGATCCAAAGTGCGTCGGCTGCCCACTGCAGGAACAGTGCCCCACCGGAGGCGGCAACCTCGCGATCCGCAACCGTACTAAAACACCAACCGATAGCTACCTAATCTAGATTTTTTCGTCTTAGAGGCTACTCTGTAGCTTCCCTCTTGCTAAATGAATACTCATTCATGTAGAACATCGCGTCGCTAAGATTGCCGCGGGTGCCGCTGCCAGGCGTTCGTCGGCAAGGGAGCACTCCCCATGTCTATTCGTAAAATGCGGCTTATCCTCCATGTTTGTATCGCCGCTCTCTTCATTCTGGTTTGTATCGTCCCCACTTCTCTGCGGGCCCAGAACATCTCGACCGCGCAGCTGAACGGCACCGTGCACGATCCTACGGGGGCACTTGTGCCCAATGCGATCGTTACGGTTGCAGACGCCTCGAAGGGGATCTCTCGCACGACGACCAGCGATGGCCAGGGCAACTACCAGATCCTGCTGCTTCCGCCAGGCGTCTACACCATTACGGCAACCGCTCCGGGATTCGCAAAGCTGACTGCGAGCAACGTCATCCTTACCGTTGGCGAACAGGCATCGTTGCAACTTACGCTCTCTATCAGCGGCAGCGATACCGTCAATGTCATCTCCGGCGCCGACATCATCGAGACGCAGCGCAGCTCGCAGTCCACGACAGTCAACCAGATGCGCATCAATAACCTTCCCATCAATGGCCGCAACTACATCAACTTCACCCTGACCAACTCGCAGATCGCGCGTGATGCCGCGCCGCCGATTGGAGCCATCCCTACCTCCGGACTGAACTTTGGCGGCGTACGCGCCCGGTCGAACTCCATCAATGTGGACGGCTCTGACGCAGGTGATTACGTCTCCGGAGGAACGCGCGCAACGGTCTCACAGGATGCAGTACAGGAGTTCCAGATCATCACGAACGGCTTTGCCGCAGAGTATGGGAGGGCAGCAGGCGGCGTCGTGAATATCGTAACCAAATCAGGCACAAATGCTACTCACGCGACCGCCTTCGGCTTCCTGCGCAATCGCTACATCCAGGCGACCAATCCGTTCTCGACCGTCTACCAGCCTGCTTATACGCGCGTGCAAGCAGGCTTCACAATTGGTGGAGCAATTATTCCGGACAAGACGTTCTACTTCTTCTCGACAGAGATCACGCGTCGCCAGGAGACGGGCTTCTCCGCCATCGGCACCAATAACTTTGGCCTCACGAGTATCGACGTCAGCAAGTTTTATGGAGCTCCCGCCGGAGCCCTCACGGTCCAAGGGACAGCAGAGCAGAGGACGTTTCTCACTGCCGCTCCCGCAGCTACACCCGGCATCCAGCAGTATGTAGCACTGGTCGGCTCCAGTTCCTCGCTTGCTCTCACGGGGAGGAACCCTGGCTTCTTGCAGCCCACCATCGGCGCTAACAGATTCGTTACCTCGGGTCAGGCTACGCCGACATCATTTACGCCGCTCAACCAGCTGATCGGCAACTTCCCCATCTCGGAGAAGACGGAGGTTTACTCGCTGCGTCTGGACCATAAGCTGACAAACAACCAGCAGCTCTTCATCCGCGCCAGCGTCAGCCCCAGCTTCGTAAGCGGCATTCAGGAGAGTGCGGCGAATCAGAACCTCGGCGAAAACTCCTTTTCGCGCACCGCGACGCAGAGCTTCCACGACTACTCCATCGTTGGCCAGCACACGCTGCTGATGGGGAGTAACAAAGTCAACGAGTTGCGCATCCAGTTCGCCCGGCACCCCATTCGTTTCTCCAACTCTAGCTCTCCCGGCGGCAGCGGCGTAGCTGTCAACATTCCGGGCTTTGCCTACTTCGGCAAGACGCCCTTCTCCGTCGTCGATCGCATCGAAGATCAGTCGCAGCTACAGAACAACTTCACCGTCACACACGGCAGCCACACCTTCAAGGCTGGTGTCGATCTGCGCTATATTCCGATCAACCTGAAGCAGGGCCAACTCTATAGTGGCGGTGTCTATACCTTCGCGGCGCTTGGTGCCAGCAGTATCTCCCCTGCGCTGGCTGGGCTTCCCGGCTTCTCGCCGATTCAGGCCTACGGGCTCGGCATTCCACAGTCGTTCGCCCAGGGCATCGGCATCACGACATTCAAGTACACCCTCAAAACTTTAGGCGCCTTCCTGCAGGATAGTTGGCGCATGACCAGCAAGGTCACGCTCAACGCCGGTATCCGCTATGATATCGAGGCCTTCCCGACTCAGGGCGCGCTCAACGCCAACACGCAGGCTGCTGAGCGCGCCTATGGGGTTCGTGAGGGCATCAGATTGCGGCCGACCAACTTCGCGCCGCGCATCGGTATCTCCTACGATCCGCGCGGCGATGGCAAGACCGTCATCCGAGCCAACTACGGCCTCTTCTATGACCGTGCGCCTGGCAATCTCGAATCGCAATCCATGGTTTTCAACTCCACCAGGGTGCCGCTCGTCATCCTCGCAGGTGGCTCGCCCTGTACCGCTGCCAGCAGCGTGAGCCCGCTGAACCTGAATGCGACCAATGCCTTTCAGGGCTCGCTCTCGAACCCCAACTGTCTGCCTCTCCCCAGTCTCAACTACCTCGCGGGCGAACAGCGCTTCGACCCCAACAATCCCAACTCGATCTTCGTGAACCAGGCTTACCTCGCTGCTGGATTCCCCCTGGCGATTCTGCCGTCGGGGCTTCCCGCCGACCTCCACTACGTCACTCCTTACGTCCAGCAGATATCCTTTGGCATCGAGCAGGATCTGGGTCACAATCTCTCGCTGAACATCGCGTACAACTCCACCGGCGGCCGCCATCTCAACCGCCCCATCAACGTGAATCCGGTCAACCCCGCGCTGCTTGTCGGCAACTGGCGCAACGCCGTCGCCGCGGTCAGGGCCGGCAGCGCCTCCGTTCTACCCGGAACGCCGCAGTCTGCCGTCGCCGGGCCAACGTCAAACCCCCTGACCGTAGCCACCGCCAGCGGAACCATCCCCTGTGGCCTTGGGCCCAGTGGCCCCTATGTCGCGCCGCCGCTGCTCAACTTCTTCCGCCGATCCGGATTGAACACCTCGCTCGCCCAGTTCCTCGTCAGCCAGGGAGCGGGCCAATGCGTCGCCCTCGCCAGCCAGGTTGCGGCCATCGATGGCCTCGGCATGGGGTTGCCGGTTCCCTTCGGCGACATGTCGCCCAACCTCACCAGCGGCACCTCCAGCTACAACGGGTTGAGCGTGAATCTGAAGAAGCGCATCTCCTCGAACTACGAGTTCCTCGTTAGCTACACCTGGTCCCACGCCATCGACGACTCCACCGACGTCGTCTCCACCTCCGACGCTCCGCAGAACAACTTCAACCCCAACGCCGAACGCAGCACCTCCACCTTCGACCAGCGCCATCGCTTCGTCCTGAGCGGAGTCTACAACTCCGGCCGCATCGGCGGCACCGGCTTCGTTCCCGCTGTCTTCTCCGGCATCACCGTAGCTCCCATCTTTGAGATCTCTTCCGGTCGCCCCTTCAATGTCCTCACCGGCACCGATACCAACTTCGACTTCGATCCGCTGACCGACCGGCCCAACGCCGTCGCGCTCAACAGCGGCCCGACCAGCTGCGGAACCTCTCCTGTCGCCTCGAAGTACTCCCCCACCGGGGCGTTCAACCTGCCCTGCTACATTGACGCTCCCGCCACAGCTGGCACTGGCAGCGGGTACTTCAGCGGCACGCTCGGGCGCAACACCGGCATTAAGCCGTACACGGTCTTCACCGACCTCCGCATCGCCAAGGCCTTCAGCCTCCCGCGCGAGGTGACGCTGCAAGTTACCGCCGACGTCTTCAACCTGATCAACAAAAACAACACGCTTGACGTGAACCTTCTCTACACCAATGCCGGTCAGCAGACTGCCGCCTCCGACCCACGCCAGTTCCAGTTCGGAGCGCGGTTGTCGTTCTAAAACAGGGCTCACCGTCTTACGGAACCAGGCAAACCGCGGCTGCGTAATTGCGTCTAAATGGTTATGCCGAGAAAACATAAACACCGGCCAGGTCTGGCATTCAGTCCTGGGGCGAGACCGTGCGCCGTCCTGGTGGTTTTGTTCCTGCTCGTGTGTAATGCAGTGCGCGCCAGGGCCGATGCGGCGTTTTTGATGGAAGAGCCCTATGGCGGATTCGGCAGCATCAATCCGACCGGACATGCGGCCGTATATCTGAATCACATCTGTGCCGCCTCACCCACGCGACTGCGATCTTGTCAGCCGGACGAGGCTGGCGCTGTCATCAGCCGATACCACAAGATCAATGGCTACGACTGGCTCGCGATTCCGCTGCTGCCCTATCTCTATGCGGTAGAGCGTGTCGAGGATGTACCCGCTTCAGCCGACCCAGCGCTCCGAACGCAGTTACGCGATGCCTACCGTCGCAAGTATTTGCTGCACTTCGCACCAGATGTGATCGAGGGAAAGAAAGCAGGCGAGATCCCTAATGGCGATTGGACGCAGCTCATCGGCTCGTCTTACGACAGGAAGATCTACGGCTTCCAGATCGAGACGACGCAGCAGGAAGACGAGCGCTTCATTGCGAAGTTCAACGACGGCCGCAATGTGAGCCACTTCAATCTGTTCTTCCACAACTGCGCCGACTTCTCGCGCAATGTGTTGAACATGTACTATCCGCACGCGGTGCGCCGGAACTTTTTAGTCGACCTGGGGATCACGACGCCCAAGCAGGTGGCCCGGTCCTTGACGAAGTTCGCGAAACGTCGTCCGAACCTCGCCTTTTCGACATTCATGATTCCCCAGGTACCGGGAAGCATTCCGCGGAGCCACTCCGCCGATGGGGTTGTGGAGGCGCTGGTGAAGTCTAAGAAGTACGTTGTTCCGTTGGCGATCCTGCGCCCGGAGCTGACGGCGGTGATGGTGGTGACGTACCTCGCCAACGGCCGCTTTGAGATGCCCAAGGACACGGTCCAGATGATGGTGCCCGGCGAGGACGCAAAGACGCTTGCAAACTTCAACTCGGACGAGGAGGGCTTACCAGTCTCAATCGACGTTCACTCCCGCATCGACGTCGACGACCAGCAGTACGCCCTGAACGATCATGGAATGAATCTTGAGCGCGGTCAGCGAGAGCGTGTAGCCAGTGGTCTCGGCGGAGCGACTGAGTAGTTGCCGCATCAGGTCTGCCGCATTCACCTTCATCTGCTGAGGCAGCTTGCGGCTCAGAAATGGGACGAGCAGAAAGTTCAGCTCTCTGGACTCGCTGAGATGTTCGATGCGGGCATCGCGAAAGCCGATGGTCTCGCCCTCCGCATTGGGAATCAGGGAGACATCGGCATCTCGGGTGAGCGAGACGCCGATGCAGGCACCATGGACGCCGGTCCCGAGCTTGGCCTTTGTGTGGACGTGGACCACGATGCGGTCCTGCACGAATGAGACGTGCGGAGAGTCGACGTAAACATAGCAACTCGAGCTGGCGTTGCCACGCATATAGTAGCGACCCTCGGGTCCATTGAAGAGCTGGGTCCGCAGCGTGCGCTCCAGAGCCTCGGCCGAGATCTTCATCTCCGTGGCGGAGGCAGCGCGAACCGTGGTGAACAGAACCGCAAAGAGAAGCAGCAAGCCGAGCAGGGGACGACGCATGATGCCTTAAGCATAAAGGCTGGACATGGTGGCCGATTCGATACTCTCTTCGACCCGCCCTCACATTATCTGTATTCTTCCAGATGAACTCCTTATCTTGTGTTCGGCGGTACGCCTATCTACCTGGAGGTTTCATGGAACGACGTGACTTTTTGACCACGTCCCTTGCTGCATCGGCTTTTGCTCTCACCAACCAGGCGTCGGGCCAGTCTCAAGCCCAAACGTCTGCCGGCAAACCCCGCGAGTACTACGAGATTCGCAAGTACCATCTGCAGTCCGGCCCGCAGACCAAGCTCACCGAAGGCTACGTCGCCAACGCTCTCATCCCTGCGCTCAACCGGCTCGGCATTGCGCCAGTTGGTGCATTCCACCTTGACTTCGGTCCCGAGACACCTACGCTGTACCTGCTGCTCCCCAGCGCGAACCTCGAAGCTCTGGCCACAGCCGAGCTGCGGCTCACGAAGGATGAAGTCTTCATGAAAGCCGCCGAGCCCTTCTGGAATGCACCCGCTACCGCGCCTGCCTTCCAGCGGGCAGAGAGCTCGCTGCTCATCGCCTTCGAAGGCTGGCCGAAGCTGACTATACCCGCAGCCACGGCGAAGCAAGGTAAGCGCATCTTCCAGCTCCGTACCTACGAGAGCCCCAGCAGCCAGGACCACATCCGCAAGGTCGAGATGTTCCACCACGGAGAGTTCGATTTCTTCCAGAGCGCCGGTTGTGGACAGGTCTTCTACGGCGACACTCTCATCGGTCCCCGCATGCCTAGTCTCACCTATATGCTCACCTTCGCCGACATGGCAGAGCTGAACGCTGGTTGGGATCACTTCCGCAACGACCCTGGCTGGAAGAAGCTATCGAGCTCGCCGAGATATAACTTCGAGTCGATCGTGAGCAATGTCTCAAACCTGATCCTGAGTCCGACGACTTACTCTCAGATCTAGTGATCTCTAGTCCTGGGTCACTGGCTGATGGTTCGAGCCAGTGACCCAGGGCTAAACCATCGTTGTCAGGCGTCGGTCAAATCTAATCTATCTGCTCCAATCGCCGTCGACGTTCTACACTTGCACTGATATGGATCTCACTCAACTCACCGATCACTTCGCCATCCCAGGCATCCTCTCCTTTGACGAGCACAACGGTCTCACCCGTGCCAACGTCACCACATCAGCGGCAAAGGCCACTATCTATCTGCAAGGCGCGCACCTTGCCGCGTGGCAGCCGACCGGCCAGCAGCCAGTTATCTTCATGAGCCGCAAGAGCGACTTCGAACCCGGCAAACCCATCCGTGGGGGTGTGCCGCTCGCCTTCCCCTGGTTTGCGATAGACCGAAAGACCGACCGCTATAACGGTCAACCCGGACCCTCGCACGGCTTCGCTCGACTGCAGGATTGGACGTTGGCCTTCGCCGCGCTCTCCGGCGATGACCTCCACCTCACCTTCACGCTCGCTCCCACGCAGATGAGCCGTGACATGGGCTTCGACAACTTCCGCCTCGCCTTCCAGCTCACCATCGGCCGCACCCTCACCATGCAGCTCGCGGTTGCCAACGACGCAGATGCCCCGCTGGTCTTCGAGGAGGCTTTCCATACCTACTTCGCCGTCGTCGACGTACACGAGGTCACTGTCACCGGGCTTGAGCCAACGTCCTTCATCGACAAGACCGACAACGTGCGCGAAAAGCCCGCCGCCCATGCCCCTCTGGCCTTTACGGGCTTCACGGACCGCGTCTACTGCAATACGGCAGCTACCTGCGTGATCCACGACATAGCCGGCAGACGCAACATCACCGTGGCCAAGACGGACTCCAACACCACAGTCGTCTTCAACCCATGGAAGGAGTTGCCCGACATGGGCCCCGACGAGTGGCATGAGATGGTCTGCGTCGAGACCGTCAACGCCGGCGTGAACGCCATCACACTCGCTCCTGGCAAGACCCACACCATGCAGGCTCACATCACCGTCGAAAAGGCCAAAGCGTAGTCCGTACCACGAACTGTCATGCTCATTCTCGCCTCATCCTCACCTCGTCGTCGTGAACTTCTCACGCAAGCAGGCTTGACCTTCACGGTCGAGTCTGCCGACATCAACGAAGACCGCCTGCCGCACGAGATTGCCGCTGCCTATGCCCTGCGTCTTGCCGAAGAAAAGGCCCAGGCGGTCTGGGCCCTCCATCAGTCGGCAGACACGCCCGCCGATCCGCTCATCGTCCTTGGCGCCGATACCTGTGTCGTCAGCGATGGCCACATCCTGGGCAAGCCCACCGGCGCGGAGGATGCCCGCCGCATGTTGCAGCTTCTCTCAGGCCGCACCCACGCCGTCCTCACCGGCATAGCCGCCGCCAGCCGGTCTAAAACCATCTGCGACGTGGAGATCACCCAGGTCACATTCAACGTCCTGAAGGAGGCGGAGATCGCCCAGTACGTCGCCACCGGCGAACCGCTCGACAAGGCCGGAGCCTATGCCATCCAGGGTTATGCGGCGCGCTGGATTCCGCGCATTGAGGGCTGCTACTTCAACGTCGTCGGCCTTCCCATAGCACGCACGATCACTCTCCTCGACGAGGTCCGCGCCAAACTGGGCTGATTGACCTGGTTGATTGAGAGGCTTGCTACTCGATGCTGGCGATCATCGCAGCCAGCAGCGCCGTCCGTGGGACAAGATGCTCGATCACGACGTGCTCATGGGAGGCATGGGCTCCCTCACCGACAGCGCCCATTCCATCGAGCGTCGGAACGCCCAGTGCGGCTGTGAAGTTGCCATCCGAGCCGCCGCCAGTGGCTGCCTCGTCCAGTTCGAAGCCGATCTCAGCAGCCAGCTTGCGCGCCCTCTTGAACAGGGCGATCGTCCCCGGCTTGCGCTCCATCGGAGGCCTGTTGATTCCGCCCGTAATGGTCAGTTTGCAGTGTGGGTCGGAGACCTTGAGGCCGCGAAACAGCCTCTCCACATACGCGGCGTCGCTCGCCTTCGCGATCCGGACATCAACCTCAGCGTGTGCGTGCGAAGCGACGACATTTGACCGTGTTCCACCAGCAACAACACCACAATTTACCGTCAGCTGCCGCTCTAAATTCGTGAAGTTCGACATGGTCTGGACCAGCTTCGCCAGCTCCAGGACTGCGGAATGACCCTTCTGAAAGTCAACGCCGCTATGTGCTCCAACCCCCGTAACTTCAACATTGTAATGGCCTACACCCTTGCGAGCGGTCTTGTAGGCCAGCCCCTGCGCCGGCTCCAGAACAAATACCGCAGCAGACTCCAGCGCCAATCTCTCCGTAATTGCCCGCGAAACCGGACTCCCCACCTCCTCCTCACTATTCAAAAGCAGGGTGACAGGACGAGCTAACTTCAACTCTTGCAATGTACTTACGGCTGCTAGAGCCATCACAACTCCGGCCTTCATATCGAGCACTCCCGGCCCCCAATACCGCCCCTCTTCCTCGCGCCAAGCCATCCCGGCGAGCGTCCCTACCGGCCAGACCGTGTCCAGATGTCCCAGTAAAAGCAATGGCTTACGAGACGAGCGGAATGGTCCAAAACGAAGCTCATACACGTCACCGAAACTTTCTTGTTTATGTCGCTTGGCGCGCCCCCCCAAATCGATGGCGAGACGCGCTGCGATAGCCATTGCAGCGTTAACTGTCACCCTGTCTTCACTTGGCGATTCCTGGAGCACAAGCTCGCGAAGGCTGGTCCGTATCCACTCCGACTTCGTTTCGACATGCTTCAGAACCGCTTTAATTTTCATGAACGTATCTTATAGGAGACAAATGGCTTAGTGAAATATTCGGCGAAGAGAAAAGTAGATTATGTCTACAAAGTGTGGTTTTTTTACCACATCGACAGGAAGCGATCCGACTGTAACGTTAATAGTGGATTTGTAGGAGATGTCGATTCGTGGGACTCGAAGCTCATTTTGAGCGAACAATTCGATCCGAGATAGAGTTCGGTGGTGTTGGCCTGCATAGTGGGGCACTGGTCTCGATGCGATTGGTGC
>Ga0193717_1002324_pt1 | contig 11018 bp, 6 predicted proteins | sample U2c2metaG_FD_145900 | JGI IMG/M metagenome (GOLD analysis project Ga0193717, IMG submission 145900) | Soil microbial communities from a riparian zone of the East river system, Colorado, United States - U2c2 | ecosystem: Environmental > Terrestrial > Soil > Riparian zone | place: USA: East River...
CGTGATGGTGATGGAACCCCAGACCGGCCGCGTGCTCGCGATGTCGGGCGGCTGGAGCTACCAGCGCAGCCAGTTCAATCGCGCCGTCCAGGCGTCGCGCCAGCCGGGCTCCTCGTTCAAGCCTTTCGTGTACCTGGCGGCGATGGACGCCGGGCTGACGCCCTCGACCATCGTGCTCGACGCGCCGTTCGAGTACGATCCGGGCCACGGCCAGCCGATCTGGCGGCCCGGCAACTACGAAGGTGATTTCGTCGGTCCCGCGACAGTGCGTTTCGGTCTGGAGCATTCGCGCAACCTGATGACCGTGCGCATGGCGCAGCAGATCGGCATGAAGCGGGTGGTCGAGGTCGCCAAGCAATTCGGTGTGTACGATACCATGGCGGCCTATCTGCCGATGGCGCTGGGCGCCGGCGACACGACCCTGCTGCGTATGACCATGGCCTACGCCATGCTGGCCAATGGCGCGCATGAGATCACGCCGAGCCTGGTCGACCGTGTCCAGGATCGCAACGGCAAGACCATCTATCGTCATGATCCGCGCAGCTGCCGCGGTTGCGACGTCACCGCCGCCAGCGGCAAATCACCGGCGCCGCCCGAGATCGTCGACCCTCGGCAATCGTTCCACGACCCGGCCACTGTCTACCAGGTGATCAACATGATGATGGGCGTGACCACGCGAGGCACGGCGGCCCAGCTGGCGGTTCTCGGACGGCCGATCGCCGGTAAGACGGGCACGACCAACGACCAGCGCGATACCTGGTTCATAGGATCGACTCCGGATCTGACGATCGGCACCTATGTCGGCTTCGACGAGCCGCGGAGCCTGGGATCGGGCGAGCAGGGCAGCAAGACCGCGGCGCCGATCTTCGAGATCATCGCCCGCCAGGTTTTCAAGGACAAGCCGCCGACGCCGTTCCGCATTCCGCCCGGCCTGCGCCTCGTCAGGGTCAATCACGACTCCGGCCAGCCGGCCTATGCGGGCGACCCGGGTGCGATCGACGAATTCTTCAAGCCCGGCACCGAGCCCGGCTCGGACGGTGCGCCTCCGCCCCTTGACGGATCGGCCCCTGTTGCCGGTATAGACTCCGGCGGTTCGGGCAGGGGGCCACGGCCTACCCTGACCGGTACGGGCGAGACCTACTAACCAAGAGTTTGAGAAAGCGGAACAGTTATGCGCGCCGAAGCCCAGTCGATGGTCAACGAGATCGAGGAGTCGATCGGACTCCTCAGGAGGCGTCTTTGACTACGATCATGCGGTCGTCCAACTCCACGAACTGAACGCGCGCGCCGAAGATCCAACGCTGTGGGATAACCCGAGGAAGGCCGAGGCCGTGATGCGCGAGCGCACGCGGCTGGAAACCGCCATCGCCACGATCCACCGCCTGCGCGACGCCATCGACACCAATTCCGAACTGATCGAGCTGGCCGAGGCGGAGAAGGACGAGGTCATGATCGCCGACGCCGAACGGTCGTTGGGCGAGGCGCGGGCGGAGGCGGCCAAGGCGCGGCTCGAGACGCTGCTGTCGGGCGAAGCCGATGCCAATAATTGCTACGTCGAAGTGAATGCCGGCGCCGGCGGGACCGAAGCCCAGGACTGGGCCGAGATCCTTGCGCGCATGTACACACGCTGGGCCGAGCAGCGCGGCTACAAGGTGGGCTGGGTCGAGGAAAGTGCCGGCGAAGAGGCCGGCATCAAATCCTGCACCTTCAAGGTCGAGGGACCGAACGCCTATGGCTGGCTGAAGACCGAAAGCGGCGTGCACCGGCTGGTGCGCATCTCGCCGTTCGACGGCAACGCACGGCGCCACACCAGTTTCGCCTCGGTCTGGGTCTACCCCGAAGTCGACGAAAACATCGATATCGAAATCCTCGACAAGGATCTGCGCGTCGATACCTATCGCGCCTCGGGCTCAGGCGGCCAGCATGTCAACAAGACCGACAGCGCGGTGCGCTTGACGCACATTCCCACCGGCATCGCCGTCGCCTGCCAGCAGGAGCGCTCGCAGCATCAGAACCGCGCCAAGGCCATGCAGATGCTGAAAGCGCGCCTCTACGAGGTGGAATTGCAAAAGCGTGAGGCCGAGCGGATGGCGATCGAAGCCAACAAGACCGACATCGGTTGGGGCCATCAGATCCGCTCGTATGTTTTGCAGCCCTACCAGATGGTCAAGGACCTGCGCACCGGCGTCGAACGCACCGATCCGCAGAAGGTGCTCGACGGCGACCTCGACGAATTCATGGCCGCGTCGCTCGCCGCGCGGGTGGGCGAAGGCGAGGCAGCCAAAGCTTCCTGAAAGCGGCAGCGCAGCGAGGGACCTTTAACTGGCCGAGATCGCCGGGCGCAAGTGCGTCGACTCAGAGCGCCTTCAATGCCGCCAGCACCTCGTCGACGTGCCCGGCCACCTTTACCTTGTGCCACACTTTGGCGACCGTGCCTGTCTTGTCGATCAGGAAGGTGGCGCGTTCGATGCCCATGTATTTGCGACCGTACAGGCTCTTCTCGACCCAGGTTCCGTACTTCTCGCAAATCTTGCCGTCCTCGTCCGAGACCAGCGGAAAGGTGAGTTCATATTTGGCCTTGAACTTGTCGTGCTTGGCCACGGTGTCTTTCGAAACACCGACGACCTGTGCCTTGAGCTTGGAGAAATCCGGCAGCTGATCGCGGAAGGCGCAGGCCTCGGCCGTGCACCCCGTCGTGTCGTCCTTGGGATAGAAATACAGCACGACCGGCTTGCCGCGCAGGTCGGACAATTTCAATTTCTTGCCACCATCGGTGGCAGCGGAAAAATCAGGGGCCTTCTGCCCTTCCTTGACGCTCATGCTCGCTCCTCGGTTGCCAGCCCGCCTCACGCGCAGGCTGCTCGACGATGCGCCGATATATAGCATAGGCGTCGGCGGCTTCAGCCTCGATGCGGGCCTTCAGGTCGGCAAGGTCGCTGGTGCCCTGTGTGGCGGCGATCAGCCGGAGCTGCCCTTCCGGTGCCTTTGCCTCGTCGAAATCCGCCTCCTCGCCGTCGAGCGTGAGGCGCAGCACGCTCTGGGCGTCGGAAAGAAGCACGCGTGTCGCGCGCAGGCATTCGCTATCGGCGGCGTCGAGCAAGCCGAAGTCCGTCGCCCGACGCAGCATCTCCGCCGGATGGGGATCAAGGATTTCGGGCCGGGCCGCGGCGTACCTCAAGGCCAGGTACTGCGCGACAAAATCGATGTCGAACAGGCCGCCGCGCACGTTCTTGAAATCCCAGATGCTCTTGGCCCGGTTATGCCGCGCGATGCGATCACGCATGTCGGCCACGTCCCGCACCAGCGCCGACGGCTCGCGCTTGCGGCAGAGAGTCGTGCGGATGATCCGGTCCAGGCGATCGGCCAACGCGGCCGGGCCATGGATGACGCGCGCGCGGGTGAGGGCGAGGTGCTCCCAGGTCCAGGCCGACTGTGCCTGATAGGTCTCGAAAGCCTCCAGCGAATTTGCCAGTGGGCCGGCCCGTCCGGAGGGCCGCAGGCGCATGTCGATCTCGTAGAGCGCGCCTTCGTTGGTGAGCGCGGTCAGGGCCACGACGATCTTTTGGCTGAGGCGCGTGTAGTACTGGATCGGCGGCAGCGGCTTTGCGCCGTCGCCGACATCTCGCGACTGCCGAGCTTGCCCAGTGCCAGCACCGCCAGGCGCGAGCCACGGTAGCCGCCATGGGCCTGCGTGAATCGGTGTTCCACGCTATCGCACAGCGCCGAGATCGTGGCTTCGGCGAGGGCGGAATAGGCGATGCCGGCCTGGCTCGGCCGCACGATGCTTTTGAGCTGCTGGACGCCGATCTGGAAATGGTGGTCGTTGGTCCAGCGCCGCGCCGTGTCGAGGATGTCCTGCTCGTGTTCGACGCGGGCCATTACCGCCGACAACCCGGCCTTCAACTGTTTGGCGGGAGGCAAAGGGAGATAGAAATCGGGCGACAGCACCGAGTCGAGCAGGATCGAACGCCGCGCCAGATGGGCCGCGAGCCGCGGCGCGCTGCCCATGATCGTGGCCACCAGTTCGAGCAGGGCCGGATTGGCTTTGAAAAGCGAGAAGAGCTGTACGCCGGCCGGCAGATTTTCAAGGAAACGATCGAAATTGAGCAGCGCCTGGTCGGGTGAACTCGTGGCGCCGAGCGCCGCCAGCAGGCCCGGCATCAGTTCGGTGAGCAATTCGCGGGCGCGCGCCGTCGCCGTCGCGCGGTAGCGGCCGTGATGCCAGCGCCGCACGATGCCGGCGGCGGCCGATGCATCGCGGAAGCCGAGTGTCCGCAACGATTCCAGGGTGCCGGGATCGTCGTCGATGCCGGTGAAGACCAGGTTGCCGCCCGGGCCGGCGAGGCTCGGCGCCTCTTCGAACAAGCGGGCATAGTGGCCCTCGACGCAGCGCAGGCGTTCGAGCAGCGCCTTCTTGAAAGACGCGGAGTCCGGATATCCGAGGAAGGTGGAGAGGGCGGCAACGCCTGCTTCGTCGTCAGGCACGCTGTGCGTCTGCTGGTCGTCGATCATCTGCAGGCGGTGCTCGACCCGGCGCAGGAATCCGTAGGCTTCTATCATCTCGTCGGCGGCCTGCGGGCTGACATGGCCGGCGAGCGACAAAGCGCGCAATGTCGGGCAAGTGGCGCGCAGCCGCAGCGAGGGATCTCGACCGCCGAAGATCAGCTGCTGGGTCTGGGCAAAGAACTCGATTTCGCGGATGCCACCGCGGCCCAGTTTCACATTGTGCCCCAGCACCTTCACCGTGCCGCCGCCGCGATGGGCGTCGATCTGCCGTTTGATCGAGTGGATGTCGTGGATGGCGGCGAAGTCGAGATGCTTGCGCCAGATGTAGGGCCGGAGGTCGGCCAGGAAGGTCTTGCCGACAGCGCGATTGCCGGCCACGGGATGAGCCTTGATCATGGCTGCCCGTTCCCAGTTCTGGCCGACGCTCTCGTAATAGAGTTCGGCCGCCTGCACCGACATCGCGAGCGGCGTCGAGCCGGGGTCGGGGCGCAGGCGCAGGTCGGTGCGGAAGATATAGCCGTCGCTCGATACCTCCGACATGAGTTGCACCAATAGACGCGCCGCGCGCACGAAATGGCGCTGATGCTGCTCGTTGCCGGCGACGGCAGGTGCATCGCGGTCGAACAGCAGGATCAGGTCGATATCGCTAGAATAGTTGAGTTCGTCGGCGCCCAGTTTGCCCATGCCCAGTATCGTCAGCGCCGCCCCGTCAGGATCGCCGTTCAGGGCAAGCTGGCCATCACGCTCGATCTGCAGCAGAATCCCGTCGATCAGCGCCTCCAGGCATCCGTTGGCGAGTGCGCTCAGCGTTCCGGTGATGCGCTCGAGCGGCCAGACTCCGGCTATGTCGGCAATGGCGACCGCCAGGGCAAATTGCCTTTTTTGACGGCGCAATGTGGTGGCGATCTCAGCGGGGGCCTTGCCGGTCCGAGCGGCGGCCGCCGTCGCATTCAACGCCGCCATGAGGTCCGTGGTGACGGCGTCTGGGCCGCGTCGCCCCAGATCGGTCATAAATTCCGGGTTTTGTAGCACAATCTCCGTCAAGTACGGGCTGTTGCCGAACAGTGCGTCGAGCAGCGCGACGATTGCAGTGTCCCGCGGCTTGGCTGCTTTTTCAGACCAGCGCGTCCAGGCAACGGCGCAGCGGTCGACATGGTGTGGCAAAGGTAGTCGAGAAGCGGAAAGCCAAGACATGCGATGCAACACTCAGGTAAATTGAAAAATCTCATTGGCACGCTCGCCCAGGCGCGCCGTTAACGTCAAGGATGCTCAGCAGCGGTGCTTCGGTGAAAAGAGTGTATCGGCTCCTGATCAGTGGGCTATTCGGCACGGTGTTCGGCCTCGCCATCGTGGCGGCTGTTATTGTCCTGCGGCTGCTGGCCGGTCCTGTCGACCTCGAATTCCTCAAATCGTACGTGCATCACGATTTCGACACCGCGGGCGGACGCATCAATGTCGATTGCGACACGATAACGGCGGAGTGGGGCGGCCTCGGCAGTCCCATGAGGCTGGTGCTGCACGGATTGCACGCGGTCGACCAGCAGGGCAAGGTCATCGCGGCCGCGCCGAGCGTGGCGCTGACATTCGATCCACGCAGCGTGTTCAGAGGCTCGCTCGCACCGACGGCGATAACGGTGGAGCGCCCGGTATTCGACATCGAGCTCTCAGGCGACGGCATGCTGGCGCGCATTTTCTCCGACGCGGAGGGGACTGGCTCTCAAGGCGAGGTCCTGCAATTGCTGGTCGAGCAATTGCTGGCCGAGCCCAACGGCCACCAGATCCTCGGCGAGCTCAATACGGTTCTGATCGAGCAGGCGCGCGTGACCGTGCGCGACGTGGCGAACGCCGTGGTCTGGACGGCGCCGTCCGCCAAAGCCATGCTGAAGCGCGACGCGACCGGCGTGCGGATCGTGGCCGACGCGCGCTTCGATAGTGCAGGGGGGCCGCTAAAGATCGGCCTGACCGGTGTCTATGCGCGCGACCGCAGCCGCATTTCCCTCGAGGCCACGGTCGACGGATTGAAGCCCCCCTTGTTCGCCGAAATGTCCCCCGCCTTGGCCGCCTTGAAGGGCATAGACATCGCCTTTTCGGGCCGGGTGCGCGTCGATGCGACCGGCTCGGGCGAGATAAGGCAAGTGGCCGTGGATCTCAGCGGACAGAACGGGTCTTTGACCTTGCCGGGAATCCTGCCTGGCGATCATCACGTCCGTTCGGTACAGGCGCGCGCCTCACTCGATGCGGCGGCGCGTACGGCGAAAATCGAACGGTTCGACGTCGAATTGGTGCAGGGCGTGCTGTCTTTGTCCGGCGACGGCGTCGCGCGCGACGAAGCGCTCGCTTTCGCGGGTCGCGCCGACTTGAAGCAAGTTCCCGTCGATCGCCTGGGAAGCTACTGGCCGGTTGAATTCGCACCCGGCGGTCGCCGTTGGGCGTTGGACAATGTCGGCGGCGGCACGACCGACGTTCACGCCGATTTCAGCTTCAGCGCCCCGACGGGAAAAATGGATGCCATGGTCGTCGACCGGATGGTCGCTACCCTCGATTATCGCGGCCTCGAGGTGCGATACATGCCGGAGATGCCGACGCTGACCGATGTCTCCGGCACGGCGCGCTACGAGAAGGGCACGATGCATTTCGACATCGCCACGGCGCACGGCGCCGGCTTGCGTGTCTCCGACGCGTCCATCGACCTCTCCGGGCTCGATGCGCCGGAACAGATCGCCACGCTGCGCATGCCGATCAGCGGGTCGGCGTCGTCGGTCATCGAATTGCTGTCGCGGCCCAGGCTCGGGCTGCGCAAGGACATGCTGTACGATCCCAAACGGGTGGGTGGCGAGGCGTCGATCGAGGTTACCCTGCGCTTTCCGCTGATCGATGCGCTCGCGCTCTCTGCGCTGGAGATCAAGGCCGACGCCACCGTGACACGCTTCTCGTTGCGCGATGCGCTGGGCGACGCCGATTTCACCGATGCCAAGGGACGGGTGGTCTACGGCAATTCCGAGCTCAACGTCACGGCCCAGGGCAAGCTCGACGGCAACCCCGTCGATGTCGCATGGCGCGAGATGTTCGCGGCGAAAGCACCTTTCGTCCGCCGCTATGAGCTCAAGGGCACGGTGGGCTCGGCGAGCCTGGCCAAGGCCAACCTTCCGGCGGTCGAGCCTTACGTCGTCGGCCCGATGGGCGTGAATTTGTCGTATCAGGTCGCCGCCAACGGCACCGGCGAGGTCGCCGGCAAATTCGACTTGAAGGGCGCGCGCCTGGACGTGCCGCCGCTCGGCTGGTCGAAGGAAGCCGGAGTCGACGGTCATGCGACACTGAACCTCCGTCTCGCCGCGGGAGGCAAGTTGACCGGCATCGAGTTCGACAGCAATGCCGGCGGCCTCGCCATGGAGGGGCGGGCACGCTTCGCCGCCGACAATGTGTTGCAGCAAGTGACGGTGCAACGGTTCGCACTGGGGCGCACCGATGCGGCGCTCGAATGGAATCGGGTGCCGGACGGCATGAATATAGCCGTGCGCGGTCGCGCCGTGGAACTCGGCCGCGTACTGCAGGCGGTGCGGACTCGGGAAGCCGAGCCGGCAGCGCGTACGGCCGGCGGTCGGGCGGGGCCAGCCCAGCGTGTCGGCCTCACGATCCAACTCGAAGAACTGCTGGCCCAGCGCGGCACGTTGGGCAGCCTGAACGGCAGGCTGGAAATCGCGGGCGACCGAATCGCCTCGGCCGATCTGTCGCTCGGTGGCGGAAAGGGCTCGACTTTGAAAATCGCTCCCGCCTCAGGCGGCAGGTCCTTCGCCCTGTATGTGGCCGATTTCGGCGCGCTGCTTAAGTCGGCAGGCTGGCTCGACGGCATGGCAAGCGGATGGTTGCACTTCCAGGGCCGTTTCAGCGACGCGGCGAACGCGTCCCAGCTCCTCGGTGACCTGAAGATGGGGCAGTATCGCCTCGAGACAAGCACGCCGCGCGCCGGCATCGGCAATCTCAACTCGCTGATCGAAGGCTTGAACCGTGCCGGCAATGCGCTGCAGACTTTCGACCTGCTCGAGGCTGCAATCTCCAAGAGCGGCGACAAGGTCGACCTCAAGAACGGCCGAACGCATGGCCGTTCGATCGGCCTCACGGCACAGGGCGTGCTCGACCTTGGCAACGATACGCTGAAGCTGGGCGGCATCGTGGTGCCGGCCTTCGCGCTCAACAACATGCTGTCCAACGTGCCGCTCCTGGGGCCGTTGCTGACCGGCGGCAAGGACGGCGGCGTATTCGCTTTCTCGTATCAGGTCTTGGGCAAGTTCGACGATCTGAAAACGTCGGTCAATATGATGTCGGCGGTCGCACCGGGCGCCCTGCGTCAGATGTTCACGGCGCCGGTCGATGGTGCGCCGGCGCCACCGATCGTCGAGGCGCCGCGCACCATGCCTTAGGACGCGACAGGAGCCTCAGACGGCGCGTACCAGCACATGACGCTTGCGGCCGGCCGACAGCTTGAGCGTGCCATGGCCGTCGAGATCGGCAAGGCCCACCGAAGCTGCATCGCTGGCGATCGGCTTGTCGTTCAGCCGCCCGCCACCGCCCTTGATAAGCTTGCGCGCCTCGTTGCGGCTCTCGGCGAGACCGGCCTCGTGCATCAGTTCGAAGGCGGGGATGCCGGCGGCCAGCCGGGCGCGCACCACGTCGACGGTGGGCAAGGTGTCGGCCCGGTCGCCTTGCTCGAAAGTGAGTCGCGCGGTCTCCGCCGCCTGCTCGGCCAGGGCCTGGCCGTGCGCCAGGCGCGTGACTTCATTGGCGAGGATCTTCTTCGCCTCGTTGATCTCCGCGCCCTCGAGCGCTTCCAACCGGCCGATCTCGGAGAGCGGCAGTTCGGTGAACAATCTTAGGAAGCGGCCGACATCGGCGTCCTCGGTGTTGCGCCAGTATTGCCAAAAATCGTAGGGCCGCAGCCGCTCGGGATTGAGCCACACCGCACCTGCCGCGCTCTTGCCCATCTTGGCGCCGGAGGTGGTGGCGAGCAGCGGCGAGGTGAGCGCGAACAGCTCGGCGCCCTCCATGCGGCGGCCAAGATCGGCGCCCATGACGATATTGCCCCACTGGTCGGAGCCGCCCATCTGGACGACGCAGTTGTGGCGCTTGTGCAGTTCGACGAAATCGTAGGACTGCAGGATCATGTAGTTGAATTCGAGGAAGGTGAGTGGCTGGTCGCGATCGAGCCGCAGCTTGACCGAGTCCATGGTCAGCATGCGGTTGACCGAGAAGTGGCGGCCGACATCGCGCAGCAGCGGGATGTAGAGCAGCGTGTCGAGCCAGTCGGCGTTGTTGGCCATCACGGCGTCGCGCGGTCCTTCGCCGAAACTGAGGTAATTGGCGAAGCTGCGTTGGATGGCCGCCATGTTGGCGTTGATCTGCTCGGTGGTGAGGAGCTGGCGCGTCTCGTCGCGGCCGGAGGGGTCGCCGACCTTGGTGGTGCCGCCGCCCATCAGGGCGATCGGCTTGTGGCCGGTCTTCTGCCACCAGCGCAACAGCATGATCTGCAGCAGATGGCCGACATGCAGCGAATCGGCCGTGCAGTCGAAGCCGATATAGGCCACGCGCGTGCCCGAGGCGAGCAGCTCGTCGAGCCGCGCCGCGTCGCTGCATTGATGCACCATGCCGCGCTCGTGCACGACCTGCATGAAATCCGACTTGAAAACCGTCATCGCTGCGTACCGACTACGTTTGTCCGCGAAAGGGCGCGGGTGTAACACGCTGCTGTCAGCTCCTCAACGGATCGCCGCCCGATGACCAACGTATCGCTTTTGCCGTCACTCGCCGAGCTTGCTTCCCGGCGGCCCCTGCGCGCCCTCGGGCTGATGAGCGGTACTTCGGTCGATGGCGTCGATGTGGCCTTGATCGAGACCGAAGGCGACACCGTGGCGACCTTCGGTCCGGTGCTCACCGTGGCCTACGATGACGCCACGCGCCGCTTGATCCGGGCGGCCTTCGGCTCGGAGGAGCAGACCACGGCAACCCGGGCCGCCGAGCAGGCTGTCACCGATGCGCATGTCGCCGCGGTGCGGCGCTGGTCGGAGACGAGCGGCATCGCGCTGTCGACGCTCGATGTCGTGGGCTTTCACGGCCAGACCATCACCCACCGCCCCGAGAAGCGCTTCACCTGGCAACTCGGCGACGGCGCGGCGCTGGCGAGGGCAATCGGCGTCGCGGTGGTCGATGATTTGCGCTCGGCCGACGTGGCGGCGGGTGGGCAGGGGGCACCCTTGGTCCCGGTCTATCATGCCGCCCTCACGCGGGATCTCGAGCGGCCGGTCGCCGTCGTCAATATCGGTGGCGTGGCCAACGTGACGTGGATCGGCGCCGACGGCGCGCTGCTCGCCTTCGACACGGGGCCCGGCAACGGCCCGATCGACGATTGGTGCGCGCGCCGGGCCGGCCTGCGCTTCGATTCGGATGGCGCGTTGGCGTCGGCGGGAAAGGTGAACCGGGCGCGCGTGGAGCGGTTCAGCCAGCATCGCTACTTCGCGCGT
>Ga0193717_1002327_pt1 | contig 11005 bp, 14 predicted proteins | sample U2c2metaG_FD_145900 | JGI IMG/M metagenome (GOLD analysis project Ga0193717, IMG submission 145900) | Soil microbial communities from a riparian zone of the East river system, Colorado, United States - U2c2 | ecosystem: Environmental > Terrestrial > Soil > Riparian zone | place: USA: East River...
CACCTGCTGCGATTGATAATGGCTAATATCTTCGGATTCAAAGCTTGAACGCTGATCCAGTTGCCGGGCCCGGCACCATGTGTGCCGGTCGCGATACTGGCCTATCCGCTGCGATCACGGACGACCCGCCGGCCGAAGTCGCCGCCGCGGGACACGATCGGTGCATCATCCCGATCAAGCCCGAGAACCTCGACGCCTGGCTGAGTCCGTCGAGCAAGCTGGCGGAGTCGTATGCGATCCTCGATGATCGCGCGCGGCCGTACTATGAGCATCGCATGGCCGCGTGAGAGACATTTATGCTGCTCAGTAGCATCCTGCTGACTGTTAGCTATGCAGCCTTTGCAGACTGCGGTGTAGCTGGTGCCCGCAGTGTTCTGAGCTTTGACGTACTGCAGGCGCCACCGGACGCCGTGATGTTGCCTAATGGTTTAGTGCTAGGTGTACGGCAAGAATTCGGTCTTGGCTACGATCTGTTCGCCGCGGAGGACGCCTCCGAAGGTTCGGAGAACCTATTAGATCATCGAGTGCATGGGCCGGACCCGTCCGATCTGTACGGGTGGTCGCACCTTCAAAAGTACTATCCGGATGTAAGGCGCATATTAGTCTCACGTCATCGCGGAGAAGTGATCGTTGACCTACGAGATGTGAGATCCGCTCCTGACTCGGCAGGAGATGCAGCGGCGACTGGTTCTGTGCTGGCCGGCCCATCGGGGAAATTTGTCGATGGGACAGTTCATGTCTGCTGGCTGAGCGTGAAGGCCAATGCCTGAGCTACCCGACCTACACAAGATCACCGCCCCGCAGACACTGCGCATGCTGACCATGCAGGAAGCACAGCTCCGCGAGCTGGCCGAGCGCGTCAGGCTGCAGGACGAGCTGCTGGAGGCGACGGTCAACGCACTGGCGACGATCTGCGAGCAGTTGCCGGGCGACGCGCCGGAGGTCGCTGCCAAGCTGCGCGATCTGATGTTTCGATCGGAAGAAGCTGATCGATCGGGCGCAACCGCTGTAGGCGACGATCCGCGCTGAGCGCCGCAACCGGCTATAGTCGACCGGTTCTCACGGGGGAAGGCGCATGCATGCGGTCATTACGATTGAGCGCCTGCCCTCGCGTCATACCACGTATCTCATAGGTCCTAGCGCGCGCTGGATGTTTTCCGCCATTGAAGGTGTCTCGGATGTCCTCGTCGAGAGAGAGGACATCAATCACGTCACTCTGTCATACCAATGGGCGGATCCTGGGATTCATTCCGTGGGGATCGACGAGATGCTTCAGTCGCAAGGGATGCGACGAGTCGAAAAGGGTCGCCGCTGACTATTCTCGCGACATCGGCCAGTGCGGGCCGGACTGATTCCTTCGGGCATGCATGGTAGGGCTGAAGAGTCGCACATGGCGGAGCTGTTTAACACTAGTTCGGTAATACGGAGTCAGGGACTTCGCTGTGAAACGACAGACGATCGAGAAGTCAGGAACTATCGACGGCCTCCGGTGGAGGGTTGAGATCAGCGCGACATCCGGCGGACAGTTCACCATTAACTGGCTCGACGTGTGGGATGACTCCGGGCATGATTTCCCGAGGTATCAGGAGCGCGCCGGCTCGCACGACACGGTCGCAAGTGCGGTTGCGGAAGCTGAGCAACTCGCAAGGTCGATTGCGCGTTCCGGCTGACTCCCCTCGCTGCCGCCGGCAGGGTTCCATCTAACTCCCTAGCGCTTGGGATACTTGCCGCCGCGATACAGGATGCCGTCAATGCGTTCGCAGACGTGCTCCCGGTCGACGTGTGACAGCTCGGCCACAACGCCACGCACCTCGCCCGAGAACCACCCCCAGAACTGGAGGTCCGGCAGTTCGATAGCACGAGTTGCGACTTTCGGCTCGAGCGCATCGAGGATGACGTCGGCTTCGTTTCTATTCACGACGCTAGGATTGATCCGATTTACAGCGTGGCCCCAGCGATGGAAGGCTACATCGTCGGGTGTCCTAGCGTCTGTTCGGCACCGCACAGACGCTATGCTGCAACGCGGTGGAGGCGCTTGTTCTGGAAGTGCGCGCGCCACGTCTGACGACAGAACAGCGCAATAGCATTGCTCGCGCCGCTACCCCCGATGAGTCCGTGTGTATTCCACAGCGCACAGTCCGCCATCAGGCCGTCAGCCTTTAGCTCGGAACTGAACTGCCTCTTCTCTTGGTGGCGTTCCTTGCCGTTGTAGCCGATTGTGACGGAACCGTCGTCCTTGCCGATGAGGTTGGCCTCGGTGACCCGGGGAAGAAGGCAACGCGCTCCAGCGCGCGGCCACAGTCTGCATTCTTGTCTGGGCGGGAACGTACTGTGATGGCGTATTTGAACTTCATCCGTCTCTCCGGTGCTGCACGGCAAGACAGCTTGCGGCGGGATGTCTGAACGCGCCCGGGTGTGTGCAAGTTTTCACGTGCTGGCGCACACATTCCAATGTGTGAACCGCTCCACGCGCGATGCGGCATGAATCTCTGTGCGGCTATCCTGGTGCCGCAAACGGAGAAGGATCGAGCAGCGCATGGGCCAAGGCCCCGGGTGCCTCGACAGCCCGCTTGACTCTCTCCTGATGCACAACCTGGCTGCGAGCTAGCTCGATCACATACCAATCGATGCAGGCGTGTGACTCAGGCGTCACCTCAAGCTCCACCGTCACCCACTCTGAGGGGGTGCCGTAACCACCCGTCTCCACGACTTGCACTGTGCAATCGGGGTAGTGTCTCTCGAGGGCTCTGTTGGTCGCCACGACCGCGGTACGGACGCTCACATCGTTGGTCGCGTTGAGTCTTGCAAAAGTGAAGAGGGGCATTGCCGGTGCTCCCGTTCAGACGAAGGCTCGGACTTTCGATGCAAGAGATTCTGCGAATCAACTGCGAACTCTGTCAAGCCGTGGACGGCAAACGCTCACGCAGAATGACGTCGGCTTCGTTCTGTCCACGACGTTTTGGCTGGGCTTCCAATTGCGTGACCGCGAGTCTTCGCGAGAAGCGGAGGCTCAGCGAATGCGACGCATGCCTTGCAGCATGAGCGTCGCATCGACGCCATTCGAGTGCTCGTCCGGACCTTCCCACTCGTAGGAGATCGTTGCTCGATTCGAGTCTTGATGCTCGAGCTGGATCTCGGAGATGCCGGCGATGCCGCCAAGGACTCCCGCAGCGTCCTGCCAGATCAGGTACGAGCTGAGGGACGAGCGACTTCGTTCGACGGTGATTATCTGGCGCATAGGTCATCCCCTCTGGAGAGGGACTTTCGACTATACGCCCCCGCGAACAGCGTTGATGTTACATCGGCGGAGCGCTGAGACTATCCGCGCGTCAGCGGAGGCGTCGCCAGGCGATCCACTGCGCCACGAGCATGTAGCTTGGTCCTACCACTCGGACGGCCTCCCGCAACGCTGACTCCGTACACAGCAGGCGCACGCACCAGTTCGCCACTTGCTGAGGGTCGCAAGGATCGATGATGCGAGGGAATCCTTCGTCGGTCATGACCTGCCTCCATCTCGTTCGATGGCACGCTGCTCTTCGGCGGATGCACACCAAGTGAACTGGCAGGGGAAGCACCGATAACGAGAAATTATCAAGTCTCGGTTGCTGAGACTCCGCGGCGGAATCCTCGCGTCAGGACAACGACGACAAGGACGTCTTCCTTCTGACCATGCACGTCCGATCAGAGGTCCATCCCTACCGCGACGCAGCGCTGGGTGAGCTGGTGCGGTCGTGCACGCAATGCTGCTCAGCTTCGAACCCGCCTTGGTGCGCGGGTGGGCCTAAAGTCCGATTGACCTGGCCCTCACGTGGCTAAAGGATGCCTCCACCTTTCGCCTTCCTCGGCGAGTCTTCAAGTGGAGAGGTCATGCATCGCTTGCGCGCCAGATCGGTCCTGATGCTCGGATTGGCGATCTGGTACATGTAGGCGAGCTAAGCCGGTCGGGAGGAAGCCAGGAGTGTCGCGATCTCTACGCGCCCGTGTAGTTCTAGTGTAACCGTGTCGGCAAATCCCGAGCGCGGATTGCCGCCCAGCTGCGCGAGCTGGCCGAGCACGTCAGGTTGCAGGACGAGCTGCTTGAGGCGACGGTGAACGCACTGGCGACGATCTGCGAGCAGTTGCCGGGTGATGCGCCGGAGGTCGCTGCCAAACTGCGCGATCTGATGTTCGATCGGAAAGAAGTTGCTCGGCGCGGATGAACAATAGTTACCGTACTCGGCGCATCCCGCACGATCCGAGCAGCACGTCCAACCCTCCCGAGAGCGTGCCGGGATCGGACCATTCATAGCTAAGTGTCGCGCGTTCGATCTCCTGCCGTTTGAGACAGATCTCGGAGATGCCTTCGACGCCGGCGAGAATCCTTCTCGCGCTGGTACCTACGGCACGCGTCGTTGCGTCTGACGGAAGTCGCAGGACCGTGATGATCATGTGCATGAGTTGGCTCGTCTTCCGGGCATGCGAGAGCGATGCGCGGATATAGCCTCTCTTCCGGCCCCTCGTCGGTTCGATAGCGCACATACAGACCGCTCTCGGCAAGCTAGCGTTTGTCCCTCTTACGAACTTGCATGGGACTATCAATGTCTGACTCCGGCCATGTTCCCGAGGTCTGGATCGAAATCGTTGCGCCCGTCGATCGTGCTCAACAGGCTCTCGCAAAGGCCCTACAGGATCTTCCGTCGCCACCGGGTGACGTCGCGGTAGGCGTTAGCGAGCTTGGCACACTTCTGCTCAATCCACGGGCGTGGACTGTCTTCCACAGCGCACTCAAGGCGCTCGACGGGCTTCAAACCCGGCATTCTTCCCGAGGGTCGACGTCGCCGCTACGAAAATTGCTAGTGCTCTCATAGTGCGGATCCGTATTACGATTCAACGATATTCCGCGGCCGATGGGACAAGTCTGGTCGGCCCGGCGGCAAAAGTTCTCACCACGGTTGAGGGCATCTCCGCTATCCGCGTCGAACAACAGTACATGGACCGCGCGACACTCAGCTATGAGTGGTCCGATGCCGGAGATGGCAGCGAAGTAGTCGAGCAGACGCTTTGGTCGAAGGGCATGCGCGTACGCAGGGCCACGTCCGTCGCACGCGGTACATAGTTGAGGACCGTGCGCGACAGGCCGATCAACGCGCACGCTCGGCGCTCGGAGAGGTTCGTCTTCGCCCACATCGCAGCGATGGCATCGCGCCGCGCCTGCGGGCTCAGAATTCTCCCCGCGCCACCACCCTCAATTCATTGCTGACTACTGTGTTTGCTCGCGGACCTTGGGGGTATGGATCACGAACCGAAACTGACGATCGCAGCGGCAAGTATTGGTCGCGAATTGGTTCGAAAAACCCGAATTCCTGAGCCGTCCACTCGTCGCGCCAGCAGGGCTCGTGTAAAACTGCGGTGCCGCTGGAGATCCCCGCTGGTGCGTGAACAGCTGCCGTCAACGAGCAGGGACGAGGCGCAAGGCCGGGCGCTCGGACGATGATACGTGAGATAGGCGGCGTGCGTTTCGGCCGCAATTGGCGGACATCAGGTCCCGCAAAGCGTTCGCACTCGGGCGCGCGTCACGTCGCGCCGTTGCAGCGCAGCAACTGCATATATTCAACGATGGCTGCGCCGCGCGTGTCCAGACGTGCCAGACTGCAAGTCATTTCGGCATCGATCCGAATCGTGCAACGCACGAACGACACGAATGAAGTCGACGTTCGACCGACTGTTGCTCTACAAAAATCCCGACGCGACGATCATCACGACGCCGACGGGGGGCGTGGTCTATTGGAATAACGGTGCGGAATCCATTCTTGGATTTATGTGGTCCAACGCACCGAGACAATCGTCACTCAATATTGTCGTCACCGGCGATCCTCTCATCTCATGACCGCGCAAATAAAGTGGAGTGACGCACTGCGGCCGAATCCATTCGGCTCGGGTCGCCTGAACTCTTGGCAGACGTATTTGTTTGCGATCGCTGCGACGGCAGTCACTCTCTGGTTTCACACCGCGATCGATGGCCTGCTGGGAGGACGACCCGCTTTGGTCATGTTCACCTTGCCGATCATGCTCAGTGCTTATGTAGGTGGCCTGCGCGGCGGACTATTGGCTACTGCCTTGTCCTATTTCGGCGCGAGCTACTACCTGCTACCGCCGCTCCACAGCTTTGCGGTCGCATCATCGATCGAACGTTGGCAGCAACTATTGCTGGTGGTGGCCGGCACTGTCATCAGCATAGTGAATGAGGCGCTTCATCGCGCGCGCCGTCGAGGCGACATTGCGACCGACGAGTACCGACATGCAGAAGCAGTGGTGCGCGCCAGCGAAGAGCGGTTGCAGATGGTGACCGATAACGCGCGTGTTGGCCTGGTGATGGTCGATCGGGATCGACGCTACACCTTTTCCAATACTACCTACGCCGAAATTCTCGGTCTAGCCTCGCGGAATCTCGTCGGCCAGCGCGTGGCCGACGTACTCGCGCCACTCTACGAAGAACAGATTCGTCCTCGCCTGGATCGGGCTTTCGACGGCGAGCGAGTGGAATACGAGTTGCGCCGGCCTGCCTCCAGCGGGTTTCTTTACTACGCCGTCAGGTATGAGCCGACGATAGTGGACGGCTCTGTTTCGTTGGTGGTCGTGGTGATTACCGACACCACCGAACACAAGCGCGCGGAGGAATCCGTGCGGGTGAGCGAGGCACGCTACCGAACACTATTCACCTATGCGCCAGACGGCATCGTCATCGCCGATCCCGAAAGCTACTACATCGACGCCAATACCAGCATATGCCGGATGCTCGGCTATACGCGCAGCGAACTGATCGGACTGCACGCCTCAGACATCGTTTCACAAACGGAGATCGAGCACATCGAGCCAGCGTTGAGAGTGATCAATGCGAAGTCCGACTACCAGCGAGAGTGGCAGTTCCGGCGAAAGGACGGTACGGCCTTCGCGGCGGAAGTGATTGCGACCATGATGCCCGACGGCAATTTGCTGGGAATGATTCGCGACATTACCGAGCGCAAGGAGATGGAGCGCGCAACGCGCGAAAGCGAGGAGCGCTTCCAGACGATGGCAAATTCCATCCCTCAACTCGCTTGGATTGCGCGGGCTGACGGATATATTTTCTGGTACAACCGGCGCTGGTATGAATACACCGGCACGACGCCGGAGCAAATGGAAGGCTGGGGCTGGCAGATCGTGCATAGTCCGGAGATCCTCCCGACAGTCATGGAGAGGTGGACCGGCGCGATTGACTCCGGCGAGCCGTTTGACATGGAATTCCCCTTGCTAGGGGCGAACGGACGTTTCCGCAAATTCCTGACGCGCGTGCAACCCCTAAAAGATTCGGAAGGGAGGGTTGCGAATTGGTTTGGCACGAATACGGACGTGGAAGCACTGAAGCAAGCGGAGGAAGAGGTTCGCATCCTAAATGCCGAACTCGGGCAGCGCGTCATCGAGCGCACACGCCAACTTGAAGCTGCCAATGCGGACCTTCGCCACAGCCGGGCCGAACTCAGTGTCCTCTTCGAGTCGCTGCCCGGCCTGTATCTGGTGCTTACACCGAACCTCAAGATCGTGTCGGCGAGTGACGCCTATCTGAAGGCCACCATGACTACGCGCGAGGGCATCGTAGGCCGTGATATTTTTGAGGTGTTTCCGGACAATCCAAACGATCCCGGGACAAGCGCTGTTTCATACATGCGAGCGTCGATTGGACGTGTACTGCAGAATGCAACGTCCGACATCATGGCCATCACCCGTCATGACATCCGCCGGCCCGACGGTATCTTCGAGGTACGTTACTGGAATCCCATCAACGCACCCATGTTTGGCGTCGACCGCGAGATCAAGTACATCGTCCATCGCGTTGAGGATGTGACCGAATTTGTGCTGCAAAAGTCGCAAGCCGCTGACAGCACTGCGGAGCTAAGCGCGCGCGTTCAGAAGATGGAGGCGGAAATTTTTCAAAGCTCGCAAAAGTTGCAAACGACCAACCGGGAGCTCGAGGCAGCGAACAGTAGCCTGGAAGCGTATTCGTCCGCGGTGTCGCGCGACTTGCGCGTCGCCGAGGCGGCCGACCGAATGAAGTCGGTCTTCCTCGCCACGATGTCGCACGAGTTGCGTACGCCTCTCAATTCGATCATCGGATTCACCGGCATCGTGCTGCAAGGCATGGCAGGCCCATTGAATCCGGAGCAAGCCAAGCAGCTCGGCATGGTGCAAGGAAGCGCGCAACATCTACTCGAATTGATCAACGATGTGCTCGATCTCTCGAAAATCGAAGCGGGTCAGCTCGAAGTCCATGCCGAGCCGTTCGATCTGCGAGCGTCGCTTGAGCGAGTAACTGCTTTGATCATGCCACTGGCGGACAAGAAGCGCCTGACGCTGACCTCTATTGTATCTTCAGCTGTGGGTCACATGAATAGCGACCGACGGCGCGTGGAGCAAATCCTGATCAATCTCCTCAGCAACGCGATCAAGTTCACCGAATCCGGTGGCGTGACACTCACCGTCGATCGGGTCGCCGGTTTCCGGTCGTCGCCCGACGCCGAGCCACGCCCGGCGCTGCGCCTCCAAGTGACTGACACCGGCATGGGTATCAAGCCGGACGACTTGCTGACCTTGTTTCAGCCGTTTCGCCAGATTGACGACGGCCTCTCTCGTCAAAGTGAAGGCACCGGACTGGGCTTGGCGATTTGCAGACGCCTCGCGATCTTGCTCGAGGGCGAGGTCTCCGCTGCAAGCGAATGGTCGAAGGGCAGCGTATTTACCGTCACCCTTCCTATGCGAGACGCATCCGAGCCATGAGTTCATCCACCGTCCTCTTGATCGAAGACAATGAGCAGAACCGCTACCTGGTTACGTTTCTGCTAGAGCAGCACGGTTATGAGGTTATGTTCGCGCCGGACGGGCCTCGTGCCATCGAGATCGCTCAGACCGTGCGGCTGGACCTGATCCTGCTTGATATCCAATTGCCCACGATGGATGGCTACGCAGTCGCTCGGGCTCTGCGCGGCATGCCATCGCTGGGCGACATTCCGATCATCGCAGTCACGTCCTACGCAATGATCGGCGATCGGGAGAAGGCCCTGGCCGCCGGCTGCAACGGCTACATTGAGAAGCCGATCAACCCGGCTACGTTCGCGGCGGAGATCACGAGCTTCCGGCGATAGAGTCCGACAACCCACTGTTTCGGCGACGGGCTGATTTTTCGTGACGAATAAGGGACGGGTCACCTGGCATCGCAGTAGATGCGCTAAGCCTGTTGGCGCTCGTTGAAAACTGACCAGCGGTTCTCGTTGAAAATTGACCAGGTAAGAAAGCCGAGAGAAGCGGCCCTCGGCTGTGGATAAGCCTGCCTGATCGTCTGTCAGAACGGGTCGGGTTGATCGCTTGTTTCGGTGTGGCTGGGAAGCGCTTTCTTTGAATGCTCGCGGGAACGGATGCGCGCCTTCGCGGTACTGTTGCTGCGGCGGAAGCAGTAGGACTCGCTGCCGGTCTCCACGATGTGGCAGTGATGGGTAAGCGGCCGTGGCCAGTAGCAGGCGCTTGCTACTCGCTTTTCAGTGATTCGTCATCGATCCGTTCGGCTGCTGCTGCTCAACGGCCTAGGTGTGCCACCGAACAGACAAACTCCTCACAGTCGCGCGAGTGTGTCTTCAAGTGCATCTGTATCGAATTTCACTTCTCCTCCCCGTTGGGGTCGCGCGACTTCGTATCAGGGGCATGCATGAACGGTCAACGGAAATCACGGCGCCTCGGTGGCGAGGCCGTCGGCCGTTACGTATTCTCCGGAGGACGGAGGGTCGTTGCGGCAGCGACCCTTTTAGCCGCAGTTTTTCTGGGCAGCGTCGAACCCGCAGCAGCCGCCTATGTGCAGCGCTACGTCGTCTCAACGCGTGGCGGGGTCACCTTTACTGGGAATGCGCTCGGTTTAAGCAGGGATCTGGGCGCACCAGGACTCCTTGCGCCGGGCGTTCTCGACTCAATAGGTGCATTCAGCACGACCGACACATCGCTGCAAGTAGGAACGTATCCACCGGGAACGACCGACGACTGGCACCTGAACAGTGCGACCGCGCAGCTGACACTGCCAGCGGGCAGTAGCGTCCTGTACGCGGAACTGATCTGGGGCGCTTCCATCAATTTCGGTGGCGAAGATGTCACTGCATTTATCAATACGCCGGTGACCCTCACACCGCCCACGGGTGCGCCGGCCAGCGTCATACTGATCCGGCAAGCGCGCAAATAGGTGGTGGCAGATATGTACGCAGTGCGGACGTAACGGCGCTGGTTCAGACGACAGGCGCGGGTTTGTACAAGAACCGGTGACGCGAGGATAGTCAGCGGCGTCTCAGGGATGCCGCGCCGCATCGCGATTGGCTGGAACAACTCCAAAACGCATGGCGCACGGCCGGATCGTCCACAACGTAGAAGATGGGCTCCATCCGACGATGCTCGATGACTTCCGTGAGATCGCCAACTGTGATGACCTCATAGCTGGTGTAATCCGGCGGTCGCTCGGCTGGGAAATTCGGCACGTGCAGCGGGTACGGGCCCCGCAAAGCGCCTGAAACCTCAGCGAGTTCCTTCTTACCTTCTCCTGCGTCTCGCATTGCGAAGGTCGCGGTCCGTCCACTGGCGAGGGGAATGTAGTAGCACATATTGACGGTAACTCCGTCTCGCGATGTCCCAGCCGGGATGGGAAACCAGTCAGGCAATCTCGATTCCGGCGCCAGGTCGAAACACGGCTCAGGAAAGAACCGGCACCCTGCGGTGAAGACACACAAGGCTAACGCCGCAAACTTGATCGGCGAGATGGCGCAGGTGCTAAGGCCTAACATTCTTCGGCACATGCGCTGCGCTCGATTTCTCGGAAGAATTCCATCGCGTGCCACGCAAGCGCCGGCTCATGCTCTCCGACAAGGAACTCGCGGGCACGCTCGGGTTCCAGTACTGAAAGCTCCTCGGGGTTCGTGTCTGACAGATCCGGCATCGGCAGCTCGGGAAGTCCGTTCGATGG
>Ga0193717_1002328_pt1 | contig 11005 bp, 10 predicted proteins | sample U2c2metaG_FD_145900 | JGI IMG/M metagenome (GOLD analysis project Ga0193717, IMG submission 145900) | Soil microbial communities from a riparian zone of the East river system, Colorado, United States - U2c2 | ecosystem: Environmental > Terrestrial > Soil > Riparian zone | place: USA: East River...
ATATGTTCACGTTGAGAAGATGCGCTTGTTCGGCTCGCGTCGCACAGCTGGCGTGGCGCGCCGCGGGCGTCGGCATGAGTCGTGATCGTCGGTAGAGTTGCTGCTAGCTGAGCGTTGCGTGGGGCTTGGGAGGTGGGATCGCTGCTGAAGTTGCGTGTCAGTTGACCGTGCATGGTAGGCTGTCGATGCGTGGTGCCTCATGGTCGCTCTGTCGACTTGTGGCCTTACCTGGAGGAGTAGCGATGGCTGAACCTGCGTCCTCCTACCGGTGGCCGACGGACACTGAGCCCTTCGCGGACCGGCCGTACAGCTTCGCGAGTCGGCTCAACATGCTCTTCGAGGCGATTCGGCACCCGACGGAGCGAACTTCCGATGGCAGTCATAGGAAGTGGAAGCAGAAGGAACTTGCTGAAGCAGTTGGTGTCCATAAAGCGTATATCTCGAAGTTATGCATTGGTGGCGAGTGCAACCCCGGGCTGGAGCTGATTCGTAAAATCAGTAAGTTCTTCAACGTGTCGGCAGCTGCCCTGGTCGACGATGACCCAGTTGCCGTCGAATACATCACGGCTCAGATGAATCTCTATTCAGCGTTGGTGAACAAGGATCTCGATGTGGCGGAAATCGAAACTATGTTAAACGCGCCACTTGCTGATCAGCCGGCCGCTCTCGCTCAGGTGCTGCAGGCAAAGCATGCACTCGACGCGTCCCGTGATCATGGTAGAGGCCACCGCAGCCACGAAGAGGGCGCGGTGACAGGCAATGCAACAGTACTATTTCGTGCGCCTGGATCCAGGGACGACGGGACCATGTCGGTGTAAGTGCGGGGCGGGCGGCAAGTGCAGTCAAACCTTGCGGCCAGGCACCCAGGGCGGTTGCATCGCAAGGGTGTTGGTGCGCCTGCACTCAGCTCAATAGTGGCCGCCGCTCCGTTGTGTTATCGACGATGCGTTGCAACAGTTCCGGGTTCAGATTGGGCATTAAGTTCTGGAGCACCGTGAGCGTGTTCGCCTCACGATACGACCGTATCGCTGTTCTGGGCGCGCCCACTAGACCTGTCCGAATCTGTGCGTTGGTGCGGCGCAACATGTCTATCCATCCGGAGCCTGCACTGACCGAGTTGGTGTAACGCAGTGCTGCGTGGCCGTTCGGTGTGGTTGACAACAGATCCTCCCCAATTTTGAGGCGTTAACTCTCGAGCTTCGTGATGTAGCTGGGCTCCGTGCCACAAGCATATACGAGCCCGGGGTAGTGCGAGTTCTCGCTCGGCGTGCTTCCACGCGTTGTCGAACTCGCCCAGTTGGACGCAGATCCCGCTGGTTGCGCAGCGCCGCAGCCATCATGGCCCGATGCCCGGAATCGTGGGCCAGCGAGGACGCGACCCTGCTCGTCCGACACCGGCCCGGTCGACGCCGAGCGTCGGCGTGCCAGCTCACCGGTCGGCGGCAAGGTCTTCGTGCCTACGCCTCCGGGTGCTCGTCGTGGCGATCCCGGCGGCGGGGCCACGCCGCAGGTAGAACAGAGGCCGCAGGGTGCGATCCCGATGTGGCGGCGGGCCTGGGACAACGCCCCGGGTGGAGGTGTCCACGTCCCCGCCGGCGAGGATGCACTTGCTGCCGCCGCTGACCTGGATGTGTTGTCCCCGTCCATCCCGGTCCTTTGCCGCTCCGCGTTTCGGCGACTGCGGCTTGGACCATGGGGGCGAGGTACTGGCCGAACGCGGGATCAGCAGCCGCGATGTCCTGCAGCACCGCCGCGACCATCTACTGATGATCAGGGTTGTTCGGCGCGGGCTTCTAGGTTCGTCAGTGCGATGGTGCCGGATGTGGTGCCCCCAGCCGGGGCTCGATCGCACTGAAAGCCGTTCCGCGGCAGTGTCTTTGATCTTGTCGGCGACCTGCTTGCCGACCGCCGACAATACCCCGGTACCGCAGCGGTTGCTTGCATGGCCAGGTCGGAGGTGTCTTCCACGTGTCCTCCCCATCGTGGCGTGTCCGTCCGAACACGCCCTGCACACTACCGTCACACCACGTGACACAGGTCAGTGTCGACATGCAGCTCGCCGTCGCCGGGCACGACCTGGCCGGCGACGGCACGAGGCTGAAGAAGCCGGATCGTCGTACTGACGAGCGCCGAGAGTTTAGGTGCTGATCCTGGAACAGGAAACGGCCCCCCGACTGAGCTGCAAGTGCCGCGAGCCCTTGCCCAAGAGTGCTCCCGACGAAACCAATATGCATCAGCATTGCCGCGCCGAGCTCGAAGCCAAGTCGGCAAACTATCGGCAGACGCACTGGTCGTTTCGGACGACAGGGGAAACGTGCACGTCGAGCCCGCGATGGCCAAGCCCGCGGAGTAGGCAGAAAACTGGTGGTCCACCGAGCACATCGCCGGCCACCGCTGGACGATTGTCGCTCGCAAGCATGGCCGCTCAAGAAACTGCTCGAAGAGGTCAGTGCTGGCGGGTGGCCAAGTAGTTGAGGTCGCGCCGTGGTTCGTCGTCACCGCGGCGCGTCCACCACATCCCGTTGGCCGTCATGAAACTGATGCTCGGTATATCGGGGGTGCGGTAGACCGCAGCCTCAAACTTGGCGTCGTACTGCTCGTACGGAATCAGATGCGATTCTCCGCTAGCAATCGCTGGTTTCTCCCTGTATTGGTCGTCGTCAGAGGGGTCGAAGCTGGCATAGCGCCAACCGGTGATCGTCGCGTCGACGTTGGAGACGTCGACGAGCTTGCAGCGATGGATCGGTTCCAGGCTGAAGTTCGTGATCAGAACCGCCGATGGATCGGTCCAGGATGTGGCGCGTTGCTCGCCCGGTTCCAACGTGATCACTACTGATCGGGCTTGAGCCATCTGTGTATCCAGCCGTTCGGCTACATTCCGTCGACGATCACGACCCGCGATCCACAGCGCCACCCCGACTGCGATGAGGGTGCCGATCGCACCGACAGCCTGCCCGATTGCGCTAATCCAATCGGCGACGGATGTGGCATCGGCTGACATAGTCACGGTGGATCTCCACACTTCTGAGTTGAGCACTCAGGCATCCAAGCAGTCCGAGCCGCTGAAATAGATCGCGTGACCATTGCGGTCAGGACGTGTCGCGGCGTGAGGCCGAACTTCCCTGGTGTCGGGCGACGGTGTCGCCCGACACCAGGGAAGAGGCGTGGGTGGGGTGTGTTCTTGTGACCCCGTTCGGCAGGGCTCCGCACGATGAGCGACGCCGGCGTCCGGGTCAAACCGCAGCCCAAAACTTTCCGGGATCCCTCCCTCCGGTCGAAGCGAATCCCGGAAACTTTTGAGCTTTCAGCAGGGTTTGACCCGGACACCGGCGCCGCTCAAAGACCGATTGAGCCCCGCCGAACGGCGCCACAAGAACGCACAGCTGGGATGTCCCGGTCTCTCGAAGAGGGGGACCGGGCTTTGTGTTGTGCGCTCACCACGGCGGGACGCCAAACCCGCCACACACCAGGAAAAACGAGAGGACACCCGCATGCCCCCAGTCGTTTACTCGGCGCAGACAGATCCCGGAGAAATCCTGGTCTACTTCGACAGCTTCCTGGTCGGTCGCATCGTCGAGCCGTACGACTACAAGCCCGGCGGCGACCTGTATATCTCGAGCATCGGTCCGACCGGTGAGGCGTTCCCGCTTCCGGAGACACCTTCGGTGAAAACGGCGACGGTGGAGATCCTGACAGCGGCAGACGAGTACTGCTACCTGCGCCACCAGATCAAGTGCACCGTCGGTTTCGACGGATCTAACCAGCGTGAGCGCCACATCTCCTGGTGCCCGACCTGCGAGGCGGGTGGCATCTCGTACGCGCCGCACGCATACGCCTCCAAAGAGGAGGCGCTGCGTTTCATGCTCCTCGACCACCACACGAAGACGGGAATGCCCGCCGAGATCGTCGACGACCCGGCGGCGTTGCCCCGCGACGCACCACCGACCAACAGCTCCACTTTCCGCGCACCGCACACCTACTGATCACCCGATACGTAGGCGGTGTTCCGGCCGGGACGCCAAACCCGGCCGGAACACCGCGCCACACCAGGAAAACGAGAGGACCCACCATGAGGAAGCGCACCCCCGCCCAGATCGCCGCGCTCCGCGACGAGCGGGCCAGACTGGACGCAGCTGTCGAAGCCACCCTTGCCGACCCCGCCATCCTGACCGAGGTTCGGGCACAGCTCGAGGCGACCGCGGAATCGGTCCGGACACTGGGCGAGACCGACCAGATCAGGCTGGTCCTCCAAGCCCGCGAACGCGGCTTCGCGCTGTCCGACGTCGCGCCCTTCGATCTATGGAAAGCACGCGATCGGAGCGTCATCGCCGGTGAGACGTCGTTGCGGCTCTCCGGCGGGGCACCGGTCTTCGACGTCGGCCAGACCCACAGCCTCACCGAGGTCCCCGAGCCCGCCGGGCACGACGACACCGAGCCCGCCACCAGCGACGCCGCTCCCGGCGAGCAACCGCAGGTCGCCACGAGCGCGGCCGGTCCCGAACCCACCGCGTTCGGCGAGCAGACCGAGCACGCCGTGGCCGCGGGGTTTCGCATCGAGCGCAGCGGCCGGAGCGTGGAAGCGGACCTGGACACCAGCACGATCTACATCCCGGCTCGGTTGAGCGACGACGCCGCGGCGATCCAGCTGGCCGGGCTCCTGCCCGCCCTCATCGCGGCGACGGCGGACACCACACCGGCCGCGTCCCCCGTCGAGGACCAGGTCGCCGCCGTCGTGCCGATCACCACGCGGGCGCGGGCAATCGAGCGCGTACCTGAGCCCGAGCCTGTTGCGGCTCCGCCTGACAACGTCGTGCCGTTCCCCGGCACCCGCCGGGGTGGCAGCGCCCTCGTGCAGCTGCCGCTCGGTGAGCACTACGGCGTCGCGACCGTGCGGATGTCGACCAACTGGGAACTCGGCCGGACCCTGTACCAGGTCACCGGCCCCAGGGTGTCGGGGTCGTTCACCGTGGTTCCCATCCAACTCGCGGGCGAGCACGACGCCGTGCCCGAGGGCATCGAGGTCTACTTCGGCGACCTGTGCGACGGCGGCAACCGGTTCGTCGGCAACCGGCCCTATCCCGCGGCACCCGTGGTGCACGACATCACCGTCACCGGTCTGTTCGGCACCACCGCCGACACCGTCCGGTCGGACCGCTTCCGGACCAACGGCAGCCGCAGCACCGCCGACTACTCGAGCGAGCTGTTGCCAGGCAAGACCCAGCACTGGCTGAGCCGGGACGACCTCAACGAGGTCCGCCTTGCCGCGGCGCGCCACGAAGCGCCCCACCGCATGTTCGACGAGCTGGCCACAGTCCGGGAGCTGGACGAGAAGATCGCGCGGCTGACCGCGCTGCGCGAGGAGCACGCCCAGTACGCCGAGGACTTCCGCGCGCTCACGTCGCTGCCCGGCCAGTTGGCCGCCGTCCCGGACCTGCCCGCCCCGCCCGGAACGTGCCTGACGCCGGACTGCTCCGGCAACGCCGAGGACGGCGACGGCTGGGACGGGCTGTGCGGTGCCTGCACCGAGCAGGTCGCCGCCGACACCGTGCGGGACGCGTGGGCGGACGTCGACATCGAGACGGCCGTGGCCACCGAGAACGTCCTGGCCACGCAGTATCCGGACGAGCTGGGCCCACAGTGGTCCCGCGTCGCGGTCTTGATCGAACGATCCCGGCACCTCACCGCCGGACAGCTCCAGTCGCTCAACACCGTCAAACCTCCCGCGGAACAGGCAGCGTTCGCCGCTGCCCAGCGCGCGGCGATCGCGGTGGTGCTCGACGCCGGCCGGGACGACGGCTACCGCCTGGCCCGCAAGTCGCCCGCCGGCAGCGCCGCGGTGGCGGTGATGGTGCGCGATCTCCTGCCGTACGAGCACTACCGCGTCCTGACCGCGCCGCTTGCCCGAGTCCTGGGCCACCAGCTGCACCCCGACGACGCCCAGCTCAGCGAAACCCGCTGATCGACCCCGTCTGGCGGGGTGTCCGTCCACACACGACGGACACCCACCAGTCGGAATGCCTTGTACACAGCCACAACCCGCGTGTCACCACGCCAGCCGCAGCCGGGTCCGGGACGCCAAACCCGGACCCGGCTCGCCACCGACCAGGAAAATCGAGAGGAACTCTCCATGTCGAGCACGAACACCCCCGACGTCCACCGCGGCACGCTTCCCCTGTGCGGGGTCTGCCCCGCATTGGCCGGCGAACCCTGCGAGCCGACCTGTGAGGCCGCGGCCAGCCACTCCGTTGTGGAACCGGGCCACTCGCGACCGTGGATCAACCCAGTCAGCAGTGAGGGCACCAAGATCCTGCAGCTGTTCGCCCAGCTCAAGGACCTCGCGGACGAGGACAGCGAAGGCAACTGGACCGCCGGCAACGTCGTCGACTACCTGCGCACGTGGTTCCCCACCATGGGCATCGGTATCTACGACACCTACGACTCCGTGGTCGAACACTTGATGGGAGGACTTCGCCCGCACACCGTGTTCGGTCTGCGCGACAACCACACACCCGGGACCACGCTGATCAGCGCCGTCGCCGTCGGCGAGATCACCGGTGCCCATCGCCGCTCCCAGGGGCGCTGGGAACGCGTGACGACCTGTGTCCTCGCCACCGACGCCGACCACGCCGAAGTACTCGCGTACGTGCTGTTCGAACACGAGCGCGCCGCCAAGGCCGAGCCGACCCACGGTGAGCTGCCGGTGTTCGCTGACGCCGTTCGCGCCGCGAGCCAGCAGCTCACCGCACGCGACAGCGGCGCGGCGTCTACCCAGTCGCCATGGCGCGAACCGGCACCGGGGTCAGCGGGTCCTCTTACGCCGCTGGGGTTTCCTTCCGATCCGGCGCCGTCGGCCGAGCCGAGCGCTCTGGGAGAGGACTCGTGACCGTGGCCGGCAAAACGGGCTTCGTGGAGGTCGCGCTGGAGGACGGCCGGCGCATCCAGGTTCTGGCCGCCGATGCCGACCGGATTCGCGGGGTGGATGCCGACGGCGACGTGGTGATGCCGCTCGGCACGCCCGGGTCGCCCCCCTTACACCCAGACGGCTCCGAGTACCTCATCCCTGTGACGCCCTGCTGCCACGCCAGCGGCAAAGGGTCCGGCGATGTTGAGACGGGCGTGGTGTGCCGGACCTGTTACTGCGAGGTCGACGGCAAATACGGCGGCCCCAGCTCAGTCGTGGTGACGGTCGCCCCATCAACCCCGAGATCCCCGCCTGGGTGGCCGCCAAGCCCCGGTCCGGGATCTCGGATGACCCGTGTGGAGTCGCGGCCGGTGACAACCACGGGCACAAGAACGCGCACCGGGCACGGCTTCACACAGCCGTGCCCGGTGCCGAACACCGCGGACGGGACGCCAGACCCGTCCGCACACCAGGAAAATCGAGAGGAAACCCTTGTGAGTGAACCTATTTCCGTTTGGGAGACACCGTCACTGGTGTTCGTCGACCCGCGAACCCTGCTCGTCGACGGCAACTCCCGCGAGATCAAAGACATCCGCGAGGAACGCCCCGACCTCGTCGACAACATCACCCAGTTCGGAGTGAACACGCCGCCGACGGCCAACCCGGCCCCGGGCGGCAAATTGCGGATCCGCCACGGCTTCAGCCGGACAGTGGCCGCGGTGGCGGCCCTCGACGATCCCGACGTGCAGTTCGACACGATCCCGGTATTCGTGGTGGCCGCGGGTGAGGAAGACGAAGCCGCCCGGTTGATCGACCAGATGAACGAGAACAATATCCGCAAGGGCTACACCGAAACCGAGCAAGCTGAGAACGTCGAACGGCTGACATTGTTCGGCCTGACCGTTGACGAGATCGTCGGGAAGCTCAGCACATCCCCCGACAGGGTCCAGGCAGCGCTGACTGTACGCAAGAGCAAGGCGGCGACCGCCGCGCTGGCCAGCTACACACTGACCATGGAACAGGCCGCCGAGCTCGCCCAGTTCGAACACGACGAAGAAGCCTACGGCGACCTGATGGACTCCCTGGACCACGAACCGAAACGCTTCGAACACAAGCTGGAGCGGTGGAAGCTCGAATACGAAACGCGCGCCCTGTGCGAGCAGCTCGCCGAGCAGCTGCGTGCGGACGGCGTCACCGTCGTGGGCTTCGAACACCCAGGCGGGGCAGCCTCGGGGTTGAGCGGCCTCCGGCGCAGCGCCACCGACTCCACCCTGCTGGACAGCGACAGCGAGGCACACACATTCTGCCCCGGCCACGCGGCGTACGTCACCTCGAGCAGCTATACCGGCAAAGCGTGGCCGGTCTACCTGTGCCTGAACTGGACCGACCACGGCCACATCGCCGCGAGCTGGGCACACAAGTCGGACCGTCCCAAGCCTGACCTAAAGGTCAGCAAAGCCAACAACACGGCCTGGCGGGCAGCGGAAAAGGTTCGCCGGGCCAAAGTCACAAAGCTGCTGCTCCGCAAAACGCCACCTCCGCAGGTGCACCAGTGGATCGCGAAGACGTTGATCCTCGGGGGCAAAGAACTGATCACCGCCATCGATCGGCGCCACGGTTTCGCGTGTGAGCTACTCGGGCTGAAGGAGTACCGCGCTAAGACCCCGCACCCGCTGATGGTCAAGCTCACGAAAGCCACCAACGCTGAGGCGACCATGGTCACCCTCGCCATGCTGCTGTGCGCGGTCGAGGCCTCCACCTCCGTCGACACGTGGAAGAAGGGGCACGCTACCGACGCGCAGAAGCGGTACTTCGAAACCCTCGAAGAATGGAAAGTCCACTACCTCGACGAGGTCGAAAGGCTGGTGTTCGTCTCGGCGGAGGCCGCCGCTGTCACATCGACGCTGGAGGAACCCGGGGACGTTGCCGACGACCACGACACCGACGCTGAGGAAGAACTCGACGCGAATGCGCCGGACGACATCGACGAGCCGTTGGTGACTATCGAGGCCTGACAATTCCACGCTGCAGCTGGTGGCCGCCGCACCGTGGCGTCCACCAGCTGCAGCCCCCTGCCCTATGAGACACAGAAATCCCACTGTGAACGAGAAAAGGAATACCGCCATGCCCAGCAGCGACTCGCTCCCGTGCCCGCACTCCGAGGACTACGTCGGCCGTGTGTCCTACCCGCGTGATCTTCTTCCGCCGGTCCCAGTGCCGAATGCCTCTGGCCTCGTCTGCGCCCGAACGGCGTGCCAGGAAGCTGCGGCAGACGCGGTTGCCGAGCTCACCGGCCACCGCGGCCAGTTCGTCGCGATGCCCTGACCTGCGAACACCGTGTGTGTCGGGCGACGATGTCGCCCGACACCAGGGGAGTGGGGTGGGTGGGGTGTGTTCTTGTGGCCCCGTTCGGCAGGGCTCCGCACGATGAGCGACACCGGCGTCCGGGTCAACCGCAGCTCAAAACTTTCCGGGATTCCTCCCTCCGGAACGCCGAGGAATCCCGGAAAGTTTTGAGCCCACAGCAGGGTTGACCCGGACACCGGCGCCGCTCAAAGGACCGATTGAGCCCCACCGAACGGGGCCACAAGAACGCACAGCTGGGAAGTCGTAGTGGATAACGAGGTTGCACCGAAGGTGTGACCACGCTCAATGCTCCCGGCTGGCGTATCGAAAAACCAGGAAATCCCAGTGTTCCTGTCCTAGCCACGCTTCCCGCTCGCCGCGGGCAGCGTGGCTTTGTCGTAGGTAAGCGCCGATGACCGGCACACACAGAAAGGCACATCACGTGGTACAGCGCGAAATTGTCCAATTGGTCGACGACATCGACGCTCGGAGCGAGGCGGCCGAGACCGTCACCTTCGGGCTCGACGGTGTCGTCTACGAAATCGACCTCACCGAGGCCCACGCCGCGGACCTCCGCGACGAACTGGACGCCTACGTCGCCGCTGCCCGCCGAATCTCGGGTCCCGCTCGCCGCCGTCACGTCCCGGCCGCGGTCCAGGCAGCGGCTCCGACGGTGGACTACGAGCCCGCTGTCGTCCGCCAGTGGGCGCAGGAGCAGGGAATCGAGGTAAGCCCGCGCGGCCGGGTGTCCAACGATTTGATCGAGCAGTACCGGGAAGCGCGGGAGAGCACCGAGGCCAACGCCACCGCTGCGCGTGGTCGCCGACCGCGCCGCGCAACCCGCTAGTCGCCTGCCAGATAGGGGAAGTCCAGGTCCAACAGACGTGGGCTTCCCCCACCGGGCACAGGGCCACCGGCCAACGGAACACATCTCGCGTGCTCCGGTCCACAACGGACTCGCGCGAGACTCACAGGAAGGCCAGCCTTTGCTTCCCAACTTATTCCGCCCAGGCATCGCCATCATGCACATCGCCTCTAAAGAAGTCGGCACGGTGACGCGCAATCTCGGCCAGGACAGGTACAGCTTCGGCGGACCCGACCAGATCGAGTGGGAAAACCTGTTCGGCGGCACCGCAACGAACGACGCCAACCAACTCCGAGCGCTGAACAAACTCTCACACACCGAGCTGATCGAGGTACTCACGTCGTACCTGTCGCCGGCGGGCAAGGAGATCTCGCCCGCCTACGAATGCATCCACTACCTCTTTGCCGGGCTGATCGACCAGGCCCGCCGCGACAGCCTGACCGGGCGCGACCTGCTCGCGCGCGTTGACGACCTGCTCGCCGACATCGACACCGCCAGCCGGCCGATGTCCGCGGCCATGTTCGTGCGAGACGCGCTGATGCTGCTGCTCACCCAGGGCTGGATCTAGCCCGACTTCACCGAAACACCCGGCGGGACGCCAAATCCGCCGCACACCAGGAAATTCGAGAGGACATCGTCATGCTGCAGCTGCTCAACCCTGCCTCCGGCCCCCTTGATCCGACCCGCCGCAGCCCGTGGCACGTGGCGGGCACCGACGTCTCGACCTGCCGCACACCCTCGGACGTGCTGGCGAAGGCCGGACTCGCCAACTGGAACATCCACAAGCTCACCCAGACCGGCGTCGAGATCCGCGACAACAAGGCTCGCACCGTCGTGAACCGGGACACGGTCATGCTCGTCCGCGACGGCGCGAACAACACGACGCAGTACAT
>Ga0193717_1002329_pt1 | contig 11000 bp, 8 predicted proteins | sample U2c2metaG_FD_145900 | JGI IMG/M metagenome (GOLD analysis project Ga0193717, IMG submission 145900) | Soil microbial communities from a riparian zone of the East river system, Colorado, United States - U2c2 | ecosystem: Environmental > Terrestrial > Soil > Riparian zone | place: USA: East River...
CCGCGGCCGGGCGAATGGCGTCATTACCGCCGAGCTCGCGCTGAAAGTCGGCCAGGCGGTCGGGCTCATCTTCCAGAATGGCGACCACCGCCACCGCGTGCTCATCGGCAAGGATACACGCCTGTCCGGCTACATGATCGAATACGCCCTGACTGCGGGTTTCGCCTCGGTCGGCATGGATGTGCTGCTCACCGGCCCGATCCCGACGCCGGGCGTCGCGATGCTGACCCGCTCGATGCGCGCCGACCTTGGCGTGATGATCTCCGCCTCGCACAACCCCTACGACGACAACGGCATCAAGCTGTTCGGCCCGGACGGCTACAAGCTCTCCGACGAGATCGAGAAGCAGATCGAGGAGCTGATCGATTCCGATCTCGGCAAAAGGCTCGCCAATTCGCAGAAGATCGGCCGCGCCAGGCGCATCGACGGCGTGCAGGACCGCTACATCGAGTTCGCCAAGCGCACGCTGCCGCGCAACATGGAACTGGACGGCATGCGCGTCGTCATCGACTGCGCCAATGGCGCCGCCTACCGGGTCGCGCCGGCGGCGCTGTGGGAGCTGGGCGCGGAGGTATTCTCGGTCGGCGTCGAGCCGGACGGCTTCAATATCAACAAGGAGTGCGGCTCGACCGCGCCCGCGACTTTGGCGGCGAAAGTGCGCGAGATGCGCGCCGACATCGGCATCGCGCTCGATGGCGACGCGGACCGCGTCGTGATCGTGGACGAAAAGGGCAGGGTGGTCGACGGCGATCAGCTGCTCGCCGTCGTGGCGGAAAGCTGGCTGGAGGATCACCGCCTCGCCAAGCCCGCCGTGGTGGCGACCATCATGTCCAATCTCGGGTTTGAGCGGCATCTGAAAGGGCTCGGCCTTGCGCTGGAGCGCACGCCGGTTGGCGACCGCTACGTGCTCGAGCACATGCGGCAGGGCGGCTACAATCTCGGCGGCGAGCCGTCCGGCCACATCATCATGTCGGACTATGCGACCACGGGGGACGGCTTCGTCGCCGCGCTGCAGGTGCTGGCCGTGGTGAAGAAGCACGGCCGTCCGGTGTCGGAGGTGTGCCACCGTTTCGATCCGCTGCCGCAGGTGATGAAGAATGTGCGCTACCGAGGCGGCAAGCCGCTCGAAGATGCGAAGGTGAAATCCGCGATCGAGAGCGCGGTGGCGCGGCTCGACGGGCAGGGCCGCCTGATCATCCGCGCGTCCGGCACCGAACCGGTGATCCGCGTGATGGGCGAGGGCGAGAACAAGATTTTCATCGAGGAGATCGTCGACGGCATCGTCGATGCGCTGACCAAGGCGGCGGCGTAATTCTTTTCCACGCTCAGGTGCGCTCCCTCCACACGCTCCGCTCTGTTCCCTCCCGCGCTCAGGTGCGCTCCCCTCCCCCTTGCGGGGAGGGGTTGGGGGTGGGGGTCAGTGCGCGTTGCGTGGATGGCGTCCGTAAACTCCGACCCCCCTCCCTAACCCTCCCCCGCAAGGGGGGAGGGAACAGACCGAGTTTGCCGCGCGCCTCTTCCGCCTCATCGCCCGATTTGCCAAACTCTGCCGCAGACAGGGAGGCTCCCCATGGCCTACGAACTCAACGAATTCATCGCCGACACGCGCGCGGCTCTCGAACGCGATCCCGGCCCGCAGGGCCGTGAAAGCGTGCGCACCAATCTCGAACGCCTGCTCACCAACAAGGATTTCGTCGCGGCCACCTGCGGCGAGGACGTGCCGACCGGTCTGAAGGTGCTCTACGAGGACAAGGATCTCGGCTTCCAGATCCTGGCGCATGTCAACGACAAGGCGCGCAAGTCGCCGCCGCACGACCACGGCGACTCGTGGGCGATCTACGGGCAGGCGACCAAATACACCGACATGATCGAATGGGAGCGCGTTGGCGGCGACGACAAGCACGCGAAACTGCAAGAGGCCAAGCGCTACCGCCTCGAACCCGGCCATGCCGGCATCTATCAGGACGGCAAGATCCACTCGATCGACTATCCGGACAGATGCCGGCATGGCCGGGTCACCGGCACCAATCTGGACAACATCCAGCGCGTGCGCTTCGACCTGAACACCGGCGAAGTGCATCGGATGACGCCGCAGCAGGCGACTTAGAAAATGGCCGGCGTGCGCAGCATCGGCGCGGCGGCGCTGCGCGCGATGCTGCTCGACGGGCAGGAACTCGCGCTCATCGACGTGCGCGAGGAGGGGGTGTTCTCCGAAAGCCACCTGTTGTTTGCGCGCTCGGTTCCCTTGAGCCGGCTTGAGCTGCGCATGGCGCGCCTCGTGCCGCGCCGCGCAACCCGCATTGTGCTGGTCGACGCCGCCGAAGGCCTCGCCGAGCGCGCCGCGCGCGTGCTGGGCGCAGCCGGTTATTCCGGCCTGCATATCCTTAGCGGCGGCATCGCTGCGTGGGAGGCGGCCGGCTTCGAGCTGTTCTCCGGCGTCAACGTACCGAGCAAGGCGTTCGGCGAATTCGTCGAACATGAGAGCGGGACGCCCAGCATTTCGGCCGAGGAGCTTGACGCACTGATGCGGGCCGGCACCGACATGGTGGTGCTCGACTCGCGCCCGTTCGATGAGTATTCGCGCGTCTCGATCCCGACCGGCGTGAACGTTCCGGGCGCCGAGTTGGTGCTGCGCGTGCACGACATCGCGCCCAAACCCGAAACGCTGGTGGTGGTCAATTGCGCGGGCCGCACGCGCTCGATCATCGGCGCGCAGTCGCTGATCAATGCGGGCGTGCCCAACAAAGTCGTCGCGCTGCGCAACGGCACGATGGGCTGGAGCCTCGCAGGATTCACGCCCGACAGCGGCAAGTCGGTCCGCGCGCCGGAGGTTTCGCATGGCGCCCTCGCCTGGGCGAAATCGGCAGCCGACAACGTCGCCGCCAAGCTCGGTATCCGCTCGATCGACGAGGCGGCGCTCGCGCAGCTGCGCGCCGACGAGAGCCGCACCACTTACGTCTTCGACGTGCGCGATCCGGCCGAATACGCCGCCGGCCATGTGGCGGGCGCGCTTCACGCGCCGGGCGGCCAACTCGTGCAGGCGACCGACCAGTATGCCGGCACGCTGCACGCGCGCATCGTGTGCGTGGACGACAAGCAGGCGCGCGCCGCGATGACCGCCTCATGGCTCGCCCAGATGGGCTGGCGTGAGGTGTTCGTGCTGGTCGCGGCGGGCGAGGAGAAAGGTTTCCCCGAAAATCCGGTGCTGGGCCAGGCGCCGCGCGACGCCGCGATCGACGCGGCTGCGCTGTCGGATCTGCTCGCGCGCAACGACGCGACGGTGATCGACCTCTCGCTCAGCCGCGAATACTTGAGCGCGCACATTCCGGGCGCGTGGTTTGCGATCCGCGCGCGGCTCGAGCAGTTCATCCAGCGCGAGCCGCTGCGGCGGAACATCGTCTTGACCTCGGAAGACGGCGTGCTCGCCGGCCTCGCGGTGCCGGAGGCGCGCGCCCTCACGCCGCTGGCGGTGCGCACTCTGTCGGGCGGCAACGCCGCCTGGCGCGCCGCCGGCTTGCCGCTCACCGCGGACGATCCGCGCATGGCCGACGAAGCCATCGACGTGTGGCTCAAGCCCTACGAACGTCCCGATGGCGTCAAACAGGCGATGGCGGAGTATCTTAAGTGGGAGACTGATTTGTTGCCGCGCATTGCGAGGGATGGGTGCGCGAGGTTTGCGCGCTTCGAGTAGCGGTTTTTTTGATCAGCGCGCCGCATACTCCTCTTCCCCTCGCCCGCTTGCGGGAGAGGGTGGACGATCCGAACGAAGTGAGGATCGGCCGGGAGAGGGCTCTACCGCTTCTTCTTCCTCAACCTCACCCCCGGCACGTCGCCATTGGTGAACTCGATGCCGGCGGCCTCCAGCGCGCTCCTGATCGCCGCGAGATTGTTCGGGATCGGCTTGCGGGCGCGGTTCTCGAAATCCTTCAAGGTGCTGAGCGCCACCTTCGCCCGATCGGCGAGCGCCTGCTGCGACCAGCGCAGCCAGCCTCGCGCAGCGCGACATTGTTCCGGCGACATGCGCCGCTTATCGCGGCCGAATCTATTTGTGTCTAGGCCAGCTATTCAGGTTGACCTCAACCGGATTGGCTACTATAGCTGATGTCAGCTAGAGTGGCTGACTATCAGGGAAGCGCCATGCCCAAGGCCCTTCGCGCGAGAAGCAAACCGCCACGCAAATCCGCCCGCCGCGCCTTGGACGACATGCGCAGCATGCTGCTCGACGTGGAGGTGCCGCTCAACGATGCCATCAAATACGTGCAAGCGCTGCGCATGATCGGCAACGGCCTGATCGCCGAGTACGACGATGACGGCGAGCCGATCGTCGCTGTCGCGCGCGCGGCGTCCGAGCAGCTCGAAGCGCTGAAGAAAATCTGGAACGGGATTCATGCCGCGGGGCGGCGGGCGGGGCCTGACAAGAGGCGGCGCAAGCGCGCGTGAGAGGACGCGTGTGTCCGGCTGGACAACCAGAGGCAGCGGCCCGACTATCTTGCTAAGCGCTGTGGAGCGTTGAGGCGGGGCAGGCCGTTGGTGGATTTCTCAAACAGCGAAGATAGCCAGCGCTGGCTTAATGCCAAGCCGCGTGGAGTTACGATTGCCATCGCCGCGCGAGCTGCGTTGAGGGTTGTGCCCGTGCTCGCGCTTGAATTTAAGCCTGAGGGCGGACCTAGTCGCAAAGAAGCGCGAGAGGTCATTCTCCCAGTGTGGTTTGCAATGGCAGCGCCTTGGGTTGCGGCGAAGACCGGAGATCCGATCGGCGTGATCGCATCCGCGGCCGCCTCCGCTGCTTCAGCCGCAGCCTCCGCTGCGTACCGCACAACTGTCCGCTTCGCTTCTACCGCGTCCGTTCGCACGGCCGCGTATGCCACCGCGCGCGTTGCTTCAGCATCCGCCTCTGCCGCTAGCGCCGGCATTGCCATAGATGCTTCTTTCGCCGCTTCGGGTCTCAGCGCCGATTTCTCCGCCGCCTCTGCGGACGCGAGCGCTGTCGACGAAGGAATGAACGCAACGACTCTGTTGGATCGACCCCTTTGGCTCGACGGTTGCCCCGATGGGGTACGAAACGATTGGATACGACTGAAAGATGCCCTGATCGCCCTTAATGAAGATTGGGATGTTTGGACCTCGTGGTATGACGCTCGACTTGAAGGTTCCCCGGTAGATCAGAAGCTCGAAATCGCGCGGGTGATGGTCCCAGCTAGAATACCGGGTCGCACTTCGAAAAGAGTGAATGCCGAAATCAAGCAGCTTATCGACAACTATCGAGCGATTGAAGAGCGCGCGATATTTGACTCAGCATTCGCCGCTGAGGGTCAGCACGCCCGTCAAATACTTAATGTACCGCGTCAGCGCCCCGCTGCTATCGAACCAATTTGGCAAAAGAACCGCCTTACAATCCCGAGCAAGCCAGCCAAGGCAAATCTCAACAAGAGAAAATTTGAGGCTGCGCTCTCGGCGTTGCGCGCAGAGTTGCGCGAGCTTGTGGATGATGTCAGCGCCGAGGCCAATATCGACAAGCGCCCGGCGGCGTTTATTCGACGGCTTGCAGAGCGGATTCCTGAAACGATGCCGCAACAGGATGAGCTGTTCCGGCTCGGCCACGTCGAAGCGATCTTCGCGGGTTATGCAAAGGCGGTTGATCAGGAATGGCCGGATTTTCTCGCGTCGCGTTACCACGCAGTATCGTTGCAGTTTGATCGCACGTTGCGACAGGCGCCTCTGTGGCGCGAGTTCAAGCGCAATGCTGCAAAGGAGATGCTGAGTGCTGCGCAGATCGACGACTCGACTGCGCTCGCCCGAGAAGCTGCGAGCGCCTTGCAGCAGAATGAAGCGGCGGCATTCGTTGATTCGGCGATCCCGCGCTCCCTTGAGCTGTTGGCCGATGCGCTGCCCGTTGCAAAAGCAGGCGAGGAGTTGCCGCCTGACGCAATTGAGGCCGGAAAGGAATTGCTCGCCGCCGACCTTGTCGAAAGCGTCAACAACACTTTGAAGCCGATCGCGGAGGTCGCGCTGTCCGCAGCCCGCGACTACGCCGACGGCGTCGGCAAGGGCTTCAAGAAGGCGGCAAAGAAGCAAGGACCAATCGACGGCGAGAAGGCATTCAAATGGCTTCGCCGCCTTGCGGTCGGCGGCGGCGTGGGCGGGGGCTCATTCGTTGCTCTTTCGAATTTGATCGCAAAATTTCCGGAGGCGTTCAGTTGGCTTGAGCGCGTCTTGCACTTTTTGAAGTAGGACAACGGCTTGGAATACGTGCGCTGTTCGTTTCCCTTCGGTGAGTTCGTCCTACGAGGTGTAAATAGTCCTTGACCTAGGATCGGACTGATGTCATATCTCGCACACCCTGCTCGCTGAGGGGCGCACTCATGAGGCGTCTTGAGCGTGGAGCAGGCCGGAGGCGGGACCGGAGGTGAGGTCCAGACCTTCGGCAGCCGGCGCCCGGCAATTCCGGGCCTTGGCTGGAGCGGCGCCCGCGCGCGTGCTGACGCACAGCACGCACCCGGGCGGCGTCGGGGCTCCGCCCGGAGGTACTATGGCCTCCTGCCAGGAGCTGGCTGACGATCGATGGGCACATTGCACCGTAGACGAAAGCGCGGCCCGACGCCGTAGTGAGAACGCCGCAGCAGAGCGCCGAGAGGCGCGCCGGCCACCGTCACTGGCCGGTCATCTCTGAGCGATCTCGGAGATGGACCCGACCGCGAGGCGGGTCATCGGGTGCGGCGCTTCCGCACCAGCGCCTGTCGGCGTTCTGCTCCCCTCATTTTTTTTCGGGGAGCGGAAAACAGACGAGGGGCACCCGCCCCCTGCCAACCGGGTCGGCGAAGCATTGGCTGTTTGAAATTTGAATCGGAATGCGAAACCCCTCACCCGGCTCGCTTCGCTCGCCACCCTCTCCCACAAGGGGAGAGGGTTACACCGAGCACGCCGCGCGAGTCGCGCGATGCAAGCGCCGAAAAATTTTTTAGAGCGCCCCATTCGCGCCGCACATCTAAACACGCACTTAATGCCGCGTGAAGGAACTCCTAACGCAACGCCGCGGCGTTAACGCGCGCACGCGTTTCGTTAACGGTTGCGCGCTACGCCGTGACACGCGCGCAACACTGCGCGCTCTCTTTCGCGTTCTCCCACAAATCCCGTCAACGAAATATCAGGGTTAAGTTTTAACGTTAAGCGGCGCTTAAAGTTTGGCTGGCAGCATCCGCTCCATCGTTCGTCCGTGTGGCCGCATCCGTCGGTCCACCTGGCTTGTAGAGGATGGAGTCATGCGCAGTTTCAAAGTTGCTTTGTTTGCCGGCGCGGCGATCGCGGCGGCCTTCACGTCGGCCAACGCGGCCGACCTCGGTCCGATCATGCAGGCGCCGCGCATGATTCAACCCGTCCAAGTCGAAGAGCAGATGGGCGGCTGGTACCTGCGCGGCGACATCGGCGTCGGCGCGCAGAAGTTCAAGGAATTCGATTTCACCCAGACCAATCAGGCCTTCGTCTGGCCGGCGAGCTGGCGCATCGATCAGCGCGAGATGGGCGACGCGGCGTTCTTCGGCGGCGGCGTCGGCTTCCAGTGGAATTCGTGGCTGCGTTTTGACGGCACCGCCGAATACCGCATGAAGGCCAAGTTTAAGGCGATCGGCAGCTACACCGAGTTCTGCCCGGGCGGCCGCTGCTTCGACGTCTATGACGGCAACCACTCTGCGGTCGTGGTGATGGCGAACGCCTACATCGATCTCGGCACCTGGATGTGCCTCACGCCGTTCGTCGGCGCGGGCGCGGGCTTCGCGTATCACCGCGTGTCGGCGATCCACGACGTCGGCTTCATTACTGGTCCGGGCACCACGGGCTTCGGCTATGGCTCGAATGACTTCACCGAGTCGAAGTTCGCCTGGGCGGTCCACGCCGGCGTCGCCTACAACGTCACCAACAGCTTTAAGATGGAGCTGGCGTACCGTTACCTGAACTTCGGCAACGTCAACACCGGCGTCGTCGATTGCGCGGGCGGCGGCTGCTCGCCAGCCGTCGGCGGCGGACCGCGGGCCTTCTACACGTTCCGCGAATTCGACTCGCATGACATCAAGTTCGGCATGCGCTGGATGCTCCAGCCCGAACAGCAGCCCATCTATCAGCCCCCGCTGGTACGCAAAGGCTAAGCTTCTCGTCCGACGGACGAACGACGGCGCGGGCACCCCCCGCGCCGTTTTCGTTTTGCGCGATGCGAAGATTCTTTGCGCATGATCTTTTCGGCGAACCGGTTCCCACTTCGCCGGACCATGCGCGCGGCTAACCGTCCATTAAGGTTAATGCCTGATGATCACCGCACGTTTGAAAGTCCAGTGAGGAAAGGCTTTGGCCATGCTGCGTTGGTTGCTTTGCGGAATAGCGATCGTCGGAACGGCGCTTGAAGCGCAGGCGGCCGACCTCGGCGATTCGTTTCTGCGCGGGTCGAACACGGTGATCAACGCGCCCGGCGGCACACGCTGGGATGGCTTCTATATCGGCGGCCATGTCGGCATGAGCGTGCCGGGCATCGACTTCACCCATGATCAGCCGTACCTGGACGCCGTAGTGCGGAAGGGCGGCGCGACGAGCGTCTCTTCGACTCCGCTCGGCAATAGAGATACCACCATGACGCATTTCGGTGGCTTCGCCGGCTACCAGCAGCAATGGGACGGCGCGGTGGTCGGCATTGAAGGCACCTACAACTGGCTCGACAAGTCGGTGACGTCGGACAACTCGGTAATCGGAACCTTTGGTGCGGGCGGCGCGCCCATGAACTATACGGCGGCCGGTTCGACCGAGGCGCACATCATCGACTACGGTACGGTCCGCATCAAAGGTGGCTGGGCTGGGAACAGCTTCTTCATGCCCTATGCGACTTTCGGCCTTGCGATCGGCCGCATGGATATCACGCGTGCCGCGCTGATCACGCCGATGGCCAGCGGGAATACGCCGCCCGGCGCCTTCGTGCCCGCGCCGTTCACGGCAAGCGAGACTCTGAAGAACCAGTTCGGCTACGGCTACGCCGCCGGGCTCGGCGTCGACTTCTGCCTGATGGCCAACCTTTTCGTGCGCGCCGAATACGAATACGTGCAATTCCCGGACTTCCAGGGCCTCAATGCACACATGCACAATGTGCGTGTCGGGGCGGCGCTCAAGTTCTAATTCCAATCATCAAGGATTCGAATACGGCGGCGCGGGTGCAAGCCCGCGCCGCTTGGCTTTTGCCCACAAGTCTTTCTTGACGGCGCTTGCTCCCTTCCTTATCTCCGGCGGCGGGACACCTCTCCCCAACGAGAGGCTTCTATCTGGAAGGGTAGATCATGATCGCGATACCCGCTGCGCGGCCCGCTGTGCCGCATTTCTCGTCCGGCCCCTGCGCGAAGCGCCCCGGCTGGACCCTCCAAGCCCTCAAAGACGCATTTCTAGCCCGCTCGCACCGCGCCAAGGGCGGCAAGGGCAAGCTCAAGCGCGCCATCGAGGAGACGCGCGCGGTGCTCGAAGTGCCCGCCGATTATCTCATCGGCATCGTGCCGGCCTCCGATACCGGCGCGGTCGAGATGGCGATGTGGTCGATGCTGGGCGTGCGCCCCGTCACCATGATCGCATGGGAATCCTTCGGCGAAGGCTGGGTGACGGACGTCGCCAAGCAGCTCAAGCTCAAGGACGTGACGCTGCTCAAAGCGCCTTACGGCAAGCTGCCGGACCTCTCCAAGGTCGATCCCAAGTCCGACATCGTGTTCACCTGGAACGGCACCACCTCCGGCGTGCGCGTGCCGAATGCCGACTGGGTCAGCGCGACCCGCGAAGGCATCACGATTTGCGATGCGACCTCGGCGGCGTTCGCGCAGCCGCTTGATTGGGCCAAGCTCGATGTGGTGACCTTCTCATGGCAGAAGGCGCTCGGCGGCGAGGCCGCGCACGGCATGCTGATCCTGTCGCCGCGCGCGGTCGCACGGCTTGAGAGCTACACGCCGCCCTGGCCGCTGCCGAAGATTTTCCGCATGAAGAAAGACGGCAAGGTCAATCGCGGCATCTTCGAAGGCGAGACCATCAACACGCCCTCGATGCTCGCCGTGGAGGACTATCTCGACACGCTCGCCTGGGCGAAGTCGGCCGGCGGGCTGAAGGGCCTGATGGCGCGCGCGGACGCGAACGCCAGGGTCATCCATGACTGGGTGGCCAAAACCCCGTGGGTCGCGAACCTCGCCGAGAAGGACGAGACGCGCTCCAACACATCCGTGTGCCTGAAGATCGTCGATCCCGCGATCACCTCGCTCTCGGTCGATGCGCAGTGGGCCTTCGTGAAGGACCTCGTGGCGCTGATCGAGAGGGAAGGCGCGGCCTACGACATCGCCACACATCGCGATGCGCCGCCGGGCCTGCGCATCTGGTGCGGCTGCACGGTCGAGCGCTCCGATGTGGCGGCGCTCACGCCATGGATCGACTGGGCCTTTGCACAAGCCAAGGACGCGTTGCCGAAGGCGGCGTAAGTCAATCGCATGTCGCTCGTCCCCGCGAAAGCGGGGACCCAGCCTTTGGCCTTGGATTGCCGCTTTCGCGGGAATGAGCGGGCCACTAGAAACCAAACAATCGAGAAACCCATGGCCCCGCGCGTTCTCATTTCCGATGCTCTTTCTCCCGCCGCCGTGCAGATCTTCAAGGATCGCGGCGTCGAGGTCGATTTCCAGCCCAAGCTCGGCGCCGACAAGGACAAGCTCGCCGCACTGGTCGGAGGATTCGACGGGCTTGCGATCCGCTCGGCCACCAAGGTGACGCCGAAAATCCTCGAGCAAGCCAAGAACCTGAAGGTGATCGGCCGCGCCGGCATCGGCGTCGACAATGTCGATATCCCGGCCGCGACCGCGAAGGGCATCATCGTGATGAACACGCCGTTCGGCAATTCGATCACCACCGCCGAGCACGCGATCACGTTGATGCTGGCGCTCGCGCGCCAAATCCCGCAGGCGGACGCTTCGACGCAGGCCGGCAAGTGGGAGAAGAACCGCTTCATG
>Ga0193717_1002330_pt1 | contig 10998 bp, 8 predicted proteins | sample U2c2metaG_FD_145900 | JGI IMG/M metagenome (GOLD analysis project Ga0193717, IMG submission 145900) | Soil microbial communities from a riparian zone of the East river system, Colorado, United States - U2c2 | ecosystem: Environmental > Terrestrial > Soil > Riparian zone | place: USA: East River...
CGCTCTTTTCTCGCCACGCCGCATCTGGTCGGCTTCGGTGTAGAACAGGCGGCCGTCGACGCCGTCGCCGAACACGTACTTCCCGCGCAGTGCCGGGACATTGTGGCCGCGGTAGACGAAACCGCCGATGATCGCGTTGCCGCTGTCCTGGCCACACGGGAACCCGGGTGGCGGGTCGTGGTCGTAGGCGGCGACCGGATAGGTGTAGCCGTATTGCGCGTCGTCGGCAGGCAGGGGATAGAGGTTGCAGCGGTCCGCCTTGTCGAAGACGGCACCGCCTTCCCTTACGCTCCAGCCGAAGTTGTCCCCGGCCCGGACCTCGTAGACCGATTCGATCGCGTGCTCGCCGATGCTCCCGAGGAACATCCGGTTGCCCGCTTGGGGATCCCAGCTGAACCGGTGCGGATCGCGCAGGCCGTAGGCGTAGATCTCGCCCATCACACCCGGCCTGCCGGCGAACGGATTGCGCGCCGGAACGCCGTAGCGGCCGTTGACCCCGTTGGCGCCCAAGGGATCGATCCGCAAGATCTTCCCGAAGGGGAGAGCCAGGTTCTGCGGGTCGTCGCTCGACACACCGCGTCCGCCGTCACCGGTGGAGATGTACAGCAGGCCGTAGTCCCGGTCGCCGCGGTTCGCGGTGGGGTTGAAGCCGATCTGCTGGAACCCGTGCACCACGCCGGAAAACCCGTAGCGCAGCAGTTCCCGGCGCGTCCCGCTGAACGTCCCCGCGCGGGGATCGGTGGCGGTCCACTCGCTCAGCACGCCTTGGACGACGGTGTTCGGCTGGGCCACGTCCGGGGTTTTCGTCGTGAGCGCGGCACCCGCCTCGGTGTGGACGGTGTAGAACTTGCCGTTCTTCGCGAACTGCGGATGGAAGGCGGCGAACCCGAACCCGCTGCCCAGCCCGCGGCCGGACATGAAGTCGGGCGCGAAAGTCGCGCCGACGTCGAGATACTCGTGCGGCGTGCCGTTCTCGACGTAGTACAGCTTTCCGTTGAGATCGGGGACGAACAGCCGTCCCGAACCGTCCGGCACACTGTCGAGGAAGTTGATGCGCGCCCAGCGCTGGAGCCGGGTGTCGGTCGGCGGGGGAGTCGGCTCCGACTTCGGGAAGGCCGCGAACTCCTTGAGCACCAACCCCAAACCGGATTCGATCGGGTTCTCGGGGATGGGATCGGTCAGCGGCGGATCGGCTTGTGCTGCCGCCAGTTGTGGCACCGGCAACGATGCGGCGAGCAGGATCGTGAAGATCATGACCAGAGACCGGATGGGCTTGAGCATGGCGCAACCCCCAGAGTTCGGCTACTACGCTGTAAGCGCTTTCTGGAATGCCCTCGGGACTCTACCTCCCGCGCTCCCGGCGTAACAAGGCAGAAAAAAACTGAAGGGACCTTTCGTACGAATGATTCGTACGAAAGGTCCCTTCAGACGAACGGGATGGGCGAACGCGAGCGGGGCTAGTCGATCTCCGCCACGGCTTGCGCGAACTGCGCCGCATAGAGCCGGGCGTAGGCGCCGCCCGCCTCGAGCAGTTCCGTGTGCGTTCCCTGCTCCACGATGCTGCCGGACTCCATGACCAGGATCAGGTCGGCGTCGCGGATCGTCGAGAGCCGGTGGGCGATCACAAAACTTGTCCGGCCTTCGCGCAGTGAGTTCATCGCGTGCTGGATGAGCACCTCGGTGCGGGTGTCGACCGAGCTGGTCGCCTCGTCGAGGATCAGGATCGCGGGTTCGGCGATGAAGGCACGGGCGATGGTGATCAGCTGCTTCTCACCGGAGCTGACGTTGTCGCCCTCGTCGTCGATCACCGAGTCGTAGCCGTCCGGAAGGGTCCGGGCGAACCTGTCGACGTAGGTGGCCCGAGCCGCGGCGATGATCTTCTCCTCCGAGGCTCCGATCGCGCCGTACTCGATGTTCTCCGTGATCGTGCCGCCGAAGAGCCAGGCGTCCTGCAGCACCATGCCGGTCTTCGACCGCAGGTCCTCGCGGGTCATCGTGGCGACGTCGACGCCGTCGAGCCGGATCGTGCCGCTGTTGATCTCGTAGAACCGCATCAGCAGGTTGACCAGGGTGGTCTTGCCCGCCCCGGTCGGGCCGACGATGGCGACGGTCTGGCCGGGTTCGACGGTCAGCGACAGGTTTTCGATGAGCGGCACGTCCGGGCTGTACCGGAACGACACGTCCTGGAACTCGACGCGGCCCCGGACCTGATCCGGGCGCGCGGGGTCGGCGGGATCGGGCTCCTGCTCCTCGGCGTCCAGCAGCGCGAAGACACGCTCCGCCGAAGCGACCCCGGACTGCAGGAGGTTCGCCATCGACGCGACCTGCATCAGCGGCTGGCTGAACTGGCGCGAGTACTGGATGAACGCCTGCACGTCCCCGAGCGACAGCGTCCCCGAGGTGACCCGCAGGGCACCGACGACCGCGACGAACACGTAGTTCAGGTTGCCGATGAACATCATCGCCGGCTGGATCATGCCGGAGATGAACTGCGCCTTGAAGCTCGCGCCGTACAACGTGTCGTTGTGCTCGGCGAAGACCGTTTCCGCCTCCTTGCGGCGGCCGAAGACCTTCACCAGCGAGTGCCCGGTGTACATCTCCTCGATATGGGCGTTGAGCTGCCCGGTGGTCCGCCACTGCTTGATGAACTGCGGTTGCGCGCGCTTGCCGATCTTCGCCGCGACGTACACCGAAACCGGCACGGTCACCAGCGCGATCAGCGCCAGCAGCGGCGAGATCACGAACATCATCGCCAGCACACCGACGATCGTGAGCAACGACGTCAGGATCTGGCTGAGCGTCTGCTGCAACGTCTGCGCGAGGTTGTCGATGTCGTTGGTGACCCGGCTCAGCACCTCGCCGTGCGGCTGCTTGTCGAAGTAGCTCAGCGGCAGCCGCGCGAACTTGGCTTCCACCCGCTCGCGCAGGTCGAAGATGGCCTTCTGCACGATCGTGGTGGTCAGCCAGCCCTGCGCGTAGCTGAAGAGCGAGGCCACGATGTAGAGCCCCGCGACGATCAGCAGCACCTGGCCGACGGCGTCGAAGTTGATGCCGACGCCGGGCATGATGTCCATCGCGCTGAGCATGTCGGCGACCGTGGTGTTGCCCGACGCCCGCAATCCCGCGATGGCTTCGGCCTTGGTCGTGCCCGCGGGGAGCTGCGCGCTGAGCACACCGGTGAAGATCAGGTCGGTGGCGTGCCCGAGGACTTTGGGGCCGACCACGGACAGCGTGACGCTGGCGATGCCGAGCAGGATCGCCATCCCGATGATGATCCGCTGCGGCCGGAGCAGCTGCATCAGCCTTCGCCCGGAGCCCTTGAAGTCCAAGGCCTTCTCGGTCGGCATCCCGCCCATCATCGCGGCGGGACCGCGGCCCATGCCGCCGGCGGGACCGGGGCCGCGCGCGGGGGTGGGCCGTTCGCCGGCGTCGGCGGTGGGAGTCTTCGGGGTGCTCATGCCGCCTCCTGCTCAGTGAGCTGGGAGAGCACGATCTCCCGGTAGGTTTCGTTGTCTTCCATCAGTCCCGCGTGGGTGCCGGTGCCCACGACGGTGCCTTCGTCGAGCACGATGATGCGGTCCGCCTGGCGGATCGTGCTGACCCGCTGGGCCACGATGATCACCGTGGCGTCCGCGGTTTCCCTGGCGAGCGCCGCGCGCAGAGCGGCGTCGGTGCTGTAGTCCAGCGCGGAGAAGGAGTCGTCGAACAGGTAGATCTCCGGACGCCGGACGAGCGCACGGGCGATGGCGAGCCGTTGCCGCTGACCACCGGAGACGTTGGTGCCGCCTTGGGCGATCGGCGAGTTCAGGCCGTCGGCCAGCCGCTCCACGAAGTCGCGGGCCTGTGCCGTTTCCAGCGCGTGCCAGAGCTCCTCGTCGGTGGCGTCGGGTTTGCCGTACCGCAGGTTCGACGCGATCGTGCCGCTGAACAGGTACGGCTTCTGCGGTACCAGGCCGACGGCGTCGGACAGCACCGTCGAATCCAGCTCGCGGACGTCGATGTCGTCGACCAGCACGGTGCCGGTGGTGACGTCCATCAGCCGCGGAATCAGATTGAGCAGGGTCGTCTTGCCGCTGCCGGTACTGCCGATGATCGCGGTGGTCTCACCGGGCCGCGCGATCAGATTGACGCCGTACACCACGGGCTTTTCGGCGCCGGGGTAGCAGAACTCGACGTCGCGGAGTTCGAGGTGGCCGTGGGCGATCGTGCTGCGGACCGGGTTCGGCGGGAGCACCACGCTGGACTCGGTGTCGAGCACCTCCTGGATGCGCTCCGCGGACACCTCGGCGCGTGGCACCATCATGAACATGAAGGTGGCCATCATGATCGCCATGAGGATCTGCAGCAGGTAGCTCAGGAACGCCGTCAGCGCGCCGACCTGCATCTCGCCGCTGTCGATCAAGTGCCCGCCGAACCACAGCACGGCGACGCTGGAGACGTTCACGACGAGCATCACGATCGGGAACATCAGCGACATCAGCCGCCCGACCCCGAGCGAGACGTCCAGCAGTTCGGTGTTCGTCTCGGTGAAGCGCTTGCGCTCGTGGGTGTCGCGGACGAACGCGCGGATGACGCGGATACCGGTGATCTGCTCGCGCAGGACGCGGTTGATCCCGTCGATGCGCTCCTGCATCAGGCGGAACAGCGGGCGCATCTTCGAGATGATGAACCCGATCGCGACGGCGAGCACCGGCACGATGACCAGCAGCAGCGAGGACAGCTGCACGTTCTGCTGCAACGCCATCAGGATTCCGCCGACACACATGATGGGGGCCGACACCATCAGGGTGAATGTCATCAATGCCAGCATTTGTACCTGCTGGACGTCGTTAGTGGTTCGCGTGATTAATGACGGGGTACCGAATTGTCCGACTTCGCGGGCGGAGAAATCCTGGACGCGGTGGAAAACCCCGGACCGCAGATCGCGGCCGACGGCCATCGCGATGCGCGCACCGAAGAACACCGCCCCGACCGAGCAGACGATCTGCACCAGCGAAACCGCGATCATCACCCCGCCGACCTGCAGGATGTAGCCGATATCGCCCTTCACCACGCCGTCGTCGATGATGTCGGCGTTGAGCGTCGGCAGGTAGAGGCCGGCCAGGGTCTGGACCAGTTGCAGCGCGACGACGAGCATCAGCGGCTGTTTGTACGGGCGCAGGTAGGCGCGCAAGAGTTTGATCAGCACCGGAGCTCTTTCGGAAGACGGCAATTGTCGGCCACGCGGGCCGATCAGGACGAAGGTACCGCGACGGCGAATTCGCCGCCGCTGATTTAGCTGTCAGGGAATTCTTTCTCCGGTGGCGGCAGTCCGGCCGCCACCTGCTTGAGCGCCTCGAGGAGGGTGGGGGCCAGCTCCACCTTCGGCCTCGCGTGCAGCCAGTGGCCGAGCGCGACGCGGACCACGCTGGAGACCGTGGCGGCCATGAGCTTCGGGTACAGGTCGTGCTCGGGATCGACGCCCATCCGCTGGGCGATGCCCTCCGCGAGCATCGATTCGATCTTTCCGTGCGACTTCAGGAATTCGCCGCGCAGCGCGGAGTTGCCGATCATCAACCGGACGCGCGTGACGTAGTCGCGGTCCGGTTCGCCGTGTCCGGAGTACTGCTCGAGGACCGCGTTGGTCACCGCCTCCCACAGCGGCTCGCTCGCGGGGCGGGCCAGTAGTGTCTCGCGGATCCTCGTCTGCCGGTCGACGCCGATGGCGCAGATCGCTTCTTCCTTGCTGGAGAAGTAGTTGTTGAAGGTGCGCGGCGAGACGCCCACTTCGGCGGCGATCTCGTCCACTCGGACGTGCTCCAGCCCGCGTTCGGTCGCCAGGCGCACGGCCGCCCAGCTCAGCGCCTCACGCGCCGCGAGCTTCTTGCGCTCGCGCAGCGTCATGCGCTCCAGTTCGGGGTTCACCGGACCAGGCTAGCCAGAAACTTGCGTGCTCCGCAAATTTGTTCGCGCCGCGCAGAACCTACGCGGGAGAGGTGGCCAGCTGAGAGCCAAGCGTACGGAGCTGCGCGGTGGCGCCGCCGAGGGCGAACTCCAGCCGCTTGGCGGCGACGAAGTAGCGGTGTAGAGGATGGTCGACGTCGATGCCGACCCCGCCGTGGATGTGCACGGCCGTGTGCGCGACGCGGTGCCCGGCGTCGGCCGCCCAGAACTTGGCGGTCGCGACCTCTTCGTCCGCCGAGTGCCCGTCGGCGAGCCGCCACGCCGCCTGCCACAGCGTCAGCCGGACGGCCTCGACGTCGATGTAGGCGTCGGCCAGGCGTTGCCGCACGGCTTGGAACGAGCCGATGACGTGGCCGAACTGCTTGCGCTCCCTGGCGTAGGCCGCGGTCGATTCCAATGCCCGTTCGAGCACGCCGAGCTGCTGCGCGCACAAACCCACGGTGCCGCGCCGGCGCAGCCAGTCGTCCAAGCCCGCGCCGGGTGCTCCGAGCATCGACACCGGTTCCGCGTCGGTCAGCTCGACGAGTCCGGCGTCGGCGTGGTCGACGGTCTGCTGTGCCGAGACTTCGGCTTGATCAAAGAGAAAAACAGCCACGCCGTCGGACGTCGACGCCGGGACGAGGAAACCGTTCGCGAAGGCCGCGAAGCCGACAGTCGTCTGGGCCCCCGAAATCCGCCAGCCGCCGCCGGAGCGTTCCGCCGTGAACCCGCAGGGCGCGCCCGCGTCCGGGAGCACCGCGGTCAGGACGCGTTCGCCGCGGACCACCGGCACGACCCAGCGCTCGAGCTGCTCGCCGGTGCCGAATTCGGCGAGTGCCGCGGCGGCCATGGTGACTGAGTGGAGATACGGGACGGGCGCGACCGCGCGGCCCACCTCGATCAGCACCGAGCACTGTTCGAGCAGGCCGAACCCGCCGCCGCCGACCGACGCCGGCAGCGCGGCGTCCCGTTGCGCTTCGGTCAGGGCGAAGTCCATGGTGTGTGCTCCTCAGCGGGTGACGGGGAGGCCGAGCGCGGTCGCGGCGATGATGTCGCGCTGCACCTCGTTGGTGCCGCCGCCGAAGGTGAGGATCAGCGAGGATCGGTGCTGGCGCTCGATCCGCCCGCGCAGCAGGGCACCGGGGGAGCCCTGCCGGACGACCGCGCCCGCGCCGAGGACCTCCATCAGCAGCCGGTACGCCTCGATCGCGAACTCCGTGCCGAAGACCTTGGACGCCGAAGCCTCGGCGGGCCCGAGCTCGTTTTCCGCCGCCGCCCAGGCGATCTTCCAGTTCCGCAGCTTCAGATATTCGGCCTGTGCGTGGACCCGCGCGAGATGCAGCTGGACCCACTCGGCGTCGATGACCCGATGTCCGTCCGGCAGTTTCGTCGCCTGCGCCCAAGCCCGCACCTCGCGCAACGCCGACTGCACGGGCGCGGCCGACGTCAGCGCGACGCGCTCCTGGTTGAGCTGGTTGGTGATCAGCGGCCAGCCCGCGTTCTCGTCGGCGACCCGGGACGTCACGGGCACGCGCACGTCGTCGTAGTACGTCGCGCTGGTGCCGACGCCCGCCACCGTCCGCACCTTGGTCCAGGAGAAGCCTTCCGCGGACGTCGGCACGATCAGCATGCTGAGGCCCTTGTGCTTACGGGCGTCGGGATCGGTCCGCACGGCGAGCCACACGTAGTCGGCGTACTCGATGAGGCTGGTCCACATCTTCTGCCCGTTGACGATGTAGTCGTCGCCGTCCCGGACCGCGCGCGTGCGCAGCGCCGCGAGGTCGGTCCCGGCTTCGGGCTCGGAGTAACCGATGGAGAAGTGGAGCTCCCCGGCGGCGATCTTCGGCAGGTAGAACGCCTTCTGTTCTTCGGTGCCGAACCGCATGATCGTGGGGCCGATCGTGTTCACCGTGAGGAACGGGACGGGCACCCCGGCGACGGCCGCTTCGTCGGTGAAGATCAGCTGGTCCAGCATGGGCCTGGCCTGCCCGCCGAACTCCGCCGGCCACCCGAGCGCGAGCCAGCCGTCGCGGCCCAGATCGCGCACGATCTCCTTGTACACCAAGCCATCGCCGTACTCGCCGCGGTTCGAATCCAGTGCCTCGCGACGCTCGGGGGTCATCAGCTTGCCGAAGTAGGTGCGCAGCTCCTCGCGCAGTGCTTCCTGCTCGGGCGTGTAGCCGATTCGCATCTGTGCCTCCATGCGGTCCGCCGTTTTTCCGTTTGCACTGTGTCGGGCCGGAGCGCCGCGCTAGGGTAGAACCTGTTCTAGTTGTACCACGGGAACGGAGGAAGCATGGAGATCAGCGTCGACAGGTTGCTCTGCGAGGCCAACGCGCTCTGCGTGGCGTTCGCACCCGACGTCTTCGACCTGGACGACGACGAGGAGTTGGTCCTCTCGACGTCGAGCCCGACCGCGGAACAAGTAGAACGTGTTTCCCAAGCTGTCACCGCGTGTCCGAAGAACGCCCTGCTTATGCGAAGTTAGCGCTGTTAACTCAGTGCTTGCTAGAAACAAGAACAGATTCTAGTCTGACCCGTGAGAGTCGGGCCAAAGACGGTCCGTCCCGCTCCGGCTGGGAGGCCTGATGAGCACGAGCCTCGAAGGCAAGGCCGCGATCGTCACCGGCGCCGGGGCTGGCCTCGGCCGTGCGGAAGCCCTCGCACTGGCCAAGGCCGGTGCGGCTGTCGTCGTCAACGACCTCGCCGACGCCTCCGCGGTGGTGGAGGAGATCGAAGCCGCGGGCGGGAAGGCGCTCGCCGTCACCGGCGACATCTCCGAACGCGCCACGGCCGACGCGCTCCTCGCGGCTGCCGTCGAACACTTCGGCGGGCTGCACGTCGTCGTCAACAACGCCGGCCTGCTGCGGGACAAGATGCTGTTCGGCATGTCCGACGACGAGTGGGACCTCGTGCTGAAAGTCCATCTGCGCGGGCATTTCCTGCTCTCCCGCAACGCCGCCGCGTACTGGCGGGACAAGTCCAAAAGCGACGGTGCCCCGGTGTACGGCCGGGTGGTCAACACCGCGTCGGAAGCCTTCCTCGTCGGATCCGCCGGGCAGGCCAACTATTCGGCCGCGAAAGCCGGGATCGCCGCGCTCACCGTGTCCACCGCCCGCGGTCTCTCCCGCTACGGCGTCCGCGCCAACGCCATCTGTCCCCGAGCCCGGACGGCGATGACCGAGGGGGTTTTCGGAGACGCCCCAACGGAAGGCGCCGACCCGTTGTCGGTCGACCACGTGGCGCCGTTCGTCGCCTTCCTCGCCTCACCGGCCGCCGAGAAGATCAACGGCCAGGTGTTCGTGGTGCACGGCGGCATGGTCGCGCTGCTGCGCCCGCCGACCGTCGAGCACCAGTTCACCACCCGAGACTTCGAAGCGAACCTCGGTGGCTACTTCGCCGAGCGCGACCCGGAACGCATGTTCGCCGCCACGGAAATCCTGTCCCTGCCCCGAGGAGAGTCATGACGCTCAGCGTGCAGCCGCATCGCGAATCGGTCGGGCTGAAGGCCGGTCAGTTGTACATCGACGGGCAGTGGGGGCCCGCGCGCGACGGCGCGACCTGGACCCACCACCATCCCGCGACGGGTGAGCCGATCGGGGAGTTCGCCGTCGCGTCGGCGGCCGACGTCGACGACGCCGTGGCCGCCGCGCGCAAGGCGTTCGACTCGGGATCGTGGTCGTACTCCCGGGCGACGATCCGGATCAGCATTCTGCACCGCTACGCGAACCTGCTGCGCGAGCACGCCGACGAGCTGCGCGCGTTGCAGGCACTGGACAACAGCGTCCCGCTGTCGTTCGGCGGCATCTACGCGACTTCGGTCGGCGCCGCCGCGGACGTCTTCGACCACCACGCCGGCTGGGTCGACAAGATCGGCGGCCAGACCCTGCCGCCGTACCAGGGCGGCGACCACCTCGCCATGACCTTCCGCGAGCCGATCGGCGTGGTCGCGGCGATCCTGCCGTGGAACGCGCCCTTCCTGCTCTTCGCGCAGAAGATCGCCCCGTCGCTCGGTGCGGGCTGCACAGTCGTGCTCAAGGCGTCGGAATTCGCGACGTTTTCCGTGGTGCGCATGGTCGAACTGCTCGTCGAAGCCGGACTGCCCGCCGGGGTGCTCAACCTCGTGACCGGTCCCGGCGACCCGACCGGCGAGCGGCTCATCACGCACCCGGACGTCGATAAAGTCAGCTTCACCGGCAGCCGCGCGGTCGGCAAACGGATCGTGGAAGCCTCCGCGGGCACGCTCAAGCGCGTCTCGCTCGAACTCGGCGGCAAGAGCCCGGCGATCGTCTTCGCGGACGCGCCGAACGTGACCATGGCGGCGATGACGACCATGGGCGCGGTCACCATGGGCCTGTCCGGGCAGGCGTGCGTCGCCAACACCCGCGCATTGGTGCATCGGGACGTCTACGACGAGTTCGTCGGCGCCGCGGCGAACCTCGCGGGCATGATCACCTACGGCGACCCGTTCGACCCGGCCGTCATCTCATGCCCGCTGATCAATCCGAAGCAGCTCGAACGCGTGCTCGGCTACATCGAGCGCGGCAAGGCCGAAGGCGCGCGGCTGGTCACCGGCGGCGAGCGCCTCGGCGGTGACCTCGCGGCCGGCAACTTCGTCGCACCGACCGTCTTCGCCGACGTCGACAACTCGTCGACCATCGCGCAGGAGGAGATCTTCGGGCCGGTGCTGGCGATCGTGCCGTTCGACACCGAGGAAGAAGCCTTGCGGCTGGCCAACGACACCGAGTACGGCCTCGGCGCGGGCGTGTTCACCTCGGACGTCCAGCGCGCTTTCCGGGTGGCACGCAGGCTTCGGGTCGGGACCATCGGGATCAACGGGTTCCAGGTCGAGCCGCATCTGCCGTTCGGCGGGTTCAAACAGTCCGGGCTCGGCCGCGAGGGCGGGCAGTCGGCGTTCGAAGCGTTCACCGAACTGAAAACCGTGCTCATGCCGCTCGGTGAGGAGATGATGTGATGGGCCGCCTGGAAGGCAAGGTCGCCGTCGTCACCGGCGCGGCGCGAGGCCAAGGCGAAGCCGCCGTGCGAGCTTTTGTCGCGGAGGGCGCGCAGGTCCTG
>Ga0193717_1002331_pt1 | contig 10998 bp, 3 predicted proteins | sample U2c2metaG_FD_145900 | JGI IMG/M metagenome (GOLD analysis project Ga0193717, IMG submission 145900) | Soil microbial communities from a riparian zone of the East river system, Colorado, United States - U2c2 | ecosystem: Environmental > Terrestrial > Soil > Riparian zone | place: USA: East River...
GCGGTAAAACTGTAGAAGAACTGAATAACGCTGCCGGCCTGCAGGCTGCGGGTGTCACCCCGGTGACCAAGACGCCTGTGTTGGATTTATTGAAAGACCTGCCTGCTGTTTACCCGCATGATAAAGCGGAAGGGCTGGCCTTATTACCGGGTAATATACTGGTGATTTCTAATGACGACGATTTCGGGGTGATAGATAACGGGAACAGTGGTTTCGCGGTAAAGACTTTGCCGTTAACAAATCTGGTGGACCGTAACCGCCTGTATTTTGTAAAATTAAAATAACAAAACTATAGAACAAAAGAAAAGGCCGCTCAACGAGCCGGCTTTTCCTTTTAGCAAATAATGCATCTGTAAGTGCAAAGGGTGCTTGTAACTAATAACCTAAGGTTAAAATTCCAAAGAAAGCCGATACCCATTTAAACCTTTAAAACAAATTCACGTATAACATGATTCTGAAGGAGAACGTGTTATAATGAAATTTCATAGACTGGGGCTACTTTGTACGTTCATGATCATTGGCTGGTCTATACCGGCACTTTCCCAGCCATTCAGGCTTAACGTAACTTCTCTCTCCAGTTCAAATAGCCTTTCGCAAAATACAATTTTATGCATTTTTAAGGACAAGAATGGCTTTATGTGGTTCGGAACGCAGGACGGTCTCAATAAATTCGATGGGTTTACCTTTACAGTTTATAAACATTTAAGCTCAAAACCAAGTAGTCTGCCGGCCAACACTGTCAATGCGGTCAGCGATGACGGGAACGGCAATATGTGGGTCGGCACACGGGTGGGAGGTCTCAGCCGCTACGACCGGTCAAAAGACGCTTTTACCAATTTCAAAAATGACCCGAAGAACCGCTATTCGATCAGCAACGACAATATTAATGTCATTTATAGCGATAAAAGCTCAAATCTCTGGATAGGGACAGAAAACGGGCTAAACTGCTATGATAAAGGGACCGGCAGATTCAGCCGTTATTTTCATGACCCCAGGGCCCCGGCGAGTTTGGGCAATTCCAACATTATTTCGATTTACGAAGATACGCGTCATCGGCTGTGGATAGGCACAGCCGGCGGTTTGAACCTGTTTGACAGGACAACCCGGAAATGCTCGCGGATTGATGACCGGAATAACCCTGAATATAAATCCGAAATGGTCTTTGCAATAACCGAAGATGAGCAGCAGGGTATTTGGATAGGCACAAATAAAGGACTAAAGCTGTTGGATAAGGGGAAGAATAGTTTGTGGTCTTATCGGATCGACCGTGATCGGAATTCCGATGGTGACTTTAACCCGGTTTACAGCCTGGCGAAAACGCAGGGAAACCGTTTTTGGATAGGCTCTAATACAACGCTGCAGCTATTTGACGCCGCGCAGAGAAAAGTTATCCCGATTACCGATAAGACGGATAGCGAAAGCCGGCTTCCCAATGATGGGATCTATTCCTTATTGGAAGACAAATCCGGCATTTTATGGATCGGTACCTCGAGCGAAGGTGTCTCTAAATTCGATAAAAATGTCGCGATCTTTCCAGCTTATAAGGCTTCATTAACGAACACGCCGGGAGCAAAGAATATCGTCAGGGGAATAGCGGAAGATAAAGCCGGGAACCTTTACCTGGCTACCGATGTCGGACTTGAATATTTCAGACGCTCCAGCAATACTTATGTCTCCTACCGGCATAACGCAAAAAACAAGAACAGCCTCATCAGTAATTATACATCTGCGATCCTGATCAGCAGAAAAGATGAAGCCGTCTGGATCGGCACCTATTTAAACGGCCTGGACCGCTTTGATCCGAAGACGGGGAATTTCAGGCATTACAGAAAAGGAAAAGGATCGGGCGATCTCAGCAGCAATACGATATACGCGCTGCTCGAGGACCGGGCTGGCGGGATATGGATAGGTACCGACCAGGGAGGATTGGACAGATTTGATCCCGTTACCGGGACCTTTACAAAGTATTTGCAAGACCCAAAAAAACCTAATGGCATCTGTGATAACTCTATCCATGCGCTCCTGCAAGATAAAAACGATAATATCTGGATAGGTGGCTATTCCAATGGCATAAGCATTTTCAATCCGGCCACGAAAAGTTTTTCGCAGTTGAACATCGGCAACAGCAATCTCAACAGTAACGTGATCAGTGCCTTTTATGAAGATAAAAAGAATAACATGTGGATAGGTACCGGAGAAGGCGGATTAAACATTTTTAACAGCCTGACCCATAAGATCACCGCCTTCACAGAACAAAATGGATTGGTCAATAATACTGTTAATTATATCACACAAGATGCAGGCGGATATATCTGGGCGACCACTTTGAAGGGTATTACCCGCTTAGACCCAGCAGGAAAGCAATTCAAAAACTACAGTTATGACAACGGGGTAAAAAGCCTTGAGTTCAATCTGGGTTGCGGGACGCGATTAAAGAGCGGCGAGATTGCTGCCGGCAGTATCAACGGGTTCAACATCATTGATCCGGGAAAGCTTAATCACAACCTTAACAAATCACCGGTCGTCATTACCGGGTTTGCGCTTTTCAATAAGACGTCTGTCGCCGGTGACCTCAATTCGCCGTTAAAACAGAATATAGAAATGACAAAGGAGCTCGCCTTAACCTATTTGCAATCAGTTTTTACTATCACATATGCGGCTCTCGATTATTCCATCCCGGAAGAGAACCAATACGCGTATAAACTGGAAGGCTTCGACAATGAATGGCGCTTCGTAGGCAATCAGCGTAATGCCACCTATACAAACTTAAACCCCGGAACCTACTTTTTTAAAATAAAAGCAGCCAATAACGATGGTGTTTGGAACAAAAATGTCACTATACTGAAAATCATTATTGTTCCGCCCTACTGGATGACCTGGTGGTTCCGAACCATGGGGGTATTGTTGATTGGCGGCGGGGCCTGCGCATTTTACTTTTACCGAATAAATTTTGTAAAAAGGCAAAAAGCTGCGCTGGAAAGCCTGGTGGAAGCCAGGACCCGGGAGATCGGTCAGCAAGCCACCGATCTGCGGAAACTGAACGGACAACTGCGGGCGCAAAAAGAAACATTGCAGGATCAATCAGAAGAACTAATGGTGCAATCTGAGGAATTAATGGCACAATCTCAGGAGCTCCGGGAAAAAACCGACACGCTGGAAGTGCTTAATCAGCAATTGACCGATCAGAAATCACAGGAACACCGCGCCCGTGTGCTGGCGGAAACTGCCAGGACGGAAGCGGATAAGGCCAATATGACTAAGGGTATTTTCCTGGCGACCATGAGCCACGAGATCCGAACGCCGATGAACGGCGTCCTGGGTATGGCCTCCCTCCTTTCTGAAACCAGGCTGGATATCGAACAGCGTGAATATACCGATGCCATCCTGACGAGCGGTGAATCCCTACTCACGGTTATCAATGACATTCTTGACTTTTCCAAGATAGAATCCGGAAAGCTTGAACTGGATCCTCAGGACTTTGAGCTTCGAAAGTGTATTGAAGATGTTTTAGAGATCTTCGGAGGCAAGGCAGCAGAGACGGGAATTGATCTGGTTTACCAGATTGACGATATGACCCCAACCAATGTCATGGCTGATAGTTTACGCCTGCGGCAGGTATTAACTAACCTGGTGGGAAATGCCATTAAATTTACCCCTAAGGGTGAAGTATTTATTATGGTTACTTCCGGGCAATTAGACGGAGAAGAGTTTGAACTTTATTTTGAAATCAGGGATACGGGGATAGGGATCCGTGAAGACCAGCTTGAAAATTTATTCAAGGCATTTAATCAGATCGATTCTTCTGTTACGCGTAAATATGGCGGTACCGGGCTTGGGCTGGTTATTTGCGAGCGCCTGGTCGCCCTCATGGGGGGCAAGATTAAAGTGAGCAGCGCCCCCGCTTCGGGCAGTACGTTTTCCTTCAGTATCAGATGCCGGAAAAGTCCTGAGCTGTTGCCACAGTTTGTTTATAAAAGTGACGCCTGTAAAGATAAGCGGGTACTGGTGATCGATGACAATAACACGAATTTGAGGATCATGCAAATCCAGCTAAAAAAGTGGAACATGGCGGTTGTCGCGGTGTCCTCCGGGTTGGAGGCCCTGGACATGCTTTCCGGGCAGGAAGAAATCGACCTGGTCATCACCGACATGCAGATGCCTGATATGGATGGCGTAGAACTAAGCACCCGCATCAAAACAATCCGGAAAGATGTGCCTATCATTTTACTGAGTTCTATCGGCAACGAAAGTAAAAAATTGTGGCCTCATCTTTTTACTTCCGTCCTCACCAAGCCGGTCAAACAACAGCAACTGTTCCAAGTGATCGCCACGGACCTGAAAAAAGAGCCCCTGACGATACCGGAAGCTAAACAGGCGGTGCTTTCAGAACAGTTCGCCCTTGAATATCCCTTCAGAATATTGGTTGCCGAAGACAATCTCATAAATCAAAAACTGATCATCCGGGTATTAAATAAGCTGGGGTATTTTCCCGATCTGGCCAATGATGGGCTTGAGGTGTTGAACAGGCTAAGTAAAACGGACTATGATCTGGTCTTGATGGATATCCAAATGCCTAATATCGACGGGCTGGAGGCCACACGATTGATACGCAACCAATACGGAAACAGACCACTTATCGCTGCCATGACCGCCAATGCCATGGCCGAGGAGGTAGAGAATTGCATGAACGTGGGCATGGACGATTATCTTTCCAAGCCGATCAACCTTAACCTGCTGATCAACAAGTTAATTTCCTTGTCCGGTAAACTGTCCCGCCCTGACAAGAACGGGAGCAGATCAGAATTGAAGCAAAAATAGCCCAGCCTTTTACCGGGACGGGAAAAATATGAACAGCAATCCGTTTAAAAAAACTTTGCCTTTGATGATGACGTTAATTTACGTTGCTGCAGATCATGAATGGCATTACCCACTTCGATGCCCAGGTTGGCTTCAATAATATCAGCACCTGCTGCAATTATGCCTTTATAATCATTATTGAGCTCTTCAATACTTTTTATCTCGCCTTTGCTGTAAGCGGCATCATAGCTAAATGCAACTCCTTCCATACACATAGCCCCTCTTTTATGGATCTCATTAAACACTGTAGGGTCTGTTACAGGCTTCTGGCTCACAAAAACCACAACATTTTGCCAGGGCACGCCTGAGTTATCAAATTCTTTAACTTTTTCAACGCTATTGAGCATTACTTCCATTACTATATTCTTATCAAGCTTATAGCATTTTTGCGCATCAGCTATGGTGTAGGCCATAATAATAGTACTGGCGTATGCTTTATGCTGCTGTACTTTTTTTACCCGCGCCTCCATAGATAACTCTTTCATATCCATAACCAGTATGGTTTTGCCTTTAGCCCACTCCAATACCTCATCTAATGTTGGTATCTGGTAATTGGTCAGGTTGCCATCCACATCTTTTAATTTGTAGCTTTTAATTTCCGCCAGGGTATGGTCGGCTATTTTACCTGTTCCATTGCTGGTTCTGTTTAGCGTGGCGTCATGCATCACAACAATATCACTGTCTTTGGTATAATGCGGATCCATCTCTAAAAGCGAGTGCGTATGGCTGAGTGTATTCTCAAAGGTAGCTATACAGTTTTCTGGATACCCTTTTCTTGCTCCTCCCCTATGTGAGCTGATCAATGGAACAGCATCCGGGGTGTATTTAAAACTCCTTTACATCATTTGCATTGCGGAGTTTAAATGTATAGAGTTTATCGGCCGCCTTAAAACTAAAGCCGGCTACAAAAACAATTGCCAGCAATATCAAAATGCCCGCATAGTATCTTACTGATCTTTTCATAAATAGTGTATTTACTGATAATCTGGATAAATAATGAAAACATATAAAAACAGGCATGGCACTAAATAAGTACCATGCCTGTTTAACTTTAATAGCCCTGGTTTTGGGTAATTTTAGGGTTTTGCGCGATAACTGTTTGCGGTATTGGCATCAGGTAATTTTTCGCGGGTTTAAATATAATTTGCCCGCCGCCTATGTTTACCTTTTGATAGGTAAGCGCGCTGCCTGTTCCGGTAATTTTCATAGCCATTAATGGCTTACTGAAAACCTGGTCGGCTATACGCCAGCGCCACAAATCAAATAGCCTTTTACCCTCAAAGGCCATTTCAATTCTGCGCTCTCTTCTGATACGCTGACGAAGCGCGTCCTGCGATAATCCACCAGGTAAATTTGGCAACCCACCACGCGCTCTTACCTTATTTAAAGCATCATAAATAGTTTGATCAGGACCTGAAGCCTCATTTTTAGCTTCGGCGTAGTTTAGCAATACTTCGGCATAACGCCATATAATAACATTTGCACCACCTGTGTGCGTACCAATATTGGCACTCCCCGGTACAATTGCGGGGTCAAGCAATTTTCTTAAAAAATAACCTGAACGAGTACTGCCGCCCGCTCCTGAGGGATCAAATGCATTACGGTTATTTGGTATGCCTGCACGGGTATAAATAACACCATTGCGCCAGGTGCATCCATCATAAATTATCGATGCCGCGAAACGTTTATCCCTGTTATTATACGGATTGGCAGAATCAAACATGGCAGATCCTTCAGCCTCTGTTTTACCATCTAAAAATTCATAAGCATCAACCAAATCCTGGGTTGGGTTTACAGCGCCGTAACCTGTACCATCTGTTACCTGTACCGGTCCCCAATAGCTATCTCTTGAAGTACCTTTAATAATTGGCGCATACTGAATATCGAAGATAACCTCTTTATTATCATCATTGGCCGAATAAAATATACCGGCATAATCACTAAATAAATCATAACCGGCACCCAGGTTCATGATCTTTAAATTGGTTGCAGCCGCGTTTTGCCATTTACCCGCATATAATTCTTCCTCACCCTCCAAAGCCAGCGCGGCGCCTTTGGTAGCCCTGCCAATGTTATTTCCGCTTACGGTAAGCGGTAAATCAGCCTGTATGTCTTCGCACTCCTTTTCAATAAAGGTAACGCATTCGTCATACGTGCTGCGCGGATAAAAAATAGCATCGCCATCTGTTGCCTGATCAAGTGCTTTAAGAATAAGCGGCACACCGCCATACATGTCTATTAATGATTTGTAGTAATACGACCTTAAAAACCTGGCCTGGGCTATGTACGTTTTTTTGATGGTAGCATCAAAGGTTGCAGGTGTAACTTTGGTAATAAACAGGTTGCACTTCCTGATATTGGCATACATATTTTGCCATTGTTTATCAAACATAGGAACTGTTGCCCCGTATGATCCATTAGCGAATGACTGGTAGGAAGGGATACCAGCCAACGGTCCGCTAACGGAGTTATCTGAATAATTATCGAGCGGGTCATTACTGATCTCGGTGGGAAGCAGCGTAAACACAGACGACCATGGGCCCGGATTTAAACTATTGTAAATATCATTTAAAAACAACCCGGCATTTTCGGGTGTCGAAAAAACTGAAGCATCCGTTAGCTGATCAGTTGGGGTAACATCCAACACCTTGTCATTACAGGACGCGGCTGATATGCATACTATTGCTATAATAATTAATTTTATTGTTTTCATTGTCATATCATAAAAAATTAAAAATTCACGTTTACGCCCATAGAGTAGACCTGTTGCTGGAAGTAATATCTTGACCTTGTGCTTCCTGAGGCTCCCAGTTCCGGGTCTATGAATTTATCGGCAGAAAACGTTAAAAGATTTTGTCCGGAGGCAAATATCCTTATGGATTTAATTCCGATTTTGCTGCTCATCAATAGCGGGAAAGTATAACCAATCTGGGCGGTTTTAAGCCTTAAATAGTTTCCGCTGCTGATATATAATGATGAGGCCTGTGAACTATTGGTATTGGGCGATGGCAACAATATCGGGTACCGTGCATTTGGGTTACCTGGCGACCAGGTGTTCAGCTGTTCCTTAAATATTTTTGCTCCGTTAAAAAATGCCGCACTTGCTTCATTAATAAGCAAATAGTTACCTTCTGCCGCTCCTTGCCAAAGCATACTTACATCAACTCCTTTCCAGGCAATACTTCCGGTTAGGCCGTAAACAATTTGTGGAAATATGGGATTACCAATTGGAACCTGATCATTATCATCTATTTTTCCATCACCATTTTGGTCTTTGTATTTAATATCACCCGGAATTAATTTACCAAACTGGGTTGCCGAAGCATCAATTTCGGCCTGCGACTGGAAGAATCCTATTGCCTGGAAACCGAACTGGGTACCTAATGGTCTGCCCGTAAGCCTTCTGTTGGGGTTATTATAGGTAGCTCCGTTTTCGAAGGTTTGTATTAGTTTATTTTTAGCGTAACTGAAGTTAAAACCAACATTATAGTTTATTCCATTGGCAAACTGATGCGAGTGGGTTATAGAAAAATCCAATCCCTGATTATCCATTATACCACCATTTACCTGCGATAACCCAATACCATACTCTAGCGGAACCGTGGCGGTCGGCGGTACCAGCATATCTGAGCGGCGCTCCTTAAACACATCAAATTCAAAGCCTAACTGACCTTTAAAGAATAAGCCCTCTAAACCAATATCCAGCTTTTTGGAGGTTTCCCATGTAATATTGGGGTTTGCCTGCGCACGCTCGAAAGCTCCCTGTACCTGGGTATATGATGTACCACCAAATACATAACCACCGTTGCCACTATTGTTATCCTTATTACCGCTACTGCCTAATCCATATGAACTAAGGTATTGGAAGGCTGAACCTGCGAGGTTACCTGATTTACCAACCGAACCTCTCAGCTTCAAATTGTCTATCCAACTATAATTATCACGGATAAAATCTTCCTGCGAAAGCCTCCACCCTAATGACAGCGCCGGAAAAAAGGCAAATCTTTCGCCTGGAGCAAAATAATAATGGCCATCATACCTGCCAGAAAACTCAGCAAAGTATTTTTGATCATAATTATAACTGGCCCGGTATACATAACCCAGTTGTTTTGAATTGTTTGATGAACCACTGTTATCATAATCGTTTTTAGCCGAGCTGCCTAACGAAAGCTCATCAAGGTCAACCTGGTAATTCATACGGGAGGCAGCAAACAAATTGTTATTACCGCTTCTTTTTTCGGCTACAGCCAGTAAGTTAATATCGTTTTTACCAAATGTACGCTGGTAAGTAATGTATCCCTGCAGGGTAGTATTAACAGATTGGTTAAAACTTTCGTTAAGACTGGGCGCGGCTAAACCGGCCTTAACAGGGATATATTGATTGGAAGCGTTTAAAGTATAATAGGTATATGGGGTTTGGAAGTTTTTATCAAAAATATAACCCTTGTCATAAGCTATTACTCCTTTAATGGCCAAACCTTTTAAAAAAGGCAATTTTTGCTCAATGGATAATTGCGTAAATAATATGTTATTGTCCTTTTTATCATATCCGCTATCATATATGGAAGGTAATAGGGTATTACCTGGCAACCCGTTGCTAAAACTTAACTGGGCAGGTAATAAAGGCGCGTTTTTGGTAACAGAAGTGTATATACCAGCACCTGATGTCGCTCCGGGATTCTTAGTTATTTCGTAGCTTGCTTTTACATCTAATGATACAGTAGTTGTTTTGGTCGCATTTACATCAATGTTGCTGGCCAGATTGTACCTGGAATAGTTAATGACGTTTACTGATCCCTCCTGATATAAATAACCTATTGAAGTGAAAAAACGCACCTTATCAGAACCTCCGCTAAGCGTTAAATTATGGGAGGTCATTGGCGCATTAAAATTGATCACTTCTTTTATCCAGTCATGGTCGGGGTAATGGTCAGGATCAGAATGATCTTTATATTTTTGCAGCTGATCTGCTGAATAAGCCTCCGGTAATCCGGCATTTTTATCGGCCTGATTATAGGCAACTGCATAATCATAGGCATTTAAATAATCCGGATAACGGGCCGGACGTTGAAAACCATACCAGCCATTATAGCTTAATGACATTTTACCTTCTTTTCCGCGTTTGGTAGTAATCAAAATTACACCATTAGCGCCGGCCAAACCATATGGCGCTACCGCCGCGGCATCTTTAAGCACGGTTATACTTTCTATCTCATTTGGATTGACCTGTGAAAATGCCCTGGGTATTCCGTCAACTATGGTTAATGCAGAAGCATTTGCACCTGTTTGTGTTGTACCAACTCCCCTTACCCGTATGGTAGCTCCGTCGGCACCGGGTTCGCCGGTTCCCTGAACGGCCGATATGCCCGGTATCCTGCCCGCGATACTGTTAGTAACGTTAGCTACCGGATTATTTACAATCTCGCCACCTTTCAGCGTGGAAATTGCCGCGGTAGTTGAGGATTTTTTCTGCGTTCCGTAACCAACTACAACAACCTCACTCAGGTTTTTATTTTCGTCAAGAAGTGTTATCTCCAAAACTGTTTTACCGCTTACAGCTATCTCCTGGGTTTGAAAGCCTACATATGAAAATACCAGAACCGCGTCTTCAGGAACATCAATTTCAAAGATCCCGTTCTGATCGGTTAAAGTGCCTTTGTTAACGTTCTTAATTTTAACAGATACGCCCGGTAATGTAACACCCTTACTATCCTTGATAATACCCTTTATTTTTATTGATGCTATTTTGCCGTTATTTGGAGCCACAATGATCACATCATTGGGCAAAATATTAAAATTAAGACCAAATTTTTTCAATGCTGATTGCAGTACATCTTCAACCGGAATCTTGCCGTTTGTTTTTATTTGTACTGTTTCATTAATAGGAATTTCCTTGTTACTATAAAAAAAACGGTATTTACTCTGATTTTCGATCATTTCAAAAACCCGGATTAATTTAACTTCCTTCTTGTCTATCTTAACAGTAACTTCTTTCTGAGAATATACTTTTGCCGATAGCTGCAAGCAAAACAGGAATACAAACAAAATTGTGAACCGCATAGTTAATTGAAGTTTGCGCACATGGTTAAGCACCACGTGCAGCATTTTTTTTTTCATACATTTGTGTTTTAAGAGATCGGA
>Ga0193717_1002332_pt1 | contig 10995 bp, 9 predicted proteins | sample U2c2metaG_FD_145900 | JGI IMG/M metagenome (GOLD analysis project Ga0193717, IMG submission 145900) | Soil microbial communities from a riparian zone of the East river system, Colorado, United States - U2c2 | ecosystem: Environmental > Terrestrial > Soil > Riparian zone | place: USA: East River...
GTGCGGGTGCCGCCTCCGCCGGGAACGGGCCACGTGCGGAAGTCGCTGAGAAGCTCGACCAGGTGGCTGGCGCTCGCGACGTCGAGATTTGAGAAGGGCTCGTCGAGGAGGAGGAGCTCGGGGTCGGTCTGGAGGACTCGGGCGAGGGAGGCGCGCTGGCGCATGCCTTGTGAGTACTGGCCGACGGGGCGGGTGAGGGTGGGGTCGAGGCCGACGGCGCGAAGGGCCATCTCGGGCGAGCCGACGCAAGCGCAGCCTTCGCCGCGATGCAGGGTGGAGAAGTAGATGAGGTTCTCCATGGCGGTGAGCTCGTCGTAGAGCATGGTGGAGTGGCTCATGTAGGCGATGCGGTGGCGGTGGCGATGAGGGGAGTCGCCGAAGACGGTTGCGATGCCGCGCGTGGGGGTGATAAGGCCGGCGACCACGCGGAGGAGGGTGGATTTTCCTGCGCCATTTTCACCGAGGATGACGGTCGAGGAACCAGCGGGGAAGGTGGCCGAAACGTTGCGCAGGGCGGCGAAGGAGCCGTAGATTTTGGAGACGGAATCGAGTGTCGCTGTGGCTGTGGCTTCGGCTCGAATTGGAGCGGTGATGGACATGCGCGTGTCTGCAAGAAGTCTTCTAGCGAGTATAGAGCCAGAGGCTCAGCAAAGAAGATTCAGCGGGCGAGGGGAAGCGCGGTGGCCGTAGTGGTTGGCTTTTGATCGGCTGCAGGGGCGTACTTCGAGGCGCACTTGGCCTGCAACTGGGTGGCGTGGAAGACGCCATCGTGGCCGTAGGTTCCGATGGCGAGCGCCTGCGCATCGTCCTTGAAGGTGTCGGGCGGAGGCTCGGAGCCGTTATACGCGACGCGCAGAGTACGGCCCTGCTCCAGCAGGGTGAAGGTGGCATTGGTTCCTGCACGCTGAATGCTGCCGGGGGCGACGTTCCCGGCGACGCGGAGGTGCCGGACATAGGCCTTGTCGCCCATCTTGTTGAGCTCGCCGATGGTGACGTAGTAACTCTTGTTGTCGCGCACGCCGGTTACCGCCAGGTAGGCGACGGTCCCAAGGATAAGGACGGTGGCGACGATGATCTTCAGCGGGCTCTTCCGGTCAGGGTTCGGCATGGCTTCGTGTATTTATTTTACGCCCGTTGCAGGCTTAAGTGGTTTAAGGCAAGGGCGGAAACAGGATCTGGAAGAAAAAATGACATTCGGCTGAACTTTCCTGTACCTGTGGCGTATCCACAGGTACAAATGTGGTGATGCCACAGGAGAGACACATGGGAGACGCGAAGCTGGACCTTTTGCAGGGGACGCTGGATCTGATGGTGCTGCAGACTTTGGCGGCCATTGGCGATATGCACGGCTATGGAATCGCCCGGCGGATCGAGCAGGTGAGCGGCGATGAGGTGCTGCTGAATCAGGGGACGATCTATGCGGCCCTGGTAAGGCTGCAGCAGCGGGGCTGGATCGACGCGGAGTGGGGAGCGTCGGAGAACAACCGCAAGGCTAAGTTCTACTCGATTACGAAGCGGGGAAGGAAGCAGCTCGCCGAGGATACGGCGTACTGGCAGCGTCTTTCGAGCGTTATGGGGAGAGTGCTGGCGATGGGCGAGGGAGGCGGAGAACGATGAGAGACGAGCCGAGGAGATCGTGGCTGGATTCGTTACGCCGGACGATGGCGCGGGTGGGAGCGTTCTTTCGCAAAGAGCCGCTGGACCGTGAGCTTGAGGAAGAGGTTGCGGCGCATATTGCCATGGCGACCGAGGACAACATTCGCAACGGGATGTCGCCTGAGGAGGCGAGGAGGAAGGCGATGGTTAAGTTCGGTGGCGTGGAGCAGGCGAAGGAGCGGCAGAGGGAGTCGCGCGGATTGCCATGGCTGGAGACGTTATTGCAGGATCTGCGTTACACGGTTCGCACGCTGGGACGAGACCGCGGATTTGCCACGATCGCGATTCTGATTCTCGCGCTGGGCATCGGGGCGAACGTGGTGGTGTTCAGCGTGGTGAACACGATTCTGTTGCGCCCGCTGCCGTTCTACGATCCCTCGCGGCTGGTGTGGATTGCGCCGGAGAAGGCGAACGGGCTGTCGGGCTCAACTTATTCGGTGGATGCTTACGAAGATCTTCGCGCGATGAACCGTTCGTATGAGGACGTGACGGGCTACTTCGCTTTCTCGACGGAGGACAACTACAAGCTCACGGGGCGCGGGGTTCCGCTGCCGGTTACGGGAATCATGGTGGCAGAGAACTTCTTCCATGTGCTGGGCGTTAACCCGTTTCTGGGAAGGCAGTTCAGGTCGGAGGAGGCGCTGAAGGGCGGGCCTCCAGCCGTGATGCTGTCCTATCCATTCTGGATGAAACAGTTCGGTGGGGATCGCTCTCTGGTGGGCAAAGCGATCGCCTTGGATGGCAAACCAGCGACGGTGGCGGGAGTGTTGCCGGAAAGCTTCGACTTCGGTGCGGCGTTTTCGCCGGGGGCGAAGGTGGACATACTGACTCCGCTGGTCATGGACGATATTCGCTACGAGGGAAACACGCTCGCGATGATCGGACGCCTGAAGCCTGGGGTGACCCTGGAACAGTCGAGGTCGGAGGCAAAGACGCTATTTCCGCAGTTCTACTGGGGCAAGAAGTATCCGGAATCGAAGGGGAATTACAAGGACGCGGGATACACCGTCTTTTTGAAGGAGTATGTGAGCGGCAAGCTGCGTCGGTCGTTGGTGGTGCTGTGGTGTGCGGTCGGGCTGATTCTGCTAATTGTCTGCGTGAACCTGTCGAACCTGATGCTGGCGCGGTCAGCCGCACGGAGCAAAGAGTTTGCGCTGCGCAGCGCTTTGGGCGCGGGGCGTGCCCGGCTGATACGGCAGTTGCTGACGGAGAGCCTGGTACTGGCGGCTACAGGAGCGGCGCTTGGGCTGGGGCTGGCTTATGCCATGCTGCGGTATCTGGCACATCAGGGTTCGATTGCACTTCCGTTGCTGAGCAGCGTGAAGCTGGATGGCACGGCGCTTGGCTGGAGTCTCCTGATCACAGTCTCGACTGCCGTCCTCTTCGGGCTGATGCCGGGAATCAAGGCTTCGCGTGCCAACGTGCAGGAGGCACTGAAGGACGGAGGCCATGGAACAACCGAGGGGCGGCAGCATGAGAAGATGCGCACCATGCTGGTTGTCTCTGAGGTGGCACTGGCCTGCATTCTGCTGGTGGGTGCGGGGTTGCTGATGCGTAGTTTTCTGCGCGTGCTGGATGTGGATCTTGGGTTTCAGCCAAGCACGGCCGCGGCAGTGCGTATTGACTATGACGACGGCGGCAAAACAGATAAACGGACTGCGATTCTGGAGAACATCGCGCATCGCGTGGAAGGACTGCCGGGGATTGAGGTGGCAGGCTTCTCGGATAATCTGCCGCTGGATAGGAACCGTTCGTGGGGCTCGCCGTTTATCAAGGGCAAGGCGTACAAGCCGGGGGAGCTTCCCGGGTCGTTCGTCTATATCGTTTCGCCGGGCTACCTGAGGGCGATGGGGATGCGACTGCGCGGACGCGATTTTACCTGGCAGGACAACGACAAGGGCGAAGGCGTGGTTGTGCTGAATCAGACCGCCGCCAAGGGGCTGTGGCCAGGGGAAGACGCTGTTGGGAAGATGGCGGTGATTGGAAAGAAGGATGTTCGCGTGATCGGAGTGATTGCCGATGTTAGCGACACCAACGTCGAGGGCAAGTCGGGCTGGCAGATGTACCTGCCGATGATGCAGAGCGACTGGGGACCGGACGGCGCGGTGCTAGTGGTGCGCTCAAAGGTTCCGCCGGAGCAACTTGCGAGCAGTGTGATGCGGACGCTGCGAGAGATCAACCCGAATCAGGCGGCGGTGGAGTTCCGTCCGATGCAGAGGCTGGTGGATCATGCGGTGTCGCCGCGTCAGTTCTTCATGCTGCTGGTGGGTGTCTTTGCGGCGCTGGGGCTGGTGCTGGCGTCGCTGGGGATCTACGGAGTGATCTCGTACTCGGTAACGCGGCGAACGCAGGAGATTGGAGTACGGATGGCTCTGGGCGCATCTCCGGGCAATGTGCAGATGGGGGTGATCTCGAAGACGATGCGGATGGCATCGATTGGGATTGCTGTGGGTGTGGTGGGATCGGTTGCCGTGGCGCACCTGATCGCATCGCTGCTGTTTGGGACAACCCCGACCGATCCGATGACGTTTGTGGCGATGGCCGTTCTACTGGGTGTGGTAGCGGGATTAGCGGGATATCTTCCAGCACGGCGAGCGTCGCGGATCAACCCGATGGTTGCCCTGCGAAACGAATAAGTCTCTTCACTAAGGCTCTTCACAAGGCCGGCAGGGGGATATTCCTGCCGGCTTCTTTTTTTGCATGTTGGGGCAGGCTAAGCGGCGGCCTGCATGTTGACACCGTCGGAGATGGAGCTGAGCAGCTTGTCGGCAGCCTTCTCTTCGTTGAGGATCGACTCGAGGATACGAGCGTCTTCCGTGAGGCCAAGGATGTTGGCCCAGTTGCGCAGCGTGCCATAAACAGCCATCTCATGGTGTTCGACCTGCTGTCCTACAGCGATGAGAGTGATGTCCCGGATGCCTGTATCGTTTTTTGCATCCTTGATGCTGTCTTCGGCCTCGGTGACGAGACCGGAGATTGCCTTACAGGTCTCCGTATCGGCGTCACCCGTGGCATTTCGGACCAGCGCCTCTACGTTCGCGACGTGGCCCTCGGTCTGGAGCAGGTGATCTTTGAAAGCTGTCGCAAGCTGCGGGTTGGTGGATTTCTCGATCATCGTCGGCAGAGCGTCCGTAATCTTCTGCTCCATGTCGAGGGCTTTTTTGAGGTTGGTGATGTAGAGTGTGCGGAGATCTTCGATGTTGGCTGAGAACATTTTCATGGCTGATGCTCCTTTTGTTTTCGGTGCGCAAGGCCGCCAGCGCCCGGTTGGGCGCATATGCGGCTGATATCGAATCCGGGGTGAGACGGCAACGTGCGCCGGAGTGCTCACGGGTCGTGCGCGTTCTGACTGGTTTGGATGCGAGGCGATGAGTTAGGTTGGCCGCAATCGGGAATGGCTGCGGCGCTCCACTGTTTCCGTTGCGCGTGCGGCTGGATACCTTGTCGTGCGCAACAGCGATATACTCGGGATACGTCAGCTTGCGGCGCAGCGATTCGTTGAAAGAGGGTTCCTATGAGCACAAATGGCAATCATCACCCGGGTGGAAATGGCACGAACGGCAATGGATATAAGGTTCCGACCGGCCGGGCGGAGTGGATCGTCAAGCGCAAGGCCGAGGCGGAGCGAACCGGCGACAGCAACATGTCGCAGATGCATTTTGCACGCAAGGGTCTGATCACGGAAGAGATGGCATTTGTGGCCGAGCGCGAGAAGATCTCCGCGGAACTGGTGCGCAGCGAAGTCGCCAAAGGCACCATGATTATCCCGGCCAACATCAATCACGTCGAGCTGGAGCCGATGGCGATTGGAGTAGAGTCGCTCTGCAAGATCAACGCGAATATCGGAAACTCGGCGCTGGTGTCGAATGTGGACGAAGAGCTGCGCAAGCTGCATACGGCGGTGCACTTCGGCGCGGACACGGTGATGGATCTTTCGACCGGCGGCGATATCCCGATGATCCGTGAATCGATTCTGCGGCACAGCCCGGTGCCGATCGGAACGGTGCCGCTGTATGAGGCGCTAAGCCGGGTGAAGCGGGTCGAGGATCTGAATATCGATATGTACCTCGAGGTGATCGAGGAGCAGGCACAGCAGGGCGTGGACTACTTCACGATCCATGCGGGCGTGCTGATCCAGTATGTTCCGATGGTCGCCAAGCGTATTACCGGTATCGTCAGCCGCGGCGGCGCGATCATGGCGCAGTGGATGACGCATCATCACAAGCAAAACTTCCTGTACGAGAACTTCGACCGCATTACAAAGATCATGGCCAAGTACGACGTCAGCTATTCGCTGGGAGATGGTCTACGGCCGGGCTGCGTTGCGGATGCCAGTGACGAGGCGCAGTTTGCCGAGCTGAAGACTCTGGGCGAGTTGACGCGTCAGGCATGGAAGAGTGATGTGCAGGTGATGATCGAAGGGCCGGGCCACGTGCCGATGGACAAGATCAAGGAGCAGGTGGACAAGGAGGTCGAGCTCTGCGACGGTGCTCCGTTCTATGTGCTTGGACCACTGGTTACGGATATCGCTCCCGGCTACGATCACATCACGTCGGCGATAGGTGCAGCGATGATCGGATGGCATGGCGCGGCGATGCTCTGCTACGTCACCCCGAAGGAGCACCTTGGCCTGCCGAACGAGAAGGATGTGAAGGACGGGATTATCGCGTACAAGATCGCTGCGCATGCGGCTGATATTGCACGGCATCGTCCGGGTGCACGCGACCGCGACGATGCAATCTCGCATGCACGCTACACCTTCGACTGGGATAAGCAGTTCGCGCTCTCGCTCGATCCGGATACCGCTCGCGGCATGCACGACGAGACGTTGCCGGATGACTACTACAAGGAAGCGGCATTCTGCAGCATGTGCGGGCCGAAGTTCTGCTCGATGAACTGGTCGAGCAAGGTGGATCAGTTCAATGAACGCGAGCACGGACTGAAGAAGCCGGATCTTACCCAGATTGTGACCGAACAGATGGCGCTTCGAGGATAGAAGTTTCATGAAACGCGAAGGCCGCTCCGCTGGGGGCGGCCTTCGTGTTTGCGATAGACCACGGTTTTGCAAGGCATGGCATCCGATGTTGGACAGAATGTGTCGCACAGCGCGGCAGAGAGGAGTATGGCCATGCCGGAGAAACGAATCCTAGAGCGGGCAAAAGAAGATTTACGCGAAGGCAAAGCTCCGTCGACGGCGGCGGGAGAGTTTGTTCATGAAGAGATCGAGCATGTGCGCGAGGGCAAACACGGTGTCAGGTCGGCGAAACAGGCGATTGCGATTGGGTTGAGTAAGGCACGCCGAGCCGGGATTCCACTGGCTCCGCCGAAGAGCGGCTCAAAGGCAGTACGCCAGCGGGCTGAGCGTGAGTATGAAGAGGGGCAGGAGCATCCTGGAAAGAAACCTTCGGCAAAGCGATCGCACAGTAGTGAAGCGGCGTTGAAGCGTGAGCCAAAGTCGACGGTCTCGAAGAAGGCATTGTCACAGCAGACGAAGCGCGCGTCGGCGAAGAGGTCGGCGGCCTCCAGATCAGCTTCGGCTTTGAACGGAGCGAAGAAGAGGGCTTCTCGTTGAGAGGGCTGGGTTTCTGCTCGCGGATGGTGAAGATCTCGCGGGGATATCCACAGCTTCCACAGTTTGCACAGGCAAAAAAATTATGGAAGGGACAACGGTTTCGGAAGAGGGGAAATCTCATTTTGTAACGGAAGAGCAATCTTCCAGAAGGAGAGAGTAGCCTATGGCCAACCAGAAGATCAGGAGTGATCCTGATTGGAACATCCGGGAAACCGGAAGTACCCATGGATGGCAAGAAGCAAATCGACCCAACCAAAGTGACATGAATCGGGGGAGGGAGACTCGGGCAGAACCTGAGGCTTCTGAACCAGAAGCAGTTACGCAGGGCGGGAACTGGTAATTCGATCCGGTTCTCCGAAATCGAAAAAACAAAAGGGTGGGCCTTCGGGCTCGCCCTTTTGCGTGGGAGCGATCTTATTTTGCGGCAGTCTCGAGAATCGCTGATGCGCGGTCGAGCGCTTCGGCAAGCTGGAGAAGTTGAGCTTTCGCACGATTGGCGTCAGGCTCGCCGATGGCTTCGTTGACGCCTGGAATCACGACTGCGGCATAGCCGGTGTATTCGCCAGGGGCGTAGATGGTGTGTTTGTACCAGGGCCGATGCGGAAGGCCGTCGGGATTCAGGAGAGCGCCTTCCGCTTCACGCAAAGCCTTGTTGAGGGCTGCCGGGTTTTCCGGAGGAGAAAGCTGGCGGGTACGGAGCGAAGCGCCGGCCGCCTCAAAGCGATGGGCTGCTGCCAGGGTGGGAGCAAAGTCAAGGTCCAGCTTGCCCGTTGTGGCATGGCGTTGCGCCTCTTCGAGATAGCCGACGATTTCCTTGCCGTAGAGCTGATAGTCGTAGGGCAGCACATCGGAGTTGGCCATGTGCAGGATCTCGAGGCCGAAGATGCGGGCCTGCTGTTGTTCATAGACGAAGGTGGGGTCGGCGAATTTGATGAACCAGTTGTAGTTGTCGAAGGCGGAGTGGTACACGCCGTAGGGCCCCTCCGATCCGATGTCGGTCGAGGGCACGCCGAGGTGCTGGATAAAGGGGGTGTAGTCGGAGCCGGAGCCGAGATCGCCCACATGGACGTCTTCTTGTCCCAGGGAGTTATCGCGAGTTGCACCCAGAGTCGAGGCAGTATGATTTTGGGCGTCAGTCTCCTCTTCGAGCCTCCACTGCTGATAGACGGTACCGCCCTTTGGCGATGGGACCTGTTTCGCAATCTCCCGCACGAAGTGTTTGAGAGAAGGGACGGCAGCGGCCTTGAAATCGGGACCGGAGACTCCGACGTCGGTATTGAAGTAGGCCACAGCACGCGCCAGGTGAGTGGCGTTCTGCTCAGCCCATTCGGTAGAGCCGATCAGGCCTTCCTCCTCAGCGTCCCAGGACCCGATGACGATTGTGCGCTTTGGGCGCCATCCCTGCTTGAGCAGCTCGCCGAGACCGTGAACGGACTCGAGCATCGCGGCGGTGCCGGAGTTGGGGTCGACGGCTCCGAAGACCCAGGCGTCACGGTGATTTCCGGCGACGACCCAGTCATCTTTCTGCGAGGCGTCGGTCCCTTCGATGGTTCCGACAACATCCCAGATAGTGCGCAACGCCGTGTCCTGCTCCAGATGCATATGCACCGTCACACGACTGGTTCCGCCGACGTGATAGGTGAAGGGAAGTGCTCCCTGCCAGGCGTGGGGAGAGACGGGGCCATCGAGGCACTTGAGAATGGGAGTAGCGTCCTTGTACGAGAGGGGATTTGAGGGAATCGAAGGCTGGTTTCCCTTGAGCTCGGCCAGGGGTATTCGTTTAGAGTCGGGAAGATCGGGCGTGGAGGCGATGCCAGGGGTCTGCGGATCGCCGGGGTAGATGGGGAGAAACTGCACGGAGCCGCGCTGCACGCCTGATTCAGGGCGGAAAGGACCCTTGGGGTAGACGTCGCCGCGGAAGTAGCCGTCGTCGGCAGGGTCGGAGTAGATGAGCACGCCTTTTGCGCCGTACTGCTGGGCCAGGTAGACCTTTACGCCGCGAAAATTTTGGCCGTAACGGACGAGGACGATCTTGTCTTTGACGCTGATGCCGAGGCTGGCGAGCTTTTTGAAGTCGGCGAGGCTGCCGTAGTTGGCGTAGACGACTTCGCCGGTCACATCCCCGGAGGGAGAAGAGCCATTGAAGGCGGGAAAGATCCGCGGGTCGTCCTGGAATGGATCGCCGCCGTGTTTGCTGGGATCGACATGCTCAGGGGAGGGGCCGGACATCAGCTTTTCGCCGTTGGCCTTGAAGGCCTCGATGGAGATCTTTACAGGCTTGTTGAGCAGCACCTTGTAGGGAACGATCTGGGTTTTCAGGCCGGCTGCCTTGAATTTGTCGGCGACGTAGACGGCGGTCGCGTAGTCCTCCTCGGAACTGGCCCAGTGCGGGGAGGCGGTGAGAGTTTTGAGATGTTCGCCCGCAAGTTTTGCGTCGGGTATAGGCAGGAAGGCTGCATCCCACTTTGACTGCTGGGTGAAGTCGCGGTAGCCGAAGACCTGCGGGGTTTGGGCCGAAGCGGCGAGAGCGGCGAGGAGAAAGGGGCAGGCCAGGATTCGGACAGCGCGCAAAGTTAACCTCTAAGAGATCTTTAGAGGTTAGAGTACAGCATTCCGCGTGGCGCGAAGAGAGGGCTCCACGCCACACGGAACGGAGAATGCGGAGAGACTAGGCGGCGACTGGCTGGCCGCAGAACTTGCAGCGGTGCGCTGCAAGCGGAATATCGGAGAGGCATTCGCCGCAGGCTTTCGTTGCGGGAGGAGTAGCCACTGATGGGTGGAATTTCTTCAGCAGGTATTGCGTCGGAAGCACGAGGAAGAAATAGACGACTGCGGCGATCAACAGGAAATTGACCACAGAGGTGAGGAACTTGCCATACTCAATTACTCCTCCATTGACGTTTCCCACTAGATAATCGAAGTTGGGCTTGCCGATGATCGCGCCGAGCAGAGGATTGATGATATTGGTGGTCAGTGCGCTGACGATGGCCGTAAAAGCCGCACCAATGATGACAGCGACTGCCAGATCCATCACATTGCCGCGGAGAATGAAATCGCGAAAGCCTTTGAGCATGAAGATCTCCCTGAATTTTTTCTAAAGTGACGTACCGGAAATCATCGCGAGTATACGACATGTTCTGATGCAGAACTATGCAGACCGCGTGATCCAGAGAGCATATGGATAAAGAAATAAGAAGAGGATCATGCCGAGCGCCATCAGGTCCATGTAAATCAGAAGCAGGACGCCACCGTGATAGAAGCTCCATCGGGTTCGCATGCAGCGGATGTGATCGATGGTTCCGGCGATGGCCGTAAAGCAGGGAAGAATGAGCCAAAGGGTGGCGCGGTTGCGAGGGAAGTCAGAGAGCAGAACTGCGGCGCCGAGGCTGAGGAGAACCAGGAGAGCTCCGCGAAGAAGCGATCGGTAATGCGGATTGAGAAAACGGTAGATCACCGGGCTGCCTTCTAGGGTAGAAGGTTTTCTAAACCGTGAGGCGATGGGCAGGCCACTGAATAAGTGTGGATGAATCCTCCTATTTCACTTCGAACCCGTTTCGCCGTTTTCAGTTCCTGCGCGGGCACCTCTATGCGGAGATGAGATCGGGTTTGGCCGCGGCCTTCTCGAACATCTCTCGGATGGACTGGTCGTACGGAGCCCGCAGTACGCCGTGCTCGGTGATGATGGCGGTGATGTACTTCGCCGGGGTCGCATCGAAGGCGGGGTTCTGGATGGCGGCTCCGTCGGGCGTCATCTGCTTGCCGTGCGA
>Ga0193717_1002334_pt1 | contig 10992 bp, 18 predicted proteins | sample U2c2metaG_FD_145900 | JGI IMG/M metagenome (GOLD analysis project Ga0193717, IMG submission 145900) | Soil microbial communities from a riparian zone of the East river system, Colorado, United States - U2c2 | ecosystem: Environmental > Terrestrial > Soil > Riparian zone | place: USA: East River...
TTCGCCAAGCTCTTTTTGAATCGCTCGCATCTGCTCATTGAGATAGTATTCTTTCTGCGAACGCTCCATCTGCTTTTTGACTCGTGAGCGAATCCGCCGCTCGACCTCAAGGATTTCGATCTCGGCTCGCATATGACCTAGCACTTTTTCCAGACGCTCAGCCGTGCTAAAAGTCTCCAGTAGATTTTGGCGATCTTCTAGTTTGACCCCTAAGTGTGCGACGATGGTGTCGGCAAGCCTTCCTGGTTCGTCAATGGACGAAACCGACATCACCATTTCCGGCGGAATTTTCTTCTTGAGCTTGACGTAGTTTTCAAAAGTGGTGTGAACTTCGCGCACCAGAGCTTCGACCTCCGTGTTGCGCTCGACGACTTCTTGGGCTTCATCTACTTCAACTAAGAAAAAATCCGGGTTACTGACAAAACGCGCAACCTTTGCGCGCTTCTTCCCCTCAATCAAAACCTTCACGGTACCGTCGGGGAGCTTCAACATCTGTACAACAGATCCCAGAGTACCGATCTTATAAATATCTTCCTCTGTCGGCTCGTTCGTTTTCGCGTCTTTTTGGGAGGATAGAAAAATCGGGCTCTGCTTCTGTGTGGCCTCTTCCAGCGCTTTAATCGAGCGCTGCCGCCCGACAAACAACGGCACCACCATATGCGGGAATACTATAATATCTCTCAATGGGAGCAAAGGCACCCGCGCTGGTCCAGACATCGGTTCCTTTTCGTCTTTTTTGTCATTTCTAAACAACATAGAGACTCCTCCTAAGCGCTCTCCGCAGCCTTGGTGTAAACGACGATCGGAGGATCATGTTTTTCCACGACATCCTCGGAGATCACCACTTCCTTTATATTCGGTTGCGAGGGCATGTCGTACATGATTTCTAACATGATATTTTCCATGATCGCGCGCAATCCCCGAGCACCCGACTTCCGTTTCATGGCGTCACGGGCAATCGCTCGGAGCGCCTCTTCGGTAAACTTCAGGTGCACAGATTCCATCTCAAATAACTTCGCATATTGTTTGGTTAAGGCATTTTTGGGATCCTTTAAGATTTTGACCAGAGCCGATTCATCCAACTCATCAAGGGTTGCAATAACAGGCAATCGCCCGATGAATTCCGGTATTAAACCAAATTTGAGCAAATCCTCCGTCTGTACGTCATGCAATACATCGGTCGGACGACGTCCGTCTTTTTCTTCCAACTGACCACCGAACCCCATGCGCTTGCGCCCGGTCCGCTTGCGAATTATATCCTCCAGCCCGACAAAGGCGCCGCCGCAGATAAATAAGATGTTGGTCGTGTCCACTTGCAGAAATTCTTGCTGCGGATGCTTTCTACCGCCCTTGGGCGGCACACTCGCCATTGTACCCTCTATAATCTTCAGTAACGCCTGCTGCACGCCTTCGCCGGACACATCTCGAGTAATTGACGGATTGTCCGATTTGCGCGAGATCTTATCGATTTCATCAATATAAACGATGCCACGCTGCGCTTTTTCCACGTCATAATCCGCCGCCTGCAGGAGATTGAGAATTATATTCTCAACATCTTCACCTACATAACCGGCCTCGGTTAAGCTCGTGGCGTCAGCGATAGTGAAAGGAACTTGCAGGAAACGGGCCAAAGTCTGAGCTAACAAGGTCTTGCCGGAACCGGTCGGTCCGAGAAGCAAGATATTACTCTTTTGTAGCTCGACATCACCGGTCACCATCTGGCTGTCAATGCGCTTATAATGGTTATGGACCGCAACCGCCAGGATTTTTTTTGCACGCTCCTGACCAATCACGTATTGATCGAGAACCCTTTTTATCTCGGCGGGTTTAGGAACATTGGAAGAACTAGAAAGATTCTCGTCGTGGTCACATTCCTCGGCGATAATGTCATTGCACAGGTCGATGCATTCATCGCAGATGTAGACGGTCGGGCCGGCGATCAATTTTCGCACTTCGTCCTGGCTCTTGCCACAGAATGAGCAAACGAGATTCCCCGATCCGTGTTCACCGTGCTTTGCCATACAACCCCCGGGATAAACTGACAGCTACTTCTTCAAACTACCTTCGGGCCGGGCCGCAATCACGTCGTCCACCAAGCCGTACTCTTGCGCTTGCTTGCCGGTCATAAACATATCACGATCCGTGTCTTTTTCGATCTTCTTTAAAGTCTGCCCAGTATGCCGGGTCAGTATGTTGTTCAATTCTTCCCGCATACGCAGAATTTCCCTGGCCTGGATATCGATATCCGTGGCTTGGCCCTGGAATCCACCTAACGGTTGATGAATCATGATCCGAGAATGGGGCAGCGAAAATCGCTTACCTTTTGAGCCAGCTGCCAACAATACTGCGCCCATGCTTGCCGCCTGGCCAACGCAAACGGTTGAGATCTGCGGCCGGATATACTGCATGGTATCGTAGATTGCTAAACCCGCAGTGACTCCTCCACCTGGGCTGTTGATGTAGAAAAAGATATCGCGTTCTGGATCTTCCGATTCGAGAAAGAGTAATTGAGCAGTAATTAGGTTGGCGACTTCGTCTGTTACAACGGTTCCCAAAAACACAATGCGGTCTTTTAATAACCGTGAGTATATATCATAAGCCCGTTCGCCACGTCCGGTTTGCTCGACGACAATGGGGATGAAGTTCATGTATTGTTAAACCCCTTGACCACCGAAGTCATTCTAGCGTTTTTCACCCTCTTCATCAACCTTAGAAGCTGGCGCATCGATCTCTTTAATCTTTGCACTTTCAAACAAATAACTCACAGTTCGATCAAACATCAATTGCGCGCTCAAATCATCGCGCGCATCGGGCCGCGAATAATAATCACGCACGCTTTTGGCGCGCTCGCCAGCGGCGCGAGCGATGTTGTCGATCCGTTCTTGAATATCCTTGTCAGTAATTTCGATTTTTTCCAGCTGGGCAATTCGCTCGACCAAGAGCGTCGCCTGCACCTGGCGCGCAGCGCGCGCTTCGAGTGTTTTCCGCGCTTCTTCCGTCGGCGGCGCCGACTCGACCTCTGCGCCGGACTGCCCGGCCATTTGGCTTTGGTAGCGTTCCATTAGATAACGGGTCTGCCGTTCCACCATCGACTGCGGAGTCGTAAACGAGTGCGCCTCGATCAAACGACTCAAAACCTGTTCTTTAAGCTGTTCGTCTTGATAATGCTGGAGTTCGCTCTCGAGGCGCTTGCGGATAGCCGCCCGCAGGTCGTCGAGCGAGCCATGCTCGCCATGGTCCTTAGCGAATTCGTCGTCGAGCTGAGGCAACACCTTTTGCTTGATTTCGCGCACGACAAGCGAAAAATCGACGGTCTTCCCAGCAATTTCCTTGTTCGGATAGCTTTCCGGATAGTCGACTTGAACGATCCGTTGATCGCCGATCTTCGCCCCATCAACCGTGCTTTCGAATTGCGGCAGAGCGCTCCCCGCGCCGACCTCAAGCGTATAGTTCTCACCCTTGCCGCCGGAAAAAGGATTTCCGCCAAAGGTGCCGTCGAAGTCAAGCGTCACAAAGTCGCCTTTTTGTACGACCTCTCGATCCTTCACTAGCTCAAGACTTGCGTGACTTTCCTGCAACCGATGCAAAGCCTCATCGACCTGCGCTTCGCTAATCGCGATCTTTACCTTTTCGACTTCGATGCCAAGATAATCCTTGATTTCGATTTGGGGTTTGACTTCAAACACAGCAGAGAAGGAAAACGCATCGCCTTCACGCAGGTCCTGACTTTCTACCTCGGGTCTCGATACGATTTGTAAGCCGCGGTCTTTGATGACTTCGCCCAAGGTTTCTTCCACCAGGTGCGAACGCACTTCGCTGACAACGTCATCACCGTAGATTCCTTGCAAAACGTTGCGGGGAATTTTCCCGGTGCGAAAACCTTTAACGCGCACCCGTTGACCGAGGTTTTTGTAAGCGCGGGAGAATTCACCGGCAACAGTTTCTGCCGGCAGTTCGACGCGAACTTTTCGCTGTACGGGGCCCAACTCATCGATGTCAATTTTCATTACGACTTCACGCTAGGCACTGCGCATCGTGGCATCGGCGATAAATCTACCGAGATTCAGACCTCACGGTTGTGAGCGCGACGACCTAACTATTAACCTTTCTTTAGGCATTCATGATGCCAAATTTAGCGGTACCTATGTTGGTGCGAGAGGGGGGATTCGAACCCCCATGGTTACCCGCTAGATCCTAAGTCTAGTGCGTCTGCCAGTTCCGCCACTCTCGCGCAACTGCAAACAATTTTAAGCGCGCGAATCTTCAAGTTCTGATTGAAAATGCAGAGTAGGAAACGGCCGGTAGTAAGTCAAGCGCGTCCGAGGGGTGGTTCTAAAGTGTTCGAGATATCAGTTTAAAGATTCAGATTGTTTGCAAATCGCGCGAACGATCTTAACCCGAGCGGTTAGATATTCTCGCGCGCGGCGGCGCAGTCAACGCAAGGACACAGCGACCTTATATAATCGAAAGTGTAGATACCCGTGTTGTGCCCGTCTTGCCAGCGCAGCTCAATAGCGTAATTGCCGACCGCGCGAATCTCTTGCAGTTTGGCATCGGGCACCTCGATGAAACGTCGCTGCGGACCGTGACCCTGACAGAGCGCACAGGGACAATAGCCACGTAAATAGTGTTCTGGGTATTCGCCCACGTGGCCGTCATCCCAAGTAATGCGCACGATAGCGGGCGCGCGGGCGTGATTAATCTCAGTCGGGTAAACGGACGGCATTTTCAGTTAAAGCTCCACGAGCCCGTCTCCGATGGCGGTCATGAAGCCGATCTTGCTTCGATTCAACAGGTAGGTGCGCGGCCCGATGTCTTTCCGATCCACCATCAATCCTTCGGTCACCGGAAAGAACAGAGTCTTTTCGAGAAACAGATCGTGCAAAGCACTGCCGGGAAACAAGTGGATGTTGCCCTGAATCAAATATGGCCCAACGCTGACCAGCGCTTTGCTGGTTTCCTTGTGAACGTAGAAATTCTCCATTCCAGCGCGCCGCATTTCTTCCTGCGGACTCAGATCGGCGATCAGACACACTTCTTGCATGTAGATTACATACTCGTCGGAAGCGATATTGACCGGCTTGCGGTCGAAACTCTCTAGAGTCGCGTCTTTGAGAGAGAAGATCTCCTCGCCTTTGCGTAGAATGAGATAGTTACTCAAACGATCCTGGTTGGTCACGAGGATGCCCCGCACTACCGCCGCTTGCAGATAAACCTCCAAGGGCATGCTATAAGTGAGGTTTGTCTCCCCGGCCATAGAATTCTTCTACTTACTTTACCAACTCGCCATTGCGGAATCTTTTAAACTCCAAAGACGATTATCGCACTCCTCCATTGGGTTAACAATATCAATCCTGCTCCCATGATCCGGACCTAGGATGAAACCGTTGAGTCAGCCATGTCACCCCGACGCTACGGGCCCAGCCGCACAGTCGCGCGATGAATGCGACACCACATCTTTCGTTTCACTTCGGGTCGAAATTGTAGGCTAGCGATCCGGTCGCGACGGGACGCATCGATAGACGAACGCGGTCGTCAGCGAACACCCATCGCGATAACCAAGCGCTTTGTTGCTCCGCCTTTTGCTGACCGAGCGCGCTCCAAAAAACCGGCCAATCTATTTCTGCGATCTTCATATCGGCTGTCGTTTGGTCAATTACCGCAAGCTCATCTCGAGCAAATTACCCTCGTGGCGATTGCCCTTGCGGAGATAACGTAGACGCTTCTGAAACCAAGTACCGGTCGGCCATTGCCAATTTTGCGCCGGCAGCCCGTCCCCCAGGTAAACTCCGTCATTCACCCGACTCTGCCGAAAAATATTCTGCCATGCATTCATAACCACTCCTCCCTTTCGTAATAGGCACTCTCATGAAACTACCCGGCCATGCGTTGCGATTCACCGGCATGAACAACGCCGAGATTCGGTTTCCATTGCAACAACCCGCGGCGTATATAGGCAGCGTTCAAGCCCAACGCGTCGCAGACATGTTCAAAGGAAAACACCCAATCGCCGTCCGCTGAGACAATCCATTCCCTGACCTCATCGAAGAACCGCTTTTTCTTGCCGGTGCGCGAAATATAGTTGTCTTGATAACAATTAATCGCATCTTCCAGGATCGCCAGCATGAGCCTTTTCTCCGGTTCCAAGTAACTATTGCGCCGGAAGGTGTCAAAATATTGCTTCGACAAGAGCGTGTCCGTCTGAAAAATCGACGCGACCTTATCGTCGTTTACGAATGCCGTCTCGTTGCCCATCGTTGCATCCTGGTCTAGTTTCACCATGGTCCGTCCTCCCTACTGCGCCTCAGCGCTTACGTGCATATCCATCAACCTTTCAATTGCTTCTCGTTTCGACACCCCAATCATCCGTTCTTTTTCTTCGCCGTCTTGGAACAAGATCAACGTCGGAATCGCCATCACCCGATACCGCTCCGCAAGGGCGGGACTATCGTCGACATTGAGCTTCGCGACTCGTGCCGTGCCCGCGTATTGCTCGGCGAGCCCTTCGATGATTGGCGCAAGAGCGCGGCATGGGCCACACCACTGCGCCCAAAAATCGACGAGAACTGGCTGCTTAGAATCCAACACTGCCTTGCCAAAGTTTCCCTCGTTTACTTCTTCGATAAAGCTGTTCATGATTTTCCCTCCCGTATGATTGCCTCGACGATCGAGGCGGTCATGCACCCGGTTCCCTCAATCACAATTCCTTGGCGGTGCATCTCGGTTAAAAGGCGTCTGCCTGCCTCGTCGATAAACGTCACCGCCTTTAGATTGACTCCGAGCCGGCGATCACCGGCAAAGTTTTTCCAACAGGTAGTTAATTCTTCTACCCAGGGTCCGGCGAGCCGGCCTTCGAGTTCGAATGAAGTTTGTCTCTCATTGCCTTGGATTGTGATTTTCAACATAAGCGCGACAAAATCCTTATATCGGCTCACCCTCCAAAACCGACACGAGAACGCCTTCCAGCTCCTCGCCACCCTCGACCAAGGCACGATCGACCACGGTCCTCTGGATACCAAATCGGTCGAACCAAACGATCGCGACCAGTTCAGCACTGGTGTCGTACAACTCCAGATAGTCGGCCGGTCTCGCTGTCCCCGGATCGTCGTAGATTACGACCGTGCCAACCGTCTGACCGCGAGCGATGAGCGGCGAGTTAGAGACTAGGTTCAAACCCGGCTGTTGCGCCTTAATCGTCAGCGCGGAAACCGCCTGTTCGACGGTAACCTCGGCGCTCTGCGCATTCCCCGCCGCGATGCAGCCGAGAAAGATCAAACCAACAAGTGCTTTCAGTGTGGTCCCACTCATCAAGTTATTTTTGCTCTTGTAAGACACCGTCCCGTCCTCCAGCGCAGCATCAGTTCCATGTGACATGCCGATGCAGCACGAGTTCTTCACCATTTTCATCAGTCTCAATGAGCGGATCACACCAGCAGACCTGTGACTCCAAATGATTGAGCCCGACGGGCATTTCCACCGGCGCTACCTTCGAATAAAACCTGCTGCGATCTGTTTCCATGATCCCCGGCCTCCTTATTTGTGCATGGGCTCAATTGCGGCGAGCTTCGCCTATCGCGTCGCGCACACGAGCTGACGGAGCGCCTTGATACGGCGGGCCGACCACTCGACAGCCGTCGCGGCCAGCGCCAATTCGACACTCTGGGTCATTAGGCGCGCCGCCAGACTTGTGCCGCCCAATACCCACAGAGTGCTCAACAAACTTTCAAGTTTCATCCACTTCACCCGCCTTTCGTATGAGACACTGAATGGCAAGGCGCATGCCAGCACCAAAGTTTCAGGAAAAGACCGAATTACATGATTTAAGTCAGAGACTTGCGAACCGGTTAAAGCGTCGCTGGGCAACCCGCGACGAAATTTACGTGACGAACTGTCGGCACGAGCCGAAATGTTGGCTTGGCGTGAAAAATTCCATTGACCGGATTTTAGCGGCAGGTTTCGTCTGGACGATTGGGAAGGCCGGGGTCCGCGCCACCACGAGAGGGCTGGAAAGAGGCTTTACTTTGACGAAATTGGTTTCCGACTCTCGGTTCGGGAATGGCTCAACAGTTCATTAGCAGCCAGGAACCAGCGGCGCATGCACAGGAGTGCCGAACCGATTCTAATCACCATTGCCGAAAGATCACACAAACGTCGGTGTTGTCGTGTACGGCGAATTCCCGTGCGCCCCAAGGCTTTTTTTCGATTTTTTTTGAGTTCGGATGAAGCATCGCCGGTCGCCGCGAGGAGATCTCGTCATACAGATCATCAATCCCGTCGGTCTCGATCGTGATCTCCGGACGGTCCCTCGCGGCAAATTCAGCGTCTTCAACCAAATAAGCCTTGGCTCCGTCCCGTTCGATTACCGCGAGCTTTTCATCCTGATAGAGCACCGTGAAACTGAGGCAAGCCACGAAAAGATCGAGCCCGTCGGCCATGCGGCTGTAAAAGATTTTTGGAACTAGTCGCGTCATCATTTGATCGTCTCCTCGTGCAACCGGCGACCGACAGTGCATGACCCGGACGTCATTTTGCGATTGAAGTGAGAGGGATTACACCGGTAAAAATTCACCATGTGTGTCGCCGTGACAATCTTCCAACCGTTATCGATCTTGCGAAACGTGTAGGTCTCGCCCACCCGCTCGAGTTGGCTTCCATCCGTTTTGTAACGCGCGCGGCTGACGCTCACCAATACGATATTTTCACTCAGAGGAATCGCTTCGACGTCCGTCAATTCGCTCCGCGCATAACCGCGGGCCTTGAGCCCTTCCATCATTTTGGCGAGCACAGACTCGACTTCAGTGGCATTGGACATCACGGCCACGCCCTGGGGCGCAATCAACATGCACGGAACTTGAATATATGAAGCAACGGCTGACGCTCGCAGCGTCTGAAATGCCTGAACGTATTCATTGAACACTCGCAATACAGTATCCTTATCTCGTGCCATACAAATATCCCCTCTCGGTCGTCACTCTTCGTTAAGATAGGTTGCAAGTCTCATGGCGGCCAGCTCGTATTCTGAAGCACCACTCGATAGCCGTCCGGGTCATCGAAGGTTTTACCGTTTTGATCCCAATAAGGGTTGAATGAGCTGATCGGTTTGTTGCCGCGGTCCTCAAGCCGCTTAACAGCGCGCTGCCAAATCTCTCGATCGGGTAAATAGAACACCAAAAGATTTTCTTGTGTCGGCGCTTTGCCCGAGGAATGACCTGTCTTATGGGTGCACTCCAGGTGATACGCCGCGTCCTTGTGTCCCAACATGACACCGTCAAATCCGTAATGGTCGGTGAATTGGTAAAGCTCTTCGAAGCCGAGGCCGTCCTTGTAGAATTTAATGACTTCGGCAAGCTTATCCGAGGGGCGTGCGATTCTAAGATGAGCGTTGATCAAGTTCATGACTATTTCCGTCGCGGTGTTCCGTCATTCGCAGTGTCTGTTGAGGGCGTAGACATCCGCTGCATGCCCCGGATGGCGGCCTTATAGCTCCGCTGGAGTTTGGCACCGTCGAACAATCCGTGGTGACGCATCTGCCGGCAACGGCCGTTAATTCTTTTAAACTCGCGTGCCATGCGAATAACAAGTGTCAATTCTCGTTCATCGGCTGTGAGGTAGAAGACGTCGGCGCACCCATGGATCGTGTAACCAAATCATTTCCACTGCTCCTGCGGCAGGACGAGATATTGCGCCAAACCCTGCCCAAAAGACCAATCCGCGCGCTTATTCTCGGTCAATACGATCGTGACATCTTCCGGCCGCATCGCCGCATCACCTGAAACTGATCACGTTCCGGCACGTCGAGACAATCGACAAGGGCGCGCTGGATTGTCGATGCGTACAAGAGGCATGCGACCCACTCCTATCGAGATCGATGGCCGCCAAGGGCGACCCCTATGGTTCTTCTACCCGCGTCGCGCCGACAAACACTAGAAATTTGCCTGTGAGCGCGTCGCCAGTTAGAACGCTCACCGGCGCGACCCCGGCTGGTACGAACCGGCGTCGGAACGAAAACTGATGGCAATGCGATTCCAAGCGTTGATGGTCACAACCGCCAGCGTGAGATCGACGAGTTCCTGTTCGCTGAACTGCCGGCGCGTCTGTTCGTACAGCTCGTCCGAGACATGATGTTCGGCAATCAAGGTCAACTCTTCGGTCCATGCCAGCGCCGCGCGCTCGCGGTCGCTGTAGTCCGGTGCTTCGCGCCACGCCGCCAGGCCATAGAGACGCTGCTCGCTCTCGCCGGCGGCGCGCGCGTCTTTCCAATGCATATCGATGCAATAGGCGCAGCCGTTGTTTTGCGACGCGCGCACCTTGATCAATTCGCGCACCGGCTTCTCAATGGTACTTTCGGCTAAATATTTTTCCAGTCCAAACATCGCGCGGAGCGCGCCGGACCCAACCTTGGTATAATCGATTCGTGGGGCCATTATATTTCTCCTTTTTCTGTCACGCACGGGCCTCAATTCCGATGCAGGATCGTTTTCCTGCCGCATATTTTATTCTAAACCGAGCGCTTCCTTGTGGTGCTTGGCATCGAGCATATTGGCATTGAACCAATGGGGATAAAGCACCGGCGGCTGGGTGATTTCATCGAGCGCCGCAAGGTCGCTTGTACCCAGCTTGATCTCGGCAGCTCGTAGATTATCTTCCAACTGACTGAGCTTGCTCGCGCCGAGAATGATGCTACCGACGACGGGTTTGGCAAGCAGCCACGCCAGCGATTTGCGCCACGCTGGCGTTGTGTTCGTTGGCGATCACGCGAATTTTCTCGACAATTTGAAAGCCGCTCTCTTTGTCGAACGGAAAAAAATCGAATCCTGAGAGGCGATGGTCGCTCTGGCCGAGATTTTCGCGCGTGTATTTGCCGCTAAGGAAGCCACCGGCGAGCGGACTCCAAACGTTCAGGCTGAGACCCGCGGCCCGCATAAACGGCATCACTTCATGCTCCACATCCCTGCCGAGCAATGAATAATACATTTGCCCACTGGTAAATTC
>Ga0193717_1002335_pt1 | contig 10989 bp, 10 predicted proteins | sample U2c2metaG_FD_145900 | JGI IMG/M metagenome (GOLD analysis project Ga0193717, IMG submission 145900) | Soil microbial communities from a riparian zone of the East river system, Colorado, United States - U2c2 | ecosystem: Environmental > Terrestrial > Soil > Riparian zone | place: USA: East River...
CGCGCATGAGGATCCGGTGCGCCTCGGCGACGAGCGAGGCGATCCAGCGCATGTTGAAATCCTTGCCGCGCTCGCCGCTCGAACCCTTGAGGCACTCGTCGACATAGCGCTGCACCGGGTATTCCCAGAAGCGGCTGTTCGAGGCGTTGATCGCGAACTCGTGCGTCTCGTCCGGAATACGCAGGCCGCGGTGCGAAAGGATGAATTCGCCGAGCAGCGGATCGAGCGTGAATGCATGCACGCCGGCGCCGGTGGTCAGCACGAGCATCGTCGACGGACCGTAGATCGCGTAGCCCGCGGCCACCTGCTGCGCACCCGGCTGCAGGAAATCCTCGTCGTCCGGATCGATGCCGGCTTTCGGCGCGCGCAGGATCGAGAAGATCGAGCCGACCGACACGTTGACGTCGATGTTCGACGAGCCATCGAGCGGATCGAACAGCAGCAGATACTTGCCGCGCTCGTACGCCGCGGGCAGGCGGTACGGCTCCTCGAGCTCTTCCGAGGCCATGCCGGCGACGTAGCCGCGGTTTTCGTTGAGGCGGATGAAGATGTCGTTGGCGATCACGTCGAGCTTCTTCTGACGCTCGCCGTGCACGTTGCTCGCGTCGGCGTTGCCGAGCAGGTCGGCGAGCGAACCGTGCGCGACTGCGCGCGAAATCGCCTTGCACGCGGTCGCGACCGAATGCAGCACGCCATTGAGGTCGCCGCGCGCTTCCGGATGGTTGCGCCGCGCCTCGATCAGGAATTCGGTGAACGTGGTCTTGTCGGTCAGTAACATGCGGCGGCCCTCCCCGGAGGCTCGTGTGCGAACGATTGCGCGTGCCACTCGCGTACGCGGGCGAGATCGACGTACGGCGCGCCCGGCGAGCCGTTCGGCAGCGGCTGCTCCGGATCGCCGAGATGCGGCAGCGAAACCAGCGTCGGCGGCAGCGACTCGGCCAGCGAATACCAGGTCGGCGTGGCGATGACCGCAAGGCCGGCCGACTGCGCGCTGGCGATGCCGTTCGCGGAATCCTCGAACGCCAGGCACTCGTCGGCGCCGAAGCGGAGCTGGCGCAGCGTTTCGAGATAGACGTCGGGCGCCGGCTTGAGGCGCTTGATCTCCGTGCCGGAGACGACAGCGGTGAAACGTTCGCGCCATCTGCGCCCGAACTGCGGCTCGAGCAGCGCATCGAGATTTGCGGCGGTCGTAGTCGTCGCGATCGCAAGCTTGAGGTCGGCTGCGCTGGCTTCGTCGAACAGACGCGCAATGCCGGGCCGCAGCGGCAGCGGCTGTTCGCGCAGCGATGCGTCGTAGCGCACCGTCTTGGCCGCGTGCAGCGCGTCGATGATCGCGGCGAAATCGTCGCGGCGCGCGAGCTGGGTGTCCTCGCGTTCGGCGTATGCGCGCATGCGCTGGCGTCCGCCGGCGACGCGCAGCAATTCGCGATACGTGCCGCGGTTCCACCACCAGCCGAGCCCGGCCGCGGCGAATGTCGCGTTGAATGCGCGGCGATGGAATTCCTCGGTGTCGGCGAGCGTGCCGTCGACGTCGAAGATCAATGCGCGCAATTCGGCGTTCATGACGCGGCCTTCGTGTCGGCAACGGCGCGCACGCCGGCGAGCACGCGCGACTGCAGGATGTCTTCGGCCTCGATCGTCTGCAGCGCGGCCTTGTCGATATGCCCGCCGCCTTCGAGCAGGCGATGCGCCTGGCGCAGGCGTGCGCGGTCGAGCGCGTTGCGCACCGAGCGCGCATTGGCGAAATGCGGCTGCGCGCGGCGGCGTTCGATGTAGTCGCGGAACACCTTCTGCGCACGCGGCGACAGCTGGTAGCTCCAGTCCTTGAGGATCAGCTCGCCGATCGCGAGCAGCTCGTCGTCCTTGTAGTCGGGGAAATCGATGTGATGCGCGATGCGCGAGCTCATGCCGGGATTGCTGCGGAAGAACGTCTCCATCCGGTCCTTGTAGCCGGCCAGGATCACGACGAGATCGTCGCGCTGGTTCTCCATGACCTGCAGCAGGATCTCGATCGCTTCCTGCCCGTAGTCGCGCTCGTTCTCGGGGCGAAACAGGTAGTACGCCTCGTCGATGAACAGCACGCCGCCCATCGCCTTCTTCAGAACTTCCTTGGTCTTGGGCGCGGTGTGACCGATGTATTGCCCAACCAGATCGTCGCGCGTGACCGCGACCAGGTGACCCGTGCGGCTGTAGCCGAGCTTGTGCAGCAGATCGGCCATGCGCAGCGCGACCGTCGTCTTGCCGGTGCCGGGATTGCCGGTGAAGCTCATGTGCAGCGACGGCGCGCCGGCGGCGAGCTGCATGTCGCGACGCACGCGGTCGACGACCAGCAGCGAGGCGATCTCGCGGATGCGCTTCTTCACCGGCGCCAGTCCGATGAGCTCCGCATCGAGCGCATCGAGCACGGCCTGGACGCCGGATTCGTTCCAGATCGCACGCAGGTCGATGGACGGCTCGGTCATGGCAGGACTCCTGCTGACGGTGAAGCAGACGGCGCTATGCCGCTCGCGCTCTGTGGTTCGCCGTCAGCTATAGCGTTCGCCTTCCGGCTTGGCGGTCGCGTAGCTCGTGACCGTGTAATGGATCTGCCGTCCCGGCCCCTCCTGGCGCGTGAGCGCGAAGCCGGGTTCGTTCTTCGGCCGGTTCACGATGAAAGACATCGTCGGGCTCTCGACGCCACGCGTCGAACTGAATGCCATCACGCGCACGTAGTAGTTCGGGAAGGTTTTGCGGCACTCGTTGATCTCCATCAGGATCCCGGCGGGGTCCTTGAGGTCGAACATCGGGTTGCCATACATTTCCCAGTACGTGTTGCGCGGATGCGGATCGTCGGTGTACTCGATGCTGACCGCCCAACCGTTGGTGAGCGCGTACTTGATCTGCGCGGTGATCTGCGCGTCGGTGAGGTCGGGCAGGAACGAGAACTGGCCCTGGGTGATGCGGTTGCCGGTGTTGGTCATCATGGCTGCGGTTCCTCGAAATAGTTCGTCTCGATTTCCTTCCGGTCTCGTCATCCCGGCGAAGGCCGGGATCCAGCTTTGCGACTCAGGAACTGGATTCCGGCCTGCGCCGGAATGACGATAAGGAGGGATGAGCGGTCATGGGTCGTCTCAAGCACTCGCCGTAGCGGTCGGCACGAAGTCCGCCGTATCCGTCGATTCGTAGTTGAAACTGATGTCCTTCCACGTATCCAGCGCAGCTTTCAGCGGGCTGCACGTCTTCGCCGCCTGCTCGAGGATCTGCGGGCCTTCGCGGAAGTAGTCGCGACCTTCGTTGCGCGCGAGGACCATCGCCTCGAGCGCCACGCGATTGGCGGTGGCACCGGCCTGGATGCCCATCGGATGGCCGATCGTGCCGCCGCCGAACTGCAGGATCACGTCTTCGCCGAGGTAGTGGATCAGCTGATGCATCTGGCCAGCATGGATGCCGCCGGACGCGACCGGCATGACCTTGTTGAGCGAGGCCCAGTCCTGCTCGAAGAACAGGCCGTGTTCGAGACTCTGCGGCGTCTTGCTGTCGCGCAGCGTGTCGTAGAAACCCTTGATCATCAGCGGATCGCCTTCGAGCTTGCCGACGACGGTGCCCGCATGGATGTGATCGACGCCGGCCATGCGCATCCACTTGCAGATCACGCGGAAGTTCATGCCGTGGTTCTTCTGCCGCGAGTACGTCGAGTTACCGGCGCGGTGCAGATGCAGGATCATGTCGTTCCTGCGCGCCCACTTCGCCATCGACTGGATCGCGGTGTAGCCGATCACGAGGTCGATCATGACGATCACCGAGCCGAGCTCCTTGGCGAACTCGGCGCGTTCGTACATGTCCTCCATCGTGCCGGCAGTGACGTTGAGGTAATGGCCTTTGACTTCGCCGGTCGCGGCGGAAGCCTTGTTCACCGCTTCCATGCAATAGAGGAATCGGTCGCGCCAATGCATGAACGGCTGCGAGTTGATGTTCTCGTCGTCCTTGACGAAATCGAGACCGCCCTTCAACGCTTCGTAAACCACGCGGCCGTAGTTGCGGCCTGACAAACCGAGCTTCGGTTTCGTCGTCGCGCCGAGCAGCGGGCGGCCGAATTTGTCGAGACGCTCGCGCTCGACGACGATGCCGGTCGCCGGGCCCTGGAACGTCTTCAGGTACGCGACCGGAATGCGCATGTCTTCGAGGCGCAGCGCCTTCACGGCCTTGAAGCCGAACACATTGCCGATGATCGATGCGGTGAGGTTCGCGATCGAGCCGGGCTCGAAGAGATCAAGGTCGTAGGCGATATAGGCGAAGTACTGCTGTTCGGTCTTGGTGCCGGGGCCCGTGTTGGGCACCGGGTCGACGCGATACGCCTTGGCGCGATACAGCTCGCACGCGGTCAGACGATCGGTCCAGACCACCGTCCACGTCGCGGTCGAGGATTCGCCCGCGATCGCGGCGGCCGCCTCGTCCGCGTCGACACCGGGCTGCGGCGTGATGCGGAACAGCGCGACGACGTCGGTTTCCAGCGGCTCGTAGTCGGGCTGCCAGTAACCCATCTGCTTGTACGGGATCACGCCGGATTTGTAGCGTTCGTTGGTGGTGTCGCTGGCGCGTAGCTGGGTAACGGCTGCGTTCATCGCTGGAGCTCCTCGATCGCTTGACGAGCCGAATGTACGCAGGAGAATGCATCAGGTATATTCAGTTTCTCTGTAGCGCTGCATCAATTTTATTGATGGGTAGGAGTGAGCGATGAAACGCGTGACCTTGCGCCAACTGCGGGTTTTCGAGCAGGTCGCGCGCCTGCGCAGCGTCTCCGCGGCGGCCGGCGTGTGCCACCTGACCCAGCCCGCGGTGTCTATGCAATTGAAGGCACTCGAGCAGGAATGTGAATTGCCATTGACCGAACTGGTCGGCCGGCAGTTGCGGCTGACCGAGGCGGGCGAGGTCGTCGCGCTGTATGCGCGGCGTGTCCAGCACGAGTTCGACGAACTCGGGCAACGGCTCGCGGCGATGCGCGGCCAGCAGCAGGGCAAGCTCAACGTCGGCATCGTCAGCACGGCGAAATATTTCGCCTCGCACATGCTGGCGACGTTCACGCAGGAACATACCGGCGCCGAGCTTTCGCTGCAGGTCGAGAACCGCGCGCAGATCCTGCGCCTGCTCGCCGACAACGAAGTCGACATCGCGATCATGGGCGTGCCGCCGGAATCGCTCGACGCGGTCGCGGTGCCGTTCGCCGATCATCCGCACGGCATCGTGCTGCCGGCCGGCAATCCGCTGATCGATCGCGCGCGCCTGCACATCGGCGATTTCGCCGGCGAGACATTCCTCGTGCGCGAGCCGGGCTCCGGCACGCGCGCGGTCATGGAGCGCTATTTCGCCAGCCAGTCGTTCTCGCCGCGCAAGGTCATCCAGATGACCGGCAACGAAGCGGTCAAGCAGGCGGTGATGGCGAAACTCGGCATCGGCTTTCTTTCGCTGAACACGATCGCGCTGGAGCGCGGTCTCGGTCTCGTGCATGTGCCGTCGATCGCCGGACTGCCGGTCATGCGCCGCTGGCATGTCGTGCATCGGCGCGGCAAGCAGCTGCTGCCGATCGCGCAGGCGTTCCGCGATTTCGTGCGCGACCACGGTGGCGAATATGCGGATGCAAGCGCGGCGGCGCCGGCCGGCGAGTCGCGCCAGCGGGCATCCGCATCCGCCAAGCGCGCGCGGGCGGCGGCGGCGAAACATCGCGAGCCCGCCGTGCGCACGATGCGTGCAAGGCAGCGCTGATCGGCGGCCGCCGCGTACAATACGCGGCCCTCTTCTTCACGCGATCATGAGCGCACATCCCGCCCGCAAGCAGGACTACGAAGCCGGCAAGCTGGCCAAGCGCCTGCGCCGCCAGGTCGGTCAGGCGATCGCCGATTACCAGATGATCGTCGACGGCGATCGCGTCATGGTGTGCCTGTCCGGCGGCAAGGATTCGTACGCGCTGCTCGACATCCTGCTCAGGTTGCAGGCGAAGGCGCCGGTGCATTTCGAACTCGTCGCGGTGCATCTCGATCAGAAGCAGCCCGGCTACGATGCCGACGTGCTGCCGGATTATCTGCGCGCGCTTGGCGTGCCGTTCCACATCCTCGAGCAGGACACCTACAGCGTCGTCAAGCGCGTGATTCCCGAAGGCAAGACGATGTGCAGCCTGTGCTCGCGCCTGCGCCGCGGCGCGCTGTACTCGTTCGCAGCCGAACAGGGATTCAGCAAGATCGCGCTCGGCCATCATCGCGACGACATCGTCGAGACCTTGTTCCTCAACCTGTTCCATCAGGCGACGCTGAAGGCGATGCCGCCGAAGTTGCGTTCGGACGACGGACGCAACATCGTGATCCGGCCGCTCGCCTATTGCGCGGAGTCGGATCTCGCCGACTACGCGGCGCAGCGCGGTTTTCCGATCATGCCGTGCAACCTGTGCGGTTCGCAGGAGAACCTGCAGCGCAAGGCGGTCAAGGCGATGCTGGCGGAGTGGGAGCGGAAAAATCCGGGGCGCGTTGAGAACATATTCCATGGCATCGCGAATGTGATGCCGTCGCAGTTGGCGGATGCGAAGCTGTTCGACTTCGTGGGGCTTGATGCCGACGGCGCGTCGCGCGTCGATGTGCATGCTTGGCTTGCTGACAACGATCCCGATTCCGGCTAGCGAACAAATCTCACTTATCGTCCCTTTCGTCATCCCGGCGAAGGCCGGGACCCAGCGCCTTTGCTCTCGGCCGAAAGGCACTGGGTCCCGGCTATCGCCGGGATGACGAGGTGGGAGTTTTTCTTATCTAAGCACGCGTGCAACCGCGCGGACTTCAACTTGGCGGCCCCTCAATGTTCTTCCGAAACCTGACCCTGTTCCGCTTCCCCGAAAACACCACCAAGTCGCTCAAGAAAATCGATACCGCCCTCGACGGCCACCGCCTCCGCCCCTGCGGTCCGATGGAGCTTTCGACGCGCGGCTTCGTTTCCCCGTTCGGGCGCGACAGCGAGGAACTTACGCACCAGATTGGTGCATTCATCCTCGCTGCCGTGGGCGGTGAGGATCGGCTGCTGCCAAGTGTCGTAGTCAACGAGGAACTGGCAACGCGGCTGGCAAAGATCGCTGAGACAAAAGGCCGCAGGGTCGGGGCGAAAGAACGCAAGCAATTGAAGGAAGAGGTAATTTCCGAATTGCTGCCACGCGCCTTCATACGCCCGTCACGGCTTTCTGCTTATCTCGACACCGAACAGGGATGGCTGATCGTGGACACTTCAAGCCGCAAGGCGTCCGAGGACGCGGTCAGCCAGTTCCGCGAGGCGCTGGGGCGCTTTCCGGCAGTGCCGGCGGCCCCCGAAGAATCGCCGCGGACGCTGATGACGGACTGGCTGATCCGTGGCAAGCTGCCCCAAGGTTTGGCCCTGGCCGACGAGTGCGAATTGCGCGACCCGGCCGAGGCAGGTGCGATCGTCCGCTGCCGTCGTCAGGATCTTGAATCGGACGAGGTACGGGAGCATCTGAAGTCGGGTAAGCAGGTTTTCCAACTGGGTCTCGAGTTCGACGGGCGCGTGGGTTTCGTGCTCGGCGAGGATCTTGTCGTCCGCAAGCTGCGTTTTCTCGACAGCGTGCAGGACGAGCTCGGCGAGGATTCCGCCGAGTCGGCGCGGGCCGAGCTGGATGCTCGTTTCGCGCTGATGTCTCTGGAATTGAGACGCCTGCTGGACAACATGCACGAATGGTTTGGATTGCCCCGCCCCGGAGATCGCGAGTAGCGAACCGGCGGGATGGCCGGAGAAGCAAAAGTGGTGGATCTTGCAAGCGACTATCTGGAACTGGCCACCACCGGGGGAGACAAGATCAAGGTGTTGCGCAAGAGTCATCCGCGCGCACGACGTCTGCGCCTGACCGTCACTTCCGGCGGCGCGCGACTGACCTATCCCGAAGGCACGCATCCGGCCCAGGTATTCGCGTTCCTGCGCAAGCATGGAGAGTGGCTCGAGCGGAAGCTCGATGAGCTGAGCCTCGGCTCGGCGCCGCCGGATCTGAAACCCGGCGCCGCGACCGTGATTCCGCTGCGCGGCGAAACCACGCGCCTGTCCTGGCGCGACGGCGCGTATCCGCGTATCGAACAGACCGGCGATCGCCTCGTGCTGACGCTGCCGCGCCCGCATGGAAAGGCCACGCTGCCGGCCGCGCGCGCGCTGCTGCGTTCGTTCCTCGAAGCGCAGATCCGCCGCGACGTCAGTCGTTATCTCGCACGCTATTGTCCCGAGCTCGACCGCGCACCGACCGCGGTCAGGCTGCGTCCTTTGAAGAGCCTCTGGGGCAGCCTCGACACGCGCGATTGCGTGACGCTGGACCTCGCGCTCGCACTCGCACCGCCGGCCGCATTGCGCTACGTGGTCGTGCACGAGCTCTGCCATCTGCGTATCCGCAGCCACTCGCCGCGCTTCTGGGCGCTGGTCGAGCGTCTGTATCCGGAGTGGCGCGAGCAGCGCGACTGGCTGCGCACGCACGGTCAGGCGTTGAAGGCCGAGTTGGCGCGCCTGATTCACGCGCCGACGCACTAAGCCGCTAATCCGCCGGGTTTCTTTTCGCGTGCGCGTCGTCACGACGCGCGCCTGCGCCGTTGCGCAGGAACGCGAGAATCGGCGCCGCCACGGCGTGCGCATGTTCCATATGCAGATGGTGGTTTCCCGGCAGGCGCACCACTTCGATATCGTCGACCTGCGCGACGCGCGCTGACATCGCTTCGGCGCCGAGCGGATGCGTCTCCGGTTCGGCGAGTATCAGCAGCGTCCGTGCGCGAATCCCTGTGAGCACCGCGAGGATCTGCGGCTCGGTGTAGCGCTGCAGGCTCGGCAGCATCAGGCGCGGATCGCTGGACCACGTGTAGCCGCCGGCGACCGCCTTGAGTCCGCGCTCCATCAACGCCGCGGCCGCCTGCTCGGATAACCCGTTCGCACGCCGCCGCGCCTGTGCGGCGGCGCCCGCATCCGCATAGATGCGTAGCGTCGTTTCGTCTACGGCCGGCCGCTGATCCAGTCCGCCGCGCAGTTGCTTCAGCGCATCTTCGGGACGTGTCGTCAGCGGGCCGAGCCCTTCGATCAGTACCAGCTCGTCAACGAGCTCCGGATACGCAGCGGCGAACACGGTGCCCAGCGCGGCGCCGAGCGAATGTCCGAGCAGACCCGCGCGCGTCCAACCGAAATGGCGGAAGACCTCGCGCAACTCGTCGAGATAATCGACGTAGTGATAGCGCATTCCGCGCGGCCGATGCTGCGATCGTCCGTGTCCTGGCAGATCGAGTGCGATGACGTAGCGGTCGTGCGCCAGCAACGGCGCCAGCGCATCGAAACTGCCGGCGTTGTCGAGCCAGCCATGCAGCGCGAGCAGCGGTGCCTGCGCACTGTTGCCCCACGCCTTCGCAGCCAGCGTCAGCGCGTCGAGTCCTAGTTCCAGTTCCTCAGCGCGCACCATCGCGCAGACGTTCGTAGCGGCTGCGCGCCGTCGCGCGCTGTGCGGCATTGCGCGCGCCATCCCATGACGGATCGAATTCCGGCCAGCCCTGGCCGTGGCGCAGGATCAGCTCGGCCAAGGCCGCGACGTGATCCTCGCCGGCATTGAGCGCGGGGATGTATTCGAACTGCTCGCCGCCCGCGCCGAGGAAGTGGGCCCGGTTGGTTATGGCGATCTCCTCCAGCGTCTCCAGGCAATCGACTGCGAAGCCCGGGCAGAGCACCTGGACGTGGCGGATGCCCTGGCCCGGCATCGCGGCCAGCAGCTCTTCGGTGTACGGCTTAAGCCACACCTGGCCGCCGACGCGGGACTGGAAGCAGACCACCGCCTCCTCTTCGCGCAGGTCGAGACGTTCGCGCAGGCGCCGGGCGGTCGCCTGGCACTGGCAGAAATAAGGATCGCCGGCGCGGAAGTAGCGCTGTGGGATTCCATGGAACGACAACAGCAGGCGCTGCGCGCGTCCCTGGCGCTGCCAGTGCGCCTCGACGCTGAGCGCCAGCGCTTCGATGTAGCGCGGCTCCAGGTGATAGTCGGCGACGAAGCGCAACTCCGGCACCCAGCGCCAGGTAGCGAGCTCAGCGCTCACGGCGTCGAGCACCGAGGCGGTGGTCGTCCCCGAATACTGCGGAAACAGCGGCAGCACGAGCAGGCGGCGGACACCGGCGCGGGCAAGCTCGCGCAGCGTCGACGGAATCGAGGGATCTCCGTAGCGCATGGCATGCCGCACCAGGATCGGCCCCGGGCGCTGTGCCTGCAACGCGCTGTGCAAACTCTCGGCGAGCGCGGCGGTGCCGGTCAGCAGCGGCGAGCCTTGCGGAGTCCAGATCTTCGCGTAGAGCGCGGCGGACCGTGCCGGCCGCACGCGCAGGATCACGCCGTGCAGGACCAGCCACCAGAGCCAACGCGGCAATTCGACGATGCGCGGGTCGGACAGGAACTGGGCGAGATAGCGCCGGACCGCGCGCTTGGTCGGGGCTGTCGGGGTGCCGAGGTTGACCAGTACGATGCCGGTGGACGCCGGGCTGCCGTGTTCGTGGTCGGCCTGGCCGAAGTATTGGGGCATGGGATAGTGCGATCGGCGTTGCAGCGAAGGGAGCTTGCCACCCCCGAATGCGCCTCGGCGCGGGTCATCAACCGGCCGAAGGTCGTTACTTCAGTTCAACCTACCCAACCGTTCGCCTGAGGTATCGGAGGGCGAACGGTTCGGGCGACGTCTTGCCGCACTCGAGCGCAGCGCGGTTCCGACGGTTTGTCGGCCCCGAAATTGCTTGCTAGACTCAGGCCGGCTATCGCGGACCACCGCGAAGCTGACGATTACCCATAACGATAACATGCCGCCATGCGCACACTTGCCTGCTTTACCGCAGCAGGGATGCTTGCCATTTCCGCGTCGGGAGCGAACGCGGAGACGGTTGCCTACGGAGAGGCATTCGACACGCTCTACAGCATAGGCCTCGAAAGCCGCACCGCGACCGAGATCGGGCCCGCGGGGTCTTTTGGCGGCCAGC
>Ga0193717_1002338_pt1 | contig 10983 bp, 12 predicted proteins | sample U2c2metaG_FD_145900 | JGI IMG/M metagenome (GOLD analysis project Ga0193717, IMG submission 145900) | Soil microbial communities from a riparian zone of the East river system, Colorado, United States - U2c2 | ecosystem: Environmental > Terrestrial > Soil > Riparian zone | place: USA: East River...
GGCTGTGCCGAGGCGGGCAGGGACGCGAATGCAAGCAGAGCGGCGAATGCCGCTGCGGCTGTCCTCATGCTGATCTCCCGGCACGTTCTCCCCGCAAGCGGGGAGGGATAAGCAAGCTATTCCGCCGCCACCCGCTGCGCCGCCGAGCCGCGCGTCTTCACCACCACCTTGATGGCGTCGTCGATGCGCTCGCGTGCGTACTTGATCGCGGTCGGCAAATCTTCGAGCGGGAAGGTGTGGGTGTGCACTTTCGTGGCATCGAAACGCTTCTGCGACATGAAGGCCTCCGCGCGATGGGTTGCGCTCTTGCCCTCGCCGCGGATGCCATAGAGGTAGATGTTGTTGCGCACGATGTGCGCGACATCGACCGGCACCTCCTCGTGCGGGAAGGCCGCGAGGCACACCTTGCCGCCGCGGTTGACCATGCGGATCGCCTCGTTCACGGCGTTCGGCGCGCCCGAGCACTCGACCACATAGTCCACGCCCTTGCCGCCGTTGAGCTTGCGCACCGCTTCGACGGCGTTCTCCTGTCGGGCGTTGACCACGTAGTCCGCGCCGAGTTCGAGGCCGATCTTGAGCCGGTTGTCGCGCGTGCCGGTCAGGATCACCGGCTGCGCGCCGAGCGCCTTGGCGACCGCAACGCCCAGCAGGCCGATCGGTCCGGGACCCGTGACCACGACGCTTTCGCCGGCGACCAGCCCGCCCAACTCAGTCAGGCCGTACATCGCGGTGCCGGCGGTCACGACCAGCGTTGCTTCCTCGTCGGACATCGCGTCCGGGATCGCCACCAGCGTGTTGATGTTGTTGACCTGGTATTCGCAGAAGCCGCCGTCGGTGGTGAAGCCGTTGGCGCGGTGGCCCTTGTCGACGTCGCCGTAATTGAGGCCGTAGTTGTGGCACGAGGTGTACATGCCGGCGCGGCAGCGCTTGCATTGGCCGCAGCCCGCGTGGATCTCCACCGTCACGCGCTGCCCGATCGTGTATTCATCGACGCCGGGGCCGAGTGCCGCCACCGTGCCCATGTATTCGTGGCCGGGTGTCCAGTTCTTGTTGAACGGCAGCCCGCCCTGGATCATTGCGGGGGGGCCGTGCGCAATGACTTCGAGATCGGTCGCGCAGATCGCGACGGCGTCGATGCGCACCAGCACCTCGGCGCGCTTTGGCACCGGCACCGGCTTATCGGTCAGCTTCAGTTCGCCCGGATCGCCCAGCACCCATGCGCGCATGGTGTCGGGCACGGGCATGTCCGGGCTGGTCTTCACGCCGGGCGGTGCGTACATCGATTTTCTCCTAATTCACTCGGCCGCGGCGGGCGCACGATGCGGAAACTGCGATCCGAGTTCACCCAGTTCGGCGGACAGCGCGCGCACGGCGCCCAAAACCTCTTCGCGGACGAGCCTGAGATGATCTTCGCTCGCGCGCATGGTTGGTGTCGAGGCGCTGATCGCGCCGACCACCGCGCCGTTCTGGTCGCGGATCGCGGCGCCGATGCAAATGACGCCCGGCTGATACTCCTCGTCATCCATCGCGTAGCCGTTGCGGCGCACGTGGCGCAACGCCTCGATCAGGTCCGGCCATTCGGTGATCGTCTTCGGCGTGTAGCGGTTCAGGCCATGCGAGAGAACGCGGCGCATGTCGGCCTCGGGCAGCCAGGCAAGCATCGCCTTGCCGGTCGCGGTTGCGTGCGGGGCATCGGTCTTGCCGAGCGTGCCGGTATCGACGCGCACGGCATGGCGTGACTCGCGCTTGGCGACCTTCATCATGGCGTCGCCTTGCAGCACCGCGAGGTGCACGGTCTCGCCGGTCTTCTCGTTGATCTGTTCGATGAACGGCGTGGCGCGCGCCGGAAGGTCGACCTGCCGCAGGCAGGCTTGGCTGAGATAAAGGATGCGCGCCCCGAGCGCGTAGGAGCGCCGCACTGGCACCTTCGCCACATAGCCGCGTTGCACCAGGGTCGAGAGCAGATGGTGGCAGGTGGAAATGTTGAGCCGGGTGCGGCGGGAGAGCTCGGTCAGCGTGGTTTCGCCACCGGCCTCGGCGATCGCTTCAAGCAGCGTCATCGCGCGATCGACCGACTGGATGCTGTGCTGTTCGCCGCGCTGCCGCGGTGCCGCCGGTCCTACCGCGGCTTTGCCGCGAAATATCCGCTCGTCCAAGACTTTCCCCGCTTTTTATGAGGCGGCGCAAGGAAATAGCGCCAAGGGGGGCGAGTCAAGACGTATGAGATGGCGAACTTTGATTTCGCGCTTTGAAACCTAGGCCGCCGGCGCCTTGGCGGGCCCGGGCCGCGCCCCCATCGTGCGGTCCAACCGCGCGCTGTAGCGCGAGAGCGCAAAGCACAGCGACCAGAACACGACCGCGGCGAACAGATAGCCGGTGGTGCGGATCTGGTCACCGATCAGCCATTCGGGGTCGGAAAACGCGATCTGCAGCACCGCCAGAAATTCGATCAGGCCGATGATAAGGACCACGGTCGTTTCCTTGATGATCGACACGCAGGTGTTGATCATGCCGGGCATGACGATGCGCACGACCTGCGGCAGCACGACGAGCCCGGTCATGCGCCAGTAACCGAGACCGAGGCTGCGCGCGGCCTCGCGCTGGCCGTGCGGGATCGCCTGGAGGCCGCCGCGAAACACCTCCGCGAAGATCGCCGCGTTGAACAGCGTGAAGGCGATCAGCGCGCGCACCAGCCGGTCGGACTCGAAACCCGGCGGGACGAACAGCGGAAACATCACCACGGCCAGGAACAGCACGCCGATCAGCGGCAGGCTGCGCCACAGCTCGATGAAGGTGGCGCAGGCGTAACTGATCACCGGCATCTCGGAACGGCGGCCGAGCGCGAGCAAAAGCCCGAGCGGAATCGCGGTCGCGATCGACCATGCGGCGATCACGATGTTGAGCATGATGCCGCCCCAGTCGACGGTCGGGACGGGTTTGAGCCCCAGGAATCCTCCGGCGAGCAGCGGCGCGGCGACGACCGGCAATGCGACCAGCGAAACGAGTCCGATCAGCTTGCGCGCGCCCGCGTGCCGCACCGGCATCAGCACGAACGCGATGGCCACCACGGCGAGCGCAGCCACGACATCGACGCGCCAGCGTTCCGATGTGGGATAGGGGCCGTAGAGAAGCTGGTCGAAGCGCAGGCGGATGAAGACCCAGCAGGCCGCGTCATGACCCTCGCAGGCCTTGCTCGAATTGCCGCTCCAGACCGCGTCAATCAGCGCCCATTTGATCAGCTCGGGCAGCAGCCAGGCGATCAGCAGCACCGTCAGGATCGACAGCACGATATTGAACGGCGTCGCGACGCAGCTTTTCAGGAATGCGGCGAGCTTGCCCATCACCGCTCCACCAGTTGGACGCGGCGGTTGAGCAGATTGATTGCGGCACCGATCGCAAGACCGATCAGCGCGTAGCTCGCCATCGTGACGATCATCACCTCCAGCGGCTGGCCGGTCTGGTTGAGCACGGTGCCGGCGAACACCAGCATCAGGTCCGGATAGGCGATTGCCGCGGCCAATGAGGAATTCTTCAGGAGCACGATGTATTGCGTGCCGAGCGGCGGCAGGATCACGCGTAGCGCCTGCGGGATCACGACGAAGCGGCTGATCTGGCCCGGACGAAGGCCGATGGCGCGCGCCGCGTCGATCTGCCCGACGGGGACCGCGCGGATTCCCGAGCGCACGATCTCGGCGATGTAGGCCGCGCCATAGAGCGAGAGCGCAATCGCCATCGCGACGAATTCCGGGATGACCGTCATACCGCCGGCGAAATTGAACCCGGCGAGCGCGGGCACGTCCCATGAGAGCGGAAAGCCGGTGAGCCACGCGGCGAGCAGCGGCGGTACGAACAGAAACAGCGCGATCAGGCGCACGCTGTGCAGGCCCGTGCCGGTGCGCGCGCGATGGCGCGCGTTCATCCAGGCGAGCGCAAGTGCGATCAAAAGCATCGCAAGTATCGTGAGCGCGAGCGCGCCGAAGCCCGATTCAAATATCGGGTAGGGCAGGAACAGCCCACGCTTGTTGAGGAATGCGATATCGAAAAAGTTCAGGCTCTGGCGCGGGCCGGGCAGGGGACGCAGCACCGCGAAGTACCAATAGAACAGCTGCAGCAGCAGCGGAATGTTGCGGACGATCTCCACATAGGTGGCAGCGACCCCGGCGACGAGCTGGTTGCTGGAGAGCCGCGCCAGGCCGATGACGAAACCGAGCAGCGTCGCGAACAGAATCGCGATCGCGGTCAGCACCACCGTGTTGATGAGCGCGATCAGGAACACATCGAAATAGGTCGCGCCGTCGCCGAAGTCGATCAGCTTTTGCGCGATTTCAAACCCGGCCGGACGCGCGAAGAACGAGAAGCCGGTGTTGATGTTGAGCCGCGCGATGTTCGAGATGACGTTCGCGGCGACCCAGGCGAGAAACGCGACAATCAGCACCAGCACGACGGTTTGGATGGCGAACGCGCGCCACGCGCGCTCTCCCCGCGGCAGCGCGAAGCGGTCGCGGCGGGGTGGAGTCAGGATGCCGGCGGACATCGGACCGCGTACTCCTCTTCCCCTCTCCCGCTTGCGGGAGAGGGTGCCGAACCGCTGTAAGCGGTGAGGCGGGAGAGGGAATTTGCGAGGAAGAGCCCTCTCCCGGCTTCGCGGACTTGCGTCCGCTCAGCCACCCTCTCCCGCAAGCGGGAGAGGGGAGGAACCGAGTACGCGGCCACGGCTTACCGGAACGGAGGCGCGATCAACAGGCCGCCGTCTTTCCACAGTCTGTTCTGGCCGCGGCTCAAGCCAAGCCGCGTCTTCTCGCCGAGATGGCGCTCGAAGATCTCGCTATAATTCCCGACCTGCTTGATCGCCTTGTAGGCCCAGTCGGCGGAAAGCCCGTTCTTCTGGCCGAGATCGTCGCCGACGCCGAGCAGACGCTTGATTTCAGGCACGTCGCTTTTCAGCATCTCGTCGACGTTGGCCTGCGTGACGCCGAGTTCTTCCGCCGCGATCAGCGCGAAGAAGGTCCAGCGCACGATATGCGCCCACTGGCTGTCGTTCTGGCGCACGAGCGGGCCGATCGGCTCCTTCGAGATGATCTCAGGCAGGATCACATGCGCGTCGCGATTCTTGAGCTGCAGGCCGCGTGCGGCGAGCGCCGAGCGGTCGTTGGTCCATGCGTCGCAGCGGCCCTGCTCGTAGGCGTTGCGCGCCTCATCAAGGTCCTGGAACGTGACGATGCGGTAGTCCATCTTCCGCGCGCGGAAATAGTCCGCGATATTCAGCTCGGTGGTCGAGCCCTGCGCAACGCAGATCGAGGCGCTCTTGAGGTCGTTGACGCTTTTCACGCCCATCGCCTTGGGCACCATGAAGCCCTGGCCGTCGTAATAGATCGTCAACACGTAATCGAGGCCGGTGCCGTTATCGCGGTTGTAGGTCCAGGTCAGGCGATGGGTCAGCACGTCGACGCCGCCGGTGGTGAGCGTCGCAAACCCGTCGCGCAAATTCAGCGGCGAGAGCTGTACCTTGTCGGCGTCGCCGAGCACGGCCGCCGCGAGCGCGCGGCAGAGGTCGACGTCGAACCCGCGCCGCACGTTCTTGTCGTCGGTGTAGGCAAAGCCCGGAAGGTTCGGCGCGGTGCCGCAATTGACGGTGCCGCGCGCCTTGACGGTGTCGAGCGTCGCGGCGTCCGCGGACGTGCAGACAAGCGCGGCGAGGCTCGCCGCGACGAGAAGAATTTTCATGAGCGCCCTCCCGACGAGAATTGTTGTCTGAGCCGTGGCTTATTGAGGCCGCGGCCGCTCTTCGTAGTAATTGAGTTTCTCTTGCAGCGGCGTGTCGTGCACGCGGATGAGGAACGCGGGCTCCTTGGCGGCGCTATGCTCGATCAGCGCGAAGCATGGCGCCGAGAACGTGTCGCCGCGCTTCCAGTTGAAGGTCTCGCCGTTGATCGTCGATTTGCCGGAGCCATCGACGACGTGATGCACCGCGGAGGTCGAGCGCAGCGGCGGCTTCACGGTCTCAGCCTGCCGCAGCATCATGGCGGTGAAGCCCATGGTCGGCAGGCAGGCGTCGCCGGTTTCCGGATTGACGTAGTCGAGTTCGACCGGCTCGCCGCGCGGCGTGTGCTCGGCGAGCGCGCGCAGGCCCTTCACGGCATTGACCCACGGGTAACGCATCATCGGATAGGTCGGGCGCGCGTGGCCGTTGCGCCGCGCCGGGACCATGCCGGGTGTTGCGTATTCGACCTCGGACGCATCGGGGCGGTTCTTCGGCGCCTGCAATTCGCGCTCGACCGAGTAGGCGGCTTCCAGATCGATGAACAGCGGCAGGTCGAGCGCGTCGAGCCAGATCACCGGGCCTTTGCCGTCATGGCCGTGATCGTGCCAGGCGCCGCCCGGCGTGAGGATCATGTCGCCGCGCTCCATCATGCATTTTTCGCCGTTCACGATGGTGTAGGCGCCTTCGCCTTCCACGACGATCCGCGCCGCGCTCGGCGTGTGGCGATGGGCCGGCGCCTTCTCGCCCGGCAGCAAAAGCTGCATGCCGCAGAAGATCGGCCCGGCGACGCGCATCGCGCCCGGGCCGCGGCCCGGATCGGACAGGATCAGCACGCGCCGCTCGGCTTTTTCGACCGGCGTGAGTTCGCCGGCGCGCAACAGCAGCGGGCGGATCGTGTCGAACGCCCACAGGCACGCCTTGCTCTGCGGCACCGGCGTGTCGTGCGGCAGCGCCTTGCGCATCAGCGGCCACAGCGGCGTGGTGTTGGCGTTCTGCACCGCCTCGCGATAGTCGAGCGGCAGCTCTTCCATGGTGCCGAGGTTGGTGGTCATGATTTCCTCGCCGGATTGTTTTGGGCCTGTCGGCCGCATAAGCCTGATTCATAAGCCATGCGCGCTTTGGCGCATAGCCTGTTGGGAGGACTGCCATGTCCGACATCGATCTCTCCGTCATTGCGCGTCTGCTGGCCGCGGCCGCGGCGGGGATCGCGCTTGGCCTGCAGCGCGACGTGGACGACAAGTCGATCGGCATGCGCACGCTGGCGCTGGTGTCGCTCGGCGCCGCGATGGTCGCGGTCGCGACGCTGCGCTATCCGGCGATCGGGACCGATCCCAACGCGTCGGCGCGCGTGCTGCAAGGGCTGCTGCAGGGGCTGATGGTCGGCGTCGGATTCATCGGCGCGGGCGTGATCATGCGCGATGCCAGCAGCAACAAGGTGCATGGGCTGACCACCGCGACGACGGTCTGGATCGCGGCCGCGCTCGGCATCGCGTGCGGGCTTGCGGACTGGCTGGTGGTCGCGACCGGCCTGGTGCTGGCGCTGACGATCCTGATCGTTCTCAAGATGGTCGAGCGGCGGCTCAGCCGCGACCTTGAGAAGCACTGAGCGTCAGAACCAGTACGGCCGCATCTGCCAGTCGCGGCGCCAGCCGGTGAGCTTGCCGCGGCGGAATTGCAGCACCATGCGCGTGTCGACCGGATAGAAGCCCGGCACCGTCGCGGGCCGCTCGACCAGATAGCGCTCGGAGTCGCGCGGACCGGACAGATAGATCAGCGGCGCCTCGACCACGCGCGCGACCTGGTCCTTGGTCATGCCGAACACGAGCGGATCGTTATAGAAGCCGAAGTTGCGGCCGCCGTATCCGGCCTGCGCGGCGGGCGCGGCGAGAAGCATGAGAACGATCAGCACGGTGCGCATCACGGGAGCATGAGCGGCGCTCCCGCCGCCGTCAATCTCTATCCAGGCTTGCGCTATCCCGGCTTGCCCTGCTGCTTGATCAGTTCGCGCGCGAGACGCTCCTGCAAGTCCCGCGGCAGGTCGATGCCGCTGAGCTTCCAGGACAAGCCCCTGAGCGCAAGCCGGATGCCGAATTGGCGCTCGCGCGGCGCGCTCACCGGGAGCCTGATGCGGAAGTCGCCGATCCCGTGTTCGGAATTGGCATAAAGCTGCCACACATCGCCGAGCGCGTTCCAGTTCGGCCGTTGCAACTCCGCCGGCGGATCGCCCAGCGCGCTCTTCGGCCAGCCGTTTTGCACAAGCTCGGCGAGCGCTACCCGCGTGAGCAGCCGCGCGATGATCGGATCGGCGACCGCGGATGCCACGCCCGCAAGCAGGCCACCGCGATCGGGCGGCAGCCCGGCGATGCGCACGTATGTCTGCACGATCTGCCCGCTGAGCGAACGGCCGAGACTTGCGAAATCGACGCGCTGCTCGATCCGTTCGATGTCGCCCGACTGCGCGGCGCGCGCGAGATCGTACAGCCCGACGAACGGCCAAGCGGACCAGCCGGTCCACAGCAGGACGAGGATGCCGATTGTGACGAGAATTTTGCGCACCGTGGCGCAATGACGGCACAATGCGGCGGCTTTGTGAGCATGCCGCCAAGATGCAGGGGCAAGTTGCGGCCAGCCAATTTGAAAATGGAATCGCGCCTCGCGCGGCTACTTAATTCAATTGCTTCCTGTTCACCGTACGCGCGCGTAAAGCGGTGCGCGGCCGCGTGCGGACAAATCCGTACCTCAGTTCCGCGCTACGCATTGCACCGGGCGGATTTAGGGAGTGGCAGCATGCGAACATCACGGTCGCAGGAGTCTTTCGCTTGCGTCGAATGCGGCACCGGCATGGAGCGCCTTCAGGACGTGCCGGTGCTGCAGTCGCTTGAGGGACACACAGTCCATCAGTGTGCGGGTTGCGGCCACATCCTTGTGATGCAGGAGGACCGCGCGTCGGACTGGAGCGCACGGTGGCTCGGCTTGCTGCCAACGGAGCTGCGGCCGGCGATCAGCTGCGCCTCGCTGGTCTAGGTCTGCGGCAGCCGATGTTACGGGAAGGCGTTGAGAAGGCCGGTGAGGAGCGCGACGAGGTTGGTGCCGAGCGTCTGGAGCAGCGTGATGATGGCGAGCGCGATCGCTGCGCAGATCAAGCCGTATTCGATTGAGGTCGCGCCGGAGTCGTTCTGCAGCAACCGCGTGAATGTCGAAAACATCTTTTCCTTTTTTTTGCGCGCTTTGGCGGACACAACCTCTGCGGCAAAAAACTTTCATCGCGCAAAACCGGATCGCTAAGATTTAGCGGGTCGAGCGGTTCCTGGATGACGTTGAGTGACATGACGAAGCGGAAGGCGCTTCGGCGCGCAGAGAGTCCGTGCGCGCAGAGAGCCGCTGTGTCGATTGCCGAGAAGGAGGTGGTGCCGGATGAGGGGATTGAACCCCCGACCTTCGGTTTACAAAACCGCTGCTCTACCGCTGAGCTAATCCGGCTGCTGTGGTAATTTCAGTGGCATAGCAAGACAGTTCTGTGCGTCCAAGCCCTTTTGCCACCGGATTGCCGCCGCCGCACGGGCCCCCTCGGCGCCGGCGCGGATCGGATCCCCAATCAGCTTCGCCCCGGGAACTCACATCGAGACAGGAAATCCGAGGTGTTGCACGAGTGCTCCGAGTGCGGTGCGCTCCTGGAAGCGATAGATCTTGATGCCGATTTCCGGGCTGCAGACCGCCAGTTCGTTGCCATGGACCGCAAGCCCCTTCGGGCCGCCTTCCATCTTGTTCTGGCTGTTAACTTCCATGAACGCGGCTTGGTCGTTGACCGCCATTTTCAACACCGGTTCAACCACCAGCCTCCTCTCAGAACCCGTGGACGTGAGGCGGTAGACCTTGATGTAATTTGCGCCCGCATTGGTCATCACGAGATGACCTGCTTCGGTGAAAGCGACCGAATGCGGATAGCGCAGGTCGTCGTCTTTGATTTCGACGACCGGCTCCGACCCATATGAGATGTCCTCGGCCGACGCATCACGCTGAAAAATCGTCACACTGTTCACGCCGTGATTGGCGGTCGCAAGCCAGGCACCATCGTTTGAGAATCCGAGCCCGTCGGGATCGCGCATTGCCGCGTGTTTGAGTTCGCAACAGGGCGATGTCTCAACGCGTAGCGGCGAACGAGACATAACCCGATAGAATGAGATCGTGCTCGAGGTTAGATTGCAGGCGGCGACATAATCGCTGTGTGGGACGAACGCGACCGCATCAGTGAAGACGAGCTTCGACTCCGGACCTTCGATCTCGAAAGCTGGACTGGGGCCGTAAAAATCGCCCGACGGCGCGGAGGCGAAGAGCGAGATTGCGCCTGTCCGCTGAGCGACTGCGAGGATGTCCGTCCGCCCCTCCGAATTACAAAACGAAATGTCGTGCGGGTATTTCAGTCCAGACAGCGTGCAGAACGGCGTGGCTTCAAACCGGCCATCCGCGCCGCGGCGGAACAGCAAGGCTTCGTTCGTATCCGCCGTGGCGGCGCCGAGCACCGCGCCGGTCGACGAATAGCCTAGGCCTTCGAACCGCGCGCTCGCAGCGGCCGGCAGCAGTTGCTGAATGGGCACCGGGTCCACCTGGAATTTTCGCAGCACAATATTCTCCCTGGAGGCAACAACGTGATGAAGCGGGAGAGAAACTGTTCGCAGGTCCGCAGAAGCCCAACAAGACCGGACATTCCCGCACGTTCCCGGATAAGACATGATGGCACAAGTAGAATTACAAAACCGCCGCGATGTCCGCCCAAGCGAAAGGGCCGGCGGCGTGTGCCACCGGCCCCCTTTAGTCGTGCCGCGTGCGTCAGATCTTGTTGATGTCGCGATCCTTGGTCTCGGGCAGGAAGATCAGCGCCACCACGAAGCTCATCGCCGCGATGATGATCGGGTACCACAGGCCGGAGTAGATGTTTCCGGTCGCCGCCACGATCGCGAACACCGTCGCGGGCAGGAAGCCGCCGAACCAGCCGTTGCCGATGTGATAGGGCAGCGACATGCCGGTGTAGCGGATGCGGGTCGGGAACAGTTCGACCAGCCAGGCCGCGATCGGGCCGTACACCATCGTCACGTAGACGACGAGGATGAACAGCAGTAGCACCGTCATCGGGTAGTTGATCTGGCTCGTGTCCGCCGAAGCCGGATAGCCGTGCTTGGTGATCGCCGCGTTGAGGTTCTTCACGAAGTCCGGCGTGCCGGCGG
>Ga0193717_1002339_pt1 | contig 10980 bp, 13 predicted proteins | sample U2c2metaG_FD_145900 | JGI IMG/M metagenome (GOLD analysis project Ga0193717, IMG submission 145900) | Soil microbial communities from a riparian zone of the East river system, Colorado, United States - U2c2 | ecosystem: Environmental > Terrestrial > Soil > Riparian zone | place: USA: East River...
CGACCAGCGGCATGGCCTGGAAGCTGCACGGTCGCGTCGGCGACAGCCCGATCATCGGCGCCGGCCTCTACGTCGACAACGACGTCGGCGCGGCGACTTCGACCGGCGTCGGCGAGGAAGTCATCCGCAACGTCGGCAGCTTTCTCGTCGTCGAGCTGATGCGGCAGGGACGTTCTCCCGAAGCCGCCTGCCGCGAAGCGGTGATGCGCATCATCAAGCGCAAGCCGGCCGCGGCGAAGGACCTGCAGGTGGGCTTTCTCGCGCTGAGCAAACGCGGCGAGTTCGGCGCATGGGCGATCCAGAAAGGCTTTTCGTATGCCGTGTGCGATGCGCACAAGAAAGACGCGCTGATCGCGGCGCAAAGTTCGTACTGAACGCATGCCGGGACCCGCCGTGCCGCTGCTCGAAATCGCGGCCAATTCGCTGGCCTCGGCCCTCGCCGCGCAGGACGCCGGCGCCGGGCGCGTCGAGTTGTGCGCGAGTCTCGGCGAGGGCGGGCTGACACCGTCGTACGCGACCATCGCGCTGGCGCGAGAACGCCTGCGCATTCCACTGCACGTGCTGATCCGGCCGCGGACTGGTGATTTCCTGTACAGCGATCTCGAGCTCGAGACGATGCTCGGCGATATCGAGATGTGCGTGCGCCTCGGCTGCGACGGCGTCGTCATTGGCGCGCTGGATGCCGACGGCGACGTCGCGATGGCGCAATGCCGACAGCTGATCGCCGCTGCCGGGCGGCTTGGCGTGACTTTCCATCGCGCGTTCGATCTCGCGCGCGATCCGCTTCGTGCGCTCGAAGATATCGTCGCGCTCGGCTGCGCGCGCGTGCTCACGTCGGGCCAGTGCGCTACCGCGCCCGAGGGCGCCGAGTTGCTTCGCGCACTGGTCGATCAGGCCGCACAACGCATCGTCATCATGCCCGGAGGCGGTATCAACGTGGACAACATCGCAGCGCTGCGGGCAGAGACCGGTGCCACAGAGTTCCATGCTTCGGCGAAGCGCGTGCTCGCCTCTGGCATGCGGCATCGCCCTCAACAGCTGGCCGAGCTGCAAGGCGGGGAGATACGCAGCGATCGCGAGCACATCCGGCGCATGCTGCGGATGCTTGCCGCACCGAGATAAGACGCGGCATTGTGGCGACGCCGACCAGCGCTATGAAGCTCTAGTGCCACTGGCCAGACATGGCGGACGACCAGCCGGCGACGATTGCCACAAACGCAAACACAAGCAGTAGGAGCATTCCGGTAAAACAGATCATCCGTTCCCATCGCGCATTGAGTCGCATTCCATTTACAACCCATTCCGAGCCGGCCAGCAGAAGAACCACAGCCAGGACGACCAGCATCGCAAGACCGCCAGAGCCGAACGCCAATGCCAATGCTGGGCATAGGAGTGTCCATGTGCCACAGACGACCCATGCGCGCGCGGCCCAACCGATATCTTGTCGAGCTATCACACCCCCTCCTTGGCCTTGTGCCATGCATCGCGGTTGGCCGTCGTGCAGCTCCGACGCCGAACACCAACGCCAACACGATCGGGCTGCGTCTCCGGCGGGAGCGCCGAATCCTGCGGCGAAGATATATCTGCGGTGGCGCCCGTTTCAATCGTAAAAATCAATCTTTACAAAAGGCATGCGATTCTCGCATCGCAACGACGCAGATCGAAAACCCGCATGAATAACCGGCCGGCGAGCCCCTAGTTCAGAAACAGCTTCTCGGTCACCCGCGCCAGCGGCGTTTCCAGCAGGCGCAGCAGACGCGACGGCAGATCGAGCGGCTTCAGCAGCATCTTCACCGTCATCTCGGCCGGAATATGCCGGCGCAGCAGGTCACGCGCGCGTGACGTGACGCGTCGACATTCGGCCACATCGCCGGCGCGCTCCGGATAGCGCGCGGCGAACACATGGCGCAACGCGATGTCGCTGTCCTCGTCCCTGATCTCGAGCACGCGCTTGAGCATGGCGCGAAACACGCGGTGGCGGCCGATCGCTTCGCGTTCGCGGTAGCGGATGAAGTGATGGTAGAAGTGCTTGAAGTGGCGCACTTCGTCGCGGCGGATATGGTCGGTCAGCTGCTGCAGCACCGGTTCTTCGGTGCCGGTCTCGACGACGCAGCGCGCGGCGAGCTCGAGGCCGCGGCTGGATTCGAGTTCCGCCGCAGTGCAGACGGCGCCGTACTCGTTCCAGAACGCGCGGAATCCGCTGTCCCAGTCGAACTCCGGCCAGACGTGCCGGACGTAGGCGGCGAGCGCGCGGCCGTGTTGCAGTTCTTCCTGTTCCCAGTGTCCGGCGAGCCAGTCCTGCAATTCGGCATCGCCGGCGAAGTGGTCGATCAGGTTGCGCGTGTAGAGATCGGAGCCGCTCTCGACGAACGATGAACTGGCGAGCAGGAAGAACAGCTCCTCGTGCGGGCGTATACGTTCAATCTCGATGCGATCGAACGCGAGACTGTCCAGCGTCCAGGGCAAGGGATTCGCAGGGTTCACCAAGCGTCCTCCGCATCGTTCGGCGCGCAATATGACCGATTTGCGACAGCAAGCAAAGGTGAGCCTGGAGAACGGTTCAGCGAAAAGGACAGCCCCCGCTATTCGAAGCCATCAGCGAAGATCAGATCGGTGTCCGGTTCCAGCGTGATGCCATCGAACCACCCGCTCACGGTCCAGTCGTTGCTGACCTCGTTGTCGACGACAACCAGAAACACCGTGATCGAGCTGTTGCCGGTGAATTCGGCGTCCGATACATCGATATAGGCCGGCACGGCGGGTTGGGTCCAGGCAGACGAGGTGGTGAGCAAGTGGTCGCCGGCCGTGGTGGGCGGGCCGGCATTGCAGGCTTCACCGCCGTCGATGCGGTATTCCCAATGCAGCAGCAGCGAATCCCGGATTCCGGCGGCGCCGATCGAGCGACCCCAGCCGTTGAGCCGGTACATGCTGGGACCGGGCACATGGATGCATTGGATCGCAGCGATCACGCGCGCTTGCGGCGCATCGTCGAGGCTTCGTCGAGGCTGACATGGAACGAACCCGATCCGGCGGCACCGGCGATGTTCTCGCTGACATCCCAAGTCGCCGAGTTCGCAGTCGCCAGCGGCCATAGATTCAAGTCGGCGTCGAAGTCCGGGTTGAGTACCAGCGGCGGCAGGTTCTGACGCTCGTGGGCGCCGATGTCGGCTTCTCCGAACAGGTTCTGCTTGATCGGCAGATCGAGATCACGCGTCAGTCCTTCGACGTCGTAGTCGTCGAAGCCCGGAATGGCCGGCGCAAAGTCGACCGCCGGCGATGCGGCGCGAAGGCGATAGTCGCCCCGCGCCGGATCGATGAAGCGGGGATCGGCGACGACGGTGTCGGGCCCACTACCCAGGCTGGCGGTCTCGCTGGCGATGACATGATTGACGCTGAGCGTGCCGCCAGTTTGCTGCAGCGAAGTCACGCCGGGCTGCCACAGGATCGAGCGCGCGATCTGGACGTCTCCGGCGGACAGGATCACATTCGATGCACCGATCGAATTGCCGGCGATCGTGCTGTCGGACACGAGCGTCCTGGCATCACCGCCGTCCATGCGGATCAGCTCCAGCGTAGTCGCATTGCCGGCGATCACTGTGTCCTTGATCGAGAGCGAATCGGTCTCGACCTGATGGCTCGCATGGATCAACCGACCGCCTTCGTTGTTTTCGACGACGAGGCGAGTCATCCACAGATGGGAGCGACTTCCGCCATGCAGCACGCTGCCGTCGGTGGCCTGGCCATTGATATCGGCCGCCCGATTGCCTGTGATACGCCCGCACGGTTGAGAGACCGGACAAGGCGCAGCGCCGTCCGGCCGGAATTCATTGAAGGACAGGTTTCCGCCCTCTTCGTCCTCGTGGTCGAGGTGCACGGCGGCGCCGTCGGGCGCCTCGTTCTCTTCGAGATCCGCGTTCCACAGGTGGGCGGATGCGAACGCGGCGTCGAAAAAGTCTCCTGTCGACCGTACATACAACCCGCCGCCGGCGACCGCGGCGAAGTTGGCGCGCACGCGCACGGGCTGCGCGGTGTCGGTGCTGAACAGCTGAAGCACCGCCTCCTGGTATTCATCGTTGCTGGCCACGACCGCCACGCCGCCGCCGCGCTGCGCGTCATTGCCATAGATGAGGCCGAGAGTGCCTTGCCCGCTGCTGCCGAGGTAGGCGTACGCAACGTTGTCGATGCTGTTCACCAGCAAGCCGCCGCCATAGCCACCGCTGATCGTGCCCTGCGCGGAGTTGAAGGCGAGGATGCTGCCGGGCGCAATCATGGTCATTTCCAGGCTGTCGACATAGATGCCGCCGCCGCTGCCGCGCGCGGTGTTGCTGGCAACGGTGACGTTACTGCCGATGATGAGCTCGGCGGCGCCGCCGGTGCCTTCGGCGTAGATGCCGCCACCGTAGCCGGCGGTGTTGTTGATGATGTCGCTTTCGTCGATCTGGAGCACGCCGTTGCCGCGGTAGTAGATGCCTCCGCCGTAGCCGCCGCTGTCCTCGTCGCCACCACTGACGACAAGGTTGCGCATCGTGACGAGGGAACCGGTATCGCCATTGATGCGGAACACGGGTTCGGTGGCGCCGCCGGCCCCGCTGATGATGGTCTTGCCGCTGGCCTCGTTGTCCTGGCAATCGTCGAAGCCGACGGGCCTCGTTGTCCTGGCAATCGTCGAAGCCGCCGACGATATGTACGGTCTGGTTGCTGATCGTGATCGCCTGGGCGGTATAGGTGAGGCTGCGCGAGACGTAGATGTAGTCGTCGTCGCCGGGGTAGATCAGCGCAGCATCGACCGCGGCCTGGATGGTCGGGTAGCCGCAGCCGAGGCCGGTGCCGACCGGAAACACCGCGGTCGCGGTCACCAGGTTGGCGAACAAAATCAGAGGCAGCAGTGCGATCCACGCCAGGCGCGTGATGATGGGACGGGACATGGGGGATCCTCGATGCGTGCCGGATGGCGCGTACGAGGAACGCCGTCTGGCCGGATCTAGGACATTCGCAGACGAGATGATCGAGTTTGAGGCAACGCGAGAAATTTTGATCCGGGCGTTCTCGGCGAAGTACGCATGCGTCTCCTTGATGGCGCGAGCACGTGGAAATACCTCGATTGACGTCTAGCCACCCGGGGTGAATATTCCTGTCGCTATCACGGGTGGCTTTCGAACCCGTCGACGAAGATGGGCATCGAGGCGTTGACGCCCGTGATGAGGAACAGCCGCCACTCGGCTTCGGTCATTGTGTCGTCGTAGTAGTACCCCGTGCCGACGATGGCATCGCCGTTTGCGCTGATGCCATTGGCGGAAAGCAAGCTCCAGCCGTCGATCGCGAGCCCGTTCGCCGGGAGCCACGCGTTGAGATCGAGCACGCCCAGCTCGGGCGTCCACAAGCTCGCATACGAAAGGTAATAGAAAATGTAACCGACGATGCGCGAGCCGTCGTCGTTCGCCGCGAGCGCGCTGCCCGGCGTCACGTCACCCCACTGCGGGGACCAGAGCCCGGACATTCCGTCCGCAGTCGCCCGGAATTGAGCAGGCAGGTTGTGCACCGCCAGTGGATTGGTGTTGTAGCTGCCGATGATCGTGCTGGCGTCGGCGCTGATCGCAGAAGCTCCGGCGACGGCAGTCTCCGGAAGGCCGCTGTCCACGACGACCATTCCCTCGGCGGCGTCCAGCGGAACGCGTGCACGTCCGAGGAGCCGACGACCACGCTGCCGTCACCGCTGACGCCATTTGCACCCGAGCTGCTGCCGGTGGCGAGACCACCGATATCCTGCATGCCGTCGACAGAGTTCCAGATCCACGCATGCCATGCCGTGTCAGTCTGGACCGCGCCGACGACGATCGAACCGTTTGCACTTACGTACGCCGTTGGCAACCGTCGTGCCAGGGACGCCGGGCAGCCCGCCCAAATCCTGCATGCCGTCCGCGACCGTCCAGCGGAATGCCTGATGAGTCCCGGCCAGCTCTCCGACTATGACGGAACCATCTGCGTTCACGGCATTGGCGACGCTGCCTCCGGCGAGCTCGACCATCGTTCCGCCTTGCCAGCGGAATGCACGTCCGCTGCTGCTGCCGACCACGACCTGTCCATCGGCACTGATGTGCGCGACATCACCGGAATTGACGGGTGAGCCGTCGAGATGCCCGAGGTCGACGAGCGTGAGGCCTGCTTGCGCAGAGCCGCTCGCTCCAAGCGCGGCCGCCGCCGCTACCAGCGCCATTGATGTCAAAGCGCGCCTGCGCCTGGGGGTTCTGGCCATGTCTGCCGTGCCCAATCCGACCGGGATAGGCAACTATACTTCTCCGACCGAACGCCGACGACGGGTGTTCGTCCGTTCTCTGAATCTTTACATGCGCTTGCCTTCGGCACCGTCAGCTTGCCAATGTATAGAAAGCGACGGAGAGCTATCCGTTCGAATCGCAGGTAATTCCTCTATCCCTCAAGCCGCCCGTTGATCCAATACGACTCCGCAAGGAATTCAAGTGACCGACCAGTTCCAGCACGTGATGGTCCTTACGTCGATCATCATAGGACTCGGCATCACCCACCTGCTGCTGGGATTCAGCGCGGCGATCGATCGCATGAGCGGGCAGCGCGAACCTTTGCGCCTGAGCTGGGCGTTTGCGGCTTGGCTTGCCTACCTGTTTCTCTGGATGGTCCAGTTCTGGTGGTGGGAATACCGGCTGCTCGAGCTCCTGAAGTACTGGAGTCTGTGGAATTATTTCCTGGTCATTTCCTATGCGGTCGTGCTGTTTTTGCTCGCGGCCATCCTCGTGCCAAGAAAGTGGGACGAGGTCGACGACCTGGATGAATACTTTCTAACGAAGCGCCGCTGGTTCTACTCGATCTTTTTGTTGGCCTCGGTGATCGACATCATGGATTCCTACATGAAGGGAGGATGGTCGTATGTCGAGGGAACCGGTTTCCTGACCTGGGGACAAAACATCGCCATGGTCCCCGCTTCCATCATAGGTTTCCGATCAGCCAACATCCGCGTTCACTCCGTCATTGCGATCATGTTCCTGATATGGCAGATCGTCATCGGGTTCGATGTCTTTCTGTTGCTGAAGCTCTAGAGTCGCGTACAACGACGAACCCTCGACTGCGCCCGGACGTACTGTCCACAGTATTCATCGCGTTCCACAGATCCGCCGTGGAAACCCAGACCGGCGGGTATTTGTACGCCGCGACGTCGAGGATCAGCATGCGATCCGCTGCGGCGTTGTACGCAGCGACCGGCGAAATATGGCCCATCTCTTTCTGGCCCACAGCGCCGCGCTGATAGTTGACCAGCAGAAAATCATCCGCCGTCCTGAGGTTTTTCTGCGCGATCGAACGGAAAGCCTCAAGCCCGGTGTCCGATGCGTGGTACGTCATGACCTCTGCGCCATGTGCGCGCAGGAGATCGCCGAGTTGTGCCAACGACATTCCGCCGAAAGTGACTTGCAGAGAGCTGCGGACGTTGATCGCGGCGTCCGTGAAGAACGTGGATTGCGTCACGCGCGGCTGCGGACTTTGCAGCGCATTCAGAACGACGACCGAGCTCGCCACGCCACAGAAGCCAGCGCGCGTCTGCGGCTCGAAATTTCTTGTCAGGCTTGCATAGTCCGCGATGTATTGCTCGTCGCCGAGCATCGCTTGGCCGGCAGGCGAATCAGCGGTGATCAGCTGGGCCGGAACAGGAAGCAGATCGGTCGATGGCGTGCGGAATGCGGCGTTCCATATGCCACCGCCGGCGAGAACGACGACGAGGCTTGAGACAACGCCGAGAGTCCGGGCGCGGATCAAGACACCCTGATCCGCAGATCACGGCACGCGGCGCGCGTCTATGCGCGTGCGCGCGCCCCGATAGTTCAGATCAAGCCGCAACCACTCCCCTTCGCGGTCTATCCCGACAGGCAGCAGCGTACGTATCGGACCGATACTCATCGTCACCGCCACGCATGGCTCGCCCTCGGACATGCCTTTGATACGGGCCTTGCCAAATTCTCCGCGCAGCGCGCAGGCCTCGAGCGACAGCCAGGTCTTCGGGTCGAACGTTGCGACCGTCGCCGGCGCCGTCGGTTTGTATTGATAGTACGGAATCAGCGACGTGCTGCCGTCGTACTCGACTCGTGTCTGCATCGCCCATGTCTGATCGAACGTATTCTCGGCATCGACCGCCAGATGCACATGCCAGAGCGTCCAGTCGCTTTGCGACGTGGGTTCGATCGCGACGATTACGTGCGGGACCGGGCCCTGAGCGCCGGCAGCACGTCGCTGCTGCGCCGTCGCAACCTGCTGCCGGTTGTCGAACTTGCCTTGCAGCAGCGCGTTCGCTTCGGCCGGCTTGGTGCCGGCCAGCGCGCCTTGCTGCGCCAAGCCGCAGCCCGCGAGTACCAGCAACACCCGAAAGAGTACGCCGGTTGATCTCATGGCGACGCCGACCGTATCGAGGTGGTTGCGGCGAACCTACGCCCGCGCCATTGCTGCGTCAATCGCGCGTTGGACAGATAAAACACAGGTCCGAACACGCGATGCACGCGCTCATCTTCGCGAACAGACAGCGGCGCGGCACTCGAGAGTATGCCGAGCTTCCCGCGCCCACATGAACGATCAAGGCCGGTGTGATGGTCATTGCGTGCGCCTTGCTTTGCGGAAAACAAGGAGGCCGCCCCTCTTTGAACTTACTCCGGCCCTTTCAAACGGGCCCTTTCAAACGGAACCCTTTGCAGCGGCACGCAAATTGCCCGACATCATGAAGCGGAAGATTTTCGGTTTTTCGCTACCGTCAACCCGTACGCAAGCGTAGGCTGCGCGAGCCGCCGGCACGAGGGCAACCTTTCCAAAAGGGGGGCAGTCTATGAAACGCAGCAGCTTGTTGCTGGCCGCGCTGTTCAGTGCTTCGTGTTTTTCCGTCTCGGCGCAGGATGCCAACTACACCGAGGGTACGGTGAGCCAGGTGTCGGCGATCCAGATCACGCCAGGGCATTTCGACGAATACCTGACGTATATCCGGAAGGAGTGGAAGCCCGAGCAGGAGGCGCTGAAGAAGGCGGGCATCATTACCGACTACTCCGTCTATTCAACCACGCCGCGTACGCCAACCGATCCCGACCTTTACCTCATGGTCACCTTTGCCAACATGGCGGCGCTCGACAGCCTGGACGAACGTTCCGAACCCGTGCTCGCGAAACTCACCGGCGGCCGCGTGAAGGAACAGAAGGGCGTTTCCGACCGCAACGTCTACCGCAAGATCCTCGGTACGGAGACCGTGCGCGAGTTGAAGATCAAGTGAATGGATCGCCGGCCAAGGGCATGCGGCTTGGCCGGCATTTTTTCGGTAAACCTCCGGCAGTTCTCAAGGCCTGACCGGAGGCAGTCACTCTGGATCGCCCGGCGGCGGCGCGGTTCGATCCGACGTCGATGCCAACCGTGCGGACAGTTGCCCCGCAGCGCGCTGACGCGCACGCGCGAGCTGGCGTTCGGCCCATCGCTTGAGCACCCGCGCTCGCCGCGCGCCGGTCTGCGGGTCGCGCACGACCTCTTCGACGCGCTCGAGCAGCGCCTCGACATTCTCGCGCGGCGACTCTCCCGGATAGCGTCCGGCGGACCATACGTCGATCCAGGCGTCGCTGCGTTCGCCGAATCGCAGGACCGCGCGAAACATGCGTGGCTCCTGACGCTGCAATAAAATGAGATCGGCCAGCGCGGCGACAAGTGCCACCGGACCAAGCACGAGGTCGCGTGCGGCGCCGAGGAGCACCTTCAGCTGCAGGAGCGCGACGGCCTTGATCAAGGCGGTCGCGGTACGCTTGTGGTCGTCGTTCATTCCGGGAAGCGTAAAGCAGTTCGGGGGAAAGCGGACCGGGGGAAGGCAGGACCCTTCCCTGCCGCGCCGCGTCCGGACCAGTCGTTGCGACCACGCGACAGGACGATCCACCGCCCGCGTGAAACGCTTTACCATCGCCGGATTCCTGCTCTACTCGGCAACGACTCGACTTGGAGCAACCGATGTCCAGGCAAACGCGCCAGTTCTGGCTGCTGCACGTAGGCGTGTGGCTCGGCTACGGCGTCGAACAGTTCCTCGCCGGGATCGGCATGGGCCGGTCGTTCGATTACTACAAGGTTTGCCTGTTCGACTCGGCGTGTGGAATCGTCTTCACGCTGATCATCCGCCATGCGATCCAGGCGACCTGGCATAGGCCGCTGCGCGAACGACTGTGGGTAGGAGGCGCTGTCCTCGTGTTTGCCTCGGCCGCCTACGGGTACGTCTGGAAACTTGCGCTGTACGCGACCTGCGAGAACTGCACGCCGCTGCCGAGCTATCTCGGCTATATCTCGTTCTTCTTCGGTGCGCTCTATCTTCTGTTCGCCTGGACCGCGGCCTACGTCGGCATCAAGCTCGCGCGCCAGCTGCAGCACGAAAAGGAAACCGCGTTGAAGGCGACCGCGATGGCGCACCAGGCGCAGCTGCGCATGCTGCGCTACCAGCTCAACCCGCATTTCCTCTTCAACACGCTGAACGCGATCTCGACGCTGGTGCTGGACGGCCGCCGCGAGCAGGCCAACGGCGCGAGCAGGCCAACGGCATGGTCGGCGCGTTGTCGGGCTTCCTGCGTTATTCGCTGGACAGCGATCCGGGGCAGCGGGTGACGCTCGATCAGGAGATCGATTCGGTGCGGCGCTACCTCGGCATCGAACAGGTGCGCTTCGGCGAGCGCCTCGATGTCGGCATCCTGGTCACGCCGGAGGCGGCCGATGCACTGGTGCCGAGCCTGATCCTGCAGCCGCTGATCGAGAACGCGATCAAGTTCGCCATTTCCCGGCGCGAGGAAGGCGGCCGCATCGAGCTGGTCGCGCACGCGGACGAGGGCGTGCTGGAGATCACCGTGCGCGACGACGGGCCCGGCAGCGTCGACTACATGCCGAAAAGCGGCGGCGGACATGGGGTCGGCCTCGCCAATACGCGCGAGCGCCTGCTGGTCCTCTATGGCGAGCACCAGA
>Ga0193717_1002341_pt1 | contig 10974 bp, 5 predicted proteins | sample U2c2metaG_FD_145900 | JGI IMG/M metagenome (GOLD analysis project Ga0193717, IMG submission 145900) | Soil microbial communities from a riparian zone of the East river system, Colorado, United States - U2c2 | ecosystem: Environmental > Terrestrial > Soil > Riparian zone | place: USA: East River...
CCTCGCTGCGGCCTTTAGGCACCGCAATGTCGTCGGTCAGCGCCGAACCGCCGATAGCGCGTAGGTCGAAACTCAGAATTTGATGGGCCTTGGCCTGGAGGAACGCGGCGACTTGTTGCGCCGACGCCAATTCGCGCTCATGGCGCTGGCCGTAGCGAAAACTGAGAGCGTGGAGGTCGAAGCCCTGCTGCTTCGCGATGGCCGCAGCGGTGGCGGAGTCGACACCGCCGCTCAGAAGAATGACCGCGTTGGCGCGCGCCATGGCCGTTACTTGGGCACCTTGGTGCCTTCCATCGGATAACGTTTTTCGTACCAGCCGACGAGGCCTTCGTTAAGCACTTTCATATTGCGGTAACCACTCTCGTAAAGTATGCCATAAGCCAAACTGGCCAGGTGGTGGGGGCATGCTCAATAGAGAACCACCGGCCGGTCGCGCGGGATGCTTTTCACGTAATCTTTGAATTCCGCAAGCGGTTTCGACGCCGCGCCGAGAATGTGAACTTCGCTAAACTCCTCTTTCGTGCGCACGTCGATGATCAGCGGTTTGATGCCCGACTTGAGCTCGGCAACGAGGTCTTCGATGTTGATCAACTCCAAAGGGATGTTGTCGGCAAGTGATTGCTGGGCGAACTCCGGGTATTTCGACGGATCGGCGCACGCTTCGCGATGCGTAAACGTCAGCGCCGCCAAAATGCCGGCGAGCGCGATGATTCCTTGCTTATAGGACGAGCGACAAGGCCTCATGATTTCGCTCCTTGGCCGTCGTACTTGATGATCTTGGCCAGCTCGTCCAGCGGCAGGACGCCGGTGTAGCGTTGGCCGTTAACGATCCAGGTCGGAAAGCTGGTGATATTCTTCTCTTTGCAGATCGGCGCCGACGGCGCCTGCGGTCCGCCCGGACTGCATTCTACGTAGGGGACTCGCTTGGCCGAACTGCCGAACAATTTCTTTTGGTCCTGGCAATGCGGGCACCACGAGGCACCGTAAAACTTAGCGTCGCTGCGCGACAGGGTCTCGGCCAGGCCGCGCACCCATGGATCTTCCGGTCCCGGCGCATCGCCCCAGTAGCCGGCATAATGTAAGTGGATCACGAGGACCATAGCCAGGCCTGCGCCGACGCTCTTGGCCAGCCAAGGGCCCCAGCTGAATTTCGTCAAGTTTTTCGGCCGCTGCAATACCGTAAGAATGAAGATCACCGTCATCAATCCCAACGAGGTGAGACAGTAAGGACAGGTGGCCTTGAGTTCGAACCAGGCCACCGACGTGAGATAGATGCTGTAAAACAGACCGAAGAGCGAGATGACAAAGGTCCAGCGCCATTGATTGGCGGCGTCGCGATTCCACGCGACCGCTGCCAGCAGCGCGTAAGTAAGAAAACCCAATAAAGAAGTTGGCACGCCGAACAGCGTCGACCAGCGGCTGTTGAGCACGACGTCGCAGCCCGCGCCGGCCGTGCAGAACGCCACGCGCTCGCTAAATAAAGCAGAATAGGAGAGATAACCGGTGAGGCCCAGGCCGAGGACGGCTAAAACGAACAGCGGCCAATTCGGCCCAGCGCGCATAACCCTCCTGACCGGAAGTTGTTTGCCTTTTCTATTTCGGGCGTTAGCCATCGCAGGGAACTCCTATCCTTTCAACAAATCTTCCACGTCGTTTCTGAGCCGTAACAGCGCTTCCCGATCCCGGCTGTCATAGTAGCCGCGAATGCGCGCTTCCTTGTCCATCAAGACAAAGCGCGGACTGTGAGGGATCATGGCGTTTATGTCGGTGTCGGTCGGGATAGTCGCCACGCTCAGGTGAAAACCTTCTTGAATCAGATTCAACAATTGACTGCGCTGACCGGTGAGAAAAAACCAGCGCTTGGCGTCGGCATGATAACGCCCCGCATACTCGGTCAAAACCCGAGGCGTGTCGCGCTCCGGATCGACGCTGAAAGAAACCAGCTGGATTTCCGGGCGCGCGGCAAATTCTTCCTGCAGCTTGGCCATCGTCGCCGTCTGCAGCGGACAGGTGTCCTGGCAATTGGTATAAATAAAATCCGCGATCCAGATTTTACCGCGCAGTTGCGCCAGTTGAATCGCCTCGCCATTACGTTCCGTCAAAGCGAACTCCGGCACCGAACCGTACATTTTCAAACGCTCATCGTCGGCGCTTCCGCCCACACCGAGCCGCGCGCCCGGCGCCAGTTTCAGCCAGAGCGCCGTGCCGAGAACGATGCCGAGGCCGACGACCAGCAGACCGAGCACTAAGAAGCGGGTTTTCGATGCATCCATTATTATTCTTAATCAAAATCCGAACCGGAGAGATTCTAACGGTAAATTTAGCGTTTGTGTAGAGAGGGGGCTGTGTTTGAAAGTGGGGGCGCGGCGTGACCTGGGCACGCCTTAGTCGAACCGGGAGTGAAGTCGCAAAGCGAATTTAAGCGGGAAACCGAGCGGCAGCTTTTTGGCCTCAAGAAACGACTCAACAAATCTGCTCGGCGATTCGAAATGCGACTACTGAACTGATCTGCGCAATAAACTAAGAAATTCCTGAGCGGCCGCTGAGAGGGGTTTTTTCTTGGCGTAGAGAATATAACTTTTGACCTGCAAATCGAGCCCGGTAATCTTGAGGATGGAAAACTCCTTTCGTCGAACTTCCTCTTGAATGAGATCGTGGTGCAGAATGCCGACACCGGCGCCACTTTTGACCGACGCTTTGACGGCATCGAGCGATTCGTAGCGCATCGCGATATTGGGTTTGACGCCGGCCTTATTTAGTCTCCCGAGGATTTTCTCGGACCGGCTCGCGTCGTCATTTCTGGTTCTGACCACGAGCGGGAACTTTACAAGGTCTTCAGGTGTCACCTTTCTCAATGTCGCGAGCGGGTGCCCCGCCGGCACAAACGCGCAGAACTGTTCGATACGAAACCGTTCCAGCTGGAATGCGTCGATACGTTTGGGTTTCGCCGCGATGGCGATCTCGATCGTGGATTGCGCCAACATCTTCTCGATCGTCTCGCTCGTATCCGTGTAGAGTCTCATCCCTATTGCCGGGTGATTTTGCCTAAACTGCCCCATCAGTGCGGGCAACAAAGATGCCGATATGCCGTGGCTGCCGCCCAGATTGAGAATTTCCTCAGCCTGTTTGGCATGCCTGGTCGCGTATTTAGTTTCTAACGCATTAATCTGACACAAAATTCCCTCGACATCTCTCAGAAACCCTCTTCCTCTTTCGGTCAGCTCGATGCCCCGGGCGTTTTTCTTGATTAACTTGCCGCCATAATCGCTTTGAAGACGTTGGACATGCTGTGAAACAGCAGGTTGGCTCACCCGCAGCGCGCGGGATGCTTTAGTGATGTTGAGATGATTTACCACCGATACGAATACCTGGAGCTGGTGTAGAGTCACAGTTGAGTCCTCTCGCAAAGAATAGGCGGCAAATCGCCGATTGTCGCCCTGTAATCCCATACTCGCCGGACGCCAAGGAGAATAAGCACGTGTAAACAATGGTTCGCAGTCGCGTAACTTCGTTTATGCATCATGGTTTACATGCGTATGTACGGAATTACCTCGATATTGTCTAGGGCTTCACTCTTGTGAATCGACCACGACGGTGAATCGCGAGCTTATCTGGAATCCACTCGCCACGAGTTCTGCCGGTATCGCGCCACTCATTTTTTGACAGCATCGACCCGCGCCATCAACGCCACCCATCTAAAGTAAGACGCGGTGTGAATGGATCATAAGAGAATACTTATGACCATCATAACAAAAAATGTATTGGACGGATTTCTGCCCGGAAGATTATAAGGCGAACAATTAATTTTGTGTCGAGTTTGGATGAAAAATTACTTTTGGCTCACCCCAGCACAAGTGAGGGTCTATGACGCGGCGTTTACCAGCGGTTCTTTTTAGTCTCGCAACTTTGTTGCTTAGTACTTCGTCGCGGAGCATGGCGGCTATCTCGTTCATTAAGACAATTGGTGCCACGTCCTCGACGACCACAGGAACGAGCTTGACGATTACGGTACCGGCATCAGGAGTCGCCGCTGGAAACCGGGCGATAGTTACGATCGCGTTGAACCCGTCCACGGGAACTGTGGCCTGCAGCGACATGGGCGGAAATAGTTACGCGGTGGATAGAAACGTGGCCAATGGCTCGGGAACAACTGGCGTCCGAACCGTTATTTTGTCGGCACAAGTGACTACTGCGTTGGTAAGCGGGAATACCATTACCTGTACGCATCCAAGCGTTACGGCGCGAGCGCTCTCAGCTCACGAATTTTCCGGCTTGGCGACTTCCGCAACGGTCGACAAAGTAGCATCTGCCACCGGGAACAACACCGCACCATCCTCCGGAGCGACAACCACTACAGCACAAGCGTCAGAACTGTTGGTCGGTGGCATCGGGGTCGAAGGTCCAACGACGGAAACGTTTACCGCAGGCGCAAGCTACACAATCATAGGCCGCGCCGGCACGAGTGGCGGTACGGCAGCAAATAACATTACTATCAATCCTGAATATCGTATTGTGAGCGCGACCGGTGCATTCTCCGCGAGCGGTACTCTCAGCGCCAGTCGACGATGGGCAACGCCTATTGTTACGTATAAGGCGGCGGCCACCGCGATTCCGACCAAACTTTCAGTTACATCAATAAATTCAGGAGCTAATCCAAGCTCAGGACTTGGATTCCCCATAGTCGTGAAGGCGCAAGACGCTGGAGCAACTCCGCGCAATGTAACCAATGCGACAGGGGTGAGTCTCAGCCTCAAGACGGGCACTGGCACGCTTGGTGGGACGCTTACGGGAACGATTGCCGCCGGTACGAATCAGGTTACGATCAGCGGGCTAACGTATACCAAAGCCGAAAGCGGTATTGCCATCACGGCGACTCGGACCAGTGGCGATACTTTAACCGCGGGTGACAGCACCGCTTTTACAGTCGTTGCTGGGGCTGCAACTCAACTGGCTTTCACCACCCAGCCAGGGAACACTTCTGCTGGAAGTTCCCTATTGGGACCGCCCACGGTTACTGTTCGAGATGCTCAGGGAAACACCGTCACTTCTTCTAACGCTTCTATAATCGTGGCCATTGGGAGCAATCCTGGCGCTGGGACTCTTAGTGGTGCGACAAGCAAAAATGCTGTCTCGGGCATTGCTAGCTTCGCCGATTTGAGCATCAACCAGCCGGGCAACGGATACACGTTGTCAGCTACATCACCGGGCCTCACCGCTGCTAGTAGCGCTAACTTTAGTATTATTGGAACGACCGGAACTATCGGCGGTGCAGTTTCGCAATCCGGCAGCGGCGCGGCTATAGCTGGCGCACTCGTGGAAGTCCTGCAATCCAGCGTTCTCAAAGGCTCTGTTACAACGGCTGCAAATGGGAGCTATTCGATTTCGACTCTCGCTCCGGGGAGTTACGACGTTAGAGCCTCTGCCGCGGGATATGGGACGCAGACCCAAAACGGCCAGTCAGTGGCTGCGGGCACAACTACGACGGTAAATTTTAGTCTGGGTTCGGGCCCGAGTATCAGCAGTATCTCACCCTCTTCCGGCTCGATCGCTGCGTTAGTTACGATAAGTGGTTCTAACTTCGGTGCGACCCAAGGAAGTAGCACGGTCACGTTCAATGGGATTGTCGCCACGCCAAATAGTTGGGCGGATAACAGTATTGTCACGCCAGTTCCCTCCGGGGCAATCACGGGAATCATTCTTGTAACAGTTGGCGGGTTTGCCTCCAACACCGTCAATTTCAGTGTTCAGGCTAGCGCGGCGGTAAGCTACGTATACGACGAACTCGGAAGGCTCCGGGCTGTCACAGATCCAAACAGCGATACCGCTGTTTACAACTACGACGCTGTCGGAAACTTGCTTACTATCTCTCGACAAAGTTCAGGCCTTGTTTCGATTATCGAATTTTCACCCACGAATGGCCCAGCGGGAACAAACGTCAGCATTAGCGGAACAGGCTTCAGCACCACGCCCAATCAGAACACAGTAGCATTCAATGGTCTGACTGCCGAGGTAGTTTCGGCCACTGGGACGAAGGCTATTGTCACTGTACCCGTGGGAGCAACTACCGGCCCCATTACTATTACCGCTCCAGCCGGTTCCGCCACCAGTAGCAAGACTTTCACGGTCGGAAGTATTTTCGGAGCACCGACAATAACCGAATTTATCCCATCGATTGGCACTGTGGGAACCGCATTGACAATTACGGGTACAAATTTTAACTCCGTGACCAGCAGTGTCACCGTTTTGAATGTCACCCGGACAGCTGTCAGTTCAGTCACGAGCACATCCATTGCTACTACTGTTCCACCATTCACTGGTTCAGGTCGAATTTCGGTATTAACGCCGTACGGCAGAACGACAAGTAATGCCGACTTCTTTGTTCCCTCGTCCCCTTTTACACCAACGGATGTTGAATTTACTGGAAGAATCGCGAGCGGTGGAAGTAGCTTGACCGCTACCATTAGTACAGTGAACAAGATTGGTTTGGTCGTATTTGACGGTACGGCGGGACAGGTTGTGGGACTGGGAGTAAACAGTTCCACGCAATCTAATCTCAACATGCACGTATACAAGCCGGACGGGACGCTATTGACAAACGGCGGAGCCGGCACGGGAACCAACTTCGACATGACGCTGCCGGTAACGGGGACGTACACGATCCTATTCGATCCGGGATTGACGAGCACGGGTAGTACGACGGTAACGCTCACTTCGCAGCTTGATGCGGGGACGGTAGCGATCGATGGAGCGTCGGCTACGGTGACGACGGCACGGGTAGGTCAGCGAGCGACGTTGAGGTTTGACGGCACGGCGGGACAGGTTGTGGGTTTAGGAGTAAACAGTTCCACGCAATCTAATCTCAACATGTACGTATACAAGCCGGACGGGACGCTATTGACAAACGGCGGAGCCGGCACGGGAACCAACTTCGACATGACGCTGCCGGTAACGGGGACGTACACGATCCTATTCGATCCGGGATTGACGAGCACGGGTAGTACGACGGTAACATTGCAGAATATCATCACTCTCACTGTCGTCTACAACGGAAAACTTCGAGATCGAGTTCGACCAGGCGACACGGGGATTACTTCCGACGGTGCGTTGGACGGGACATTTACGGTGACCTTGCCCGCGGGAAGCGGCAATCGCACGGTTACGTCGCTTGAACTTCGTAGCAGCAATGGCGGCGTGTGGGACACTCAGCCGAATGGTTTTTGGGCATTAGGTGCGGCAGGCTCGTTGGATGGTTCTCTGCTTAACGCGGGTAACGCCACTGTAAGTTTCCCCCTGGCGGACGGAGGTAGTTTCAATGCCTTCGCCTCTGATTCGGGGAACACCTATTTCAATTCAGGTATTGGGCATACTCTTAGTGCGATCTTTGATTTGGGGCGAGGTAGGGGGAGCGTGACCGTGCCTTGATTCTGATGGTAAGCGAGAACCCGCGAAACGAAAACAAACAAACGATTGCCTGCTTACCAGGAAAGCACCGATTGAGGGTTGAGATGAAAAAGCAAATCGCCAAGCATGGAACAGATAGGGATTTTCGGCCGTGGTTATGGATTATTGTCGCCTGCTTGATTTCTATTTTTCTACCGCTGGCGGCACGATCCCAGTTGTTGCCCGGAGCTCCCAATCTGATTCCTGGTCAGACCGCGACTCGGCTCTCGAACGGGAGTTGGCTCCTGGTAGGCGGCGAGAGTGCCGGCAGGGGTATCAGCACCGCTTCGATTTGGAACTCTCAGACTAACACTTCCACGCAACTCTCGGCCGGACTCAATCAAGGCCGCGCTTGGCACACGGCGACCGTCTTACCCGATGGACTCGTATTGATCATGGGTGGACTCGGTAATAACAAACAAATTGTTTCGACGGCGGAGCTGTTCGATCCACCGACGCAAACATTCATAAATTTGCCTGCGAGTGGAGTCACGCCGCGTGCGCGACACACGGCAACTTTGCTCTCCGACGGCCACGTGCTTATCACTGGCGGTGCCGGGAGCAATGGCGAAACACTGCGAACCGCGGAATTGTGGGACGCCATCGCGCCGACAACGGTGACTTTGTCCTCCTCAATTTCTCAGCGCCGTGATCATTCATCGACTTTGTTACCAGACGGCAGGGTTCTTCTCTGGGGCGGTTCTGACAATGCCGGCAATGCGCTCAACAACGGTGAAATTTTTGACCCGTCGACTCAACAGTTCACGACAGTTCAGACCTTTCCGTCAATGCTCTTGCCCCAGTCCGCGGACGGCCCCTTGTTAGTAGCATCGATACCCATTGACCGAACGGTCGACGTCGATCCTGAAACCATGATTTCCCTGCGTTTTTCAAGGCCGCTTCGAGTCGAGACGGTCAACGATCAGACGGTGTCGCTCAGCGGGCCAAACGGAATCGAAAAGATTACAGTCGTTCCGGCTGAGAACGGATCCTTGGCATTCATTAACCCAGAATCACTCTTACTACCCGGAACCACGTATGCAGTGTCCGTTAGTGGAGCGATTGACCGGAACGGGTTGATACTCCCGGTCTCCGGACTCAGTTTCTCGACTAAGCCGGTACCGGGTGGAATGCCGATACCAGTAAATCCATCCACCGGCACTGAGTTGAAGCCGGTATCAACCACACCATCGGTAAATCCCACGGTCTCTAATGATAATGATTTAGCCTGGAAAGGAAAGCTTAAGAACGGCAAACCCCACTCCGACTGGGAAGACTTACCACCGCTTAAGGCACCTGACGGTGTGACCGCGTTGGCTGGGCAAGTCTTGGACCTCAAGGGCATGCCGCTGGCCAATGTCAAACTCGAAATTGAAAGCGAGTATGGCGATGCCTCAGTGTCAGGCCAAACTGACAACACCGGGCGATTTTTGATCTCAAGTATCGAACCCGGCCGGCGCGAAATCATCATTGATGGCCGCGTCTCTCAGCGGCGAGTCAGCGAAAAATCGTCGTCTCTCCGGCCAAAGGAAAATCACGGTGTGTTCGAATATGGCCATGAGATTAAAGAAGGAGAGACCACGGTTCTGCCGTTTACCATTTGGCTGCCGAAGATCGATACCGCGCATGCGGTTAAGATCCCACGACATCTAACGAGTGAAGTCGTTGTTACCTCACCGAAGCTTCACGGCCTTGAAGTTCATCTTCCAGCCAATGCGGAGGTCATCGATCACGACGGAAAGCCGGTAACGGAAGTTAGCCTAACGCAGATTCCGCTGGATCGGACACCGTTTCCGCTGCCCAAGAACGTTCGCGTGCCAATCTATTTTACAGCTCAGCCGGGCGGTGCCTACATCTATAATCCTGGAGGTCCGGGCGCGCGGATACATTATCCCAACACGTTCAACGAACTTCCTGGAACCAAGTTCGAATTTTGGCACTACGATCCTGGCTACGAGGGTTGGTACAAATATGGCCTCGGAACCATTCCTCCCGACGGGAAGCAAGTCATTCCAGACCCTGGCATCTCAGTTCATGAGTTCACCGGCGCGATGGTCGGCGGCCCCGGACTGGCCGCGGCGATCGGTGCGGCCATTTGTTCGGTCGTTCCTACGTTCTGCGCTGGTGGAGACCCGGTCAACCTCGCAACCGGACTGTTTGTTTTGAACAAAACGGATCTCTATCTGCCAGACGCTTTCATGCCCCTCTCATTAACTCGCACTTATCGCCAGAGCGACACTTATTCTCGCGCGTTCGGCATCGGGGCGAGCCACTCCTACGATCTGTTTTTGGTCGGCGACACTTTTCCGTATACCTTTCAAGATCTGATCCTGCCTGATGGCGGGAGAATTCACTTCGACCGTACCTCTCCCGGGACGAGCTACACCGACGCCGTTTATGAACATGTCTCGACCCAAACAGGCTTCTACAAGTCGATAATTTCATGGAATGGCAATGGTTGGGATCTTAAATTGAAAGACGGCTCGCTGTATGTTTTCAAGGATGGCTTCCTCGCTGGCCGTCCAGGTCTCACCGGAGTTATCAGCATCAGAGATCGCAATGGGAACACCGTTACGATTAATCGTGACAGCGCCGGCAACGCTACTCGGATCAGCGCACCCGGTGGCCGTTGGATTACGCTCACGTATGACGGTAGTAATCGCATTACCCAAGCTCAGGACAACATAGGCCGGACCGCGACGTATCAGTACGACGCCTCAGGACGCCTCATTAAAGTTACCGATCCGAATGGTGGATTCACCGAATACACTTACGATACGTCAAGCCGGATGCTTACGGTCAAAGACGCTCGCGGCATCGTTTATATCACCAACGAGTACGACGCCACCGGCAAGGTCATCAAGCAGACCATGATCGACGGGGGCATTTATCTATTCAACTATACGATGAATGGCAGCACGGTAACGCAGACCGATGTCACCGAGCCCCGTGGAAACATTAGGCGCGTAACGTTTAATTCCGCGGGACAGATTCTTTCCCACACCAACGCAGTCGGTACCGCCGTTGAACAGGTGACGACCCATAGTATACAAAGCGGCACCAACTTCGTGCTTTCCGAAATCGACCCGCTGAATCGAACGACTGCGTACACCTATGATGCCAATGGCAACACGACCGGAGTTACGCGCCTTTCCGGAACGTCCAACGCGGTAACGACGACGGTTACTTACGAGCCAACATTCAATCAAATTAGTTCGGTAACCGATCCGCTCAATCACACGACAACGTTCGGCTACGACGCTTTAGGCAATCTTGCGTCCGCGACCAATGCGCTCAATCAAACCACTGTGGTAGTGCGTAACAGCGCGGGGCAACCAATCTCGATCACCGATCCACTGAACAACATCACGCAGCTCTCGTATGATTTCGGCGATCCGATCTCCACGACCGATCCGCTCGGGAACACCGCGAAGTTATTTATGGATAACGCTGGCAGGGTGCTTAGTGTCACCGACCCGCTGGGCAACCTGAGCACGTCTGACTACGACACGTTGAACCGCGTAACGAAAGTGA
>Ga0193717_1002342_pt1 | contig 10968 bp, 11 predicted proteins | sample U2c2metaG_FD_145900 | JGI IMG/M metagenome (GOLD analysis project Ga0193717, IMG submission 145900) | Soil microbial communities from a riparian zone of the East river system, Colorado, United States - U2c2 | ecosystem: Environmental > Terrestrial > Soil > Riparian zone | place: USA: East River...
ACGCGGTCGTCACGGTGGCGGAGGAGGTCCGCAAGGAGTTGCTGCGGCTGGCCAAGAAGGTGCCGGATTCACCGCTCGCCGGCGCGAAACTGGCGGATGTCGTGCTCGCGGACGGCAAGATCGCAAGCAGGAAGGACGCGCGACGCGCGGTCTCGATCGCCGACGCGATGCATCATGGCGCGGTGGATCGCATCGAGAAAGAGAAAGCCAACAGCTTCAAGAACGACACGGCGCATGCGCGCAACACCCACGCGGCGGCCTTTGCCGAGGTGAAGATCGACGAGCAGCTCGGCGTCATCCGGGTCACCCGCGTGGTCAGCGCAGTCGCGGCGGGTCGCATCCTCAATCTCAACACCGCGCGCAGCCAGATCATGGGCGGCGTGGTTTGGGGCATCGGCATGGCGCTGCACGAGGAGACGGCCTACGACCACAAATTCGGCCGGATCATGAACGCGAACATCGCCGAGTACCACGTGCCGGTGAATGCCGACGTGCACGACATCGATGTGATTTTCGTCGACGAGCCGGACGAGATCATCAATCCGCTCGGCATCAAGGGCCTGGGCGAGATCGGCATCGTCGGCGTCGCGGCCGCGATCGCCAGCGCGGTCTATCACGCCACCGGAAAACGCGTGCGCGATCTGCCGATCACGCTGGACAAGCTGACGCGGGCGGCTTGAGCGCCCGCCCCTAAAATGCCGATGGCTCCAGCTCTTGAGGAGCTGGAGCCACGGGCTGGTCTAAACGACAGACAGCGCGTTTTCGCCTGAAGTCCCGTTGCGGCGCGGCGCCGGGTCTAACGGCTGGCAACCGACGCTACGGCTTGAATCGGGCCGCCGTCGCTCTGCCCGGTGACCGAAATCGAGCCGTTGGTCGTGAAGTCGCGGCGCGGCACCGTCCAGCTCATGGCCGACTGGCCGAGCGCGTAGCCGGCGAGGCCGCTTCCGAACGACAGACTCTTTCCACCGGCATCGCGCAGGGTGAGCGCCGAGATGCGCAGCCGCCGGTCGCCGCTGTTACGGGCGGTGAGGGTGACCTTGTCGCCGTTGGGGACGATCGACCATGCCACGGTCGGATTCTTCTTGTTCGGTGCGCCGAAAAAGACCGGAATGGAATAACGCACCATCAGGTTGACCGCGCCGTTGCGCTGCTGGGACAAGTCGGGCAACTGATCGACGAGCAGGCGATAGCTTTCCTCGCCGACCACCGGCTGCTTTGACATCCGAACGATGCGAACGACGTACTGACCTTTGGGCGTGAGAGTGACGGATGGCGGGCTAGCCACGACGTCGTCGGTAGGACTGAGCTGCTCTTTCCCGTTCACGATGGACCAGCGGTACACGCGGATTTGCGCATTGATCGGTGTCGTGTCTTCGTTGCGCACGGTCACAGTCGATGCCGCGCCTGGCGCGGTGATATCGACGAGCACGGGCTCGACCTGAAGGGATCCGGCGCAGGCCGGCGCGCAAGCCGCGAACGCAAGAACCGAAGCAAACAGAGCGGTAACTGTTGATCGCATGGAAGTATCCTCGCTCAAGATTCAGTAGGTCACGGTGACGGTGATTGTGTCGGCGTAGTTGCCGGGGGCCGGCGTGGTCTGCGTGGGAATGCGACCATAGACCGTGTAGCTTTGCGCCGCGCCGTTGCCGGTGCCCGCGACCGTGTCGGTCGCAACCGTGGTGCCCCACACCGTGGTGCGGCCGCTGTCGCTGTAAAGCGAGTAATTGACGGTCGCGCCGCCGCTGGTGAGCTTGCGGGTGGCGACGGTTGCGCCCGAGCCCGTGCCGGCATCAAGCCCGATGTTGTAGGGCGTCGTGTTGGTGCACGTGACCTGGAGGGTCGAGGTCTGATCCACGTTGGTGCCCAGAACGCCCTGCGTGCCGAAGTTGAGCGTCGACGCGCTGTTGATCGTGCAGGTGGCCGTGATCGCGACCTGGACGGCGAAAGTCGAGGTCGTGCTCGCGGCGTATGATGTGTCCGCCCAGGGAATCAGGAAATAGGCTGCCAGCGCGGCCCCGTACCCGCGCCAAGCCCTTGCATTGGATTGCATGCAGCACCCCCATAGGAATCTGGTAGGGGTACAACTGTACGGAATCTCTTAATTAATGATTAAGCAACGGCCGTCCCGTAATAGATTTTGGGGCCCTTCGCAGTTCCATACTGGCGCCATGCGCCATTTCTATTTGTGCTCGATCATCACACTACCTGTATGACCTCGACGTTTCTGTCGTGATTCTTGGGATGCCCTAGCGCAATCCGCAGGCGCGGAGCGAGCATCATTTGCATTCAGCAACGTCAGCGTGGCTGGCGGCGCTGCCCTCGGTCGGGCGAACCGGTGTCGGTTTGCGACGACGAAGCGAGGAAGGGTCAGTAGGTCACGGTGACGGTGATCGTGTCGGTATAGGTGCCGGGCGCCGGCGCGGCCTGTGGGGGAACGCGGCCGTAGACCGTATAGCTTTGCGCGGCGCCGTTCCCCGTCGCGGCGACGGTATCGGTTCCAACCGTGTTGCCCCACAGCGTGGTGCGCCCGCTATTGCTGTAGAGCGTGTAATTGACGGTGTTGGCGCCGCTGGTCATCTTGCGGCTGGCGACGGTCGCGCCCGCACCCGTGCCTACATTGAGGCCTATACTATAGGGCGTCGTGTTGGTGCAGGTGACCTGGACGGTCGAGGTCTGGTCGACGTTGGTAGCCAGGACGCCTTGGGTGCCGAAGTTGAGCGTCGAGGCGCTGTTGACGGTGCAGGTTGCCGTAATCGTCATCTGGACCGTGAAGTTCGTGGTCGCCGTCGCCGCATAGATCGAGTCCCCGGAAGCAATCAGCAAAAGCGCCGCGAGCGCGGCGGCGTAGCCGCGAAACTTCGTGTCGAATTCCATGACGCTTCCCTAGGGGCAGTCGCTCGCGGAACGACAACTCTACGTAATTTATTAATGTAAGATTAACTAATGAGAGTTCTGTAATGTATCTTCTGGTTTAGCGGGGTTCCATACTGTCGCATGTGCTATTTCTGTTTGCCGAAAATCATACGTACTACCTGTATGATCGCACTATTGCTGACTGTTTCTTCCACTTCCCTTGCGCAAACATGCTCCGTCAGTGTGGGGAGTATGGTGTTCGGCAACGTCAACACCCTGATCGGCTCGGCGGTCAACACCACCGCGACGATGACGATTACCTGTTCGGGAGGATCGGGCAGCGGTCAGCGCATTTGCATCAGCATTGGCGCCGGGTCCGCGAGCGACGCCACGAGCCGGAAGATGACCGGGCCCGGCGGCAACACCGCGCGCTACGATCTCTATGCGAATGCCGCCCGCACCACGCTGTGGGGATCCTGGGAGACGGGCTTCGACAACGCCGGCGTGCAGCTGGATGTCGCGAGGGGCAGCACGACCAACGTGACCGTCTATGGCCGCTTCTTCGCCTCGCAGCAGGCCATTCCGGCCGGCTCGTACGCCGCAACCTTTGCCGCCAATCCATTCATCCGCTACGCCAACAGGGGATCGGCGGCGTGCCCGACCGGAGGCCTGACGGCGAGCACGTCCTTCTCGGCGACCGCAACCGTCATGAGCGCCTGCAACGTCGGTGCGACCAGCGTCAATTTCGGCTCGCAAGGATTGTTGGCAGGCAACAAGGACGCGCAGGGCACGCTCTCGATCCAATGCAGCCCCAGCCTGCCGTACACCGTCAGCCTGAACGGAGGGAACGCCGGAGCAGGATGAGCTTTTCCAGCGCCAACCTCACCTACGGCCTCTATCGGGACGCGGCGCGCACGTTGCCGTGGGGCAGCACGGTCGGCACCAACACGACGTCCGGCACGGGAACGGGTGTGACGCAAACTCAAACCGTCTATGGGCGCGCCGCCGCGCAAACAACGCCGCCTCCGGGCACCTACAGCGACTCCGTCGTCGTCACCGTCGGATACTGAGACGCCATGCTCCGCCGGCCTATTGGCAGGTCACGCCGGAAATCACCACCTGCTCGTTCGGACGAGCCTCGTAGTTGAACGAAGCACGGCATTCGCGATCGACCATCGCAATGGTCACCTTGTTTTCGGCACCGACATTCTTGATGTAGGCGCGGCCGTCATAGCCGACGACGAAGTCCTCGCCGCCCTCGATCTGCCCGCGGGCGCCGACAGGCAACGGCTGGCCGTCCGCACCCTTGAAGACCACGATCGCCGGCTTGACATCGGTGCGCACCGCGAAGTTCAGACGCACGCCCGAGCGATCCGCCGGTGTGACGTGGCCTTCGGTCGTCGAGACGTCGGCATCGACCGGAAGCTTGCTCGTGTCGATCGCGATCTTGTTGCGCTGGTACGACCGCAGCCCCGGGATCAGCGCGCGCCCGCTTGAATTGGTCAGGCCGGCCGGCCGGTTCTCGTGGAAGACCTCGACATCCGGCACACCGGTCTCAATAACGGCGAATGCGTCATCGATGCGGTTGGCGAAGAACACGCCGCCGCCCATGGTAGCGACAGCGCCCTCCATTTCCGCCGTCGCGACCACGCCGTTGGCGCCTTGGCCCACGCCAACCTCGGTGCGCATGAACGAGGAACGATAGGACACCGCCGCAGAGCGCTGCGCGCCGACGCCTTCGCTGTCGCGCACGCGCCAACCCCAGCTGCCCGGCTTTTGATCGAGCGGCTTGACGGCATCGGCATTGACGCTCACTCCGCTCGTACCGCCCGAGACCGAAAGCGCGGTCGTCACGTCACCAAGTGGCATCGACATTCCAACCAGAAAGCCGCGGTTCTTTTCCCCGCTGATAGTGGTGAAAGCGGTTCCGTAGAACGACGCCCTGCCGACCGGGAACGAAATGGTGAGGTTGGCGATGTCGGAACGCACGTTGCCCGCATCCAGAGACTGGGTGAAGCCGGCGCTCAGATTGACGTTGTAGAAGGGAAGCGGCACGCCGAGCGAAACGCGATTGAGCATCTTGGGCGGCTGGGCGGTGGTGAACAGCGCCTTGCTGTTGGCAGCCTTCTGCACCGAGGTGGAGAGGTCGAGCAAGCCTCCGATGTCATAAGGATCGACTGAGATGCCCTGGTCCAGCCGCGCCGTCACCGAGGCCAGATCGTTGTAGGTGCCGAACGTCATCTGTGAACTGGCATTGATGCTGATGCCGAAGACCTTGGTTTCATAGGCGGCGTAGCTCTGGAATCCGGTGCCGCCGCTGGAGCGGCTCGCCGCACCCGCGACCGTCGCGACGCCGAACGACCCGGTGCGGATCACAGCTCCAAGGCTGCCGTTCATGAGTCCCGCTGCGCCTTCGGCGTGGCCCAGAACGGTGAGCCAGTCGAACACGCCATAGCGCGCGCTCGCCGAGGCGACCGGCGTCGCGACGTAGCTGTCGGCGGTTGTGCCGTAGGACAGGCGCGGCAGCCCCGCCTCGACCGAATAGTCGAACATGCCGGGCGCGAGCAGGCTGGACGAGACATAAAACGGCAGCACCGATTCGGTGGTGTGGCCCGAGGCGTCGCGCAAGATCACGCGCGCGGTTCCGCTTCCGGTGATCGCCGGCATGTTGCTCAACAGGTAGGGCCCGGCACCGACGTCCTGCGAAGAGGCCTTGATGTTGTTGATGTAGACGTCGGCGACGGACGGCACGGCCGCGCTGCCGCGCGCCGCCGGCAGCGGCAACGTGACGAGGTCCGGACGCAAACCGAAATTGCGTTGCACCTGGGCGCCCCCGATGCGGATCGGACGGGTCCAGGCAAAGCCGCCGCCGATCACATCGCCGGCGCGATACGACATCATCGTCTCGGGATCGGAGTAGGTGAGGGCCGTGTTGAGCCGCAGCGCGTCGAAACGATCGTTCAGCGACGCGGTGCGCAGGATCGCGGACTGGCTGATGGTGCCGAACGGCGTGAACACGCGTGCATCGAACGTCGCCGACGCGCCGTTGAACGCGATCGGAGCGCCGGTGAACTTGGTTGGCAGGCCATTGATCGGCATGCCGTTGATTGTGATCGGACGCCCACCGACATTGCTGACACTTGAGGTGTAGAGATTGTAGTTGACGACGCCGCCCCAGTCGGACTGAGCCGGCGTCAGCTCCGGGACGCTACGCAGACTGTATTCCTTGATCGCGAGCTGTTCCTCCGGCGCGGTGATCAGAACACGCTGGGTTGCTTCCTCGTAGCGATAGGAAACCCCGAACATCTCGTCGAGCACAACGACCTGATCCGGCGCGGCAGAGTCGCGCGGGTCGAGCCCTAACTCCCGCAGCTCCTGCCGCGTCGCCGCGAGACGATTGCCGTCGAGCATGCTGAACGAGCCGATCAGCTTGGTGGGGTTGCCGTTGAGAACGACCTCGAGCTGCATCGGGCGGCCGGCGTCTTGCGCGCGCGCAGGCATGGCGGCGCAGGACAGCACAAACGCGAACAGCAGAGCGGCGAGATGCCACCCTCGTTCCGACGATTTGCGGGGCCGTAACACGGTTTGCTTCCGCGGCGCGATGTGCGCGGGATGCTTAGTGCTGTGCCGTGATCGCTACCCTGGCCGTTGTCATTGCGGGCAGCCGGCGCACGAGCGTGCCGGCGAAGCGACAGTGGATATACATTTGACGTCCCCGAGTTTTTCAACGCGTTGCGCGTTGGTGTTTTTCTGCGGGGATAATTACTTACTCGGGGCCCGAATCACGTTAAACAATACAATAAACAAAATGGTACGGATCGATATATTGAATAATCAATGTAGCTTAGATTCGTAATGACTAAGGCAACATGTTGTTTACTTACACACGTTACTTACCGTTTACTTATGCACGTTTACTTGTTGTTGAGGTCCATTCCTTTCGACTCATTCACCATTACCAGCCAGACTTGATTTACCTTGACGCGTCGTTACAACCCCCTCCGGTCGCCGCGACCGCCGTTTCGATCTTTGCGCCAGGTCATTGGGATGAAGGGGCCGAAGTATCGGACGTCGTGAGTACCGGGCTGCCGGCGGGGCGCGGCCGGGGCAGCGGAACGGATGCCCGACGGACTGTCGCCTGCGGGGACGCGACCGAAACGCGCGCGAGGCCCGTTATGGTGAGCCCGACCTGGAAGCTGCTGCGAAGCTGGCCAGCCTCGGCACCCGATCCAACCAAAAGACCCAACACAAACAACCAACGCACGATGCCGCGCTCCTGGTGCGCGGCGGCGTTCCCGATTGCGGCACGGATGTGCCGAAACGGAACACAGGCGCCTTGAGATGGGGCGCTCTGCCGCGACCAGACCCGTGAGCAGCAAGGTCCGGTCCAGGTGCATCACTGCCAAGGGAGATTACGGTGCCGGGCCGCGCGTTGATCGATCCGAACTGGACGGTTACGTGGCGCGCTCAGCTTTCCTTCCGTCTGATCCGCACCAGGCCCTCCTGCGCGACGCTCGCGACCAGTTGGCCGTCGCGCGTGAAGATGGAGCCGCGCGCGAAGCCGCGCGAGCCGGTCATGATCGGGCTTTCCTGCGCGTAGAGCAGCCAGTCGTCGGCGCGGAACGGCCGGTGCAGCCAGAGCGCATGGTCGAGGCTCGCGCCCATGAACTCCTTCTCGAACAGGCTGCGCCCATGCGGCGCGAGCGCGGTGTCGAGCAGCGACATGTCAGATGCGTACGCGAGCACGCACTGATGGATTTCCGGATCGTCGGGCAGCTTGCCAGTCGCCCGGATCCAGACGTTGAACTTGCCGTTCTCGGTCTTCTTGCCGAGGTAGCGGCCGTATTCGACCGGGCGCAGCTCGATCGGCCGTTCGCTCCTGTAGTAGCGCTGCACCGCTTCCGGCATCGTCGGCAGCACGGTCTCGCGGATCTGTGCCTCGCTCGGCAGCTCTTCGGCGGGCGGCACCTGCGGCATCGGCGACTGATGCTCGAGACCCGGCTCGTCGTTGTGGAACGACACCATCAGGGTGAAGATCGCCTGGCCGTGCTGGATCGCGACCACACGCCGCGTCGTGAAGCTCTTGCCGTCGCGGATGCGGTCGACCTCGTAGATGATCGGCACCTTCGGGTCGCCGCCGATCAGAAAATAGGCGTGCATGGAATGCGGCTGCCGTCCCTCGACCGTGCGGCAGGCCGCGACCAGCGCCTGCCCGATCACCTGCCCGCCGAACACGCGCTGCCAGCGATCTTGGGGGCTGCGGCCGCGAAAGAGGTTCACCTCGAGGCGCTCGAGGTTGAGCACATCGAGCATGGTGGCGACGGCGGCGGACATGGCGGGCTCTATGGTTAACGGAACTCAAGTCACACGATGCAGGGCTTGGAAAGTCAAGGCGTGGCGCTATGTCGGGCTTTGCGGAATGGCGCTAGATTGTTGGGAATGAGCACGACCGAAAAGGCCGATGTGGTGATCGCCGGCGGCGGCTTTGCCGGGCTCGCGCTGGCGTTGGCCTTGCGGCAGGGGCTTGGCGAGTCGTTCCGGGTCGTGGTGGCCGATCCGGCATTCGCCGCGGATGCGCGGCCTGACTTGCGCGCCTCCGCGATCGCAGCGGCGGCGCGGCGCATGTTCGAGACGCTCGGCGTGTGGGACGCGGTCGCGGATGACGCGCAGCCGATCCTCGACATGGTGGTCACCGACTCGAAACTGGAGCACGCGGTGCGTCCGGTGTTTCTGACGTTCGCCGGTGAGGTCGAGCCCGGACAGCCGTTCGCCCACATGATCGAGAACGCACCGCTCAACGCAGCGCTCGCGCGACAAGCGCGCGCGCAGGGGATCGACCTGCGCGCAACCGCGGTGACGGGTTTCGAACATCAGGGCGGGCGCATCGCAGTGTCGCTCGGTGGCGATGCCGTCTCGGTGTCGCTGCTGGTCGCCGCCGATGGCGCGCGCTCGGGCGTGCGCGAGCAGGCCGGCATCGCCACGCACGGCTGGTCATACGGCCAGTCCGCGATCGTCACCACGGTCGCGCACGAGCGGCCGCACAACGGCCGCGCCGAGGAGCACTTCCTGCCCGCCGGTCCGTTCGCGATCCTGCCGCTGAAAGGCAATCGCTCCTCGCTGGTGTGGACCGAGGCCGACGCGCAAGCCGCACGCATCATCGCGCTGCCGGACGATGAATTTCATGCCGAACTGGAACGCCGTTTCGGGCTGCATCTCGGCGATATCGGTGTCGTCGGCGCAAAACGCGCTTATCCGCTCGGGCTGTTCATCGCGCGCTCGTTCGTGGCGGATCGTATCGCGCTGGTCGGCGACGCCGCGCATGTGATCCATCCGATCGCAGGCCAGGGCCTCAATATGGGCCTGCGCGATGTCGCGGCGCTGGCCGAGGCGATCGTCGATGCGGCCCGCCTCGGGCTCGACATCGGTGGCGCCGACGTTCTGGAGCGTTATCAGCGTTGGCGCCGCTTCGACACCATGGCGATGGGGGTCGCGACCGACGGGTTGAACCGGCTGTTCTCCAACGAGTCCGACGTGCTGCGGCTGATGCGCGATGTGGGGCTCGGCCTGGTCGACCGCATGCCGGCGCTGAAATCGTTCTTCATCCGCGAAGCGGCCGGCGTGACCGGCGATGTGCCAAAGCTGCTGCGGGGCGAGGCGCTTTAGGCGAGCAGCCGCCTCGTGATCTCCGCGATGTGCGCGCCGGCGCAATCGAGCGTCGGAAAGCCGGCGTTACTCTCGCTCATCATCATCGAGAGATCGGTGCCGGCGAGCAGCACGGCCTCGGCGCCGTCGCGCCGGATCAGCGTTCGCGCGAGTTCGCGCAACTGGTCGATGCCGGCGGGCGTTGAGCGGTCGTAGACGACATCGAGGTAGGCGTTGTGGATGAAATCGATTTCGTCCGGCTTCGGCATCACGACCTCGACGCCGAGGCGGCCGAACATCTTCGACTCGACGGTCGAGCGCGTGCCGAGCAATGCCACGCGCTTGAGCCCGCGTGCGCGAATTTCGTCCGCGACCACCGACACCATGTCGATCAGCGGAATGCGCAAGAGCGGCAGAAGTTGCGCCGTGCAGATGTGCGGCGTGATCGCGACGATCGCCGCCATCTCGGCGCCGCCCGCCGCGGTCGCGTCGATGAAGCCGTTGAGATAGCGCGCCAGTTCGTCGAGTTTGCCGGCTTCCGCAAGCGGGCGGCCATGATCGACGTCCGCATGCGCGACGAGCATTCGGGCGACGCGGCCTTGCGCCTTATGCGCCGCGATGAGGCCGTTGTAATAGTGAACGGTCGCGCCGGGCCCGAGCCCGCCGATCAGGCCGAGGACGCGGCCTTCTTTATTGCTCATGTGAGCGGAATGCCGCCGCAGTGCTCCTGGAAGGGCGCGCGCTTGGCGATCTCGCCGTACCAGCGCTCGAGGTTCGCCAGCTTCGGCCGCTCCGGCACGAGCTCCATGTAGCGGCGCGTCATCACGCCGACCGGAATGTCGCCGTAGGAGAAATCGTCGCCCGCGACGAACCGCGTCTTGCCGAGCTGTTCATCAAGGATCCGGCATGCCGCTGTCGTCTTCTCCTTGCCGGCCTCGATCGCTGCCGGATCGCGCTTCTCGGGCGGCGTGCGGATCAGGCCCCAGAACACCGGCGTGATCGCCGGGCCCATCACGGAAAGCTGCCAGTCCATCCACTGGTTCGCCTTGGCGCGGGTCTTGGCCTCCTTCGGCTCCAGCCCGCCATGCTTGCCGGCGAGATAGCGCACGACCGAGTTCGATTCCCAAAGCGAGAAGCCGTCCTCTTCCTCCAGCGTCGGCACCAGCGAGTTCGGGTTCATCGCGAGATAGAACGGCTCCTTGGTCTTGCCGTATGTGCCGCCGACATCGACGCGCTCGCACGGCAGCTTCAATTCGCCGACCGCCCACATCGCCTTCTGCACGTTCGACGAGGTATTGCGCCCCCACATTTTGAGCATTGAACGACTCCTCCTGTTGTTTCGGTTGTTGTGTCCCGGGCGCTGCGCAGCACCATAGTCGACGCACAGCGTCGGCGTCCTAGACGGCCGCGTAGCGGCCTTATGGTGATGCGCTGCAGACCCGGGACCCCGGTTGGTTTTGAAGGCAGACACCG
>Ga0193717_1002343_pt1 | contig 10966 bp, 8 predicted proteins | sample U2c2metaG_FD_145900 | JGI IMG/M metagenome (GOLD analysis project Ga0193717, IMG submission 145900) | Soil microbial communities from a riparian zone of the East river system, Colorado, United States - U2c2 | ecosystem: Environmental > Terrestrial > Soil > Riparian zone | place: USA: East River...
GCGCGCCGACCGAGCTGATGGCGTGACGGGCAAGTGGGAGTTCGAGGTCGAGGCGTGAGTCGGTCAGCGAGGCCTTCAGCAGGGCTCGGGCGGCGCCGATGGCTTCGTTGAGCTGACGGGCCACGCCGCGGCTCTGTTCGAGGGTGCCAAACGCGGTGAACCGTTTGACCCGCTGGGCGCAGCGCTGTTGGATGCGTTCCACCTCGTCGATCTGGTGCCCGACGAGTTCGAAGAATCCGGCCATCACCTTGCGCAGCGCCGGGTCCAGTGCGGGGAGTGCCTCCGCGACGGCGGCCACGTCGGCTTCGAACTCGGCGCGCTGATCGGGGTCGTTGATCATCCGCAGGAAGGCCCGATGCGAGTCGCGGCCCTGAGAATCCCAGGCCGCTTGGTAATCGGCGTACATCTGGCGCTGGCGGTCGCGGTACTCGACATTGCTGTCGATGGGCTCGTCGAGGGCGGCCGTGGCCTGCTCGGTCAACGTCCCGTACTGGCCGATGTCGGTGATCAGCCGTTCCATCTGCAGGGCGATGGCGCGGGCCTCGTCGTACATGTCGGTCAGGTCGGGTTCCGGCCGTGAGTGGCCGTCATCCCCGTCGAGCGCGTCGAGTTCGGCATGCAGCGCTGCGATTTCGGACTCGATGCTGGCGCGGATGCGGTCGGGGTCGTTGCCGACGCGGATGGCGACCTGCTTGAGCCGCGAGGCGAGGCCGTTGATGGAGCCGCCGGTGGCGATGGTGTCCTGACGGCGCATACCGCGAAGGAAGTCGAGCGCCCGGCGCGCGTCCTGGGTCAGGTAGCAGAGGTTGCGTTCGATGCCTGCGCGTTGCTCGGCGACGCGGTGCAGCCACCCCTGGCTGGCCCACGACTTGATGAGGGCGAGGCCGGATTGCTCGCCGCCGGGGCGACCGAGTTCGTCCAGGTCACGTTCCAACCGGATGACGAGTTCGGTCTCGGCGATGACGCCGCCGCCGAGGTGGCGTTCCATCAGCGTGGCGTAAATACCCAGGTTGAGGGTGGAAAGCAGTCGGATCGTGGGGGAGCTCTGAATATCGCGATTGAGTTCGAGGAGGTCACCAGCCGCCAGGGCTGTGGTGTCGTCCACTTAGTTCCCTCCTCGGCTGTCTCTCGTACGTCGACGGTCCAAGATAGGGCACGGCGGTGACAGGGCATCTGTGGCGCGCGGGCGATGAGCGCGTGTCGGGATGGGCAATGCCTCAGGGGTCTCAGGAGTCGCGTGAGCCCCACGGTCCGCCGTCGTCGGGGCCGCTGGGCACTCAGTAGGCTCAAGACGGTGAAGACCATGGCGGGTATCGGGTTCCTTCCGGCGCATCCGACCACGCTGACCGGAGCTGACGGCGTCGTGCGGTGCGGTTGGGTAACCGCGAACGACCCGGATCTGACGGGCTACCACGACCGAGAGTGGGGCACACCCGTCCACGGTGAAGCGGGCCTGTTCGAGGCGTTGGTGTCGACCTACTTCGAGAACGGGCTGTCGTGGAGCGTCGTCTTCAACAAGCGCGAAGCGCTCCGTCGGGCCTTCGCCGACTTCGACCCCGCAGCCGTGGCCACCATGACCGATCGCGACCTCGACGTGTTGATGGGCGACCGCACCATCATCCGCAACCGCGCCAAGATCGAAGCGACGGTGCACAACGCCCGGCTGTTGACGTCCATGTCGCTGAACGACATCGCTTGGCACTACCGCCCCCGCCACCGTCATCCGCTGCGGCAGTGGAGTGACGGCAGATCGGACAGCCCAGAATCGCATCGACTCGCAACTACACTGCGACAGCACGGGTTTCGGTTCGTCGGACCGGTGGTGGCCCATTCCTTCATGCAGACGGTCGGCATCGAGAACGGCCACTTCGATGGCTGCTTTCGCGCGCCTGCGCCCGGCTGACCGGGCGCCGCGGTTAGTCCTCCTTGCGGATCAGTCGCTTCAGGGCGACCTGATCGGGGGCCAGCAGTTCGTCGATTCGCGGCTGGTTGACGTCGGCGACGACAATCTCGCCGACGTCCTCGTGGACATTGCTGAAGATGCCGTGGGACTTCATCTTCTCGGTCTGATAGATGTTGTCCTCGGTCGGCGTGACGTAATAGACCGCCTCGGCCTTGAAGCGGTGCACCAGCCAGAGGTGAACCAGCGTCATCAGCCGCTTCTTGCGGAGCTTCTCGGCGAAGGTGTTCTGGTCGCGCACCGTCAGGATGCTGCGGCCGTGCCGGTCCTTGATGGGGTCGACGAGCACGTTCGCAAGCAACTCCTCGCCGTCCTTCCGCTCGCCGTAGATGCCGAGTTCGAGCACTTCCCCGCCCGCTCGGCGTGGCCGGAGCTGGACCCTCAACTTCTCGCCGAGTTCATAGTGCTCGCTCCACAGGGCCAGCCACTCCTCGAGGAGCTTCTTGGGCACCTCGGTCTGAACCAGATGCTGGTGCTGCGTGGAGCCCTTGCCCATGGACTTCGTGGTCGCGGTGCGCCCCGAGGAGGCGGCCAGGGCGGCGTCGCTGCGCGGCCCGCCGACGAGCGTCTGTGGCGTTCGATACGGCGATTCGACCAGGCGCATCTTGCGCTGCAGCCGAGCCAGCGCCAGCATGCCGTCCTGCCGCAACGCGGTGGCGAACTCTTCTGCCGCCACGCCGTCGATTTGGTGTCCGCCGTACGTCATGAAGTTGAAGACGAAGCCCATCTTGGCGATCTCCTCGGGGAAGGCTCGCATCTGATCGTCGGTCATGCCGGTGGTGTCCCAGTTGAACGAGGGCGACAGGTTGTAGGCCATCATCTTGTCCGGGAACACGGCTCGAATGGCCCGAGCGAAGTCCCTGGCGTCGTCGAGATCGGCGGTCTTGGTCTCCATCCACAGGATGTCGGCAAACGGTGCCGCAGCAAGCGACTTGGCGATCGCGTACGGGATGCCGCCGCGGACCTGGTAGTAACCCTCTGGGGTCTTCGCGCGCTCGCAGTCCCACGGGACGTCGGCGCCCAACTCCCTGGCCTTTTCCCTCGCCGCGTAGAGCGATGCGGCCTTGGCGAACTCTCGCCAGTCCGCAGCCTTCATGTCGAGCGGTTCGCCCTCGCGCTCGCGGAAGGCGAGTAGTTCGGCCACCGCGTCGCCGTAGGTCTCCAGGCCGGCGTCCGCCTGCCAGGCCTCGACGAACCGCGACTCGACCTTGTCGAAGAGTTCGTCGACCGATTGCTCCTTGCCCTCCTTCCATGCGGCCGCCGCTTCGGCGACGGCACCGGAGATGCCCTGGCGTTCCAGCCAGGCGTCTGCGACGGCGTACTCCCCGTCGGGAAGGGCGTAGAGCAGGTGACCTCTTAGTTCGGTGACGCCAAGGTTGTAGAAGCTGCGCATCAACGCAAGGAAGCAGGCCTTGTATGGGGGCACCTTCAAATTGGTCGCGCCGAGCAGGAACGGTTGGTCGCGCTCGTCGGCGCGGCTGTCGATCAGGTTGGCCGCCTCGGCGTCCGTGCGCGCGACGATGATGCCGGGCACTCGCATGATGTCGAGTTGGAAGCGGGCGGTGTTGAGCCGCTTGAGCTGCTCGTCGGACGGAACCAACACCTTGCCACCCTGATGGCCGCACTTCTTGGTGCCCGGGCGCTGGTCCTCGATGTGATACCCCGGCACACCGGCCTCGACGAAGCGGCGAATCAGGTTGCGGACGTGCGGATCTCCGCCGTGGCCGGTGTCGGCGTCGGCGATGATGAACGGCCGGTAGTCAGTCGCCGGGGTCGCCGCACGTTGTGCGTCGGTCATCTTGAGCCGCAGATACTGCTGGTTGCGGTCGGCGGTGAGCAGGGCGCGCACCAATCCGGCGGCTTCGTCGGGCACCTGACTCAGGGGATAGCTGGCCAGGTCGGGCCCCGGATCCTCACTGATGGAACCCTTGGCGGAGGTAGCCCAACCGCCGAGGTAGATGCCCTCGATGCCCATCCGCTTGATCGTCACGGCCTGGCCGGGCGAGTAAGGCCCGAAGGTGGTGATGCTCTTGTGCTCGGCGAAGAGTTCGCGCAGGCGAGCGTAGAAACCCGCCGCCGCGTCACGTGCGACGGTGTAAGTGGTGGGGATCGTACCGCGTTGCTCGACGACCTGGCGGGCCGTATACAGGCGAACGATCCCTTCGAAGCGCGGGCTGTCGAAGTATTCCTGCGTGGCGGCGACATCCTGTTCGAACGTGGTGCCGGCTTCGACGTCCGGTTCGGTCATCGTCATGGTCTTTACGCTCCTCTTTGAGCCGATTCCGCGGATAGTGCGAGTGTAGGACGCTTGGCACGCGGAGAGTTTCGAACGGACATCTGATCGTCGCCTGCAGCAAAGCAGCCGATGCGCTGTGGGCTGGTCGCTTTACGGAAAGACGATGACCCCGCGGATGTTTCGGCCCGCGTGCATGTCTTCATACCCTTGGGCCACCTGGTCGATCGAGTATGTCGCAGTGACGAGCTCGTCAAGTCTCAGCTTCCCGTTCATGTATAGCTGCAACTGGCGGGGAATGTCCTTGGTCGCCGAGCACTGTCCGTAGAGCGAGCCCTGCAGCCGCTTCTGGGACAGCGTGAGGTCGAACAGTGATATTGGCGGTGCCGTCTCGCCGAAGTTGCCAATACCCGTGACGACGCAGACGCCACCCTTGCGGATGGCGGCGAACGCCTGACCCACGTGCGACGCCTTGGTCACGCCGACGGTGACGATCGCGGAGTCTGCGCCTTGCCCGTTGGTCAGGCCGCGCGCGAACTCTGCGGCCTCGTCGATGTCGGCGAATGCGTGCGTGGCACCCAGCTTTTCGGCCATTTCGCGTTTGAATGGCACCGGATCGACGGCGATCACGTGCAACGCCCCGGCATGCGCTGCGCCCTGCACCGCGTTGATCCCGACGCCGCCCACCCCCATCACGATGACGGTGTCCCCGACCTGGACCTGCGCGGAGTTCACGGCGGCACCCCAGCCGGTGCCAACGCCGCAGCCAAGCAGACACGCCTTGTCCAGCGGTACGTCCTTGGGGATCTTCACCGCGCTGTCGACGTGGACGGTGGTGTACTCGGAGAACGTGGACACGCCCGCAAACTGGCTCACCGGCTGCCCGTCGAGGCTCATCCGGAAGCTGGTCGGGTCGTCGGGGCGGGAACCGAGCAGCACCGTCGCGCCCAGGTCGCACAGGTTCTGCATGCCCGATGCGCACCAGCGGCAGTGTCCACAGGCGGGCAGGAACGAAAGCACTACGTGGTCGCCTTCGGCGAAGCCCCTCACACCCGGCCCGACCTCGGCGACCACGCCTGCGCCTTCGTGGCCGCCGCACATCGGGTAGGAGAGGATCGGCATGTCTCCAGTGGCGACATGATCGTCGGAGTGGCACATGCCAGAAGCCGCGATCTTGACCAGGATCTCGTCGGCGCCAGGAGGATCCAACTCGAGCGTCGCCACCTCGTAGGTGCCCGGAGACTGCCGGATGATCGCTCCGCGTGTTTGCATAAGAGTTCCCCCGTGGCTCGATCGGCTGCGCTGAATTAGCAGTCAATGTTCCTCGGGAATGCCAGCGGCCGGGCAGAAACAGTCAAAGCGGCGCATGAGCCTGGGGTGCGCGCACGTCCAAGAACGGCGGGGATGCTGCGGCAAAAGGGCCTGCCCGGGGCCCGCGCTCGGCGGCGCGGACTCTCCGATGCGGCCCTGGGCACACCGCGGCGCCACCTGTCCGATAAGACAGGCTGGTGCGGATCGTGGAGCCGACCGTGAGACCCGGCTTAGCCGGGCTGGTGGCCGTGAAGCGCGGAAGGGAACCGGCCACCCGGCCGGGGAACAACCCCGAGACGGGGTGCGAGTCGCATGACCACTAAAGATCACTCACTCGCAACGGCTCAATGTTTCTTGCGGTTTAGCAGTTTGTCGGTCGGCGACGCCTGGTCTCCCTCGGTGCGCTTGTCGGCGCGCTTCTCCTTGATGGACTTGGCGGACTTCTTGGACATACTCGATCGGGGAGATTTGTCAGCCATTGCCAGCCCTTTGATTTGGGGGCCTGAGCGGTCCCGATCGACCGACTGTACGCCCGGCGATGGGTGGCCGGGGGCCAGCGTTGACCTACGATGATGACGCTGCCGAAATCGACCATCGGATCGATCGGCCGTTGATCGGGCTCGGCGCAACGCTGCCGCCCCACTGAACCGGGAAGTCCGAATGGAACATCAGCTCACCCTCGGCGTCATCGGCCTGACCAGCAAGGAGAACGAGCGTCGGTTGCCGATCCACCCGGATCACTTCGAGCGGATCGATCCGAAGGTACGCGAGCACATGTATCTCGAACATGGATATGGCGAGCACTTCGGCGTGTCTGACGTGCAGCTGTCCGCGTGGGTGGCGGGAATGCGCACGAGAGCCGAGCTGATCGCGGTATGCGACGTCATTCTGCTGCTCAAGCCGGACGCGCGTGATCTCGCGGAACTTCGCACCGGGCAAGTGCTTTGGGGGTGGCCGCACTGTGTGCAAGACCCCGAGCTCACCCAGCAAGCCATTGATCGGCGGCAGACACTCATCGCCTTCGAAGCGATGAACCTCTGGAAGGAGAGCGGCTCGTTCAAACTGCATGTGTTCCATAAGAACAACGAGATGGCGGGCTTCTGCTCGGTGCTGCACGCGATGCAGATCATTGGGTCGACGGGCACCTACGGCCGTCGGTTGAGGGCCGCCGTCATCGGTTTCGGAGCGACCGCACGCGGCGCCGTGACGGCGCTCAACGCCCATGGCATCCACGACATCGACATCCTGACGAATCGCGGTGTGGCCGAAGTGGCCTCACCGATACACTCGGCCCGAATCGTGCAGTTCGAACACGACACCGACGATGCCGCTGGGCCGTCGACGAGCTATGCGCTCGTCGAAGAGCAGAGGGTGCCGCTGGCCGGGTATCTTGCCGAACACGACGTCATCGTCAACTGTGTACTCCAGGATCCCAACGCGCCGTTGGTCTTTCTCGACGACGAAGGCCTGATCGATTTTCGTCCGGACAGCGTCATCATCGACGTATCATGCGACACGGCAATGGGTTTCAGCTGGGCTCGTCCTACGACATTCGAGCTGCCGACGTTCGTGGTCGGTGCGAACATCACCTATTACGCCGTCGACCACAGCCCGTCCTACCTCTGGAACTCCGCCACCTGGGAGATCAGCGAGGCGCTGCTGCCGTACCTGCCGACAGTGCTCGCCGGACCCGGTTCGTGGGCCGGGGACCAGACGGTGTGCCGAGCAATCGAGATCCACGATGGGACGATTCGCAATCCGGACATCCTGTCGTTTCAACATCGTTTGCCGGACTACCCGCATCCCCGTATCCAAGCTGGTTGAGCGGCAAGGGAGTAGCGTAGCGAGCATCGAGCAGCTCGGTTACGAGCCAACATGCTCGGCAAAAAAGGACAATTCAATGGCTTCGCCCACAACGTTCCGTAGTCCCTATGACACCCGCGTCAGCCTCGTCAAGGACACCATTCTGGCTCATTCGAAGCTCGATGACGACGCCGCAGAAGCACTCGCAGTGCACGTCTTGCACGCGCTGAACTCCATCGCGGAAAAGGTTCGCTGAGCTGCGGTCGTCGTGGCCGCCCGCTTCGTGTGGGTTCCAAACATCGGCCCTCCTGGCCGCAGGTGAGATTCAATCCAACCGCGCCGGCATTTGACTGGTGCATGTGGAGGTTCCGTGACGGTTCATGTGACGCTGCCCGATGGCGAAACCGACGAGTACATGCGTTTCGGCGACTCCTACGTCAAGCACACTGACGGCACCCTGGACGTGCTGCGCATCGGCGCGAAGGCGTCGTTCAGCTACGCGTCTGAGGAGTGGTCCGATGTCGAAGGCGATGAGAAGGCATCGGCGAAGCGTCGGCTCTTCGGGTGATTGCGGCTCGATGCCAAGGCGGCTGCAAGGTGGGCAGGCTGTGTCGGGCTTGACTCGCGGCAACGTAATTCGGCGTATTGCACGTTGAGCGCGCATGGCTTGCGCTGGTCCGGAGTGCGAGCCAAGCGGGCCCCGATCCATGTGGTGTCGACTCGGAATGTCTCTCCTCGTGCCCATCGGCGTTCGGCTATCTCGACGAGGTGACGACCCGCTCACGCAACCTTAAGGGTGTACTGTGAGAAGGGTTGGGCGACCAATCAGTCCGGAATGAACCAGCCGCAGGCCGCTGAAATCCATGAGCAACCGCTCGAGCCGGACACCTCTGTGACAACCGCACGTCGGGATCGCTTTGACTTCCCTATCTCTCGGTAGATCTCTGATCAACCACGCTGTACCACAACACCATTCGGTGCCGCCGCGCTTCGGTGTGCTTGGTACGCACCCACCTGCGTTATGCGGAGTGGCGGGTTTCAGTGCGGCGCTCGTTGCTGGGTTGGAGGCCAACGGCGCCGACGTCACCGTGGTGCGGGTGGCCGACGGGTCACCGTCCTCAGACTCCCGCGTCGTCGGTGAACTGGTGAGTGGTTCGGCGGCGTCGAGCTCGGCTTGTGTGGACTTGCTGAACCGGCGCGACATCGCGGTGATCCAGCACGACTTCGGCATCTACGGCGGTGCCGACGGTGGCCAAGTCATTGACGTCATCGGCGGGCTGCGCGTCCCGTCGATCGTGGTCGCTCACGCGATCCCCACCAATCCGACCGCGAGCGAGAGGTCGGTTTTCGAGGCGATCGTCGCGCTCGCCGATCACGTGGTCGTAACGTCGGACGCGGCGGCTCAGCGGCTGAACTCCAGTTTCGCCGTCGAGCGCCACAAGGTCAGCGCCATTGCGCACGGCGCAACGATCCCGCTGGGCACCGCCTTGAAGCGGGCGGGCCGACCGACCGTGTTGACCTGGGGCCTGCTGGGTCCAGGCAAGGGCGTGGAGCGCGTCATCGACGCCATGAGTTCGTTGCAGGAACTCCGCGGTCGTCCTCAGTACGTGATCGCAGGTCCGACGCATCCGAAGGTGGTGGCCACCGAGGGTGAGGCATACCGCGAGGCTCGCATGGAGCAGGTCCGAAACCTCGGCCTGACGGGCTCGGTGGTCTTCGACCCGGCCTATCGCAGTGGGTCCGCGTTGGCCGCGATGGTCCAGTCCAGCGCCGTGGTGGTGCTTCCCTACGACTCGAGTGATCAGGTGTCATCGGCGGCCTTGGTGAACGCCGTCGCCAGCGGCCGACCCGTGGTCGCAACCGCCTTCCCGCACGCGGTCGAACTGCTCAACACCGGCGCGGGCATCATCGTCGACCATGACGATCCCGAGGCCTTGACCTCCGCGCTGCGGAGGGTGTTGTCCGACCCCCGCCTCGCAGGCAATATGGCTGCCGAAGGCCGCCGGTTGGCCCCGACCTTGGCGTGGCCAGTGGTCGCGACGTCGTATCTCACTCTCGCGCAACGACTTCTGCGTGAGCGCCGCGCCTTGGTGTGACAGCCGCGTTGCAGTCCCGCTCGTCGATCACCTGCTACCCATCACGGCCGAGTGAAATCGAGCGATTGACTGCCGGGCAACGGGTTTCGTTGACACCGTGCGCCTGCCGTGTCGAGGTCCCATACAGGTAGTTCCCAGCTTTCTCGGCGGGTAGTACCGCGTTTGTTGCGTGCGACCAGCCAACGTGAGCCCAATTGACAGAAGACAGTTTGACGGGCTAGATATATGACACACGAGGCTAGTTTTGTCACGCGTGCGGTCTCGCTTTGGGCCGATGGATGGCTTACCAAGGGGGCTGGCGATGTGGACGCGACGTCGAGTCGGAGTTCGATCGCACGTCGTTGACTTCTGTCCTGAGCCGACCTGCTCGGGGAGCCCCGCATGAGCACCACGAGCACTGAGCGTTCGAAGATCGCGCACTTCATCCGCGTCATGGCCGTGCCGATCCTGCTCGGCTGGCTCGCGCTGACGGTCATCACCAACGTCGCGGTCCCTCCGTTGGAAAAGGTCGGCGAGGCCCACACGGTGGGACTGAGCGCCAAGGACGCTCCGTCGATGGTGTCGATGCGGCAGATCGGCTCCGACTTCAAGGAGTTCGACTCCGACAGCAGCGCGATGGTCTTGTTGGAAGGCGACAAGCCGCTGGGCCCCGACGCCCATGCCTATTACGACGGTCTGATTAAGAAGATCGAGGCCGACACGGCGCATGTCGAGCACATCCAGGACTTCTGGAGCGACCCGCTCACCGCCTCCGGCTCCCAGAGCAATGACGGCAAGGCCGCGTACGTCCAGGTCTACCTGCGCGGCAATCAGGGTGAGGCACTCGCCAACGACTCGGTTACCGCACTGCGAGAGATCGTCGACTCGACTCCGGCCCCGCCAGGGGTCAAGGCGTATGTGACGGGCGGCGCTCCACTGGTGAACGACGAACACCATGCCGGCGACAAGAGCATCCTCGTGGTCACGATCATCACGCTCGGGGTGATCGCCGTCATGCTGCTGCTGGTGTATCGGTCATTCGGCACCATGATCCTGATCTTGCTGATGGTGTTCTCCGAACTCGGCGCCGCCCGCGGCATCGTCGCATTTCTCGGCTATACCGAGATCATCGGGCTCTCGACGTTCGCGACCAGCCTGCTCACTCTCATGGTCATTGCCGCAGGCACCGACTACGCCATCTTCACCATCGGCCGATATCAGGAAGCGCTGGGTGCCGGTGAGGACCGGGAGTCCGCCTTTTACACCATGTTCCGTGGCACCGCCCACGTGGTGCTGGGGTCTGGCCTGACGATCGCAGGCGCCATGCTCTGCATGAGCTTTACACGGCTGCCGTACTTCCAAACGATGGGCGTGCCGTGTGCAGTCGGGACCCTCGTCGCCGTCATGGCTGCGCTCACCCTCGGGCCCGCGGTGATCGTCATCGGCAGCCGGTTCGGGCGCTTCCAACCGAAGCGCCAGATCCGGTCGCGCGGCTGGCGCCGCATCGGCACCGCGGTCGTGCGTTGGCCGGGTCCGATTCTCATCGCGACCATTGCGATGGCCCTCGTCGGGCTGGTCGCCCTG